>Ga0272448_1000479_pt1 | contig 62003 bp, 52 predicted proteins | sample YNPCB0191_FD_202220 | JGI IMG/M metagenome (GOLD analysis project Ga0272448, IMG submission 202220) | Hot spring sediment microbial communities from Yellowstone National Park, WY, United States - YNP-CB-019-1 | ecosystem: Environmental > Aquatic > Thermal springs > Hot (42-90C) > Sediment... | reverse complement strand
ATTTTTTCACAAAGCATTACTAATTTCGAGATAATAATTATTGATGATGGAAGTACTGATGGTATAGAAAAAATAATAATTCCACTAACAAAATCTCACCCCTTTATTAAATACCTTAGACACTCAAATAGAGGTCCTGCACTTTCGCTCAATGCTGGAATTCTTATCAGCGAAGGAAACTATGTTGCTTTTCTTGATTCTGACGATGAATATGGTCCATATTATTTAGAGCGAAGAATTGAATTTATGCAAAAAGAAAAATGTGACTTGTTACACTCTCCTGCAACTCTGATAGGTAAAGAAAAGGATTTTTTTGTACCCGATGTAAGAAATAGAAAGCGATTAATTCATCTAAACAAATGTGTTATTGGTGCAACTTTTTTTGGTAAAAAAGAAATCTTTCTGAAATTAGGAGGTTTCTCAAACGTTTACTCTTATGATTCAATTTTTCTAAAAAAAGCAAAATTAAAATTCAAAGTTAAGGAGTTTATAGAATATTCTTATATATATTACCGTGATTCAAGAGATAGCATTTTAACAAGGGAAAAACAAAAAACAATTTATAATGACTAAACACGAAAAATTAATGGCTAAATGTTTAGAATTAGCTCGAAAAGGTATTGGATATGTATCTCCAAATCCCCTTGTTGGCTGCATTATTACAAAAAATAATAATATAATTGGCAAAGGCTATCACAGGAAATTTGGTGGGAATCATGCTGAAGTTGAAGCAATTCTTGATGCAAAAAGCAAAGGGTATAATTTGAAAGGAGCTACACTTTATGTAAACCTTGAACCTTGTATCCATTATGGTAAAACCCCACCCTGTGTTGATAGAATCCTCCAAGAAAAAATAAAAAGAGTTGTAATTGCAACCCCCGACCCTAATCCTCTTGTCAATGGTAAAGGTATAAAAAAACTTAGAGAAAAAAATGTTGAGGTAATTACCAATGTACTTGAGGAAGAATCAAAAGATTTAAATAAATTTTTTTTCAAGTACATCACAACAGGTCTCCCATATGTTACTTTAAAGGTTGCTCAATCTCTTGATGGGAAAATTGCTTTGTTAAATTTTTCGTCTAAATATATTACCTCTGAAGAATCACTTAAAGAAGTTCATAGATTAAGAAGCGCTTATGATTCAGTACTTGTTGGAAAAAACACTATACTTTATGATAATCCCTCATTAACAGTTCGCCTAACAAAGGGAAGAAATCCAAACAGGATCATTATTGATAGGACTAACTCTTTACCATTGGACAGAAAAGTATTTACAGACAAATATAACCATAAGACTTATGTAATTACTTCAACTAATATATTTAATAAAAAAAATAAAAATCTTAAACCATTTATTAACTATATTCCAATAAAAGAATCATATTTTAATTTGTCAACTATCTTGAAAAGTCTTTCGCGACTTGGTATTGCAAGTGTACTTGTTGAAGGAGGTAAATCACTATTTTCACAATTTATTCAATCAAAATATTTTGATGAACTGGTCATTTTTATCTCACCCAAAATTATAGGACAGGGAATTTCATCGTTTGATAATTTCAAAATTGATAATTTGAAAAAAGCAAAAAACTTACATATTTCTGAACTCAGAAACTGTGGAAGCGATATCTTTTTTCAATTAAAAAAATAATTTATGTTTACTGGCATTGTTACAGATATGGGTAAAGTTCTCTCTATTGTTAAAAAGGGAGACAGTATAAAGTTTCGTATACAACCAACAAAGAAGAACTACCTTAAGGGAGAAAAAACAGGTTTAAGCATGGCAATAAACGGAGCTTGTATGACTATCGAAAAGGTAGGTGAAAATACATTTGAATTTACTACCGTAAACGAATCTTTGAAAAAAACAAATCTCGGAGACTTAAAAGTTGGACAGATGGTAAATCTTGAAAAGCCTGTAAAACTACAATCAACTCTCGACGGACACATTGTTCAGGGTCATATTGATACAACAGGTATTGTAAAGAAAATTGTTACTCTTTTAAATAGCTGGGAATTTTTCTTTGATTTTCCAGCTAAATTCAGGAACTATATTATTTATGTTGGGTCCATTGCAATAAATGGAGTTAGTCTTACAGTTGCTGATATTGTTAAGGAGACAAATAAATGGGTTACTATTAAAGTAGCTATAATACCTCATACTTTTGAAGTAACAAACTTTAAATTTCTTAAATTAGGTGACCGTGTAAATATTGAATTTGATATGCTTGGAAAGTATGTAAATAGGATTATAAAAGGATAAATTAAAGACTTTTCTGTATTTCTTTTACTACTTCAATTTCTTCAATTCTTTCCATACAATCAAAAGTTTTAATCGGGCATTTTTTCCTGCCGTGAATACCACAAGGACGACATGATAAATTATGTGTTTGAAATATGACATCATTTTTTCCATAAGGATAAAAACCAAATTCGGGAACAGTTGAACCAAAAATTGCTATCACTCTTGTCCCCACAGCATTTCCTATGTGAAGAGGTGCTGAGTCGTTAGTTATAAGAACACTTACCCTTTTTAGCAATGCAGCAGTTTGAAGAACTGTAAACTTCCCTGCTAAATTATAAGTTTTATAATTTCTTGTTTTAACCTTAATCATACCACATAAACCTTCATCATCCTTTCCACCTAAAAGGACTATTGGTGTCTTAGCTGGCTCAAGTAAATCAAGTAATTTAATAAACTTCTCCTCTGGATACCTTTTGGTGAACCATACTGAACCCGGAGCAATTGCTATTATACTTTCATCACTACGTACTCCCGCTTGTTTTAAAACATCATTAACAAACATATAATCATTATCTGAAGGAAAAAGTTTAGGACTCAAAATTTCATTCTGGACAATACCAACTGGTTCAAGTAAAGATAGATTTCTTATTATTTCATGAACATTTTTACGATAGGTAACTACATCAGTAAAGTATGCAGTTGTAGATGAAGTATCAAAACCTATCCTTCTCTTTGCACCACTATATCGAGTTATTAAAGCAGACCGTAAAGATCTATGTGGACAGACAACTGTATCAAAAGCTTTTTCTCTAATAGTTCTGACAATCTTATAAAATTCTTTTAGACTATAAGACAATTTACGTTTATCATACACTAAAATCTCATCAACAAAAGGATTATTTTCAAGAACATTTTTAACTTCTGGAATAACAAGAAATGTTACTCTAATGTTACTATCAAATGTTTTCAGTGACTGAGCAATTGGAAGAGCAAGGATAACATCACCAAGAAAAGAAGTCTGTATGACTAAAACATTATTCACTATCTTTTTTTATATGTTTAAACCTTCTATGAACCCATAACCACTGATCGGGATATTTTCTAATAACACTTTCTAACTTTTGATTGATTCTATCTGTAAGTTTCTGAATATTTTCTTCCGAATATTCTTTAATATCATCATATTCAATCTTTTCAAGAGTTATATAATACTTATAGTTTTTAGAACGAATTCCATAAGCAAACAATAATTCAGTATGATATTTTAATGCCATCTTCGCAGGTCCATTAAAAGTAGAAACTTTTGTATTAAAAAACTTTGAGTAAACAGAATAATCAGGAGGTGCAGATTGATCGACAAGAAAACATACAATTTCATTTTGCAATATTTTTTGAAAAATTGGTCTTAATGATGAACCCGTTTCGAGAATTTCGTTACCACTTAATTCACGATATTCATTCAGCTTTCTATTTACAAATTTGTTTGATTGGGTTTTAGCAACAATATTAAGATGTGTCCTAAATATCCTTGCGTAAGCAAATGCAGTGAGTTCCCAGTTCGAAATGTGCCCACTAATAAAGAATGTTCCTTTACCTTTCTGGAGTGCCTGTACTACAAGATGATGATTTTCAAACGAAATAAATGTCTCAAGTAAATCCTTTTTAAGCTTTGGAAAGTAAAGAATTTCGAAGAGTACAATTCCGAGGTTAATATAACATTTTTTGAGAATATCTTTTTTCCATTCAGGACTTTTATCGGGGAAACAACGTGTTAAATTACTGAAAGCAACTTCTTTCCTGAATGGGACAAGATAAAAAAAAACAGCCCCAACAATTTCCCCATCCGTTGCACTAATTTCAGAGGAAGTCTTCTAACAAAAAATGCTACAAATAAGAAAATTAATAATATTAATCTATCTTGCATCTGTTACAATCTCTCCAAATAATGTAGCGGAATTAACCTTAAATATCTTCACCTTAATTTTATCACCTATTTTATAAACACTCTTTGGAACAATAACAGATTTATTACAATCTGTTCTTCCCATTAGAAAATCAGAAGATTTCTTACTTACACTTTCAAGTAGAATTTCCTGTATTGTTCCTATCATACTCTTATTCCTTTGATAAGAGATCTGTCTTTGTATTTCAATAATTTCTTCTAACCTTTGCTTTTTAATTTCTACTGGTACTGCATCAGGCATATTTGCAGCTTTAGTGTTTTCTCGTGGAGAATAGGCAAACATAAATGCCCCATCATATTGAACATCCTTCATCAGCTCAATAGTCATTTTATGATCTTCTTCTGTCTCTGTAGGAAATCCAACTATGATATCCGTTGAAAGTCCAATTGAAGGCATTAATTCTCTGGCTTTGTTAAGTCGCTCCATATACCCCTTGACACTATATAATCTGTTCATCAATCTTAATATTCGATCAGAACCTGATTGAACCGGTAAGTGTATAAACTTACATATATTGTCAAATTCCGCCATCGTCTCAAGTAATTTATCGGATAAGTCATAAGGATGAGAAGTAGTATATCTTATCCTCATTTCAGGAACAGCAAGAGCTACTCTACGTAAAAGTTCTGCAAAATCTTTCCCTCCATCGTTGTATGAGTTTACATTTTGGCCTAAAAGTGTAACTTCTTTTATACCTTCATTATAAAGAAATTTAACCTCATCAACAACATTCTCAAGTTTACGGCTCCTCTCTCTCCCTCTTGTAAATGGAACCACACAAAAAGTACAAAACTTATCACATCCTCGCATCACTGATACAAATGCTGTTACTCCATCTTTTCTTACGGGTGTTATATCATCATAAGTTTCAACACGTGATAGTTTAACTGCAATTCCTTTTTCACCTGTTTCAACAAAATCCTCAATTAATCGCGGGAGTTTTCTGTATTCATCAGGTCCAACAATTAAATCAACAATCTTATGTTTCTCTAAAATCTCTTTACGCATCCTTTCAGCCATACAACCGAGAATCCCAATTATAAGATTTGGATTCTTATGTTTGTATATCTTCAGGTTATTAAGTCTCTGGTGAATTCTTTCTTCAGCATGTTCTCTGATACTACAGGTATTTATTAAAATTAAGTCAGATTGCTCAAGATTATCAACACTATTATAACCATATTTGCTAAGGACACTTAAAACAATTTCAGAATCTGCAATGTTCATCTGACACCCATAGGTTTCAATATAAACCTTTTTATCATTACTTGTTCTGTTATGTTTGGTAATATGTTGATTTATAACTTCAAACATATATCAGAAACTCCGCTTTACTGTTTTTCTATTCAAAAACTCAATTGCAATAGTTGCAATACCCTCTGAATCAAGTTTTAACATTGCATGAAGTTCAGCTGGAGTTCCATGCTCAATAAATTTATCAGGAATACCATGCATTAAGATATCATTCTTATAGCTATATTGCACAGCAAACTCAGCAATGGCACTCCCAAAACCACCAATAATAGTATTATCTTCAACAGTTATAATTTTATCGTACTTTTCAAATATCTCTTTAAGAAGAATGACATCAAGCGGTTTAACAAACCTCATATTATATATTGCTGCAGAAATACCATAATTTTCCAGCTTTGAAGCTGCTTTTAAAGCATTGGTAGCCATATTTCCTATACCAAGAATTGCAAGATCAGACCCTTCTTTCAAAAGCTCTCCTTTACCTATTTCAATTTTTTCAAATTCAGTAATTGGGACACCAACAGCATTTCCTCGAGGATAACGAAGAGCAATTGGACCTTTTTTATAAAGTGTAGCAGTATAAAGCATATTTCTAAGTTCGGCTTCATCTTTTGGTGCCATTACTACCATATTAGGAATTAATCTTAAATAAGTTAGGTCAAATGTTCCATGATGGGTGGGACCATCTGCACCAACCAGCCCACCTCTATCAATAGCAAAAATTACTGGTAATTTCTGGATTGCTACATCGTGGATTATTTGATCAAATGCACGTTGCAAAAAAGTCGAATAAATTGCCGCAACAGGTGTAAATCCTTCTGAGGCAAGTCCTGCTGAAAATGTTACAGCATGTTGCTCAGCAATTCCTACATCAAAATATCTTTCAGGGAACTTTTCTTTTAAAATATTCAAACCCGTTCCATCTGGCATTGCTGCTGTTATTCCAATAATCTTTTCATTTCTACTTGCAAGTTCTGTAATAGCTTCACCAAAAACCTGAGTATATGAAGGGACAGTAGACTTTTTCAATTCAATCCCAGTTGCCTTGTCAAAGGGATTTAAAGCATGAAGTTTCTGACTGTGTTGATCTGCATAAGGAAGTCCTCTCCCTTTTTCTGTATAAATATGAATGAGGATAGGACCTTTCATATTTTTTATATCTTCAAACAGTTTTACAAGATTCACAACATTATGACCATTAAAAGGACCAAAATATCTAAATCCCAGTGATTCAAACAACATTCCAGGTGTTAATACTCCTTTTATACTACCCTCTATTCGCGCTGCAAGCTGTCTGAGTCTATCACTATTTTTCTTATCCAATTTCTCTGTAATGTGCCAAATTTTTGTCCTGATTTTATTATATGATTCTTTTGTTATTAACTCATTAAAATAATTTTGCAATGCCCATACATTAGGAGCAATTGACATTTTATTATCATTAAGGATTACTATCATATCCTTTTTCAGTAGTCCAATATTGTTCATTGCTTCGTAAGCCATTCCGCCTGTCATAGCCCCATCGCCAATAACTGCTATAACTTTATATTTCTTTTTTAAGAAATCACGTGCCGTTGCTATTCCAAGTGCAGCTGACAATGAAGTTGAAGCATGACCAGCTCCAAAAACATCATAATCACTTTCACTTCTCTTAAGAAAACCACTTATACCGCCAAATTGACGTATAGTCTTTAAAGCTTCTTTCCTACCTGTCAAAACTTTATGCCCATACGCCTGGTGTCCCACATCCCAGATTATCTTATCATCAGGTGTGTCAAAAACATAATGTAAAGCAACTGTTAATTCCACTACTCCAAGTGAAGCACCAAGATGTCCTCCAACTTTTGACACTACATCTATTATATAATTTCTCAGTTCTTCTGAAAGTTGTCGTAAATCTAACAGACTAAGTTTCTTTAAATCTACTGGGAATTCAATATTCTTTAGAAATTTTGTATTGTTCAGTTCAAAGTTTGTGGCTGTATCCATTCTTATATATTAATTTTAATGTTTGAAACAATTTAAAAAAAATTTTCTCTACATCTTAGAAAATAATTATTGCCATAATATTACAGATCTTCAATTCTTCAAAAATTGACTGAGTTAGAATCTTCTCCAGTATTTGAACTAATTTTTTCAATTTTGAGTTCAGCCTCTGTGAGTTTTTCTCTGCATACTTTAAGCAATTTCAAACCTTCCTCATAATATTCAAGTAAATCATCAAGTGAAATTTCTTCAGTTTTAGTTTCGAGGATCTGAAGTATTTCCTGTAAGCGTTGGTAAGCCTTCTCAAAAGAATCTTGTTTATTATTATTTTTATTTGGCATTTTGTTATTATTATTTTACTATTGCTTTATTTTTACCATCATAAAATACTATTTCAACCTCATCTGAAACATTCAATTCGTTAGAACGGGTAACAGTTTTATTGTCACGAAGAATATAAGTATAACCCCTTTTTAGGGTAAGTGCAGGGTTGATTTGTTGAAACACTTTCTCTAAACTATCCACTGCAGTTTTAAAGCTCACAATGCGATTATTAACTAATCTTTTTAATCTATTTGAACTCTCATCAATTGACATTCGATATTCTTTAAACCTGAATGACATTTTGAATTGCCTTAATGAACGTTCTGAATTAGTCAGAGAATCTTTAAGACTATTTAGTCTATTATTAACCATATCACTTAAATCTTTATAAATATCATCAAGTTTAATTTTGTAATCAAGTAATATATCCCTTGGCTTATTAAAAAAATAATTTTTACTTAAAGATTCAATAGAATCTTTTAACCTTCTAATACGATCTTTGACATCAAAGCGTAAAGTATCCTCAATTCTTTTTATCTTTTCGAGTAATTCGCCTCTATCAGGGAAAATCATTTCTGCTGCTGCTGAAGGTGTAGGTGCTCTAAGGTCAGCAACAAAATCACATATTGTAAAATCTACTTCATGCCCGATAGCACTAACAACAGGTATTCTTGATTTAAAAACAGCTCTTGCTACAGCTTCTTCATTAAAAGTCCATAAATCCTCAAGACTACCACCACCACGTGCTAAAACAATAATATCAAAATCATAATCTGATGAATTTGCAAATTCGAGTGCATTACAAACATCTTCTACTGAACCAGGACCCTGAACACGGGCTGGTATCAAATATATTTTTGCAATAGGAAATCGCTTTGCAGCAACCGTTTTGAAATCTCTTATCACAGCACCAGTCTCTGAAGTAATAATAGCTACCTTCATCGGAAATTCTGGCAATGGTTTCTTGTAACGTTGGTCAAAAAGACCTTCTTTCTTAAGTTTCTTTTTTAACTCTTCAAAGGCAAGTTGTAGGTTTCCTATCCCGTAAGGTTGCATTTCCCACACATCAAACTGATAATTTCCACGAGGCTCATATACAGTAATTCTTCCTTGAACAAGAACTTTCTGTCCATCTTGAGGAGTAAAATTTAATTCCATATACCTTGAATTCCAGAGCACTGCATTTATAACTGCCCCTTCATCCTTTAGAACAAAATAACAATGTCCTGACTGGGAATGTCTTTTGAAATTTGAAATTTCTCCTACAACAAGAAGTGAATTGAAGCTACTTTCAAGAAGAATTTTTATATCCCTTGTTAGTTGTGTTATCGTTAAAGGTTCAATATTCAATCCTTGCATTACCATATCATAAAAAACCCCTCTATTACAGGGTATAATATAAAGATTCAATAAAAATCATAAAAAGTACTTAATACAATTCTAATTATGCTCTAATTAAATAAAAACTCATTTTTTTATATTAACTATTAATTTAATTAATTTTTTAAGCAAAATCAGTGTTATAAATTACCCTTTCCAAATACAAAAAACTTTCTAATTACTTAAGGACATTTAAAACTGGTAAAGAAAACTTATAGCTATAAAAGATTCATTAAGTTAAAAAAGACTGACTTTTAAAATCTAATAGGTAAGAATTTATTAAGCTAAAGTGGTTAATTTGCTGGAAGAGCGGGACTCGAACCCGCAACCCTTCGGTTAACAGCCGAATGCTCCACCATTGAGCTATCTTCCAAGAAGCATTACAAAAATATAATATCAAATAAAAATTGTCAATAAACAAATTTATACATCAGAGTTTCATTCCTCAAAAATTAAATTGTGTTTTAAATGAAACCCTTTATAAAAAACTACACTCAAATGCTTCTTTACAAAAACTAAAATCGACTCTGAAATAAAAAAACTTACTAATTTATTTCGTAAGTTTTTTATAACATAACCACCAGTCAAAACATTCAAATTCTCCTGCTTTTGACTTCTGTAATCTTTCCTCTGCTGTTTTAACATCTTTAGCTGGTGGAATAATTACCTTGTCACCAATTATCTCATTGTTAGGCCAGTTGGCTGGCATTGCCACACCATTAGCATCTGAAATTTGCATTGCTTCTACAACCCTAAGAATCTCTTCCATATTCCTTCCGAGTTCCTGTGGATAATAAAGGATAATTCTAATATAACCTTTATCATCTACAACAAATACAGCACGTACAGTGTTTGTACCTTTTCCCGGATGAATTAAACCGAGTGCCTGAGCTACAGCTCCTGTATCTGCAATTATTGGAAATTCAATCTTGACATTAAGTTTTTCCTTAATCCATTCTTCCCATTTAATATGTGAAAACACTTGGTCTACACTTAACCCAATAAGTTCACAGTTCAATTTACGAAACCTGTCATATCTCTGTTGGAATGCTACAAATTCAGTAGTACAAACGGGCGTAAAATCTGCCGGGTGACTGAAGAGAACAAACCATTTCCCTTCAAAGTCTTTTGGAAGAATTTTTTCTCCATGAGTTGTCTGAACTATTAACTCAGGGAACTTATCTCCAAGTAAGGGCATAGTCTTTTGTGTTGTACCTTCCATAATTTTTCCTCCTGAATGGTTTAAATTTTAATAAACTTATATAAACTATAAACAAAAAAATATGTTAAATCCCATACATAATAAATAATTGCGACTAACCTTTAAGGGGTCTTTAAGTTTTATTTTAATATTTTGATTGGATTATAAAATTTGAGGTATATATTTACTGAAATGAAAACTAATATCTCAATATCAATAATCCCCTCGCACCATTTGCAACAAGAACTTTTGCCTTGAAATAATCAACTGAGTAACAAAAACCTCCAGGTTCGAAATATGCAAAAGATTCGGGCTCAGTCGGATTAAAAAGATTCATTACTTCAACACCATCATTGTATTCAGCAGCAAAAAGAAAATTTGGTGAATAATCTAAGGCACGAACATCCGTACTTAAATCCACAATTCTAATAAAATATGGTTGTGAAGGATTTGCTACACTAATAACACTCACACCAGGATTACCTTCCGCAATATATGCTATATCATCTGCAATTTTTATATCATAGCAGTTACCAGGACTCTTAAAAGTAGTTACAAAAATTGGTGAAAAAGGGTTACTTATGTCGACAATTTCTAATCCTGTAACTCGTTCAATAAAATATGCATAATTACCTGCTATTTCTATATGTTCTACTGTGTTTTTTGGTGTATAAGTATTAAGTTCATACACAGAATCTTGTATATTATCTACATTGAGTAATTTTATACTACCCGATAAAAGTGCAACAAGTAAACAGTTATCTTTTAACTCAACCGAATTAACACCACTGGTATAAAGAATATTCGTATCAATGATAGGATTTAGAGGATCTGAAATATTAAGAATAAAAAGTCCTTTTACTTTATCAGAAAGAAAAGCATATACATTATTATCAATAGTATCTATTAACACTTCTCTTACAAAGCCACCTGTATTAAAATTATATGTTAATACAGGTGAAGAAGCATCTGCAATATTAATAATCTCAAAACCCTTATCACCATCAGCAAGAAATGCATATTGTGTCTGATTAATTATCCCACTCTTTACATACCTTGCATCACCGCCAGTATTAAGACTTCCAACTAACCACATTCCTGTACCCGGATCTGGAGGTAATGTTGGTATTGGTTCATCTTCCCAATTGCAACTCTGAATCAGGAATATTATGCTCAACTTCAATAGGATGGAAATTATTTTCATTTTTCTTTTCAAGTGTATATGAAATTCTAGAATAAGGTATTATACCAGATGGACCATTTAATTCAATTGAATCTTTGTTAAAGAAAGTTATATTAGTTAAAAAGTAATCAGGCGAACCACCATACTGGTCACGAGCTAAATCATAAATTGTACAATTGTTAATATCAAAATTTTTCCACTTTATATCCCATAAAGCAAATCTGCAGCCTGGAGGTGTATAAATTACCTCTCCTATTCCATTAGAGAACTGAACTTTTAATCCCTTACAATTAGGACAAGGACCATCCGCAGTCCTAATCCAAACTCCAGTTAGATCATAACAGCCAACATAACCACCATTACAATTGGTATAATCAAGGAGTTTGCATTTTCTTTCTTCAATTTTAACGTTATAATTACATAGAAACTTTGCTCCTTCAATATTTACTGTATAATCACCTTTTTTTAGTATAACCGATGTCGCAATATTTGTATCACACATAGGTGGTGAAATCCAAACAATTGAGTCGTTAAACTGATAACTTGAAATCCTGATTATCACAGGTCCTGCAATTTGAGAAGTCCTATAAAAAGTAATTTTACCATTTCCCTCTCCATATGGATTTGGAGGAGGAGGTTCTGTAATTCCAGTTCCTGAATCGCAGGAAGTAAAATAGGCTACAAGAAAAACCAGAACAAAACACAATAAATATGTAAGAAAAATTTTAAATTTCATATCCTTTTATTATAGCATAACAAATAAATATTATTTTTTTTAACTACAAAATTATTAACAATGTTCCCCCATATTTGTATAAAAATTTAAAATTCCCCTATACTTTTCAAATTTTAAAATTATAAGATTGTAATTTTATATCAAGAGATTTTCAGTTATATTTAGGTATGAAACTAAAACAGATCTTGACTATTAGTTTATTGATAATTTGTTTTGCTTCAATGGCTATACCTCAGACCTTTATAAACTACAAAAGTAAACTTGATGTAATTGTTATTGATGCAGGGCATGGTGGTAAAGACCCTGGAACTATCGGAATATCAGGCATTAAAGAAAAAGACATTGTACTCGCTATTGCAAAAAAACTCAAACAAATTATCAGTAATAACTATAGAGATATCAAAATCGTTATGACAAGGGAAACAGACGAATTTATAGTACTTAAAGATCGTGGTACAATTGCTAATTTAAATAATGGGAAACTCTTTATAAGTATTCACTGTAACGCCCGAAAGAATGTGGAAAATGATAAATCTGGCTTTGAAATCTACGTGCTTGACCCAGTAAAAAAAGACAAGGCTACTAAAATTGCTGTAGAACAGAACCCTTTTATCAAAACTACTAACTACCCTAAATCCCCTGAAATAGAAACAATTATTGGTTCACTTTTTCAAAGTTCATTTAATATTTACGCTACTCACTTTGCAACAATTCTTAGTTCAATTTTAAGCAGAGATACACAATTAGAAAGTCGCGGAATTTTACAGCAGGAGTTTTATGTTCTTTATGGAGCATCAATGCCATCGATACTAATTGAATGTGGATATTTGTCTAATAAGAATGATGAAACTTACTTGAACTCAGAAAAAGGTCAATCAGACATTGCTTATTCTATATATAAAGCTATTCGCTTTTATAAAATGGATTACGAATTTGAAAACAAATAAAAAAGGCTGTTCATTTTTGAACAGCCCTTTTTATTCTAAATCTTCACTAACCTTACCCCTAAGCCTTTATCTTCTAAAACTTTTATATCATTTTGACATTCTTCCTCATTTGCATAAGTTCCCATCAATAACTTAAATTCTGATGAGTCTTCTTTTAATATCTCCAGTAAATACACAGGTTTATTAATTTTTAAAGACTCAATTTCTCCAATTAGTGTTTCTATATCCGCTTCTGGCTCAGAAATCTTAATCTCAATCATAAAACCGTCCTGATGCTTAAACATATCTGTCACATCAACATAAAAAAGTTCATCTGTGTTCTCAAAACCAGGATAAGTTGAATTTTCAAGATCCTGAGTTTTCAGCGGGAAGACTTTCAGGCTAATCTTTTTGAAGGTGTTCGAAAACAAATTTAAATTATCCTGAAATACGTTCCTAATTCCGCCTGCTTTATACTCATCCTTATTATATTCGGCGTAAATGTGGAACGCATCTGGCAGGACATCTTCAAAAAGAGAGTAATAAAGCTTATCTGTATTATCTGATTCAGGAGATTTTACAATCTCAAGCCTCACTCGCGCAAGCCCGCTCATCCCAATTTCTTGTTTTGCTGCATAGGAAAGATCTATAATCCTCCCACTTGAATAAGGACCTCTATCATTAATTCTAACTATTGTAGATTTTCCATTTTCCAGATTCGTAACTTTGACCAACGTGTTAAACGGAAGTGTTTTATGAGCTGCTGTGTAGTCGTAGGTATCAAACCTCTCCCCATTAGCAGTCTTTCTTCCATGAAAACCAGGTCCATACCAGGAAGCAGTTCCTTCTGAATAAAAAACAACTTCCTCTTCCTCAGTTTGAGCCATTAGCGTTTTACTAATTGGATTTACAAAGATTAATGCGAATATTGCTATCCACATTAACTTTAATGTTGTCACCAATACTTACTCCTGTTTAATTTACCAAAATGTTTTTTAACTTGCGTCGCATCAATTTGTAAGTCAATTAGTTGACGCATTTGTTAAAGAACGAAAAAACATAAGCACAAAAATAAAGAAAATCAAATAGACTGTCAAGTAAAAAAATTTAAAAAAAATCTTAACTAAATATTAAAAGAAAAATATTATTTTTACTGTAAAAACAATACTTTAAATCATCAATGAGGTAAATAATTGCAAATTTTTTCTTTTTTAGGAAGAAAATATTTTTATCTCAATATGAAACACTCATATTGAAGTCTGAATACTATACTCATATAAAATCAAATATTTATGAATATTGCGAAGTATATTTCTTTAAAAGGAATTTATTTTCTATTCGTTAGGTTTAAGTATTAATCCAATACTGTTATGGCTATTGAGGATAATTTGAAGTGGGCTTTTTAATCTAATATGTGAAACATAATTACCATTTTCAACATTTTGGTTGGATTTCAACCATTCCCAATCTATAAAATCTTTATTTGGGTTACTTACAGTAAGATAGGCAATAGAGAAAGAAGTTAAGTTTTGGAAAAAATGTGAACCTTGTGAGGGTTCAATAAAAATATCGCTCTGTGTTGTTTCAACTATTGCTTTTGCTCCACATATTTGAGACCAGTTGACTGGTATTCCAAGCCAGGGATCACTGCTCCCCCATCGCCCAATTCCAATTAGTAAATAATTTCTACCTTCATTTAGCAAACGACTATTTAATAAATTTATTTCATTTGCAATTAAGCGAGTATCTGAACGACGAAATTTTTCAGGCGAAACAAAAACTATATCATAAATATTATTTATCATTCCATAACCAAGGATTTCTGTACTTTTACAGAGAATTCTTGATTGCTCTACTGCATTAAAATCATATTCTATTGCTTCTTGGTTAACCACCAGAGGTCTCATTTGAAGCACTCCGAAATCAGATATATCGTCATTTGACATCTTAACAGCAAATTCTATTTCAACAGGAGATGCCATTCCCCAGCTACATAGTTCAAGCAACATATTTAGAATTTCAGCTGCTGGAAAAACATTATTTTTTAAAATTGGAGCAAAGTTTACTATCCTTGGTCCTGGTTCAGAAATACCATCTACTATTTTATTTTCATCTGCCAGATATGTTGATGCAACATTTTTTAGAACCCCATCTGTTTCTGCAACAGAGAGGTTATATTTTTTAGTAAATTGATTGTTCATTAAAAAATATCTGTCTCGTTTTATTTTCCCAATTTCCAGATCAAGTCCATAAAATTCTCGTTGTGTAAGTCCAAGAGCTTCTTTTAATGAATGGTAATGAATTATTTTTGTTGGATATTTTGGGCAGAATGAATAACAAGCTCCACCTTCAACAACCATTTGTCCAAGTCCTAAAGCTATATTAACAATTCCATCACTTGCTTTCAGGGGTTTTAGTGGATAGAAGTTATGACTTTTTGCAACACCGGCAAAATCAGGATAGAATCTGTTATGATGTTTATGCCCCACCATTTTCTGTATAATAATAGCCATTTTTTCTTCTTCCAACCGGAAATTTGTCATCCGTATATAACTCTTTGAATTATTATAAAACGTTGAAGCATAAACAAGTTTTATTGCTTCAAGAAGATCATCCAATCTGTGTTTCTTTTCAGGATGATTATTAGGAATCATATAAGTTTCATAAACACCTGCGAAGGGATGGTATAATGAATCCTCAAGCAAACTCGATGATCTTACAGATAGTGGAATACGAAAAATCTCTATTACATCTTTTAATGCTTTTAATATTTCAGGAGGAAATTTTTTAGCATCAAGGAAAGCCTTTTTAAGTAAGTTATCATCTTTCGAATTAAGGGCAAAATTTCTCAGTTTATTATCATCAAGGAATTGATCAAATACATCAGTCCCAATAACAACAGCGGGTGGTACACTGATTTTGACACCTTTGAAACTATCTGTTATTTCAAAATTTGTCAGCATTGAATTTAAAAAACTCAGCCCTCTTGCTTTTCCTCCAATTGAACCACCGCCTATCCTTGTAAAACTATTCTCAGGGTCAAAGGTATTTTTAGAAAAATCTGTAATGATTCCACGCTGACGTTTAATACGGTAATTCTTTATTGAATTTATGAGATGATTTCTAAGTTCTTCCTTGCTTTTAAATTCTGAAACCCGTTGGGGTCTTAACTCTTCTGCAAGAAAAAACTCAGTTCTTGCTTTAAGCCAATTTGAAAAATGGTTTCGTTCTCCATGATAAACTATTGATTCAATTGGTACCTTCTCAAGTTGCTTTTCAAGCTCAACAAGGTTACTGGCTCTTGCAACTTCCTTACCATCAGGAAGACGAAAAACAAAATCCCCAAAATGAAAATGTGTTACAATTAATTTTCTGAGATCATCCAGCAAAGTTGGTGATTCTTTTAAAAGAAATGATGCTCCAACTTCATAAGCTTTTATACGATTACTATCATCTGAAGACTGTAAAATAATTGGTATATCAGAATATCGATTTTTTACTTCTTTTACAAATTGAAACCCAGCTTCAGGATCCTGAACACCTGAATGCATAAAATCTATATCTGAAATTACACCTAAAATGTTTTCTTCATATTTGTTGAAATAGTTTAGAGCCTCCTCAAAAGTGTTACATAAAAGAATTTTTGGCCTTGCACGCATTCGCAAATATCTATGTGAAGGATTTATCCCTTCATTTATTAATCTTTTTGATTGCTGTATGATTTCTGTATATATTAATGGTAGGAATGCAGAATAGTGCCTGACATTATCTTCAATCACAATAATAGACTGAACACCAATAATTTCAGTGTCGTGTTCAACATTCATCTTATCCTCAAGATGTTTTATAATTGCTACTATCAACCTGTAATCACCAAGCCATATAAATATCTTATCAAAAAATGAAGTGTCATATTTCAACATAAGATTATGCAATTCCCTGCTATCATAGGCAAGTAGCACAAGTGGCAAATCAGGTTTAAGACTTTTGACTTCTTCGGCAAATCTTATAGGAAGTCTGTCTTCAATGTGAAGAGTTGTAATTATTAAATCATAATTATTCTCCTTTATTAAATCTATTGCGTCCTTTGCTGTTGAAGCCCTTGAAAATTCGGGAGAATGACTTAGATGTAATCCCTGATATTCATCACGGATTTGTTCATATAACCTACCATCTTCTTCGAATAAAAATAAATCATAAGGACTTGATACAAGCAAAACTTCACTAATTCGCTTTTTCATCAACTCCTGAAAGTTCTGAAATCTGTTTGTTAATAATAATTTTTCCGAACTCTTTTTGAAAAGCATATATCTATATTTTATATAAATTACAAAGTTTTAGAGAATAAAAAAACGGAGTGTTTTAACACTCCGCTTTTCTTATACAAATTTTAGAATTATTACTAAACAATTCCCTGATCAATCATAGCATTTGCAACCTTCAGGAATCCAGCTATATTGGCACCATTTACGTAGTTACCAGGAGTTCCATATTTTTCAGCAGTTGCATAGCAATTATCATGAATGTTTTTCATTATTTCCTGTAACTTCTTATCAACTTCTTCTCTGCTCCAACTTAATCTTGCTGAGTTTTGTGCCATTTCTAAACCTGAAACTGCTACACCACCTGCATTAGCAGCTTTACCCGGACCATATAATATCTTAGCATCGATAAATTGGTTAACACCTTCAATATTAGTTGGCATATTTGCACCTTCAGAAACAAGTATTACTCCATTTTTCAAGAGATTAGCTGCATCTTTACCGTTAATTTCATTTTGAGTTGCACTTGGGAATGCACAATCTGCTTTGTGGTCCCACAATGGGTTATAATCTAATGAAGGATCAACTGGTGTATAAACTGCTGATTCATACTTTTCTGCATATTCTTTTACTCTACCCCTCTTAACATTTTTTAGCTCTTTCAAAAATTCAAGCTTTTCTTTGTTGAAACCTTCTTCATCATAAATATAACCGTTTGAATCTGAACAGGTAACTACCTTAGCACCAAATTCAAGAAGTTTCTCAATTGTATATTGTGCAACATTCCCACTACCAGAAACAAGACACACTTTTCCTTCATAACTTAAGTCTCTTGTCTTTAACATATTTAATCCAAAATAAACAGCTCCATAACCAGTTGCTTCAGGTCTGATTAATGAACCACCCCAATTTAAACCTTTACCTGTTAACACACCTGTAAATTCATTTCTTAATCTTTTGTATTGACCGAATAAATACCCAATTTCTCTACCTCCAACACCGATATCACCTGCAGGTACATCAGTATCGGGTCCTATATGTCTGAATAATTCACTCATAAAACTTTGGCAGAATCTCATAACTTCATTGTCACTCTTGCCTTTTGGATCAAAGTCTGAACCACCTTTTCCACCACCCATAGGAAGTGTTGTCAAACTATTTTTAAATACTTGTTCAAATGCAAGAAACTTCAAAATACCAAGATTTACTGATGGGTGAAATCTTAGTCCTCCTTTGTAAGGACCAATTGCACTGTTCATTTCAATTCTGAAACCTCTGTTTACCTGCACATTACCTTGATCGTCCATCCAGGGAACTCTGAACATAATAACTCTTTCAGGCTCAATAATTCTTTCAACAATCTTGTGTTTACGATACTCTGGGTGTCTTTCCATTACCAGAGCGAGAGATTCTACTACTTCAGTTACTGCCTGTAAAAATTCCGGTTGTCCCGGATCTCTCTTTTTCACTAAATCGATGATTTCATTTACAAATGATGATGACATAGTTTAATTCCTTTCTTTAATATTTATAAGTTAATGGGATTTTAAAATGGTATTCGTTGAAAAGAAGTATTAGGACTTTATTAGATTTATTATATGACATCTAAATTTTTGATATACAAAATTATTAATAAAAAAATGGCAATACAAGGTAAATTTTTTTATATATTACTCAATTTTATGTATAATGTATATGTATATATAATCCATAAAATAAATTGCTCTGATTATTTATTTTTTTAATAGAATAAAAAATTCTAATGTAGGCAATCTTTTGTAAACCTTTCGTGATAATAAGAGACCTTAAGACAAAAAACTTATATTTAACATATTATTTATAACTTTAATGAATTAAAAAAATAAATTGAACATAAAGATAAATATTGTTACTAACTACAAGTAATCCACAGTTAAATTAATCCACTTCTGTTTTCCTATAAAAAATATTCAGCTCCATAGGAGCGATATGTTGATAAAAAAATGGACACAAAAAATCCAACCCCGTAGGGGTGATATATTTATAAAAAAACGTACACAAGAAAATTCAGCGCTGTAGGGGCGACATAATTTTCAAACATAAAATATATTTTCATATACCTATTAAAAAAAAAATAAGGGCAGTTTTTCAACTGCCCCCGAATTTTAAACGAATTTTATTATATAACAGAAACTTCTACTTCACCAATATCATCTTCTTTGTTTCGACAAATTCTCCTGCATTCAAACGATAATAATATACTCCGCTTGTATATTTTGTCCCATCAAATGTTACTTCATAACTCCCTGCGTTTAACTGTTCATTCACTATTGTTTCCACTTCTCTTCCAAGCATATTATATATTGTTAGTTTTACATTTACATTCTTCGGCAAATCAAAACTTATTTTTGTATTCGGATTAAACGGGTTGGGATAGTTCTGCTTAAGAGAAAATGAAGATGGAACTTCTGTTGATATTTTTTTAATTCCAACTCCTTGTGAATATTTTATTGTGCAATAGTCATGAACTGTTCCGCTTCCAGTACTATAACCTGTCACATACACATTCCCTGAGCCGTCCACTGCATTGGAATATGCATAATCAATACTATTTCCTGGACCATCATATCTTGCGACCCATTGCTGAACCCCTGATGAATTGTATTTTACTGTGCAATAGTCATCATCTGTTCCGATTCCATAACTTCTACCTGTCACATACACACTACCTGAGCCATCTTTTGCAATGGAATATGCATAATCATTACCATTTCCCGGTCCGTTATATCTTGCTACCCATATTGTATCACCTACTGAATTGTATTTTATTGTACAATAGTCATAACTTACGCTTCCTTTACTATAACCAGTCACATAAACATTCCCTGAGCCGTCTAATACGATGGAATATGCTTCATCATTAGCATTTCCCGGTCCGTTATATCTTGCTACCCATTGCTGTACACCTGATGAATTGTACTTTATTGTGCAATAGTCATTCCATGTTCCGTTTCCATAACTTCCACCTGTCACATACACATACCCTGAGCCGTCTACTGCGAGGGAATATGCATAATCATAATTATTTCCCGGTCCGTTATATCTTGCTACCCATTGCTGTATTCCTGATGAATTGTATTTTATTGTGCAATAGTCAAAACTTGTTCCACTACCATAACTACTACCTGTCACATACACATTTCCTGAGCCATCTAAAGCAATAGACCATGCAACATCAGTACTATCTCCCGGTCCGTTATATCTTGCTACCCATTGCAAACTACCCGATGAATTGTATTTTATTGTGCAATAATCATAACTTATTCCGTATCCTCCCCAACTTTTACCTGTTACATACACATTCCCTGAACCGTCTATTGCAATGGAATATGCTTCATCAACACTATTTCCTGCTCCGTTATATCTTGCAACCCATTGCTGAACCCCTGCTGAATTATATTTTATTGTGCAATAGTCAAAACTTGTTGCGCTACCGACACTAACACCTGTCACATACACATTCCCTGAGCCGTCTAGTGCTATGGAATATGCTTCATCATTAGCATTTCCCGGTCCGTTATATTTTGCGACCCATTGCTGACCACCTGTTGAATTGTATTTTATTGTGCAATAGTCATGATATGTACCGGTTTCAGTGCAATAACCTGTCACATACACATTCCCTGAGCCGTCTACTGCTATGGAATATGCTTCATCATCACCATTTCCTGCTCCGTTATATCTTGAAACCCATTGCTGAGTTACCTGTGATAACACAGAACCTGTGATAAAAAATAAAATAAATACTAAACTAAAAATAACCCATTTCCCGACTACCATTTGGGTTTTGACTAATGTAAAGTTTTCATTTTTCATAACTTTAAATTTAATTTTAAAAAAAATTATTTAATTTTTAAATTTTAATAATTTTCTATTTTACCAATATCATCTTCTTTGTTTCTACAAATTCACCTGCATTAAAACGATAATAATATACTCCGCTTGTATATTTAGTCCCATCAAATGCGACCTCATATCTTCCAGCATTTAAGTGTTCATTCACTATTGTTTCCACTTCTCTGCCAAGCATATCATATATTGTTAGTTTTACATTTACATTCTTCGGCAAATCAAATCTTATCTTCGTAATTGGATTAAACGGATTTGGATAGTTCTGAATTAACTTGAACTCTTTTGGTATTTCATTACCAATAGCTTGTAAACCATTAACTGGTCCTGTCTTGAACTTCCACACTGCAGACCAGGGACCTTGTCCGTAACTATTACGCCCTGCAACTCGCCAGTAATACCATGTGTTATTCTGCAATCCACTTACTGCTTTCGTTGAATCTGTTAATGTAGAATCGTTTACAATAAGTGTATTAAAGAGTGAATCTGTTGCAACCTGCACACGGTAATTTGCTGCATTTGATACTTTATACCATACAAGTGTAAGACTTGTATTCCAACCTTGAGTGTTATTTCCGGGACTGTAAAGAATCGGAGCCATTAGAAACTGTATATATTTTATTGTGCAATAGTCATAATATGTTCCCCAACTATAACCTGTCACATACACATTACCTGAGTTGTCAATTGCAATAGAATTTGCATAATCATGATAATTTCCCGGTCCGTTATATCTTGCTTCCCATTGCTGAACACCTGATGAATTGTATTTTATTGTACAATAGTCTGCATAAGTTCCGCCTCCATAACTATAACCTGTCACATACACATTCCCTGAGCCGTCTACTGCGATGGAAAGTGCTCTATCATCATTATTTCCAGGTCCGTTATATCTTGCTACCCATTGCTGAACACCTGATGAATTGTATTTTATTGTACAATAGTCAGGACCTGTTTCGCTTCCATAACTACCACCAGTCACATACACATTACCTGAGCCGTCTACTGCGATGGAATATGACCAATCTTTATAATTTCCCGGTCCGTCATATCTTCTTACCCATACTGTATCACCTGATGAATTGTATTTTATTGTGCAATAATCTCTACTTGTTCCGCTTCCAGTACTCTCACCTGTTACATACACATTCCCTGAGCCGTCTACTGCAATGGAATATGCATCATCTTCATCATTTCCCGGTCCGTTATATCTTGCTACCCATTGCTGAACTCCAGATGAATTGTATTTTATTGTGCAATAGTCTGTATATGTTACGCTTCCATAACTTTCACCTGTCACATACACATTACCTGAGCCGTCTACTGCGATGGAATATGACCAATCATTATAATTTCCCGGTCCGTTATATCTTCTTACCCACACCGTATCACCTGATGAATTGTATTTTATTGTGCAATAGTCTTGATATGTTCCGCTTCCATAACTATAACCTGTCACATACACATTCCCTGAGCCGTCTAATGCGATTGAAGTTGCATAATCATAATCATTTGACGGTCCGTTATATCTTGCTACCCATTGCTGAGCTACCTGTGATAACACAGATCCCGTGAAAATAAATAAAATAAATACTAAACTTAAAATAACCCATTTCCCCTTTACCATTTGGGTTTTTACCGATTTAAAATTTTCGTTTTTCATAATTTTAAATTTAGGTTAAAAAAAATATTTAAATTTTTAAATTTTAATATTTTTCTATTTTACCATAATTATATTCTTTGTAAGTAAATAAATGAAAACAATACTCCTTTATTTCCTTTTCTTCACCCAATTTTTAATGGTATGCTAACAAAAACTTTAAAAAAAATATTAAAAAGTAAAAACATTTTCTTATTTCATCAAAATCATCTTTTTTGTAAGCAAGTAAATGAAAACAATACTCCCTTATTTCCTTTTCTTCACTCAATTTTAATATGGTAAGCTAAAAAAATTTTAAAAAATATATTAAAAAGTCAATACATTTTTTAAGATAAATTTTTTCTCATTATTAATAATAATTTCACATAATTTTAGCTTTTTTCACATAACAATTAACTTAATTAACAATCACATTTTCTATACATTATTAAAATATTCAATATAGATTGATTATTAATTCCCTGTAATTTTCTGATTGTAATGAGTAAGTTGGAGTTAATTTTAGGATTAAATTAAAAAGTGAGGGTTAAAAACAAATTTTCACAATAAACAAAAATGGCCTCCCAGCTATAAGAACCAAGAGACCTAACTTCGTAGCGGGGATAGGATTTGAACCTATGACCTTCGGGTTATGAGCCCGACGAGCTACCAGCTGCTCCACCCCGCGATGTTAAATTAATATAATAAAATTAAATAAAAAATTCAACTACCTGTATATTACACAACATATCCCTTGTTAAAAAATATCTCTACATCATTTATGTTTATAAGATCTTTACTTTAACGATTCTTTTTAATTTTTAAAAATATCATTTTATTTGTAAAACAAGAAAAAGATTATAAAAATTAACAGCTTTTAAAAGAATAACACATTCCGCTTTTAAAAAATAAATAATTTTATTATTTTGGTATAATTTTGTAAATAAAAGTAACATTATGAAAATTGCAGTTTGCGTTTCACTTGTACCTGATACAACTACAAAAATAAAAGTTGACTCTGATAACAAATCAATTAACGAAAACGGAGTATCTTTTGTCCTGAATCCTTACGATGAATTTGCTGTCGAAGAAGCAATTAGAACCAAAGAAAAATTTGGAGGCGATGTTACTGTAATTTCTTTTGGAACTGAAGCTTACAAAGAAGCAATAAAAAAAGCGTTTCAGATGACAGCTGATCAGGGCATTCTTATTAAGACTTCGAGTAAAAATTTTGATTCATTCACAGTTGCAAAAAATCTTGCTGAAGTACTGAAAACTGAGAATTATGATATCATCTTCTTCGGTAAACAATCTATTGATTATGATGGTCATATTATACCTTCAATGGTTGGAGAATTGCTTGGACTTCCAGCAATAAACGATGTTGTGAAACTTAATATCGAAGGGACAAAAGTTACTGTTGAACGTGAGGTTGAAGGAGGCAAAGAAACTATTTTTGCCAATCTACCAGCAATAATTGGTACTCAGAAAGGACTGAATGAACCCCGTTATCCAAGCCTTAAAAATATTATGGCTGCAAAATCAAAACCAATTAAAGAAATTTCACCCATTGAAATTGAGCCTCTTGTTAATGTGAAAGAAATGCGATTACCACCTGTCAAAGGTAAAGGAAAAATATTTGAAGGTGTTGAAAGTGTACCTGAGCTTGTAAGGTTATTAAAAGAAGAGGCAAAAGTTATTTAAATATATTTAGAAAGGGAAAAAGAATATGGAAAATAAAATATTAGCAATTGCAGAAGTTAAACAAGGCATCATAAAAAATAATACTTTCGAATTACTTACAACTGCTCGCAAATTAGCAGAATCTTTACAATGTCCTTTTGAAGCTATTACAGTTTCTGATTTAACTCAGGAACAATTAAATATTCTATCTGAATATGGTGTTGAAAATTTATATAACATCAAATTAAGTGACTTAAACGCAAAAAGTCCAATTTCAAATATCAAATATTCACATTCAGCTATTTCCAGAGTTGTTGCTGATTTTATTCTTTCAGGTAATTACACAATAGTTCTTTTATCAGCTACATCATTTGGGAAAGAAATAGCTCCCTCTCTTGCAATTAAAACAGAAGCAGCTTTAGGAGTAGATTTGATTGATTTGAAAGTTGAGAATGGTAATCTTATTGCCACAAAGCCTGTTTATGCAGGTAAAGCTCAAGTTGACCTTGAATTTAAAAGTGAACGCGTAGTTTTATCGCTAAGACCAAATGTATTTAAAGCTGAAAAAATGAATTCTACTTCATTTACAGTACATAATATAGAAATTTCAAACATAACAGATTCAGATTTCAAAACTGTTGTTTCAGAAATAGTTCTTTCAAGCGGAAAACTTGATGTAGCTGAAGCTGATAAGATTGTTTCTGGTGGTAGAGGTTTAAAAGGACCAGAAAATTTCCATTTAATTGAAGAGCTCGCGTCAGTTTTAGGTGCAGCAACAGGAGCTTCAAGAGCAGTTGTTGATGCAGGCTGGAGACCACATTCTGAACAGGTTGGACAAACCGGTAAAACAGTGTCACCAAGTTTATATATAGCCTGTGGAATTAGCGGAGCTATACAACATTTAGCGGGTATGTCTTCTTCAAAATGCATTGTTGCTATTAATAAAGATAAAGACGCACCAATTTTTCAGGTAGCAGATTATGGAATAGTAGGAGATGTTTTTGAAATATTACCTAAATTAACAGAAGAGTTGAAGAAAATTCTTTGACTTTTAGTTAATTTTTTCATTGATTATATTATACAGGGTTAAAGTGAAACTTTATTATTGGCAAATATGTATAATAATATAGAATAGGTAATAAGAAATAAAAAAAATCGAGATGGAAAATTTTGGAGATTTAATAGAAGTTGAAATTTTAGGGTTATCGGTTTCTCAAAGTTTCTCTGGTAGTGGCTATGCACTATTTTTAAAAGAAGTCAACGGAGAAAGAAAGCTCCCGATAATTATTGGTCAATTTGAAGCTCAGGTAATTGCAATGGAGTTACAGGGTGTTAAACATCATAGACCTTTGACTCACGATTTGCTTAAAAATATAATTGAAGCTTTCGGATACTCGATTGAATCGGTAGTAATAACTGATATTCGTGATTCAACCTTTTTTGCAAAAATAAGATTTGATAGTCCTGAAATTGAAGATGTTGACGCAAGACCTTCTGATGCAATAGCTCTCGCCCTTAAGTTTTCTGTTCCAATTTATGTAGCTCAGACTGTTTTTGATGAAGCGGGATTTACACAAGATGTAGATATTGAAGGTCCTGAAGAAAGTTCAGAACAACTTAATGAAGAAGCTGATACTCCTCAGGCTGAAAATCAACAAAAAGTTACAAAAGAACTTTCCAAGAAAGAAAAACTTGATCAGCTAAAAAAAGATCTTGAAAAAGCTGTAATGAATGAAGATTACGAACGAGCAGCAATGCTCAGGGATGAAATAAAAAAATTGGAGATTTCTAATTTAAATTAACATATAATGAATAAACTCGTTGTCCCTTTCATTATCCTGTTTTTAGTATCAGCTGCTACTGCACAGGATTTATCAAGTTCTCTTTACCCATCAAAAAACAATACTGAATTTTCGAGTTTCTCTCAATCTGGTTTTTCACCTACAGTCTCTTTGGGTTTGATGGGTGGTGTTGCTAAAATGAATGGTAATACAGGTTATTCTGTTGGGTTATTTGCCGAATTAAGAACAGAATCCTTTTCTTTTGTCCCAATTGCAAATTATTGGAAAACAAATGTTGAAAATGATTTTGAAGCAGCAGGTCTTGTGAGATTGAGATTTAAATCTGGTTCAATGGAACCTTACGCTGATGGTGGGATTGGAGTAAACTTCCTGAGTTACGATAACAATAATATCAAACTTGGACTTGATTTAGGAGGTGGACTTGATTTTACCGGAGCCGGAAGTAATTACTCACTTTTTATTGATGCTAAATACAAAATCATTGTTGGAGACCCTAACATTAAAGGTTTTACTGTTAACTTTGGCTTAAAATTTACACTTTAAGATTTCTCTTTTAAAAATTTAAGCGTAGAAGAACACTCTTTTACGCTTTTTTATTATATGAATCTTCTTATTGATATAGGTAACACAACTATTAAGATAGCAGAAGCAATTGAATACAATTCTTTACAGAATTTTCAAAGATTTAATTACGAAAAAAAACTCTTCAATAAGTACGTTACAAAAATTTTCCAAAAATATAAAAGTAACTATTTGCAAATAGGAATTTCCAGTGTTGTTCCTGAGGTAACAAAATCATTACTTCCCTTTATTAAGAAAAAATATAAACTCAACCCACTTCTCGTTAAAAGAGAGATTACTACTATATTAAATTTTAATTATTCCGGAAATCTCGGTTCAGATAGAATCTCAATTGCTATTGCAGCAAGAACTATGTTTAAAAATAGAAATATCTTGATTTTTGATTTTGGGACAGCTACTACAGCAAATTTCATCACGGGGAATATATTTCGGGGAGGGTTAATAATGCCGGGCTTTAAAACCTCTCTTGCATCTTTAATTTCTTCTACTTCATTACCAGAAGTTGACTTATCTATATCTGGTAAAAAAAATTTATATTTTAATTCTACTGAAGATAACATACTTTATGGTGCTTTTTTTCAAACATTATTTTCTGTTCAAAAATTGATAGAAACATCAAAATTGAGATATAAAGACCTCCTGATTGTTATTACTGGAGGAAACGCAAAATATTTTCTTGATCAACTTGATTATGATTTATATGATAGCTTACTATCATTAAAAGGAATTTGCATAATACTACAACAATATGGGATTAATAAAAAAAAATAAACTTAGTCCTCATTGGATTTTTTCACAAAGTGGAAATCTTTGGAGGTTCGTCTTTGCAGGTAATGACATAATAGTTGGCGAAACTCGTGATATAGATCAACGACTGCTTTATCTTTTCTCTCTGAACATTTTAACAGGAGAAGTTTTCTTAAAAGACTATATGTTTGAAGATGGTAATTATTGGATATCAATTGAGTCAGGAAATCCAGATACAATTTTTTTAAATCGTTATAAGCAACCAGATCTCCCTTATCACAAAAACATTGTTGCTCTGGATATTAAAACAGGCAACAAAAAATGGGAAAATGAAGAATATCTTTACTTTCATCACACTGAAAATGAAGTTTATGCTTACAAGCAACTTTTCGAAGATTCAGAATTTGTTAGGCTTGATATTTCAACAGGTAAATGCATTGAGATTTTAGATGCTAATAAAAAAAATAATGTCTATAAAATTCGTGATGATGACGATGATATTCTTTACAAAGATGTATTATATGCTGACGAGTTATCCTCAAACAATTCTAATGGGAATATCCGACATATTATTAAAAAGGAAGTAAAAAATACAAATGAAGGTGGACATATTGAGTACATAATTTATAAAAATTTTCTAATTTTTAATTACTACGAAAAAGTTTTTGATAAGAATAAACAACTATCACTCGAAAATCGTATTCGAATTTTTGATATTCTTACAGAGAAGAGATTATATGCAGATATTCTCAACCAAAATTCTGCTTATAAAGTACCTGACAACTTTCTGGTTTATAAAAATGTATTACTTTATCTTCGAAATAAAAAAGAAATAGTAGCAATTAAATTAGAAATATGAAAATAATAAATGAAACAATTTATTTACAAACTAAAGGAAACAACGACATAATAGATATTACACATAAAGTTTTTGAGCTTGTTGAAAAATCGAAGATTAAAAATGGCACCTGTGTTCTTTTCTGTGTTGGCTCAACTGCTGGTATTACAACAATTGAATATGAACCCGGTTTATTAAAAGATTTACCACAACTACTGAACAAGCTTGTGCCAGCTGGAGTAACTTATCATCACGATGATATATGGGGTGATGGAAACGGTTATGCACATCTTCGGTCATCACTTATAAAAACATCTTTTACAGTACCAGTTGTTAATGGAGAACTCACTCTTGGCACATGGCAACAGATTATCTTCATCGACTTTGACAATCGTAGAAGAGAACGTAAAATTGTCGTACAGATTATGGGAGAATGATATAATCTTCAATTTATGCTAAATTTATTACCGCTCAAACTTAAAAATTCCAATAAACTACTTATATTTTTCCTCTTGAGTACTGTTTTTGTGGAAATAGTCTGGATACTCAATTCAGATGGCTTTTATTTTATTGATGATGGATGTCATTTTAATTATAATAGACACTATCTTGAAGATTTGGGTCGAACAGTTAGTTCATGGTCAAGAATTGGAAGAGTTTTACTTTATTTCCCAGCTGCGCAGTTTGGACTTAAAGGAGTGCAAATAAATGCTGCTATTGTATTTCTCATAACTATTATAATCTCATATAAAATTTTAAAAAATGCTGGCATTAATTACGCTGAGTGGGTAATACCTTTTATTGCATTTCAACCAGTATTATTTAACATTTCATTTTCATCACTTGCCGAGTTACCAGCTGCATCATTAATAATTCTTTCATTTTATTTTTACCAAAAAAATAGAGATAATCTCGCAATGCTTTGTGCTTCCCTGACTTTTATTTTCAGAACGGAAATGTATTTTGTTGCAGGAATTTATCTTTTAATTTATCTTAAACAAAAAAAATATAAAACACTTATTCCTTTTTTCATAGGACCTCTATTCTGGATAATATATACTTTAGTTATCACGGGCAGTCTTCATTCTTTATTTGAAAACCTTTTTTTACATACTAAATTACCCCGTATAACTCAGGGTGTTAAATGGTATCACTACATATTACTTGCACCAAAAACATACGGAATATTTCAAACTTTATTTTTTATTATAGGCTTTATCTACATATTATTTACAAGAGAATTAAAAAAATTTATTATTTTACTCCTCGTCGTTTTTGGTGGAATTGCAGGACATACCCTTGCTGCGCTTGATGGACTTAATACCACTTGCAGTGTAGGACAAGTCAGATATATTTCAATAGTTGGTCCTGCTCTTGCTATTATCTCAGTTTTAGGGATGAGTTACCTTGCAACAAAAATCAATCGTTCAATAAGAATTATTTTCGCTGTAATAATTTTTACTATAAGCTTTATTTTTGGTCCCCTTGTAACACCTTTTCATAAAAAATACGAAATAGAAAAAATATCCGACAAATTTGCAAACAAAATACATACACAATATCAGGGATATGTCATTATTTCAGACTTATATCAAATTGCAAACGCACTTGACGAACCATCTTCAGGTGGAAAGATTTACAAGCCTTTAACAAAGAAAAATCTTAGTGACTATAATAAAGCTTTAATTATCTGGGAAAGTTCTCTTGATGGGTCTCCTTTCACTCAAGAAAGCTTAACACGTAAAGACATTGAAAATCTACCAGCTATCCGTTTAATAGATTCTATAAATGTTATTATAAATCATAATTATGATTTCCCAATTTACAGTTTAAGAGAGTTATCACCAGAGTTTGTTAAGGAAATTCTTGACTATTTTATGAAAGAACAAAATTGCTGGGAAAATATCTTTATAAAAGTTTATTTAAAAGATTCTTGATTGGTTAAAATGAATTTTAATCTAACACAATTTTTAATATTATTGACAAAATTAACACTATGATTGAATTATTAATTTACACTTTATTTTTAATTCTTGCATTTGGGTTTTTTACCTATTCAGTTTCAAAAGTTTTAAAAGTTCTTAAGCTTGGAAAACCTGAAGACCGCTGGAACAACTTCGGGATTCGTATTAAGAACACAATTAAGATTGCATTGCTTCAGAGCAAAATTATGAGGCAAAAGTTTGCAGGTTTTTTACACGTTTCAATATTCTGGGGATTCTGTGTATTACTGCTTGTTGTAATTGAAGGTTTAATTGAAGGTTATAAAGAAAACTTTTCTTTCGCCTTTATTGGAAAACCTTATTCATTAATAACTATAACTCAGGACTTATTTGGATTATTAGTATTAATTGTAGCACTTTTTTCACTTGGACGAAGATTTATTGGAACTCCTAAGAGATTAAGAGTTGAAAAATCCTCTCGACTTGATGCAGCGCTTGTTCTAATTCTAATTTCTCTTGTAATGGTGAGTATGTTTGGAATGAATATAGAAAAAGAATTGCTTGGTACTTTAAGAGGAGCAAGACCTGTAACAAAATTTCTCGCATCTTTTTTTAATACAGGTAGCGGTTCAGAAACTGTTTTTAAAGTTTTTTGGTGGTTACACAATATTCTTGTTCTTGGTTTTTTAAACTATCTTCCTTACTCAAAACATTTTCACGTACTTTCCTCGATTCCAAACACATTTCTCTCTAACTTTGGCATCGATAAAAAGAACACTATTAAACCTTTAAATTTTGAAGATGAAACAATTGAACAATATGGAGCAAAAGATATAACAGACATTACCTGGAAGCAAATTCTTGATGGATATACATGTACGGAATGTGGAAGGTGCACTCAGGCTTGTCCTGCCAATTTTACAGGAAAAATTCTTAATCCAAAGAAAATTGTTACTGACGTTCGAAAACGTGCAAAGGAACTTTCACAAATTAAATCTAATGATATAAAAGATGGAAAAGCATTAGTACCAAATTTTATTACACCAGAGGAACTATGGTCCTGTACTACCTGCGCTGCTTGTGTTGAAGAGTGTCCGGTTATGATCGATCATCTCACAACTATTATTGACTTAAGAAGAAATCTTGCAATGATGGAATCTGAATTTCCAAAAGAAGTCGCAACTGTTTTTAAGAACCTTGAAAATAATGAATCACCATGGGCATTTGGTTCTGAAACAAGAAATGAATGGATTGTGGAATTTGAAAATGAATCACCTGAACATACACTTGTAAAACTATCTGAAACAGGAAATGCAAATTCAGTTGATATTGTCTTCTGGGTAGGATGCGCAGGAGCATTTGATAAAAGATATAGAAATGTAACTAAATCAATTGCAAAAATTCTTTCGAAAGCAAAAATAAAATTCGGTGTACTTGGTAGTGAAGAGAAATGTAATGGAGACACAGCAAGAAGACTTGGTAATGAATTTCTTGCTCAACAGTTTATAACTGCTAATATTGAAACTTTCAAAAGGTATGGCATTAAAAAAATATTAACTGCTTGCCCACATTGTTTTCATTCACTCAAAAATGAATATCCACAGTTTGGAATAGAACTTGAGGTATACCATCACAGTGAATACATTCTTGAACTTATTAACACGGGAAAAATAACACTTGATAAAGATAAAACAGAAAAGATTACTTATCATGACTCTTGTTATCTTGGAAGATATAATAATATTTATAACGCACCACGATATATACTAAAAAATTTACCTGCAACAACATTAATTGAAATGAACCGCAACAGAGATAAAGGTTTTTGTTGTGGTGCTGGTGGTGGAAGAATGTTTATGGAAGAAACTATTGGAAAGAGAGTAAATCTTGAGCGTACTGAAGAAGCAATATCAACAGGTTCGGATACTATTTGCTCAGCCTGTCCATTCTGTATGACAATGCTGACTGACGGAGTCAAAGCTCTTGAAAAAACAGAATCTGTAAAAGTAAAAGATATTGCTGAAGTTGTTGCTGAATCTCTATCTTAATTTTTTCAGGAAATAAATCCAACAACAAGTATTAAAACTAATAATAACATAATTGAAAAAAGACCAACATCAAATTTTGATACTTTTTTATTTGTTATATTCATATATTAAGTTTTCTTTAAATGTACAATAACCGTGCCAAAAAAATAGCAAAAAAACATAAAAAAGATGAACATCCTGAAGACAACAATAATCTTTTAACTAAAAATATAGTATTAAAACTATAAAATACTAAAAAACTCAGGGTAAAAAATTATTTTAAGGTGTAAAACATTAAAAATCTAATTAAACAAAACACATAAATAATAGATATAAAAATTTAATTTTTTTTATTATATTGATAAATTAAAAATAAATTTACATTAAAATGTCATATTTATTCACTTCAGAATCAGTAAGCGAAGGGCATCCTGATAAGTTATGTGATCAGATATCAGATGCCGTTCTCGACGAAGTAATGGCGCATGATCCCAAAGGAAGAGTAGCCTGTGAGACATTTTGCACAACAGGACTCGTTCTTGTTGGTGGAGAAATTACCACTCGTCATAAACTTAATATTCCTGAAATTGTAAGAAAAGTGGTTGAAGAAATTGGTTATAATCAATATGAGTACAATTTCGACTACCGCTCAATAAATGTAATGTCAACTCTAAATTCTCAATCTCCCGATATAGCAATGGGAGTAGATATTGGAGGTGCTGGTGATCAAGGAATGATGTTTGGTTATGCTATTAGAGAAACCGAAGAATATATGCCATTGGCAATAACACTTGCTCATAAAATTGTTAAAAGACTTGCTGACATAAGAAAAAACACTAATCTTATGCCTTATTTACGACCCGATGCTAAATCTCAAGTTACAGTCGAATATGACAGTAACAACAAAGTTAGAAGAATTGATACAATAGTAGTTTCAACACAACATGATGAAAAATTTAATGGCAAGCCTATTACTCAGGATAAGATAAAAGCTGATATTATTGAACACGTCTTAAAATTTGTTGTCCCTGAAGGTATGCTTGATAAAAACACTTCAATATGTGTTAACCCCACAGGGAAATTTGTTATTGGAGGTCCTCATGGTGATACTGGACTAACCGGACGTAAAATAATTGTTGATACCTATGGTGGGAAAGCACCACACGGAGGTGGAGCATTTTCTGGTAAAGACCCAACAAAAGTTGATCGTAGTGCAGCTTATGCAGCAAGACATATTGCTAAAAATATTGTTCACGCAGGCCTTGCTGATGAATGTCTAATACAACTTTCATACGCAATTGGTGTGACTGAACCAGTTAGTATTTATGTGAACACAAAAAATTCTTCAGAAAAAAATGGAATTTCAGATGAAGAACTAGTAAAAATTATTAAAAAAGAAGTTGACCTAACGCCTAAAGGAATTATAGAAAGACTTAAACTACAAAGACCAATTTATAGAAAAACTGCCGCATACGGTCATTTTGGAAGAAATGAAGAAGATTTCACTTGGGAAAAACTTGATCTTGCTGAAACTTTTCTCAAAGCAATTAAATAGTGCTAATTTAATATTAAAAATGGGGACTCAATAAAATTTTGATTCCCCTTTTTTTTACCACATTATGGAAAATCCTATTGTTAATTTAGAGCTGGCAAAAGAGCTCGGCTTACTTGAGGAAGAATACAATAGAATTCTATCTATTCTTGAACGAATCCCTACTTACACTGAGCTTGGTATTTTTGCTGTTATGTGGAGTGAACACTGCTCTTATAAAAATTCAATTCTAAAAATTAAAACCCTTCCTCGCAGTGGAGGAAGACTTCTTGTCTCAGCTGGTGAAGAAAATGCGGGACTTGTAGATATTGGTGATGGTTATGCAATTGCTTTTAAAATAGAATCACATAATCACCCATCAGCAGTTGAACCATATCAGGGCGCTGCAACTGGAGTAGGTGGAATCTTACGTGATATATTCACAATGGGAGCAAGACCAATAGCTGCTCTAAATTCTTTACGATTTGGTTTAATTGAAAACCCTTCCCTTCCAACTTCAAAATCTGATGAGAATATCCGACGTTCTAAATATTTATTCAAACATGTTGTAAAGGGAATCGGTGATTATGGAAACTGTTTTGGTGTACCCACCATTAGTGGTGAAATTTATTTTGAAGATTGTTATCAGGATAATCCTCTTGTAAATGCAATGGCTGTCGGGATTGTAAAACATAATCAAACAGCTTCTGCAAAAGCAAGTGGTGTAGGAAACCCTGTTTTTATTGTAGGTTCATCAACAGGCAGAGATGGAATTCATGGAGCAACTTTTGCTTCAGAAGAAATAACAGAAAAATCAGAATCAAAAAGACCTTCAGTACAGGTAGGTGATCCTTTCACTGAGAAACTTCTGCTTGAAGCAACACTAGAAGCAATCCGAGCTGGTGTTGTAGAAGGTATTCAAGATATGGGTGCTGCTGGAATTACCTGTTCATCAAGTGAAATGAGTGCCAAAGCAAAAACAGGAATGAAATTAAATCTTGATAATGTTCCTCTTCGAGATACAAATATGAGTGCTTATGAAATTATGCTTTCTGAATCACAAGAACGTATGCTCGTCGTTATTAAAAAAGGTATGGAAGAAAAAGCAAAAAAAATCTTTGAGCGTTGGGACCTGAATTGTGTTCAAATTGGAGAAGTTACAGATGATAAACTCCTGAAAGTATATCATAATGGAAAACTTGAAGCAGAAATCCCTTCATTTGAATTGGTACTTGGTGGCGGAGCACCTGTTTACGAAAGAGAAACAAAAGAACCAGAATATCTGAAAGATACCCGAAACTTCAACCCATATTCCATACCCGAACCAGAAAACTATAACAATATCTTATTACAATTACTTTCCTCACCAAATATTGCTAATAAGAAATGGGTCTATGAGCAATATGATACACAGGTAAGAACAAATACAGTTGTTCTTCCATCTGGTGATGCATCTGTTGTAAGAATAAAGAAAACGAACAAAGCTATTGCAATGAAGGTTGATGGTAATGCAAGATATGTATATTTAAACCCATACAGAGGTGGAATGATAGCAGTATGTGAGAGTGCCCGAAATGTTGCATGTGTAGGTGCAAAACCTTTGGCTATTACAAACTGTTTAAATTTTGGTAATCCATATAATCCTGAAGTTTATTATCAATTTTCTGAAGCAATAAGAGGGATTGGCGATGCTTGCAGAACTTTAGAAACTCCCGTAACTGGTGGTAATGTAAGTTTTTATAATCAGTCACGTGATTATGCTATTTACCCTACACCTGTAATAGGAATGATTGGACTGATTCAGGATGTTTCAAAAATTGTTACCTCTATGTTTAAAAATATTGGTGATTCAATTTTTGTTATTGGAACAAATAAGTATGAAATTGGTGGGAGTGAATATTTAAAAAGAATTCATAATTTATGTGCAGGTGATGCTCCGGAAATTGAACCACAGACTGAACTTAAAGTCATAAACTTTTTGTTGCAACTTATAGATAAACAACTAATCAACTCTGCACATGATGTTTCAGAAGGGGGTCTTTTAGTAGCACTTGCAGAGTCCTGCATTATTGATGAAAAAAATCCACTTGGTTGTAAAGTAAGCTTTGATACATATAAAAGAAGAGACTTTGATTATTTTGGAGAATCTCAATCAAGAATAATAATCTCTTCTAAATCTGAGAGTGAATCTGAAATCTTTAATATTGCAAAATTAGAAAACATACCCATAAAAAAGATTGGAACTGTTGTTGATAAAAACTTCGAGGTAAATAATGATATAAATATTGATATTAATACTTTATTAGAGGCTTATCATTTCTCTCTCTCAAAAATAATGGATGAGGACGTATATTAATAATAATAAGTTCATTTATTTCTATCTTTTCTTACTATTAACCCCATCTTTGTTATATTTTGCAGGCTGTGTTGCTCCTGTAGAACATCAAAAACCTGAGGATATATCAATTGATTCTATACAATTTTTAGCACTCGATAGCATTCAAAAACTCTCCTACCTCGAAGATATTAAACTTAGTAATGGAGATTTGATTTTTAAATATGCCAGGCTCGAACAAAAAAACGCTATGTATGCAAAGGACTCAGATTCAACTATACTTTATTGGTTGAAAAATAAAGCTCTATATTTAAAGGGGCAAACAAAATGTAATATTTTTGCCATTAATACATTACATAGAGCAGGTTTTAAATGTCCTAATGTTAATGTCAGAACAATTGATTTGATGGATGAGGATCTCTTTAATGACATTTTTCCCGTTATAAGAGTAAGAAAACCAGAGGATCTCGAAAAAGGAGATATGATTGTTTGGAATGGGCATGTGATTCTTTATCATTCTTTCCAGATAATCAAAAACGATATATATGCACTTGCTATGTGGGCTGGTACATCTAAAATGGATAATGGGAAAAATGTTATTAACAACGTTATTTTTGGAAAATACCCCTTAAAGGGCAATTTCATTGTAAGAAGACCAATTAGAATAAAGAATTAACCTTTTCTATTTAATTTTGAATTTTTGATTATTATATTTGAAGATTATTATTAATTAATTTTTTTAAAAAAATTAAAACAGGAGCAAAAAATGACACGTGAAAAAATCTTAGAAAAAGTCACAAAGGCAGTTGTTGATAAACTTGGTGTCGAAGAATCAAAAGTAACAATGGAAGCAGAATTTATGAAGGATTTAGGTGCAGATTCACTTGACACAGTAGAATTAATAATGAAACTTGAAGATGAATTTGGAATAAAAATTCCTGAAGAAGAAGGTCAAGAATTAACAACAGTAGGAAAAGCTATAGACTATATAGAGTCCAAGCTCCAAAATAACTAAATTTTTTATGAAACGTAAAGTTGTTGTAACTGGGCTGGGGGCAATTTCTCCAGTGGGGTTAACTGTTCCAGATTTTTGGGATTCCCTAATAAACGGAAAAAGTGGTGTTGACTATATAACTTATTTTGACACTACTAATTTTGATACAAAATTTGCAGCTGAGCTTAAAGGTTTTGATCCACTAAATTATATGGATAGAAAGCTTAGCCAGCGTACAGATCCTTTTACTCAATATGCAATAGCTGCTACACAGGAAGCAATTAAGGACTGCGAAATCAATTTGGAAAAACTAAATAAAGATCGTGCCGGTGTTGTTTATGGTTCAGGCATAGGCGGAATGTGGACTTATGACAAACAGCAAAATTTATTATACCAACGTGGGGGGAATCCGGACAGAATAAGCCCATTTTTTATTCCAATGCTTATTGCAGATATTACAGCAGGGCGTCTGTCAATGTTATATGGACTGAAAGGTCCTAACTATGCTACAATCTCAGCCTGTACTACATCTGCAAATGCAATTATAGACTCTGTAATGCTAATTGAGAGAGGTAATGCTGATTTTATGATTACAGGTGGTTCCGAAGCCGTTATATGTCCTATGGGTGTTGGTGGTTTCAATGCAATGCATGCACTTTCTACCCGAAATGATGCACCTCAAAAAGCATCAAGACCATTTGATAAACTCCGTGATGGTTTTGTTATGGGTGAAGGAGCTGCAACCTTAATTCTTGAAGAGAAAGAACATGCCCTTTCAAGAGGTGCAAAAATTTATGCAGAAATAGCTGGTATTGGACTTACTGGTGACGCTCATCATATCACCGATCCAGCTCCTAATGGTGCCGGAGTTGCCCAGGCTATTAAATTTGCTATTGAAGACGGTGGACTAACAACTAACGATATTGATGTAATTAACGCTCATGGAACTTCTACTCCTCCAAATGATAAAAATGAAACTACTGCAATAAAATCTGTTTTTGGTGAACGCGCGTATGATATTCCCGTTCATTCAATTAAATCAATGGTTGGCCATCTTCTCGGCGCAGCAGGTGCTATTGAAGCAATTGCGGCAATATTAACCATCCGTGATTCAATCATTCCACCTACAATTAACTATGAAGTAAAAGACGAAGAATGTGATCTGTTTTATGTCCCCAATGTTGCTCTTAAAAAAGAAGTTAAAACTGTTTTAAGTGATAACTCAGGTTTCGGTGGTCATAATACAGCAATTATTTTTAAGAAATTTGAGGAGTAATTACCTCTACGTTGAGTACAAGGTATGTTTAAATTCCTGAAAAAACTTAAGAACTTCGTACCTTTTTTCAAAAGAGAAGAAAAGGTTGATTTATATTCAAGAGCTCTAAAAAAAATTGATTTTGAAAAACTTCAACAGTTAGTAAACTACAGAATAATTGATAAATCCTTTTTTATTACTGCACTTACACACAGATCCTTTTTAAAAATTCGTAAAGGCTCACAAGCGGTTATTCCTGCATCTAATGAGAGACTTGAATTTTTAGGTGATGCTGTATTGGATCTGGTTGTAGCTGAATTCTTGTTTAAAAATTTCCCTTCTAATGAAGAAGGTGATTTAACAAAATTCCGATCAATTCTTGTAAATAAAAAATTCCTTGCAGAACGAGCAAAAAATATTCATTTACAAGACTTTTTACTCGCCTCTGCAACAGCATTAAGAGCTATTGAGGAAGGATATGATTCTATGCTTGCAGATGCTTATGAAGCTTTTATAGGAGCAATCTTTCTTGACTCAGGATACGAAGCTGCAAAAAGATTTATCAATCAGGAAATCTTCTCAAAGCTTGATATAAAATGGCTTAATCAATTTGATGAAAATTACAAAAGTAAGTTCCTTGAATATGCACAAGCCCACACAGATTACATTCCTGAATATTTAGTTGTAAAAGAAGAAGGACCTGAACACCATAAACTCTTTACGGTTGAAGTAAGGCTTGCTCAACATTGCCTCGGAATTGGAAAAGGGAAATCAAAAAAACAAGCTGAACAGGAAGCCGCAAAAAACGCTTTGCAAAATATTGACGTAGTTGAAAAATTAGGTCTAAAAAAGAAACAAAAACTTTAATAAAATATTTTTGTTTATATACATTGACATTACATAAAGAACCTGATATATTTGTATAAAATATAAACTAAGTGGAGGCGAATAGAGTAGGTTATTACAGTTTTGAGTAAAAAAATTTTTAAATGATATTATTTTAAGACCATTTATTAAAGAAATATCAGTTTTTAAAGTTTTCTTTAATGAATGGTTTTTTATTATTTACTAATATGAATAAACTATATAATAAACTTGCAGTTTTAATTTTAATGGTTTTAACTTCAACTGTTTATTCACAGATATCTAAAACAGTTGAAAAAAATACTGAACCGGTCAACCTTGATGACTTTAAAGTACTTATCAGTACTAATAACAACCTTGAAATTGAATATACACCTCATTATATAGATAACATTCATTTTGTTAATGAGATACATAACACATCGAAGGACTTTGGTTCACCTGATCTTGGTTATAGAAGTTTCCCTATTTTTCTACCATCTGATAAGAATAACGTTTTACAAGTTTTAGAAGTTAAATATGAAGAAATTACAAATGTTGATGTACCTCCAGTACCTACCCCAGTTCGTTCTAATGACCTGAAATCTATCTCATTTATTTACGAAAGAAAGCAAGAAAAATATTCATATAATGGTTTTTTACCTAAAGAACCTTTTTTTCTTGTACAGGGAGGAATAATTAGAGGGAAATTTTTTGGTAATGCTGTAATATATCCTATTCAGTATAACCCCGCAACAAAAACAACTAAAAGAGTTACTTATATAAAATTCAGAGTTTCCTTTGGAAACAATCCTATTTTCTCACCAAAGAAACTAAGTAATCAAGAAATTCAATTTTTATATTCAGTTGCTATTAATGCAGGGACTGCACTGAATTGGACAAATCTTGATGAACTTAAAACATCGAGAACTGTAATTAATAGTGTACTTGCTACAGGCGATTTTTATAAAATCGAAGTCAAAGAGCCTGGAATTTATATCCTTACCAAAAGTTTTTTACAGTCTGCTGGTATAAATGTTAATAACATAGACCCAAGAACAATTAAGATTTACAACAACGGTGGTTTTGAATTACCTTATTCTAATTCAGAACCAGTACCTGAAGATTTAGTAGAAAATAAAATTTATGTTGAAGGTGAATCTGATGGGAAATTTGATGACAATGATTATATACTTTTTTACGGAGCTCCAACTTATAAATGGAATTACTCTCCTATTACTAATGACTGGACCCATCAGTTAAATCATTATTCTAACTCAAACTATTATTTCTTGACTTTCGGTGGTGCTTATGGACAACGAATGCAAATTATAAATTCACCAAATCAACCTAATATTCCACCTCTTCAATCAGTAATCGATAAGTCATTTATTGAACCCGAATTGAATAATCTTGGTTCAACTGGTACCCTCTGGGTTAGCCAGCGAATCGGTGTGAATGAAACATTTACGTTTACAAAATCATTGCCTGGGTATATAGAAGGAAGTCCAATAAAATATAGATTACGTCTTGGAAATGCTACAAGCATACAATCCGTATATGCATATTATCAGGTGAAAGATGATAATTCATCATATTCTGCTTTGATGGAGCCTATTGATTTTGTTCAGGGTTTCTCACGTATTAAGTTAAGATTATTTGAGGGTAGTTATGTATTATTCCCGAATACAAAAGCGATTAATTTAAAAGCCTCTCTACCTTCACAATACAACAGCCCTTATATTATTGGTTACTATGACTACCTGGAACTGTTTTATAATAGAAGTCTTTCAAGTGCCGAGAATAATTATATTCAATTTACAGCTCCTGATACAAATAGTCTTGTAGAATTTCAGGTATCACCTTTCACCTCTGCTACTGTAAGAGTTTTCGATATTTCAAACCCTCTGGAACCAAAAATTATTGTACCTATTTCATATTCAAATGGTACAGTTAGATTCCAAGATAATTTAATTCCACAACAACCTAAGGAATTTATAGTTACCGGAGAAAATTATAAAACACCTGTTTCAATTTCATCACGAGTTCCTAATCAAAATCTACATGGAATTACTGATGGTGCAACATTCGTAATAATTTCACCAACAGAATTTCTGCCTGCAGCTAATAGATTGAAATCATTGAGAGAAGCACCAGGACCAGGAAATCCTGATTATTTAAAAACACTTATAGTTGATATAAACCAAATTTATAACGAATTTTCATGTGGTAAAGTTGATCCTGTTGCCGTCAGGAATTTTCTTAAGTATGCATATAATAACTGGAATGAAAGACCTGTTTATGTTCTCTTTTTAGGTGATGGAACTTACGATTACAAAAACATTTATAATTTAAGTGGAAAGAATTTCCTGCCTCCTATAGAAAAATCATCTGATGAAAGTAGTGATCTCGAAAGTTATCCAAGCGACGATTTTGCAACAGAAATTAATGAAAACTATTATTCACCAACTTTTTGCAGACCAGACTTTGCGTGGGGTAGAATTTGTGTTAACTCACTATCGGAAGCCAACACAGTAATAGATAAGATATCTGCTTACGAATCACCATCTAATTATGGTATATGGAAGAAAAAAATAATGTATGTGGCAGATGATGGTTGGACAACAGAAAATAATCAAGGACAGGAAGGTTCCTTACATACAAGTCAGTCCGAATTAGTAGCAGAAATTTATACTCCTCCCGATATTGATAAAGAGAAAATCTATATTGTAACATATCCAGCAATTATTACTCCTCAGGGGCGTAGAAAACCTGGCGCTAATATTGACATAATTAACGGTTGGAATGAAGGAAGACTTGTGATTAATTATGTTGGTCATGGAAGTACTGACCTATGGGCACATGAACATATATTTGTTAGAGACGAAAGTATTCCTCAATTGAATAATAAAGACAAATATCCAATGGTTACTATTGCAAGTTGTGACCTCGCAAGGTATGATGACCCATTTGCTTTAAGCGCTGGTGAACAACTTGTTTTTATTGACAATAAAGGAGCTATTGGAGTTGTTGCGGCATCTCGTCCAGTTTATGCCAATGATAATTCTGTTTTCAACAATAAACTTTGGGAAAATTTTATGTTTCGTAAAGATACATTGCGCCTTCCTATCAGAATGGGACTTGCAATGTATAATACTAAGAATCAACTATATTCTGTATCCGATAATGATATGAAATATTTGTTAGTAGGTGACCCAACTTTACGTGTTAGCATTCCACAATATATCACAAGAATTGATAGTATTAATGGAATTCCAACTTCTGATACCGCAGTTGTAAAAGCATTACAAAAAATGCGTATCTCAGGCAGCATCTTAAAACCAGATTCTTCATTCTGGAACAATTATAATGGAGATATAATAATAAAAGTTAATGACGTTGCAAAAGATATCGTAATGTATGATTTTGGTTATCCTTTTTATTTCAGACTTGATGGTGGAACAATTTTTAAAGGGAAAAGTAAAATAGTTAACGGAAAATGGGAAATTGAATTTGTCGTCCCTAAGGATATTTCTTTTGCAACTGGAACAGGTAAACTAATTGCATACTTTTATAATAATAACACTGAGGGTTCAGGTTACACAAATATGTTCAAACTTTCCGGATTAGACAACAATGCTCCTGTTGATACAACAGGACCTGTTGTTTCTCTTTTCCTTGATAGCAGGAATTTCAGAACCGGTGATATGGTAAATCAGAATACAAAGCTTATAGCAGACATATTTGATGAAAGTGGTATTAACCTCACAGGAACTCTCGGACATAGAATAGAAGCTATCCTGAACAATGATGAAAGTAAAAAGATCGATCTTACAAGCTTTTACAATACTGTACAAGGTTATCAATACGGTACAATTGAGTATAACCTTGAAGGATTGCCTGAAGGACCTAATAATCTTAAATTAAAAGTTTGGGATACATATAATAATTTTTCTACATCCAGTATTGATTTTTATGTCAAGAGTACAACCAATCTTGTAATTGATAAGGTATATAATTATCCTAATCCTATGAAGGATTTTACAAGCTTTACCTTCCAGCATAATTTTTCAGTTCCTCTAACTGCACAAATAAAAATATATACTGTTAGTGGAAAGAAAATTAAAGATATTATAAGGAATAATATTACTGATAAATTTGTTATAATTGATTGGGATGGTAAAGATAATGATGGTGATTATATCGCAAATGGAATTTATATTTATAAAATAATAATAAAAACCGAAGACGGTACATATTCAACAACAAGTACCGGTAAAATTGCAAAACTTAAATAACTTATTCAGGAGGTTAAAATTTAAATGCAAAAAAGAAGATATGTAAAACTGTTCATTCTGATAGTGATATTATTGATTTGTGCGGATACATATTCCCAGCAAACAATATCAACAGGAGTACCATTCTTGTTGATAGGACCAAACTCACGATTTGCAGCAATGGGCGAAACAGGAACAGCTATTGCAGATGATGCTACAGCAATGCACTGGAATCCAGCAGGACTTGCCTTTCAAAGAGATAAAACTGAATTTAATCTTACCCATTCTCCATGGTTAGCTGGATTGGGCTTATCTGATTTGTTTTATGACTACCTTGCTGCTAAAAGATATTTCCCAAGTTTAAAAGGTACAATTGGTTTTAGTTTCACATACCTGAACATAGGAGAAATTATCTACACTAATGAGATCGGACAAACAGACGAATCTAAGAATTATAAAGCTTATGAATTTGCTACGGCTTTCGCTTATTCTACTCAGCTAACACAACAAATCGGTGTTGGAGTATCAACAAGATTTATATATAGTAGACTTTCTCCAAATGACGTCCAGGTTGGTAATGAAAAAGGACGTGGAACTGCATTCACAGTAAGTTTTGATTTAGCAATGCTTTACAAGGCAATGTCAGGTCCAAAACTTTTAAAAGATAAGTTTTCATTTGGAGTTAACCTTTCTAATCTTGGTCCTAAAATTTCTTATGTTGATGCTGCTCAGGCAGACCCAATACCAACACAATTACGATTTGGTGTAGGATATAAATTACTGAAGAATGATTATAATGATCTTACCATTACTGCAGACTTTTCAAAGCTCTTGGTCAATAGATATAATGACGGGACCTCTGATCCCTTTTATGAAGCCATTTTTACTTCATGGAAAGGGGGAATAAATGGTATAGCAAAAACATTTCAGTCTTCAGTTGGAGCAGAATATTGGTATGGAAATCCAAGACTAATAGCATTAAGAGCCGGATATTTTTATGAAGATCCTTCAAATGGGAACAGGAAATTCATAACTCTTGGTGCGGGTATTAGATATTCTAATTATGGATTTGATTTCAGTTATATAAATGCTGTTGAGGAAAATCATCCTCTCGCAAATACTCTTAGGTTTGGTTTAATAGTAAGTTTTTAAGCTTATTATAATATAGGGGAAGTAGAAGATGATTCTACTTCCTTCAACTTTCCTTAATCAACTTGAATTATGCAGAGAATATTAATTTTTTTTAGTTTAGTATTTGTATTTTTCTCTTCACTCTCATTTGCACAAATTCCTCAGAAAATTGACTTTAAACTTTCTCATCCTTTAGGCAAAACTGAGAATTTCCAATACAAAAAACTTCAATCTATACCAGACACAATAAAGATTGTTGCTATACTTGTACAGTTTCAACAAGACAATGATCCTCGCTCAACAGGAGATGGTAGATTTGATCTCTCAAATAAATATTATGATCCGGTTTTACAAAAAGATACAGTTGTAGATGCGCCCCCTTATGACAGTTCTTATTTTGCAGATCACCTATTATTTTTGAAAAATTATTATTATAAGTCTTCAAAAGGAAAACTTGTAATTACTTATGACCTTTATGGAAAAGTTATTACACTACCCTATCCAATGCAACACTATTCACCTCAAAGAAATGAAAATCTTCTCAAGCTTGGACAGCTTTACAACGATGCATGGGCTGCAGCAGATAGCTTTATAAATTTTTCAGGATATGACTCACTAAATACTGCTTTCTTAATTTTTCACGCTGGGGTTGGTAGAGATATTGATTTGACATCAATTTATGGATATGATCCTTTTCCCTTTGATATCCCTTCTTTGTATCTTGGCTTGAATACACTTAAAAATATATATGGACAAAATTATGAAGGTTATACTACTTCTGAAGGATTTAGGATAAAAAATTCTCTCATTGTGCCTTCTACTGAATTACGTGAACTTGATTTGATTAGCGGGAAATACTTATTACAGCTTGGAATGAATGGAATACTTTGTGCAACTCTTGGTAGCTATCTCGGATTACCAGATTTGTTTAACACACAGACTGGAAAAACCGCAATAGGAAGATTTGGATTGATGGATGGCCAGTCAATATTTAGTTTTAATGGTATTTTTCCACCTGAACCATCAGCTTGGGAAAAAACTTTCCTTGGTTGGGTTAACCCCATAGTAGTATCTTCAGGAAATTCATATTATAAGCTTAAGACTTCATCTTTTCCCTTTTTACAGGATTCCACAATGTTTAAAGTTTTAATAAATACAAAAGAATATTTCTTACTGGAAAATAGAAATCGTTTACCTGATGCAAAATCTCAAGTCTTATACTTGAGAAATCATGGTAAAACTGATTCACTTGTTGTAACTAAAGACTCAATTGGATTTGTAAATTATGATATACACTCTGTTAATGGAAATGTTATTGACGTTAAATATCTTGATTGGAGTTTACCAGGTGATATTTCTGATACAGGTTATTATGCTGGTGGTATTCTAATATGGCATATAGATGAAAATGTTATAGATGCTAATTTTGCTTCTAATACTATTAATAACAATATTGATCATAAAGGAGTTGATCTTGAAGAAGCAAAAGGTTCCCAAGATATAGGTGTTACTTATAGTACACCATTTGGAGATTTCACTGGAGATGGTCTATTTGTTGATTTTTGGTATAATGGTAATCATTATGTTCCTTCTACTATATATAAAAACGCTTTTACTCCTGAAAGTTATCCTAATTCTTTATCCTATTCTCTTGCAAACAGTAACATCTACATTACTGAATTTGATACTATCTCTACAATAATGAAATTCCGTATTTCAATAGGAGGTCCTTATTTATCACCTCTCCCTGGTTTCCCAAAATTTGTTGGTGGAGTTGTAACAGAATTTACACAGCCATCTGGAATTGACATTGATAATGATGGAAAAGATGAAATTATAATTAATAACGGGACAGATGTATTTGCATTTAAGTATAATGGGAATAGCTTTTCAGACTCAAACAATAATGGACTTCTGTTAAGAAATTTTGGTTACTTACCTGTATCACAAAGTTTTTCACAATATTACAGTGCATTACGATGGTTTATTGCTACTAAATACTCTGGAGGTTCAACTACTGTTGGTTTATTCAGGTTTAATAATTTAAGTACAACAGATTCAGTATTTTTCAATGTAAATTTTACAACAACTGCTCCTCTTATTGTATTTGATTCAAATAAAGTTGTATTAGGGATTTCTGCTAATTCTTCAAATAAAATATACGAGATTAATTTGACATCTCCATTTTCTGGAATAGTTGATTCATCAAATAAATCAATACATTATTTCAGCAAACTTGATAATATTAATTATAGATTTTCTTCTGCTGATAGTACATACTTTATGATTGGAAATATTACAGCACCAAATTCAAAAGATAGTGTCTTTATCACTCAATATGGTGTGATAAAAATTAATGATAAAATTATTAATTCACCATATAGTTTTTCAAAAATAAATTCCAATCCAATTTTAGTTGATATTAATAAAGATCTTAAGCAGGAAATTGTTTTTGTAGCTGACAATAAGTTATATGCAATTACTCAATCTGGAGTACTTTTAGAAAACTTCCCTGTTAATTTTAATAAGAAAATTACATCTGGATTAATATGTGGAGATATTAATAGTGATGGAATCTATGATATTATATTCGTAACCTCAGAAGGAGATTTATATGCTTATAGTACAAACGGAAATATTGTCAAGGGATTTCCTGTAAAAGTTGGAATAAACACCACAACTGTTCCTGCCTTTGTAAACTTAAATGACACACTCGGTATTGTTGTTTATTCAGGCGACCGTTACTTATATGCATATAAAACATCCTTTAAATATGAGGAAAGTAAGTTATTATGGAAAAACTTTCTAAGAGATAAATATTATTCAAATAACAATTTCTTTGGGACTTTCTCACAACCTACATTTAGTGAAAAATTACCTGCCAATAAAGTCTACAACTGGCCTAATCCAGTTTACGACAATAAAACTTTTATACGTTATTATATAAATGGTACAGCATCATCGGTAAAAATTAAGATTCTTGACCTGAGCGGTGAACTTGTTACCGAACTTCAGGGGACTACTTATTCAAATACAGATAATGAGATTCCATTTGATGTTTCAAAAATTCAAAGTGGCATTTATTATGGTGTTATAGAAGCTATTGTTGACGGAACAAAAGAAACAAAGATAATTAAAATTGCTATTGTTAAGTAATAAATGTTTTATGTAATATTTATATTTTACTTTATATTACACCTTGTTTTATTTATAGGCTTTTTACTCTCAAGGAAAATATATAAAGCTACTACTACACCATCTAATAAAAAGGTTACTATAGTTGTATCAGCTCGTAACGAAGAAGAAAACATCATTGCTTGTATTGAATCCTTAAAAGCTCTTAAATACAAAACTGAACTTCTTCAAATAATTATTGTAAATGATTCTTCAACTGATAATACTTTAAATTTAATAAAATCCCATACACATAACTATCAACATTTCAGAATCATTGACCTTACCGAAACTTCTAACAACAAATTAAAAGGCAAATTAAATGCTCTTAATGAAGCTCTTAAAATTGCCACTGGAGAAATTATTATGCTTACCGATGCTGACTGTGTTGTACCTGTTGATTGGGTTAATGAAACTGTTAAATACTATACTGATAATGTTGGGATGGTTTGCGGTTATACACGTATTGAAGAAGGAAAATCCTTATTTACAAAGTTACAAACACTTGACTGGCTATATTTACAATCACTCGCTGCTTATAGTTCAGGTATAAACCAAACACTGAGTTGCATTGGTAACAACCTTTCATATTCAAAAGTTGCTTATGAGTCTGTTGGGGGTTATGAAAACATAAAAAAATCTATTACGGAAGACTTAGCACTACTCAGGGCAATTGATAATAAAGGTAAATTTAAGATATTATATCCAATTAATTCAAAAAGAACGGTCATAACCAAGCCTTGTAAAAATTTAAAAGAATTATTAAGACAGAAAAAACGTTGGTTCAGAGGTGGGTTTGGAATCAATATACTTGGATATATTCTCGGGATTGTTATGTATGTTACAAATTTCGTAGTTCTTACAGGCTTCCTTTATCTTCCATTTGAAAGCTATCTGTTTTTTATTATAATAAAATTTATTTCTGATTTATTGATTATTCTCCCTCCATACTTCTTCCTTAAATTTAAAAAGTTAATATTATATTTCTTCTTGTTTGAGATATACTTCGCTATATATGGTGTCTTATTGCCCTTTACCTTTATTGGAGGAGCAAAAGTTATCTGGAAAGAGCGGGTACATTAAAACTTCAAAAGTGGGAAATGAAATCTTGTCTTGAATCCAAAAGTAGGATAATCTTTAGCAAACTGGTAATAACTAATTATATCAAAAATATATAGAGTAATTCCAACCCCCGCTGAAAAAGTAAAAATCTCATCAGATTTATTTATGTTAGGTATGTTAATATCAGGATCAATAGTACGTTTTATCATTGAATACTTAAAATCAAAAGTTAAAAAAGGAATGGTAAAATTTGACTTAAGATATTTGTTAACAATAAAATCTATATTAAATGAGAATGCATCAATTTTTGTTGTCATAGAATTTAAATAATACTGTGATTTAAGTTCTTCACTACCCGAATGACTTGAATGATCATAAGATACACCAAAAGTAAATGGATATAGTTTTAAACTGGCAAATTCAAGCTTTATCCCGTAATTTAATGCTGACTTTGAGTTTTCTTTAAAATTTTTTATTGGGAACACCAAACCAAGCATTGGAGAGATAAAAATCCCTGAAGGACTTGGATTTACTTTTGGTAGCTCTGTTGTTTTTTTGGAAGTTATTGTATCACTCTCTTGAGCCAATATATCACCTATAGGTACAATTAACAAGAGAGGAATAAGCAATATTACCAGCCTTATTTTACCTGAGTAAAGATTTAAATTCCTGTAATTCATCTTTTGAAATCTTATGTGAACGTTCTGCAATATATGCGGTTTGTAAAATCAGTTCATTGAAAAAACTTTTCAATTCAGGTAAACGTTTTCGAATTTCCTTGATCTGTTTCTTTACCGTATTTATATCACCTCGTGCAACAGGTCCTGTAAGTGAATCTTCTGGTCCAGCCTTCAATACATTCTTTATTGTCTGTGAAATTATAGGTGATAAAACTTTAAGACTATTAAATTGCACACACTTTGACAACACCATATTTGCAATACTAAGATTTGTTACTACAAAATTAGATGCAATTGAGCAAGCTGTATGGTAAAGAATTTTATCCTTCCTCTGTAAGATAATAAATTTAGAGTGTAATTTCTTTATTATTTCCTTTGCAAAATTTAAAAAGTTTTTTCCTCCCTCCAAACCAAAATAAATTCCTTTTAACAAACTTTCATTTCGGGTACATATATGATTAAATGTCTGAACGGGATGTATTGAACCACAATTTGTATTTTCTACTCTAATTACTTCAAATATTTCAGAGGTTAATAAACCACTTGTATGCATTAAAACTTTTCCGTTGAAATTCAAACCCTCTTTACGCCACTGCCTTAAAAGAGGTATAATCTCTTTATCTTGAACCGATATCAAAATAAAATCTGAACTATCTATATATTGCTGAGTAATAGAGGAGTCAAATTTTGTTAATTTAAATAACTTTCTAAATCTAACTTTATTTTGAAATTCTCTATCAATAATAAATAAGGGCTTAATGCCCACATCACTAAGTTCGCACAAAAAAGCACTCCCAACTTTTCCGACACCCACCAATGTAAATTTCAAATTTTTCATCATCTTTCAAGAATTATTGTCACAGGACCATTATTAACAAGTTCTATCCTCATCATAGCACCAAAAATTCCGGATTTTACACACTTACTGTTATAATATTTACAACATTCCTTGATAAAATGTTCGTATAAAGTTTTAGCCTTCTCAGGTTCCTCTGCAAAACTAAAACTGGGTCTATTACCACTCTTTTCATTATCAGTACATAAAGTAAATTGTGAAATTACCATTACCTCCCCTTCAATATCTTTTAGGCTCAAATTCATTTTATCATTTGAATCTTCGAAAATCCTCAGATCAATAATTTTATGTGCCAGTTTTGTTGCAATCTCTTCTGTGTCATTTTTCATAACACCGAGTAGTACTAATAAACCCTTACCTATCGATGAATATACTTTTTCATCAATTATTACTTTAACATAATCAACTCTTTGAACAACAGCCTTCATAATTCAATCTTTAGTACCCGATCCAAGTTATTATAATCTTTATAAAAATTAAAGTTCTTAATTCCTTCAGCGTTTAATATTTCCACTAAAGATGATTTCTGGTTAAAGCCAATCTCAAAAAAACATGTTATATTATATTTATTTTTTAACAGAGAAATGAATTTTCGATAAAATGTTAGTCCATCAGCACCATCAGTTAATGCCTGTTTTGGCTCATAAAGTCTAATCTCATCAGGAAGCTGTAAAAAATCATTGTAAGATATATATGGTGGATTTGAAACAAAAATATCATAGTTATCAGGGATATTTTCCATTTTTAAAAAATCAACTTTTTGAAGTATTATTTTTTCTCCATCAAGATTATTAGCTATAATGTTTTGTCTGGCAAGTTTAAGCGCTTCATCCGAACTATCCACAGAATAAATATTATACTCTAATCCAAGTTTTTTAAGTTCACCTGCAAGTGCAATAATGATACAACCACTGCCTGTACCAGCTTCAAAAATTTCAAAGTGTTTTTTGCTTGAATGCTTTACAAATTCAATAATTTTCTCAATTAATATTTCAGTCTCTGGTCTTGGAATAAGAACATTCGGTGATAAGACAATTTTATAACCATAAAAATCTGTGTTTCCTATTATATACTGAAGTGGCTCTTTCTTCAAGCGTCTATCTACCATTCTATTTACTTTTTCAATCTCAACTTCTTTAAGTGGTTGTTCAAAATTAAGGTAAAGATTAATCCTTTTATATTTTAAAACCTCACATAGGATTAACTCTGCGTTAAGACGTGCATCCTCAATACCATTTGACTTGAGCAATGTAGTTATGCGATTTAGTACATCCAGTAGTTTCTCCATTCTCTCCCTTACCGTTTAACTTCATAGAGGATTTTACCTCCGACAATAGTCTTAATAACTACAGTATTCAGGAGTTCTTTTGGGGGAAGAGAAAAGATATCTTTATTTATCACAATCATATCGGCTATTTTTCCTTTTTCAATTGTACCTCGTTGATTTTCTTCATAACTCGCATAAGCTGGCCAGACTGTATAGGCACGTAATGCATTTATTAGGGATAACTTTTGCTCAGGATGCGGAAGAACAATATTTGTATCAGTAAGTTGTCTGGTAACAAGGTAATAAATTCCAACAAAAGGATTTATAGTCTGATATGGGAAATCAGAACCAATGATAATTTTTCCACTCCCATTAAGTAAATCAGACCATAATCCAAGACGGTGTGTAATGTTGCGGGATACAAAATCATCTACATTTAAACAATCATATAAACATATCTCAGGCACTACTGAGGGAATAATATTTAACTTTTTCATCCTCTCAATATCTTTCTGTTCAACAAATTCTGTATAATCAAATATGATTCTATAGTCATCAGTTTTTTTTTCATTTAAAACCTTTTCAAGTATAGAAAGTACATCTGAGACAGCTTTATCACCAACCACTTTAACAGTAAATTGAAATTTTTTATCTATTGCTTCGCGTAAAGTCTTCTCAATAGTCTGCTCATCAGTGAAAGGTAATGGTGTTGGAGAATCTTTATATTCCTCGCTTAAAATTGCCTTTTTAAATTCAAAAGCCCCATCATAGTCAAGTGTTACAGAAGCTATCCTTATTTTATCTTTATAATTTTTTACTGGTCCCTGCGAAAGATAATTGTTATAAGCTTCATCTCCTTGAGAAAGTATTGCATTTACAGATATACCTAACTTATTTTCATCCGCAAGTTTTTTAAGTAAATCAATAGAATTTTGATTAACATTTCTATCAAAAACTCTGGTTATTCCGTATTTAAGAAGCTCCTTAGAACCTGATTCAAGTGCAGCCTTCATATCAGTTTCTGAAAATCTCGGGAGCTTTTCCTTTATTAAATTTACTGCACTATCAAACAAAAAGCCTGTGGGTTCCCCATCTTCATATCTATCAATAACACCATTTTTGGGATTTGGAGTTTTAGGAGTAATCTCAAGAACTTTTAACAGGTTACTGTTACACCATGCAATTGTATTATCTGTGTTTAAAATATAAAACTTATATTTCTTTGTAAGTGATTCAAGTTTACTTTCAACAATAGAAGGTCCATCTATTAACTCGTCATTCCATCCATAAGCTCCAACAAAATCACCTTCGTTATAAGAACTGAGCTTTTCCGAAACTAATGAAACAAGTTGATCAATGTTTTTGGCTGATTTTAAATCAATTAACAAATTATATCGGAATAAATTCAAAGAAAATTCTACAAGATTTCCTTCTACATCAGTAAAAGCTGGTAATACAACATTACCATTTAAATCTATCTTATCAGCATTAGAAAATTTTGAAATTAGTTCATCTGATTTACCTGTTTCAACGATTAATCCTTCTTTAACCGCAACAGCTTCTACAACAGAGTTTTTTTCGTCAAGTGTGTGTATCTTTCCGTTAATATAAATTGTATCTGCCTTCTTACCACAAGAAGACAAAATTATTGCTAAAAAAAGAAAAACAATCCATTTTATACGATTCATAATAATTTTTTTATTTTATTTAACATAATAAATATACGACTCTTTTAAAATGCATTTAAGTTAATAGGTATGATAACTATACTTTTAATATCATTAAGTAAAAAGTCTTAATATTTTACTTAAAATATTTCATTGTTTTATAATAAATTACTATATATATTTTATTTTAATTAAGGTAAGCTATGAAGAAAAATTTTGCAATGAAGAAGTTATATTACTCTATTAGTGAAGTTAGTAAGATAACTGAGCTTGAACAGTATGTTTTACGTTATTGGGAAACCGAATTTGATATGTTGAAACCTGCTAAAAACCTCGCCGGTAACAGAATATATACAAATCGGGATATTAAATTAATTCTTTATATTAAGAAGCTTTTACGTGATGAAAAGTACACAATAGAAGGCGCAAAGAAACTCCTCAAAAACTATAATTTTAAAGACGATAAGTTTGATAAACCAAAAGCACAACCTGTTTCCTCACAAGGGGAATTAACACTTTTTACTTCTGAAGATAAAGATAACGAAGATACACAAATACAAAATGAAAAACTTGTACAGGATCTTAAAGAACTTAAAAATTTCTTAACAGATTTGCTTTCCGAACTTTAATTATCGTTTATTTGATCTTTGGACTGGAAAGAACTCATCAAATCTCTACACAACAGTATATCCGAATTTATCTTTCCTAAAATATGTATTATAACAAATGAAAAAATTCCTCCTTCTAATTCTAATCCCATTGTAAAAGATTCAATTCTAAAAGAACTTCAAACTGTTACAGCTGATGAATTATCAGATTTAAGCAGGACACTTTTGGCAAATGATTTCTTTGCCTTGTTTCAATATACAAAAAACTCTCATATTCAAATACTTATACATCATATGAAATATCAAGGCTATTATAAAATTGGTACCTTATTAGGTAATAAACTTTCTGATACACTAACAACAAAATTACCAGTTCTAACTTCCAGCTGTAAAATTATTTGTCCTATTCCATTACATCAAGCCAAATTGCGTGACCGTGGTTACAATCAAACTCAATACGTCGCAGAAGCAATTGCAAAAAAATTTTCCATTCCTATTATACCTGACTTATTGAAAAGGATAAAAAACACAAAAACACAAACCCAACTCAATAACAAGGAACGAATTGAGAATATGAAAAATGCTTTTATTATAAATCCTAAATATATTAACTTGATTCAAAATAAAAGAATAATGCTTGTGGACGATATTGTAACCTCAGGCGCAACTGCTAATGAAGCTACTAAAGTATTGCGTGCTGCTGGTGCACGTGGAATTTTTCTTGTTGCACTTTGTAAGACTTGTGACTAAGCAAGTTTTTTTAATTCTATTAATAGCTTTTTTACATCTTCCATATTATTAAAAATATGGGGAGAAATACGCAAAAAACCTTCTCTTAAAGCTATAAATATATTTTGACGTTCAAGCTCTTGTTGTATGTATTTATTTCTCGTTTTGTTGAAATGTGAAAATATTAAGATGTTAGATCTATATTCTTCAGAAATATCAGATTCCACGTAATATGGTAAATCTCTGATTCCTTCAATAAAACTATCAAGTAGTTTTGTGATGTGATTAAAAATATTTCTCACTCCAAGTTTTGTAAATAAATCTATTGTAGATTCAAGTCCTATCATTCCCAATAAATTCAATGTAGAATTTTCATAAGCAGAACCATCTTTTTGAAAGTTAAGCTTATAGTTTAAAAAATTCTCAAAATCATATTCAATACTCGTTGTACCAACATAAGTCGGCTCAATTACATTACGCATAAATTCTGGCATATAAGCAAAACCAATCCCTGCAGGCGACATTAACCACTTCTGACCTCCTGCTCCAAGAAAATGGACTTTTTCCTGTACTGCATCAAATGGCACAACTCCCATACTCTGTATAGCATCAACTATTAAATAAACATTATTTGCAATACACATTTCATATAGTTTTTTCAAATTATGTCGAAAACCTAAAAAACCTACTGAACTAACAGAAAGAATATCTATTTTATTTAACTTTAAAGTAGATTCAATATCTTCATAATTAATCTTACCGTTAGCTGAAGGAATAAAAAACAACTCACATCTTCCAAGCCTTTTTTGATTCATCCAGGGGTAGACTAATGCAGGAAATTCACCATCAGCTACAGCAACCGAATATTTCTCACTAATTTTAAATCCATTAGCTACTATATTAAGACTATGCGTCGTATTACTTGTAATAATAATTTCTTTTTCGGATGCATTTATAAACTTAGCAATCTTATGTTTTAATCTTTCTTTTATTTCTGCTGTAAATTTCCCAAGATGAATATTCTGAGTTGTAAAAGCATCTATAAAATTACTTAGTCGATGCCGTGTTTCAATATTATATGGGCAGTAATGTGCTGAATCAAGATAAGTACAGGTTTCTGCAAAAGGGAAAAGATTACGTGATCCATCAACACTGGTAATTTCATCAAGATAAGAAAATTCTGTCTTCATTTTTGTTTTCTTTTTTTTCTGGGTTTTTCTTCAGGCAAATTGCTGGGGAAATATTTTTTATACTGTTCATAATAATACCACACATATTCAACATACAAATAAGGTTCTTTCCAGTTATTTAATATTCCATACTTTGGACGTCCATATTCAGGCCAGATGATTTTATGTAAAGAGTCATTATTTGATGATAGGTAAGGCAAATACTCCTTGACTTCATCCCACTTTTTGTAATCTTTACCAAAATAGTATGTAATTGTCATTGCATCAATCACCCTCCCTATCCCTGCATTATAAGAAGCAAGAGCAAATTTGTATTTGTCAGTACCTGCAAACTCAAAATTTGCAACAAGAGTTGCATAATAATAAATACCTGCAGAGAGATTATTTTCTGGATCTTTCGTATTTTCAAGTTTTAATATCCCTTGCAGACTTAAACCTGTTTTAGGCATAATTTGCATTAATCCAAATGCACCTGCTCTTGATATTGCATTTGGGTTGAAAAGCGATTCCTGATGTATAATTGCAAGAATTAATCTCCAATCAAGCTTGTAATAAGTGCAAAGCTCTTTAATAAGATTTTCATATCCGTATAAAATGTTTTCAATACCTGATGGGTTAAATTTATATTTTCTCGCTACTGATGCAACTTCATTGTGCTCCTGTTCTAATTGATACATTAATTGATTTGTCTCTATTGTATTATTAAATGCAAAATAGTCAAATAACCGTTGGTATTTTAACAGCATCGTAAACACATATTCTGTAAGATTATTAATATCTTCATATACAAAATCTGAAAACTTAAACTTTCTTATAGGTGGTGGCTTAGGAACAACAATTGCTTCTTCACTTTCCGTATTCTTACTCTTTGAAGATAATTCCTTAGGATAGTTATCAAAATTATCTTTTCGTAGGGATAAAATGATTGCTATTACAATTAAAATTAAAAAAGATACAATAAAAGCTAATTTATATCTACTATGTAATATTTTTTTGAAATTAATCACCAAGTATTAAAATAACAACATTTTTTGTTATTTTAAGTGTAAAGTTTAAGAAATTCCATTAAACCTTCCAGGGCTTTCAATTGTCTAATTAGTAAAGAGACAAAATGGTAACAATAAACTCCATTGAAATTTGCTTTGTAAATACAGATGTTTATATGAATAATAAACGTCGAAGTAAATCTTATAACTTTTTGGATACAACCGATAAATTAAACATCAATACAGACGATAAGATTCTGGTGCAAAGCTTTCTTAATGGTAATCAGACCGCTTTCAATTATATTGTAATGAAGTATCAAAAGAAGATATATTCAGTAGTTCAAAAAATTCTGGTAAATAGTATTTATATAGATGATGTTACTCAAGAGGTGTTTGTTAAATTATATGATTCATTAAAAACATTCAGAGGAGATTCAAGCCTGCTGACATATATTTATAGAATTGCCATAAATATGAGCCTTAATCACATTAAATATAATCGGAAATGGTATTCACAAACTTCCAGTATAGATGAAAGTGAAATCGACTTAAAAGATTCTCAAATTATTGATGCAGAACTTGATAAAAATACTTTGTCAAACCAAATCCAGAAAGCAATAAACTCACTTCCTGAACAACAAAGGGTTGTCTTTCAGTTGAAATTTTATGATAATCTTAGTTATGAAGAATTATCCGAGATACTAAATAAACCAATAGGTACATTAAAAGCTACTTACTTTTTCGCTTTTAAAAAGCTTTCGAGTGTACTTAAAAATGATAAAACATTAAGCAAATTTTTTAGCAATGAACAATAATAATAAAATAGAACAACTTTATATACTTCTTTTAGATTACATTGAAGGCAATCTGGATGATGAAAACGAAATTAGGAATATTGAACAACGTCTTAAAACTGATTTAGAGTTCAGAAAAACTTATAATGAATTAACTTCATCAAGAAAACTTTTAGAAAAGATTGAGTTTAAAGAACCAGATGAAGTTTATTTTGCAAGTTTACTCCCAAAAATCAGAAATAGATTAGAGCAAAAGAAATCAAAAAGGAAAACAATTAGCTTCAGTTTACTAAAATACTGGCAGGTACTTATTCCAGCACTCACAGTAATATTAGTAATTTTTCTATTAAAAGGACCACGTTCCCCTGAAAATATTTATATCCCCAACTCCGAAACAAATATTTCGAGCAAAGATACCCTGTCAAATAATGATGAGAAAACATCTACAACAAATATATCAACTGAAGAAAAAAACACTAAAAAAGTTCGGATAGGTAATGAAACTATATTAGAAAAAAAGTCAAAAACTAATATACAACCTGTCGAGTCCACACTGGAAGAAAATGAATTTGAAGAATATGACTATCAGAACATACTTTATCAGGAGATTGAAGAAGAACTTATGATTGAAAAAGAATTTGAAAAACTTTCACCTGAAAAACAGGAAATAATACTTAACAAAATAAAGGAAATACAATTATGAAAAAGCTAATCATCATCTTAATTGGTTTATTTATGATATCAGCAGTTTCTTATTGTCAGATTGACACTGGTAAATTTAATAGAGGGGGTAAATACCAAAAAGCATATAAAGATAAACTAATGCAGGTTCTGAACATCGATTCTAAAACCGCAGATGATTTTATTTCACTATCAAATCATTATCGTCAGACCTTAGGACCATATTTAAAAGAACTTAAAGAAACAAATAAAACTCTTGACAATCCTCCTATTGGAATCGACATAAAAGCCACTTTTGATAAATTACTTGATCTTGAATATAAAATAGTCGATCTAAGAAAGGGGTATTTTTCTGATGCTCTAAAAATCCTTACCCCCGAACAATTTGCAAAAGCATTACAGTTAAATAAGAAATTTCGCAAGAGTATTATGGATGAAATTAAGAAAAATCGTTGATATCATATAAAAAACCTTCTTTTAAAAAAGAGGCACAGGATAATGTGTCTCTTTTTTATTATTTTAGATAAATTTAAGAAACCAAACTATTTAAATAATTGTTAAAAAAAGAAAAATTATTTAAGCATTTAATATAACACAAAAGATGGGCTATCCATTTACATTAAAAAAAATAGAAGAGGGTCTTTCATACGAAGATTATTTAAAAGAAGCAAATTTTAGGATTTCTTCAATTCAAAATGATCCTTATCAAGAATATACCAAACTTAACATTATCAGGATGAACCGTATATTTAAAACTATTGAAATTATTGATAGTTTCTTAAGTGTTTTAAATCAGATTAATAAAAAAGTATATTGGATAATTATTTCAGAACCTTGGTGTGGAGATGCTGCCAACTCTGTACCTATCATAGCTAAAGCTGCTATGAGAAATCCTGCTATAACATTAAAAATTTTTCTCAGAGATTCAAATCCTGAAATGATGGATTATTATCTTACAAATGGTACTAAGTCAATACCTATATTAATTATGTTAGATGAAAATTTAAATGAAGTTTTTCGCTGGGGACCAAGACCAAAAGAACTTCAGAAACTTGTAATTGAAATGAAAAAATCAAATCAATTTCAAAAAGAAGATATTATTAAAAAAATACAGCTTTGGTATCTTGAAGATAAATCTAAATCTATTCAGGAAGAAATTACCCAACTATTATCAATATTTATCACTTCAAAAGCAACATTTTCCTGACAAGTGTTATGTTTTCAAATTCTAATTTGTAAATATATATACCACTTGCAAGATTAGAAGCATCATATAGAACTTCATAATAACCCCTATTATGTACTGAATTGATTATCACATTTAATTGCTTCCCTAACATATCATAAACAACAATTTTAACATTTCCACTTTTTGGCACCAGATAACTTATTTTAGTAATAGAATTAAAAGGATTAGGATAGTTCTGAGCTAAAAATAACTGAGCGGGCATATTTTGACTTCCGTTAGAAATGCCCGTTATTATTTCTGAAAGAGGTCTCATCCAGACACTTTGAGCATAAAATCCTGCAAAAACGTTATTATTATAAATACATAAAGTATAAACATTCTTGTAGTTAAAATTTAATCCTTCTACGCGATTCGTCCAGTTTACTCCCTGGTTTGTTGATACAAAAATTCCATTTGACCAGGTCCCTGCGATGAGTATGTTATTATAAAACTTTAAGTCCCTTACAGATTGATTTGATAGACCTATTGAAGTCCAGGTATTACCTAAATCATTACTAATATACACCCCTGAAGTCCCAACTGCTGTATAAATTGTATTACCAACAGTAAGTAATGCATAACAAGTTTGGTTTGGCAAAGCGCTAACAAGTACCCAATTTGCTCCTGAATTAACTGAACGGTAAACTCCTGAAGAAGTCCCTGCAAAGAGGACTGTTGAACCAATCGATATTATAGAATAAACCCAACTTGAGCCTAAACCATTACTAATTCGAATCCATTGATTATTATTGTAAACATAAACTCCATTATATGTAGCTGTATAAAGAAGTGATGTTGCAATTGATCTATGTAACTTATTAACATATAGTCCAGATCCGCTTAACCCAGCATTCATTGGTATCCAGCTGGTAAAGTTCATATCTGTTGTTTTAAAAACCCCTCCACCATAAGTCCCAGCTAAAATTGATGTATCAATAGCTTCCAATGTTTGAACAGTAAGATTTGAGAGACCATTATTTATAGAATTCCATGTTATCCCTTCATTAGTTGTCATTGATACTCCATCCGATGTACCTGCAAAAATCTTACCAGATATATTAGGAGAAACACAAAGTGCATAAACATTTAAGTTTGCCATTCCAGAAAACCTTTTTGTCCAGCTCCCACCTGAATTTGTGCTCAAAAAAACTCCCCCATCCGTACCTGCAAAAATGTTTGAAGATGATCCCAGAGTTAATGCGAATACTCCCCAATGAGTTAAGCCATTGTTTACAGTACTCCAAGAAAGACCAGAAACATCTTTACGGAAAATTCCACCTCCCCATGTACCAGCGTAGATATACGTTCCATCATATTTTAATGAATATACAAATGTGTTAGTTAACCCAATATTTTCCTGTGACCAGGCTATAAAATTTGTCTGAGATTTAAATACACCATATCCATCACTTCCAACAAAAATATAAGTCGGAGTTATTTCTATACAGACTACACCAACAGTATCAAGGCCCAGTGACTCCCAATTTGCTCCTGAGTTAGTAGACCTGAAAATTCCATAGTCATAACTTCCTGCATAAATAGTATTATTAGATGTAGTTAGAGTTATAAAGCTGTAATTTGGAAACACAGATATCCAGTTTTGTCCGTTATTAGTAGACTTAAACAAACCTCCATAAGTACCGGCAAAAACAGTTGAACCTAATACCGCAAGTGAAGTAACAGATTGATTTGTCAAACCACTATTTACAAGTTGCCAATTTAAACCATTATTACTTGACCGATAAACTCCATCATTGGTTGCTGCAAATAAAGCAAGTCCGTTACTTGTAATAGAAGAAACTGTAATACCGGGGAATGCAAGAAAATTCCAGGAATTTCCATTGTCTGTGCTCTTATAAATTCCACCTAAATAAACTCCTGCATATATTGTGCCTCCATTAAAATATAAGGTTTCTATTGACCCTCCAGCAGGACCAGGGGTTTTTACCCACTGCGAAAATAAATTAAATGTGATTAAAAAGGTAAATAAACAAACTATAAATACAAGAAAAAAGTATTTCCTATGCATTTTAATTTTCTTTTATTTATAATTAAAGTTACAAAAAAATAGGTTTAATTCTCTTATAACACAAGATAAAAAAATAAAT
>Ga0272448_1000478_pt1 | contig 62046 bp, 57 predicted proteins | sample YNPCB0191_FD_202220 | JGI IMG/M metagenome (GOLD analysis project Ga0272448, IMG submission 202220) | Hot spring sediment microbial communities from Yellowstone National Park, WY, United States - YNP-CB-019-1 | ecosystem: Environmental > Aquatic > Thermal springs > Hot (42-90C) > Sediment... | reverse complement strand
CAGTTGCCAGGAGATTTAAGAAGCGAGGTATGAGCTGGTATAAAAGTGGTGCAAATCCATTATTAAGACTCAGGCTTTTGAAACTCAATGGTGAGTGGGATACTTATTGGCAGCAACGGCGAAAGGAGTTTATCCGACATGCAGCCTGAATTGAATCCTATCACGGAAAAAGAGATGCTTACGAACAGGCTCTTTACGTTGACAATACAGGGAGATTTATGATACAGGAATTCACAGTACCTTTCCTATGAGCAAGATAAATTCACCCACATATAAAGAAGAGCGTCCATGGGGATGGTTTGAAATCCTCTCTGATACACCTGATTATAAGGTAAAGAGAATCATCATACATTCAGGTAAACGCTTGAGTCTTCAACGACACCGTTATCGAAACGAACACTGGTATATCCTTTCTGGAGAAGCACTCATAACAATGGATAATAGAGAGATCGAGCTCCATAGAGGAGAATCCATAGATATTGCGTGTGATACCTTGCATCGGATTGCAAACAATGGGAACGAAGACCTTATTGTTGTTGAGATACAAACAGGTAGTTATTTCGGGGAAGATGACATTGAACGGATTGCCGATGATTTTGGAAGAATTTAAAAATATAAAAAAAGATTGATTTTTTGTTTCTACATTGGCACTATACATAATATTACATTCTAAAGGAGGGGGGATTCATGACCAAAGAAGATTTAATTAATAAAATGGCAGGGAGTGCGAAAATTTCAAAGGCTGCAGCTGCAAAGGCACTGGATGCATTTATTGCTGGTATCAAAGCAGCCATGAAGAAGGATGAACGCGTTACTCTTGTTGGTTTTGGCACCTTTTCAGTAGCAAAGAGAAAGGCACGAAAGGGCAGGAATCCGAAAACAGGTGCTGAGATTAAGATACCTGCGCGGAAAGTACCAAAATTTACAGCGGGAAAGGCTTTTAAGGAGGCTTTATAACGTATTTGGTGGCATCTTTGATATGCCTCCTCACATGAGGAGGCATATTCATTTATTGATGCGCCTTGTAATCTGTAGGCACACTTCGTCTATTCTCTCGACGGGTAGTGTTTCTTGTATTCTCAGGAGTGGTTTCCCATCTTCAGACGCGTAGCATACATAGAGGTCTACAGCACTGCCATGTATATGAGCATGGATTCCCAGTGGTACATTGCAGCCGCCGCCGATGATTGTCTGAAGTTTTCTTTCTATCATAACCTCCTCAAAGGTGGTCGTATCATTTAACGGTTTAAGAAATTCTATTACCGCATTTTCATTCCGAACCTCAATGCCGATTGCACCCTGACCGGCTGGTGGTGTCATAACATGGAGAGGGAGTATTTCTTTGATAGCATTCTCAAAGCCCATCCTTTTTACCCCTGCATAGGCAAGGACAATGCCGTCGAGTGATTCCCGTTCAATCTTTTTGATTCGTGTATCCACATTCCCTCTCAGCGGGACAACCGTAATGTGGCTGTTGATATCGAGAATCTGGACCTTTCTCCTCATACTGCTTGTTCCTATGACACCGTTCTTTTTCACATCCGCAATTGATGTAACCGTATGAGAGATAAAGACATCCCGTGGATCCTCCCTTGAAAGAATTGCACCTATGACAAGCCCGGCTTTTAAATCCGAGGGAAGGTCTTTCATACTATGGATTGCGAAATCTATTTTCCTTTCAAGAAGTTCCTCTTCAATCTCAGTTACAAAGAGACCCTTTCCACCAACCTGACCCAGTGGCATGTCCCATACGGTATCGCCTTTTGTTTTGATAATTTTCAGAATAAATGCACTATCTGGATAATGTTTCTGTAATGTGTCAATGGCAATGCGGGTCTGTTGTAATGCGAGTGCGCTACCCCTTGTCCCAACTATCCACTGTCTCTTCATCGTCATTCTCTTCACATCCTTCAAGTTTGAACAACCTTTTCATTGTTTCCAAAACCTGGGGTGTTCCATTCTTCTTAATAAGCTGTATGTGGGGATGAAGGAGTTTATTTACAATATTTTTTGTGAGAGTATCTATGGCTTTTACTGTATCCTCATCGTATGAATTCAAACGTGAAAGGGCTTTCTGCACTTCCTTTTCCCTTATATCTTCTGCCTTACCCAGTATATCTGTAATAAGAGGTCCCCGGTCCATTTGTTGAAGGGATCGAGAAAATTTGATTATTTCTTCCTCTACAATAGCGTGTGCTTTTTTTGATTCAGCCATTCTATCGGCACGGTGTACCTGTGAAAGGTTCATAAGATCGTCTATATTATAGAGGTACACATTTTCAATATCATTGATAACTGGATCAACATCCCGTGGCACCGCAATATCGATAAAAAACAGGGGCTTATTTTTTCTTTTTTTCATTACCCCTATGACGGTTTCTTTATTGATAATTGGCTGTTCAGAGCCTGTTGACGTAAGAACCATGTCTACACCGGTGAGTAACTGAGCGATGTCTGTGAAGGGATAGGCTCTTCCCATAACCTCTTCTGCAAGTTTCTGGGCATTATAAAAGGTCCTGTTGGTTATGAGTATGTCTTGTACGCCCTCTTTTTTAAAGTATTTGAGTGCGATTGAGCACATTTCGCCGGCACCGATCACAAGAATCTTTTTATGTTTCAACTCGCCGAATATTTTTTTCGACAGTTCAACAGCCACTGAGCTTATAGAGAGGGGATTGTACCCTATTTTGGTTTCCCGTCTTATGCGCTTTGCCACATTGAATGTCTTATGGAAGATTTTATTGAGAAAAAAACCCGTTGCATTGTGAAAGGTGGCTATTCTGTATGCATCCTTCACCTGCCCGAGTATCTGAGGTTCTCCGATAACCATTGAATCGAGTCCTGATGCTACAAGAAAGAGGTGTCGGTATGCATCCTCTCCGGTATAGCAGTATGTATAGGAGGTGAGCCAGTCATGCTGTATACTGCAGTGTTTCTGTAATACCTGTTGTACGGTCTGAACTGTTTCATCAATATTCTCGGTTACAAAATATATCTCAGTGCGGTTACAGGTTGAGAGGATGGCATTTTCAGATATACCGTGGGTTTTCAAATCATGGATAAGAAGCGGGATGATATCCTCTGATAGATAGAAGATCTCACGTATTGCAACCGGTGCGGTGGTATGGTTAAGTCCAAAGACACCAATAATCATTCTACAGTCACCGTCATATCAGATATATGCATGGAGGCCTCCGAGCAAGAGGTTGACACCAAAAAACGTGAAGAGTATGGACAGGAAACCTATGATCATCATATAGGCAGTTTTCCTCCCTCTCCAGCCAATGGCAAGCCGGTTATGGATGAGGATGGCATAAACAATCCATGTAATGAGTGACCATGTTTCTTTTGGATCCCAGCTCCAGTATGAGCCCCATGCAAAACCAGCCCAGATGGACCCTGAAATTATGCCAATGGTGAGAAACGGAAACCCATAGGCAATGCATCGGTAATTTACGCGGTCAAGTATTTCAAGGGAAGGGAGTCTGTGGGAGAGGGCAGATGAGCGTTTCTGCTTTACGCTCCGTTCTGTTATAAGGTACATAACAGAGACAAAGAAACCGATGAAAAAGATGGCATTGCCTACAAAAGAAAATATCGTGTGAATGGGAAGCCAGTAACTTTTTAATACCGGTGGTAATGGTTTGATATCTGATGGATAGAAGGATGCCCATATCAAAAGAAGGGAGATGGTAGGCACAATGATGCTGCCCATGGTGTCAATTTTGTATTCCCTTTTCATATAAAGGAATACACATGCGATAGAGAGGGCAAGAAAGGAGAGGGCTTCATGAAAGTTGGTTATGGGAGTATAGCCAGCCTGAATATATCTCAGAATGGTTGCAAGAAGGTGGACGACGAGTCCGGAGATGAGAGTGTAGTACCCAATCTGTTCCACAATCCGTTTATAGACGACAAGATACAGGAGATAGGATACTGTGGATGCAAGGTATAGAATGAGAGAACAATAAAAGATATAGAAACTCATGGTGTGTGGTGAAGAATAAGTTTATACAGTTCTGGGATTTTCTTTGATGCTACGTCGCGCATGTCCATCTTCTCAATGCGCTTCATAATCCGTTTCCTTGTATTTTCATCTCGAATGGTCTGTATGAGTAACTTTCTGAATCTTCCAATATTCTTTGCATAGGCTATGTGGGTATCACGTATGAGTGCCTCTATTTCCTTGCGCAACTTTTTTGACAGAAGTGGAAGGGTGGCTGACGTGGAGATAGCAATCACGATAGGCCCTTTTTTAATGATGGAGGGTACAATAAAGTCGCATAGCTCTGGATTATCAGCAACATTGACTGGAATCCGTAACTCTGATGCATCACGTTTTACGTTGTGATTAATTGCAGTATTATTTGTAGCAGCAAAAACGAGAAGGGCCTTTTTTAAGTCTCCTTTTCTGTATGCACGCTTCACAAGGGTGATGCGTCTTTTTTCTGCTAACCGGTGCAATAACGGCGTTACATCAGGGCTGATGAGAGTTATTGATGCATTAAACTGTAATAACATGCGTACTTTTCGCTCTGCTACCTTTCCGCCACCAACAACAATACACGGTTGCTGCATGATAGAGAGAAAGACAGGATAGTAGACGGGCTTAATAGGTGATCTGGAAGGTACTGAATTCACCGGTATACTCTTTCCATTCAATGGAGAGCCCTTCAACATAAGCACCCTGGGGCCCCTTTCTGCACCATGCTATGAATTGCTGAAGGTTTTCATCTTCTCCCTCAGCCATAATCTCAACACGACCATCCTTCAGGTTTTTCACCCATCCCTTTATATTCAATTCGTGAGCTTTCTTCATGGTATTGTATCTAAAGAAAACACCCTGAACAAGGCCGGTAACTGTTATATGTGCCCCTTTTATCATATTTCTGCTTGATATGATGAGCGTTTTTGTTATAATTATCACAAGAACTTTATAAAAGCAAAAACTTTATATTCACACGCGACAGGGAGGTTTATATATATGCACAGGATTGGTCTTGATATCGGTTCAGTGAGTGTAAATCTCATTGTTATGGATGAATTGTCCACTATCCTTGAGGACAGATACATACGACATAAGGGAAGAGCAATTGAGGTAACAAAAAATATCATTGAAGAAATAAAAAGTAAGTACACAATTGATTTTATTGCCACAACAGGTACCGGTGCAAAACTCTTTGCATCTCTTATTGGAGCCTCGTTTGTCAATGAAATAGTGGCACTCGCACGGGGATTCAGCCATCTGTATCCTCATACAGGTAGCGTCATTGATATAGGTGGAGAAGATTCAAAACTTATCATTTTTGAGAAAGACAGTAAGACAGAGCGTTTGCGGGTAAAAGATTTCTCAATGAACGCCTTATGCGCCGCAGGTACCGGGTCATTTCTTGACCAGCAGGCGTCACGGCTCCGTTTTACCATAGAAGAATTTGGTGAGATAGCCCTAAAAGCTCACCACGTGCCCAGAATTGCTGGTAGATGTACGGTATTTGCAAAATCAGACATGATTCATCTCCAGCAGATAGCAACACCTGATTACGAGATTGTAGCTGGACTCTGCTATGCACTTGCACGAAACCTCAAGGGTAATATTGTTAAGGGAAGAACATTAGAATATCCCGTTGCGTTTGTGGGGGGTGTTGCTGCAAACGTGGGAATGAGAAAAGCCATACAGGACGTTTTTTCACTTGATGAGGGCATGTTTTTTATCCCTGAACACGTTACGTCCATGGGTGCGATAGGTGCTATCTATACAATCCTTGATGACCCTTCTCTGAGAAAAGAATTTCAGGGATTTGATACGCTCAATACATTCCTCCACCAGGAAGTCAGTGTTGAAGCCCACGAACCCCTTGTCCTTTCAGAAGAGAATATGCACGTATCCTACACATTACACACCATTCATGAAAAGACACCAGCATATCTTGGCGTTGATGTTGGCTCTATCAGCACAAACCTTGTAGTTATTGATGAACAGAAAAATGTTCTGGCAAAACGTTACCTCATGACTGAAGGAAGACCACTTGAAGCTGTGCAACGGGGGCTTGAAGAGATAGGTGCAGAGATCGGAGAGAAAGTAACAATCATTGGTGCTGGAACAACGGGATCAGGACGATATCTCACCGCAGATTTTATTGGCGCTGATATAGTGAGAAACGAGATTACCGCACAGGCAGAGGCTGCGATAAGCATAGATCCCCACGTGGATACTATTTTTGAAATTGGCGGACAGGATTCGAAATACATCAGCATCGACGAAGGTGTTATTGTTGATTTTGAGATGAACAAAGCCTGCGCCGCAGGTACCGGTTCTTTTTTGGAAGAACAGGCAGAGCGGCTCGGGATATCAATCAAGGAGGAATTTGGCAATCTCGCCCTGTCATCTAAAAAGCCGATAAAAATGGGCGAACGATGCACAGTGTTTATTGAATCTGATGTCTTTCATCATCAACAGAATGGGGCAAAAACAGATGAGATTGTTGCCGGGCTCTCCTACTCAATCGTTGCAAACTATCTGAATAAGGTAGTAGGTGACAAACGGATTGGCAATAGAATCTTTTTCCAGGGAGGTACTGCATTTAATAAAGGTGTTGTTGCTGCATTCGAAAAGGTACTGAACAAACCAATTACCGTCCCTCCCCACCATGATGTAACAGGCGCAATCGGTGTTGCCATCCTTGCCATGAAAGAGAGGACATGGAAGACCAGTGGATTCAAAGGGTTTGATCTGAGCAAGAGGCGGTATGAGATTGAAACATTTGAATGCAAAGGGTGTGAAAATCTGTGTGAGATACGAAAAGTGACGGTGGAGAAGGAGAACCCCCTCTATTATGGCAGTAGATGTGAGAAGTATGATGTCGTGAGAAGAACAGAAAAAAAGGATATTCAAGACTATTTCAAAAAGCGTGAAGAATTACTCTACGGTATATATGGTCACGATATCCATGGGGAACCAATTGGTTTTCCGCGAATACTCTATATGCATGAATTATTGCCGTTCTGGAAAAGCTTTTTTTCAGAACTTGGATTTTCAGTTATTCTTTCAGATAGCACGAATAAGAAAATTATACGAGAGGGAGTGGAAAATATTATTGTTGAGTCCTGCTTTCCTGTTAAGGTTGCCCATGGTCACGTGCTGAATCTCATTGAGAGGGGTATCAAAAGAATCTTCATTCCCAGCGTCATAAATTTAAAGAAACCATCTGATAACATTATCAATACCTTTGCCTGTCCTTATGCACAATCAATACCGTATACAATCAGGGCATCCATAGATTTTGATACAGCAGGGGTGAAAGTAGAAACACCTGTGGTGTACTTTGGCGGTGGAAAAGACCTTGCTCTTAAAAATCTCGTCGACTATGGGAAGACCATAGGAAAATCAAAAAAAGCCATAGAGAGGGCCTTTGATGTTGCCTATGAAGTCCAGGAGACATTCTATAGAACATTGCGACGATTGGGCGGGGAATTCCTCTCCACCTTAAAAGATGATGAAAAGGGAATGGTGATATTGGGGAGACCGTACAACAGTACTGACCCAGGGACAAATCTCAATATCCACAGGAAATTAATTGACCTTGGCGTTAAACCACTGCCCCTTGATATGCTTCCCTTTATGGATACCATGGAAAATGATGAAGACCTTCACAACATGTACTGGGGATACGGTCAAAAAATATTGAGGGCGGCAAAAATTATCCAGAACCACCAGAATCTCTACCCCATATATATTACAAATTTTGGCTGCGGTCCTGATTCGTTTATAACGCACTTTTTCAAAAGGGTTATCAGCGGAAAGCCATTCTTACAGATTGAAATTGACGAGCATAGTGCTGATGCAGGCATCATCACACGGCTTGAAGCATTCCTCGACAGCATTAAAAATGCGAAGGCTGAAAGGAAGGTCATGACTCAGCGTATACCTCGGTTCAGCATGGATGGCCATCTAAGGAAGCTCTATCTTCCCTACATGTGCGATCATTCGATTGCCCTTGCCAGTGCATTTAAAGCCTGTGGCGTGAATGCAGAGGTTATGGAAGAATCAAATGAAGAAACCGTTTTCTGGGGACGAAAGTTTACCACCGGCAGAGAATGTTATCCCTGTATACTGACTACAGGAGATATGGTACGGACAGTACGGAAGCCTGATTTTGATCCTGACAGAAGTTCATTTTTTATGCCTTCTGGCAGCGGTCCATGCCGTTTTGGTCAATATCACAGATTTCACCGGATGGTATTGAACGAGCTTGGTTTTGATAGGGTTCCCATCTACGCACCAAACCAGGATCACCGCTTTTATAAAGAATTCAATATCCTTGGCGGAAAGTTTAAACGGTTAGGATGGCGAGCTGTTGTGGCAGTAGACCTTATTACAAAGATGCTCCATGAAACAAGACCCTATGAAGAGAACAAAGGCGAGACTGATAAGGTGTACAGAGAAGCCCTCATGCAGATATCACGTGCTATAGAGAGAGGAGGAGATGACCTGTTCGACACACTCAACCGTGTGGTATCCATGTTTCTCAGTATTAAGAAGGTGACACAGAAGAAACCCATTATCGGTATCGTGGGCGAGATATACATACGTTCCAATAGGTTCAGCAATGAATATTTAGTCAAGAAGATTGAAGAATTTGGTGGTGTTGCATGGCTTGCACCTATTAGTGAATGGATATCATATATCAATTACATCAGCAGTCAAAAGGTTAAAAATAATGGTCTGTTCTCTGATAAACTCCACCTCTTTTTGACCCAGTATTTTCAGGATAAAGATGAGCATATGATGGAGAAGCTCTTTGTTGAATATTTACAGTACGGAAAGGAACCAAAGGTAGCTGATATCATTCGTAAGGCAAGCCCGTACGTGCATGTGAGCTTTGAAGGTGAGGCAATTTTAACTGTAGGAAAGAGTATTGATTTTATTGATAAGGGTGTATCAGGTATTGTGAATGCCATGCCCTTTACCTGTATGCCTGGTACAATATCAAGCGCTGTAATGCGACTCATTCAGAATAAATATAATATACCTGTCCTTAATGTTGCGTACGATGGTCAGGGCACAACGAACATTCTCACCAGGCTTGAGGCATTTATGTATCAGGTGAAAGAGTATTATAAGGAAGTGAAGTAGTGTACGCTCTGATCTCTAAAAGGTTATAAGAGTTTTCTTCATTGATAAAATCTGTTCCATTCTTTTTGTCTCTCTGTCCGTAATATCCTTTTTACCCATGAGAACTTTTGTATATATCTTTCCAAGCTCTACACCGGGCTGGTCAAATGGATTTATCTTGTAAAGATAGCCCATACAGGTGATGACCATTTCATAGAGGAAAAAGAGGGCACCAAGATTTGATGCTGTAATGTCATTGAGGGATAGGATAATATTCGGGGTTCTGACTTCTGTTAACGAGAGCATGGTACCGAGGAGTTCTGAATGGAAGAGGTCCTTCATATTTTTCTGTGCAAGATAATTGAGTTCTTGTATGTACGGAAAGCTCTTTGGTATCTGCCTTTTTTGAGTATCGCTATACAGGAACATGATACATTTGTCTTTGGGTCCGTCGATATACAACTGAAGCTGGGAATGCTGGTCGGTGACTCCAGGTGATTTCAGGGGTGTGGCACCGTGGCCATTCTTCCCGAGGCTCTCTCCTTCAAGCTGTCTGAACCAGTCAGCAAATCCTGTGAGTCTATCACAGTAGGGCATAATCACATGTATAGTTTTTCCCTTTTTGTCCATCAGGTAGAGGATGGAAGCAAGGACCAAGGCCATATTATGTGATGGGTGGGTATTCTTTATGTGCAGTGCCATGTTCTGTGCGCCCCTGACCAGTGCGTCTATGTTGATACCCATGACAAGGGATGGGAAAAGCCCCACCGGTGTGAGAACAGAGAATCTACCGCCGACGCCATCGGGAACATTAAGGACAGGGTATCCTTCTCTATCCACAATCTCTTTCAGAATACCTTTGTTTTTGTCAGTAATAATGACCACTCTCTCTTTAAAGTCCTTTGTATCCTGAAGGAGCTTTTTAAAAATCATGAATTGTGAGATTGTTTCCGGTGTTTCACCTGACTTGCTTATTACGATGAGTAATGTCTTTTCTTTTTCTTTTTCAATACACTGGATGATGCTGTTGATCGTGTGGGGATCAATATTATCAAGAATAAAATACCGCGGGGTACCACTTCTCGCTGACTCTGACATATTGTGGAGCGGATGGAGGAGTGCACGAAATATCGTTTCAGTACCAAGAGATGAACCTCCAATGCCAAGGAGGACAAGGTTTTTTATCTTTTTTGATTTGAGATTCTTTGAAATTTCTTTCATTTCCTTAAACTGGTATTTTTGTGACGGTATCATCATGAAAGGGTAGGGGCTTTTCCAGAGGGATGTATTGTATGACTGCAGGTTCATGAGAACACGATTCATTTCTTGTGGGGAAATACCCTCTTTACCTATGGTTGTGGAAAGGACATTTGTAATATCCAGAGTCATTGCACTCATGTTTCCTCCCTGAAAATTCCCATGTTTCTGAATTTTTCGTATCGTGCTTCCTTCAATTCCTGTGTCGGAGTTTCAAGTAAAGATTTCAGATGCTTGTCCAGCACTGTTTTTGTATTAACGAAGGTCTGTTCCCAGTTTCTGTGAGCACCGCCAAAGGGTTCTTTTACAATGTCATCTATCACATTGAGTTTTAAGAGCTCATAGGCAGTTGGTTTTAATGCTTCTGCCGCAAGAGTACCTTTGGAGCCGTCCCTCCAGAGTATGGCTGCGCACCCTTCTGGTGAAATCACTGAGTACGTGGCATTTTCGAGCATAATGATTTTATTTGCCACTCCTATGGCGAGGGCGCCACCACTTCCTCCTTCACCGATTACAAGAGATACAACCGGTACATCAAGGGTGAACATAAAATATATGGATGAGGCAATGGCTTCTGCCTGTCCTCGTTCTTCTGCACCAATACCAGGGAAGGCTCCTGGTGTGTCAATAAAGGTAATAATCGGTTTGCCCCATCTATTGGAAAGCTCCATGATCCGCATGGCTTTTCTGTACCCTTCGGGATGAGCCATGCCAAAATTTCGGAGTGCCATTTCACGGACATCCTTTCCTTTCTGGTGACCTATAACTGCTACACTGTATTCTTCATACCGGGCAAAGCCTGCTACGATTGCTGGATCATCCTTGTATTTCCTGTCACCGGAGAGTTCGACAAAATCAGTAAATAGACTCTTGACATAGTCAAGTGTATGGGGGCGGTTGAGGTGTCGGGCGATTTGAGACCTCTGCCAGTTGGTGAGGTTACCATAAATCTCCCGTTCTAATTTCGCTATTTTTTTTGTAAGGTATTGAATCTCCCGGTAATAGTAGGGATCATTGACATCATAGAAACGTTCAATCTCATCCAGCCGTCTCTCTAAGGGTTCGAGTCGTTTTTCAAAATCAAGATAGTATCTCATCAATAACCTCGTACTGAACAGCGTCACCGAAATGTTTTAGAAGAATGTCCATCTTTCTATGGTCAATACACAATCCGTGCACATCCAGTGATTCTTTTTCCCCATTCATCTGAAATTCCAGAACCACATGCGTATTTCCTTTGATGCCTGAGAGGATTTCACGTAATTTTCTTAAGTCTTCTTTTTTGAAACGATTACAGTGTATAGTAATTCTTACACACTTGTTGAGTTCTGCGAGTGTATCCTCAAGGAGTGCAATATTCTTTGCCCGAATCTTTACGTTCCCATCCTCCATCTTCTCCAGTGAACCGGTTACAATTAAAGGCTTATCCGTGTCCATGAGCGCCTTATGCTTTGCATAGAGGTCAGGAAACACAATGGTTTCTATGATACCCCGTGTATCTTCAAGGATCATGTATGCCATGTGATCACCCTTTTTTGTAACAATCTGTTTACAGCCATTGACAATGCCTACGATACTCACATCCTCAGCAGTATCGGTTTCCTTGATGTTCTGCGTATTAAACGGGGTGATGCGTTGTATGATGGTTTCGTACGATTTTAACGGATGTTCGCTGAAATAGAAACCAAGGGCTTCTTTTTCGCCTTTCAGAAGTTCTGTATAGGGCAGTTCGTCCATATCAGGGATTTCAAATGGTGCCTCATAATTCTGCGCATTCCCGAAAATATCGAGTTGCTGTCCATTTTTATTATCCCTTTTTTGGGGCTTGTCGCTTTTCTCTTTAATAAGATGGAATAGTTGAGCACGCTTCAATCCAAGGCTATCAAAACACCCTGCCTTTGCAAGACTCTCGAGAACCTTTTTATTCACCTTTCGAGAGTCCACGACATCACAGAACTGGGTAAAGGCACTGAATTCACCTAATTCATTACGTTTCTCGAGGATACTGTCGATTGCGGCATCGCCAACATTCTTGATACCAGAGAGACCGAATCGAATTTTGTTGCCAACGATTGTAAATTGCCTGTCACTTTTGTTGATGTCCGGTGGCAGTATTTCAACACCATCCTCGCGACACTCTGTTATATATTTGATGAGATTGTCTGTATTGTTTACTTCGCTGCTCAGCAATGCTGCCATAAAATGGGTGTAGTAATGGGCTTTCAAATATGCAGTGTAATATGCGACAAGTGCATAGGCAGTGCTGTGAGACTTATTAAAGCCATATTCACCAAAACGGAGAATGACATCGTAAATTCTGCTTGCAATAGCAGGCGCCACCCCGTTAGCAATGGCACCCTTTATAAACTGTTCCTTATAGTTTTCAAGCTGCTCAGGAATCTTTTTGCTGATTGCTTTCCTCAGAGTATCTGAATCTTTGAGTGGAAAATTTGCAAGGGTTGATGCAATCTTCATTATCTGTTCCTGATACACAATCACGCCGTAGGTATCTTTAAGAATATCCTCGAGGAGAGGCGTTTCGTATTTGATGAGGGAGGGATTGTTCTTCCTCCGGATAAATTCGTCCACCATGCCACTCTGAAGGGGCCCTGGTCTGAAGAGTGCAATCAGGGCAACGACATCTTCAAATTTTGATGGTTTCAGTTTCATAAGAAGATCTTTCATCCCTCTACTTTCAAGCTGGAACACCCCTGCTGTATGGCCAGACGACAGAAGTTCATATGTTTTTTTATCATGTAACGGGATATCCTCAATGGAGATATCTATCCCTTCTGACTTGAGAAGCTTGATTGTTTTGTCAATGATTGTGAGTGTCTTCAAACCAAGAAAATCAAATTTTACCAGCCCTATCTTTTCTATGGTTTTCATAGGAAACTGGGTAATGGTTTCACCCTGGGTACCTTTGTAGAGCGGAAGATGGTGAGACAGGGGTTTATTTGATATAACTATACCCGCGGCATGTGTTGAGGCATGACGTGCAAGCCCTTCAAGCACCATGGCATTATCGAGAAGGTCTTTAACGCGCATATCCGTTTTGTAGAGTTCTTTTAACTGAGGTTCTTCCTGTATTGCTTTTGCTATTGTGAATCCGGTTCCCGGAATGAGTTTTGCTATTCTGTCTACTTCAGCATATGCCATTCCGAGAGCACGTCCCACATCTCGTACCGCAGCTCGTGATTGCATGGTGCCAAAGGTTATTATCTGGGCAACATTTTCCTTGCCGTATTTTTCTGTTACATAGTGGATAACCTTTTCTCTACCATCCACACAGAAATCTACATCAATATCAGGGAGGCTGATTCGTTCAGGATTGAGAAACCGTTCAAAGAGAAGGTCGTACTTAATGGGGTCAATATCAGTGATCCCGAGACAGTATGCTGCAAGGCTTCCTGCTGCAGAGCCTCTTCCTGGACCCACGGGTATTTCCTGTTTTTTTGCAAACCTGATAAAATCAGCAACAATGAGAAAATAACTCGTGAACCCCGTTTTCCGAATGATACCCATTTCATATTCAAGTCGTGCTCTGTACTGTTCTGCTACATCCTGGGTAAAGTTTTCGTAAGCCTTCTGTATCCGGGGCATCCTCTCCTCGAAACCTTTTCTGCACAGACCTTCAAAGTAATCGTCGAGGGATAGGGCACGTACATTTTCCGGCAGTTTAAATTCAGGAAAATGATACACATCTGTATCGATGCGGACAGAACACTGTTCAGCAATCTTGACTGTATTTGAAAGCGCTTCAGGATAATGCGAGAAGGCTGACGCAATCTGTTCCTGAGATTTGAAATAGAATTCATTAGTTCTGAAGCTCATTCTGTCTTTGTCATGGATGGTTTTTCCTGTCTGTATGCACAGGAGCAGCTCGTGTGCCCGTGCTTCATCTTTTTTCAGATAGTGGCAATCGTTTGTCGCCACAATGGGAATATTGTAATATCGGGAAAGCCTTATCAGTTCCTCGTTGACCTTTTTTTGTTCCTCCAGTCCGTTATCCTGCAGTTCAAAATAGAGACGGTCACCAAAGATGGCGCGGTATTCCTCAATGGTCTCTTTAAGGATTTTTTCCTCGTTTTTTAAGATAAGGCTTGGTATCTCGCCTTTGATGCATGCGGTGAGGCATATGAGACCGTTGTTGTAGTGCCTGAGCAGTTCTTTGTCTATCCGTGGTACATAGTAGAAGCCTTCAAGATTGGCAAAACTCACCAGTTTAATAAGATTTTCGTATCCTTCATTATTCATGGCTAAGAGAAGGATATGGTATGCGTTCTCTTCACCCCTTACTCGCTTTTGGTCAAAGCGTGATTTTGGTGCAATATATGCTTCACAACCAATTATTGGTTTTATTCCAGACTCCATAGCAGAGAAGTAAAAATCTGCGGCACCAAACATATTCCCGTGGTCTGTTATAGCACAGGCATTCATCCTGTACTTTTTTGCAAGGGCAAAGAGATTATCAAAGCGAATTGCTCCATCCAGGAGACTGAATTGTGTGTGGAGGTGAAGGTGGACAAAGTCTTTCATGTATTCCCACTCATAGAGATAGACGTGCCATTATTCGATTCGGTAATTCGGTGCCTCTTTGGTGATAATGACATCATGGACATGGCTTTCCTTGAGACCGGCAGATGTAATGCGCAAGAAGGTGCTCTTTGTCTGGAGTTCTTTGAGGGTGGCGCATCCCACATACCCCATGCCAGCCCTCAGACCGCCAACCAGTTGCTGAACAACCATGGAGAGAGATCCCCTGTATGGTACCCTTCCTTCAATGCCTTCAGGGACAATCTTTGATTCTATTTCATCTTCAGCAATGCAGTACCGGTCACGTGATTTCCCTTCCTTCATGGCTTCAAGAGAACCCATACCCCTGTACACCTTATATGTCCTTCCCTGATAGAGAATCATTTCACCTGGTGTTTCATCGGTGCCTGCAAAGAGATTGCCAATCATGACTGAGTCTGCACCTGCTGCAATAGCTTTTGTAATATCGCCTGAATATTTTATCCCACCATCAGCAATAATGGGAATATTATATTTTTTTGCCACTTTGGCTGCCTCTATAATAGCGGTAATCTGGGGGACACCAATACCAGCGATGATTCGTGTCGTGCATATTGAACCGGGTCCAACACCAATCTTGACACAATCACACCCTGCCTTGATAAGGGCTTCACATCCTTCTGCCGTTGCTATATTTCCTGCGATGAGCTGGATATTTTTAAAGTTCTTTTTTAGGTCTCGTATGGAATCAATGACATTCTGGGAATGGCCATGGGCAGTGTCGATGACAATGACATCACACCCTGCCTTGAGAAGGGCATCAACCCGTTCATCCCTGTCTTTGCCAACACCCACTGCAGCACCCACACGCAGTCTTCCAAGGTGGTCTTTACAGGAGTTGGGATACTTTCTCATTTTCTCAATATCTTTTATTGTTATGAGACCCTTCAGATTAAAATCTTTATCCACCACAAGGAGCTTTTCTATTCTGTGTTTATGGAGGAGTTTTTTTGATTCTTCCAGGCTTATTCCTTCCTTGACCGTAACAAGATTTTCTTTTGTCATAACGTTTTCAATCTTTTCCTCAAGGTTGGTTTCAAAGCGGAGGTCTCTGTTCGTTATAATACCCACAAGTTTCGGTCCTTTGGTGACAGGGATACCAGAGATTCTGTAGCGTGCCATGAGTTCAAGGGCATCCTTTATTTTTTTATCAGCCCGTATGGTAATAGGGTCAATAATCATGCCACTTTCCGATTTCTTTACCTTTTCTACCTCCTGTGCCTGTTCAGCTATACCCATATTTCTGTGTATTATGCCTATGCCGCCTTCCTGGGCAAGGCAGATGGCTGTCTTTGATTCTGTCACTGTATCCATGGCAGCGCTGATGATGGGAATATTGAGACGGATACTCTGAGTGAGAAGGGTGGATACGTCAACATCCTTTGGCATAATCCTGCTTGCTTGAGGAACAAGCAGCACATCGTCAAAGGTAAGGCCTTCTTGTATTGTATATTCTTTCATCCTCGTACTCCTTTTTTCATTTTCGTTCAGTACTACTGCATGGTTTCAAAAACTACATTACTGTTGGCTGTACCCGATGGGCATAATAAGAAGCGGCTCGTGTGTTTTGGCAATCCCAGACACACTTGCGACCATATCATCAGAAAAGGCGCCAACAATACCACACCCCAACCCTTTTTGAATGGCAGAGAGGAAAATGTTTTGCGACACGTTTCCTGCTTCCATATAAGCATACCGTATGCCTCGTTCCCCGTACTTACCGGTAATCCGTCTATATTCGCTTGTTATTAGAATCATCACAGGTGCCTGCGCCATCCACATCTGGGAAAGGGATGCGCGCGCAATCTGGCTTCGCATATCTCCCTTTTTCACGAGTTTCAGACTGTGGATATCAGGTATGTAGTGATAGACACCCTGTATCATGACAACATATATATCGAGGGGATAGAGGCCACCGGCAGACGGCACAACCCTGCCACCCCCTTTTTTCATGCCATAGGAAGACCAGAGAATATAGGATAGGTCATCCATAGGAACAGGTTTATTCTGAAAAGCCCTTACAGTCTTCCGTTGGAGCAGTAATTCTTTAAAATAGACTGGTTTCGTATCTTTTGGTTCTGTGAGGTTTATTGTTTCCATAGCATACAAATTGTTACAACAAAAACAGGAAATGATAAGTAATAGTGGCCACAAAAGGCTTGCCATTTTATATGGGTTTAGTATAATGCATCAGGGTAAAATAATCAAAAACTTTTAGGACATTTTTATGTCTGTAAAAAAAAGTGATTCTTCCCAGAGCCTTCTTGCTATTCACAACCTTACTACCTCTTTTTTTATAAATTCCTCTGTTCTCAAAGCAGTAGATTCAGTGAGCCTTACGCTATATGAAGGTGAAATATTTGGTCTCGTCGGTGAAAGTGGTTCAGGCAAGACCATGACAGCCTTATCCATTCTCAGACTTGTGCCGCCTCCAGGGAGAATTGAGCACGGACAGATAATTTTTGAAGGAAGGGACCTTATGCAGTTGCCTCTTAAAGAGATGGAGAGGATTCGGGGAAATAAGATTAGTATGATTTTCCAGGAACCCATGACATCACTCAATCCGGTGTTCAAGGTGGGTGACCAGATAGCAGAGATTCTTGAAACCCATACAGACCTTTCACGAAAAGAGATAAAAGAACGGACTCTTGAACTCCTGACGAAAGTGGGATTTGATGAGCCTGAGAAAAAGTATATCCAGTATCCCCATCAATTGAGTGGTGGGCAGAGGCAGCGTATCCTCATTGGAATGGCAATTGCCTGTAACCCTTCCATCGTGATTGCTGATGAGCCCACAACTGCCCTTGATGTGGCAACAGAATCCCGCATTCTCAAACTCCTTGAAACGTTGCTTGACGAACATAACACATCCATGCTTTTTATTACCCACAATCTCACCATTATCAAACGGCTTGCTCGAAGAATAGGTATTATGTATGCAGGACGGATAATGGAACTCAATCTTGTACACGAGTTTTTTAAAGAACCCTTTCATCCATACAGCAAAGGACTGGTTGATTCAATCATAGGCCTTACACGGAAGGAAAAGAGGCTTAAAGCAATTCCAGGTTCTGTACCAAGACTTTCAGAGTTGCCACAGGGTTGCAAATTTCATCCCCGCTGCGCATTTACTATGGAGCGGTGTAAACATGAAGAGCCACTATTAAAACAAATAACTGATGAACAATGGGTGCGATGCTATCTGTATCAGAACTAACAAAAACATTTGAGGTACGAAAGACTGCCTTTTCTGTGAGAAAACACATCATCCATGCACTCAACAAGGTATCCTTTGATGTTGAAAAAGGTGAAACACTGGGCGTTGTTGGCGAGAGCGGTTCTGGAAAAAGCACCCTTGCGCGGTGTATCCTCATGCTCGAGGTGCCTGATAGTGGGAGCATACTCTTTGCCGGGACAAATCTTATGGATGCGCCACGCAATGAACTGAAGTCATTGAGAAAAAAGATGCAGATTATCTTTCAGGATCCCTATTCATCGTTGAACCCGAGGCACACGGTATATGATGCTATTGCTGAGCCAATAATCTTTCACCGTATTGCTAATAAAGAAGAGGTGCGACAGAGGGTAATAGAAATTTTCAGAAATGTTGGGCTTGATGAGGATTTTCTCAATAAATATCCCCATGAGATGAGTGGTGGCCAGAGGCAGAGGGTTGCCATAGGCAGGGCACTGGCAACAAATCCCTCACTCCTTATTGCCGATGAACCGGTCTCTTCCCTCGATGTGTCCATACAGGCGCAGATAATAAACCTCTTTATGGACATCAAGGAGCAATTCGCAATTACCATGCTCTTTATTTCCCACGACCTCAATATTGTACGGTTTGTTTCAGACCATATTATCGTTATGTACGGTGGAAAGATTCTCGAGATGGGCACAAAAGAAGAAGTACTGAACAATCCCCTCCATCCCTATACACAGATGTTGATGAAAGCATCTCATGGTAATTTTGCCATACAGGAGACACAACAGGATACAGGTTTGAAGGGTGGATGTATATACAGGGAACGGTGCGATAGCGTACATTCAATATGTGCTTCATCAGTACCAGAACTTGTGGGCAATGGGACTCATAAGGTTGCATGTTTTATGCCCCGGAGATAGTGGGTGCTATGAATATTGAAAAGATAGTAGAGTGCAGTAAAGATATAAAAAACTATTATTATTTCTATATTCTTTTTCTGTTTTGTTTAACCGCCTACTATTTAATCCAGTGGCCCATCTTTGCTGGTGATACTGACCTTTGGTATCACCTCAATAGCGGAAGATATATCATTGAAAATAAATCTATACCCAGGGATAGTTACTTTTCGTTCATTTCGCCACCCAGGGAATGGGTTGACTACTTCTGGTTGTTCCAGGTTTTCATATATTCAATATATTACTTTTTTCAGTATTATGGACTCGTTCTTTTACGTTTTCTTCTTTTTCTTACAATCATCTCTAGTATCATCGGTTTTTTTCTAAAAGGGTATAAGAAAAAAAAGCCCCTGTTCTATATAACGGTTATATTTTTTCTCTATCTTTTACTGCTTTTACCGAGATACCAGCTCATTCGACCGCACACTGTAACCTACCTCTTTATCATCATTTTTCTATATATTCTTGAGATCAAACCCGGGAAAGCATTTCTTCTCCCTTTCTGCGCAGTTATCTGGACAAACATGCATGGTATTGCCTATCCTGTGATGCTGTTAATTGTGCTATCCTACATTATTGAATTCTTTTTCAATCGTATAAAAACAAAAACCCATATCACAAAGAATGACCTACCATTTCTTATACCACTCATCGCATGTATTGTGGCAGTGTATTGTACCCCCCATGGCTCTAAGCTAACCTGGGTACCATTTGTTCCAACAGGTTTTGCTTCACTGTACATAATGGAACTCATGCCATTGACTGCAGCGCAGTTATTCTCGTTTCACATTATCAATTGGTCGCCGGGACAGTTAACAGTCTTCAACCTTCTACTTATTATTGCCATACTATCATTAATAACGGTGTGCTACAAAAGAAAGGTAAAAGTGAGCCATATAATGATGTTTTGTGGAGGGATATTCCTTCTTACAAAGGGAAACCGTTTCAGGTTTGAGTCCATGCTTCTGGTTGCTCCTGTTATACGGGAGGCATTGAGTATGGTGTACCCGCATATTCATGAAAAATTTTCATTAAAGCCTGCACGTATATTTGTTGTATCTATGGTATTGCTACTCCCGCTATTTTTTATAAAGGATTTTTTCAAAGATATACCGCGATTTCCTGTATCATACAGAAATTTACCTCACGGAATAGGGAACTTTCTTAATAAAATTGATGCTCGTGGTTCTGTTTTGAATCATCCCAATGTTGGTGGCTATCTCCAGTGGGTATTGTATCCAAAATACAGGATATTTATGGACATGGAAGTTCCTTTTCTTTTTACAGATGAGGATATGTTTACAGTAAGACATATGTTTACTGATAAGGTTGTTTTTGAAAAGGTTATTTCTCAGTATGACCCATCATTTATTACCGTGCCGTTTCAATTTTCATGTTTCAAAGATTTAATATCCCATTATTCTCAATATCAGCCCCTGTTCTTTGATGATGTGGAGATACTCTATGTAAATAAAAACCATTTTCCCCGCATAGCACAGGAATATCAGTTCCGTGCGATAGAGCCCTTTGCACTGTTGAATGAAACTATGCAGTATATAAATCGTATTAACAATATGGAGCCAGTATTAGCAGAATTAAAAAGGGTATTTGATATAAATAATGAGAGCAGTATTGTTAATCAAAGCCTTGCAATGCTCTTTATGAGGGTGGGTGAGTATGAGAATGCCCTTTTCCATGGAGATATATTGGTACGAAATTATCCTGAATTATACGCCGGGTATCTATTAAAAGCTGAGGCGCTTGAAAAGCTTGGGAGATTTAGTGAGGCTGTGTATCAGTACAGACTTGCTTTAAAACGAAAAGATAGCCCAGAGATTCATAGAAGAATGGGTCTGGTATATTTTAAACAGGGTGAGTACAGGAAGGCATACAATACACTCGTCAAGTTTCTGAATATCTACAGTCCTGATACCACATACCGAGAACTATATTATTTAATCGTTGCTGCTTTAAAATCAAACAAATTGAAGGAAGCGACACTGTTCTTTTCTTATGCCTATCAGGGCATCCCTGCAGATGACCAAGCATGGATTGAAAAATATGAAGCGCTCCTGAACACGTTAGGTATTAATTCCCCTGGAAAAGCAGAAGATTTTTCACGATAGGGGAAAAAAACAGGGTTATTATTTACCTTGTTTGACAAGTTTTATAAAATCAGGATGGACTGTATAGCCCCTCTCCATTGCCTTTGTGATATATTCTCGCGCCAGTGTATAATTTTTTAGTGAGTAATAGACAACAGCAAGATTATTATAGGCTGCACCGAATGACGGATCAATAGTGATTGCGTTCTTGTACATATTTATAGCTTTTAGATAATCCCCTGTTGCAAGATACACACTACCGAGTTCATTATATAATTCGACTGAATCGGGAAGCATAGTAAGGGCATTTCGGCAGGCATTTAAAGCCTCGTTATATTCCTTTGTGGCTCTATAGGCTTTACAGAGATTAATAATGGAGGATTCACTGCTTCGTGGATTGATTTTTTGCGCTTTCCTGTAGTTATCAATTGCCTCTTTGTATTGTCTCTCATGCATGTGTATCGTGGCTAAGTTTATGTACGTATCTGTATTAAAGGGATTTAAGGAAAGGGATTTCTGGCATGCGGGCAAAGCCTTCTCAAAGTTTTTTAGTGTCAGATAGGTATAACAGAGTTCATTATATGCATCTGCATTCTGTGGATTTATATGATGGATATGTTGAAAAAGCATGATTGCATCACTATACCTGCCCATAGCATGATATATTTTCCCGAGATTAATCATGGCATCTTCATAGTCTGGTTTCAGGGAAAGAGCCTGTGTACATGCCTGTAATGCCTTATCCAGTTTCTGCATGCGCAGGTATGCAGAACAAACATTATTATGTGCCTGAGCATAACGGGGATTCAAGGCAAGAGCCTTTTGATAAAGCGAGATAGCAGTATGATAATCTCCTGCAAAGAGATAGTGGGAACCAAGGTTGGTGTATGCAATAATATTGTATGGATCTTTTTTGAGTACATCATTCCATAGCGTGACACTATTCTGCCATACAAGACAGCGTTGCCATGTAAGCAATAAAAGCATTACAACGGTTGATATACAGACGAGAGGAAAAATGTATGGCATTACCCTCACAGTAGTCTTGTGTCCTTCATAGAATTCATGAATTCCTTTCACTAAAGCAAAAAAGATACCGGTAAGGGGAATGTAGGTAAAACGGTCTGCCGCCATTGCATGGCCTGCAGGAATGAACTGGAGCACAGGAAAGATGGTTATCAAAAAGAAAGAAATGCCAAAGACAACATACCGTTTATGCCTGCACAAGAAAAGGATACTTCCGAGAAATACACCAACAATGAAAGGAGAGGCAAGAAATATAAAGGGAGGCCGTCCATCTATTTTAAACGGATAGGCGTAAAAGGCTGAAAGATTAACAGGAAAAACTGTTTTTATGAGATAGAAGAGAATATTAAAGAACCCTATAAAAATGCTATCAGGAAAGGTATAAAAAAAACTGCGTTTTGCTGCTGCATGAGCAGAATAGAGGGCAATTATCATAAAGATAATGCTGAATAAGAGAAAGGGTAGTTTTTCCAGTAACACACGTTTCTCATATCTACGTGTCATGAGATAATCAAAAAGCATGAGTATAAAAGGCAATGAGACTGCCATTGGTTTTGAGAGTAAAGAGCATATGAAAAGCATGAGAGAAAGGAAGTAAAACCGTAATCGGTAATCATTCTTTATGTAGGAAAGATAGCTCACAATGGCGAAAAAATAGAAGAATGTGCAGAGCATGTCCTTTCTTTCTGTTATCCATGCAACAGATTCGACACGGAGTGGGTGGATGCCAAAAAAGAGGACTACAAAGAATGAGAGGAAAGATTTTTTTGAAATAGTGAATATAATCCAGTAGAGGAGCGAGCAGTTGAGCAGGTGGATAAAGAGGTTGGTGGCATGAAATAAAGAAGGATTAAGATGAAAAAAATGATATTCAATCATATAGGTGAGCATTGTTAGAGGAGTATAGACGCCCACAAAAGATGTGGTAAAAATCTTTTTTATGGCTTCCCAACTGAACTGTTTAATCCATGGATTGGTTGTGACGTATGCAGTATCATCCCAGTTTATAAAATCTGCTGTGAGGCAGGGCAAAAAAGTGAAAAGAGTAATGGCGAGAAGGATTATAAGATGAATGGTGAAGTTATTTTTTAGGTACCTCACTGTGCCGAATTATATCTTTATTATTTCATCGGTTTCAATCCAATTGACAGCCATAAAATAAGTTCATCTAATTAAAATAATAATATCAATATGTTATATGATATTTATGCTACAAGGGGGAGTAATTTTGTTTGCCTATCCCATAAAATTGAAAAAAGTGATATTTATCATTTACAAAGGAGAAAAATATGTTAAAATTATGTCGTAGTTATACTACATATTTTAATATTTTCAGGAGGTGTGTATGATTAAGGTTCACAGAAACAGTCGAGGCTTTACCCTGATTGAGCTTTTGATTGTTATTGCAATCATCGGTGTTCTTGCTGCAATAGCAATCCCCGCTTACACAGGGTATACGAAGAAGTCAAAGGTTGCAGGCGTTGTCCATGCTATGGGCGGTGTTAAGACCTCTGTTGCAGCCTACTTCACAGAAAAGGGCAATATTGATGGTTTAAGTCTTAACAGGGATACGATACGGAGTGAACTTGGTATCAATGTTCCTGACCAGTATATCAGCGCAATTACAGTTACCGGTCAGGCATCAGGATCTCCATACGTAACCATTACTGCTACTGTTGGTAGTATTGGTGCAGACGTAGATACCAAGACTCTTGTATTGTCCGCTACTGATGCAAACCTGTCACAGTGGTCATGGAGTGGTACAATCGACTCTGCTTACAGACCAAAGAACTAAAGGAGGTCAATGAGCTGGAGGGGGGCGGTTAGGCCCCCCTTTTTTTACCATGACAAATAATAAAGGCTTTACATTTATTGAACTCATTTTCACCGTAGTCATTCTACTTACAATTGTCATGATTGCCTTTCCTCTCTATTCCATGAAGACGCAGCGGCCTGAATTTTCAAAGGTCAAGGCGCAGCTCAAAAAGATAAAAAAGGCTGAAGAGCAATACAGGGAAACATATGGCACCTATACCGATGACCCTGCAAGACTTCGTGATTGGAAGCCCTTCCTTGGAAGGTACAGGTTTCTCATTAAAACTGCGAGCGCTGATTCATTCATTGCAGAGGCTGACGGTGACCTTGAAGACGACGGATTCTATGAAGAAGCCTGGATTATTGACAACAGAGGAAAAATTGTCAAGACCTATCCTGATAGTGCACGATAATAAGAAATAAAAAAAATTTCTAATTTGTGACACTTATCATAGAATTATTAAAAAAAATAGTATAATATTAAAATAATGAGTGTAATTTTATTCATATTCGGTGCTGTCATCGGGAGTTTTCTTAATGTCTGTATCTACAGGATACCGAGGGAAAAATCAATCATACATCCCCCTTCCTTCTGTCCAGGGTGCGAAAAACCAATAAAATTTTATGATAATATACCGATTGTAAGTTATATTCTTTTAAAGGGAAAATGCAGATCCTGCGGGGTAAGAATACCCCTGCGGTACCCCATTGTAGAATTGATTACCGCCCTATTGTTTGTGATTTTATACAGGCAGTTCGGTCTTTCCTTTGAATGGTTAGTCAATGTATTCTTTGTCTGTCTTCTTATTGTCATTTCCTTTATTGACCTTGATTTTAAAATCATCCCGGATATTTTGAGTATTGGTGGACTTGCGTTAGGTCTTTTCTTTTCCTTCTTCAGACCCCTTTTTAAGCATCTTGAGCCTATTGTACGCATACAGGATGCATTTCTTGGTGTTCTCATTGGTGGCGGTGTTTTGTTTGCCATTGCCTTTCTCTATCAGTTTTTTACAAAAAAAGAGGGCATGGGAGGCGGTGATATAAAGCTTCTTGCCATGATAGGTTCTTTCTGCAGCATAAAGGGGGTTATATTCAGCCTTCTTACAGGTTCCCTCTTTGGCACAATCGTTGGAATTCCCCTCATGATTGCAAAGGGTGGGGATACAAAATATGCGATTCCTTTCGGTCCCTTTCTTTCCCTTGGAGCACTTCTCTATATATTCAAAGGTGATATGCTTATACGCTTATTTTTAAATTTTTTGAGGGTGTAATATGAAGATGCAAAAATGCCTTGGGATTTGTATCCTTTTTCTAATGTTTGTTTCAATCACTATCCAGAAAGGATTTGCAGAAGACCATATAGATGACCTCTTATTGGCAGGTTTTGTAAAATCCTTTGATGCAAATAGAGGGATTATAAGAATTCAGGTTACAAATGAAGGATGTGAGGGGTTACGGGAATTCAGGGTGCCTGATGATGTAAAAGAGGATCTTGATACCTCACTCATTGGTGAAAGACTACTCTTTTATATAAATAGCTCAACCTGTGAACGTGGTAAAATTTATGATATGAGATTAGAGAGGTAGTTATGAAGAAACACTTTTATATAGCCCTATTATCCTTATTTTTACTAATAATTCCTTTATTTTCAGATGCACAGGTGATGACTGATTACTGCCAGATGCCATCTTCCATTGGAACACCCGTTGACCCAAATGTCCTCCTTGTCATTGATACAAGTGGAAGTATGGGATGGTGTGCCTATACATCAAAAACAGGAAGCGGGTCATGTGAGCCTTCACCCACTACATATAATGCCACTACTACCTATGAAGGTTATTTTGACCCTACAAAATATTATAAACCAGTAGACCCAAGTGATGGCACAACGGATTGTAACCCAGCCACATCAACCTGCCTCTGGATTGAGACAACTCCCACTGGTCTTCCCTGTGTCCAGACATGCACAAGCTGGGTATGCAGGACAAATAAGGTTGGTACCTGTGACCCGAAAGGTACTCATGGTTGTAGTTCTACAAAATACGCGTGCTGTACATCGTGGAGCCAGTCAGGAGATTGCAATGTAAATACCGGGAATTACTTAAACTATAAGTATATGCGAAGGGTAGATGTCCTGAGGTGGGCATTGACAGGAGGAAAACCTGAAAGCTGTAACAATTCTATTCAGACATGCGACCCAGAGGTCTATCCGAATTCACAACTGAGTTGCGATGCAGTGGGTTGTGTCCTGAAAACTACTGATGGAGTATTAGTCAAGGCTCGCTGGGAAAGGATAACAGGTGATAAAGGTGGTCTTTTATTCCAGCTTAAGAATCTTTCCCCAAAACCGCTCATGGGCGCCATGTTTTTTGATACAAGTGGGGTTAATAGGACTGTATATATAGGTGATTTTGTTGCCTCAGCCAGTTATGATGGTGTACAGCCGTACAAAAACGTAATAACTGCCATAAACTATGAACCTCCAGGAGGTGCAACGCCAACTGGACCTGCCATGTGGGATGCATTAAATTACCTTGCCCAGAACACAGCAAAATATGGGGGACCCCAACCCCAGACAGGGGAAGGCAATCAATGGAAAAACCCCATGTACAGGTGCTTTGACAGGAACAATGATGGCAACTGCCAGGGCAATGAGTTTGAACTTGTTCCCTGTGCAAAGAATTTTCTGATACTCCTTACAGATGGACAGTGGAATACAGGAGGACTGCCTGTAAGCACCCGCTGCAAAATAGATGATGACGTAGAAGCAGAATCTCCTGACCCGGTTGTGCCTGCCTACTGGATGCATAAAAAAGGTTATACGAATGTACCAACTGGCATTGAGAGTTATGTAGAATCCGTATATACAGTGGGTATGTGGCTTGGTGGAACAGGTGAACTATCCTTAAAGAATGTTGCCATGTATGGTTCTTTTGACAGAACAAACACATGGCCAGGAGGAACAAGCGGATACCCGGGGAGTAGTTGCTGGGTAGACGATTGTAGTACCTATACTGAACAAAATGGTAAGGGAAGCCCATGCACCCCCCTTCCTGCCTCTCATCCTGACTGGGACAAAAATGGTGATGGTATACCCGATACATTCTTCAAGTCTGATAATGCAGTGGAGATTAAGGAGAGGCTTATAGATATAATCCTTGACATACTCCGACATGTATCATCCGGTAGCGCTGTCTCCATCCTTGCATCCAGCGAAGGTAGTGGCGCAAGCCTTCTTCAGGCAGTATATTTCCCGAGAAAATCCTTTGGTACAACAGAGATTGACTGGATAGGCAAGATGCACAACCTCTGGTACTATGTTGACCCATTCCTTGCAAGCAGCAACATACGGGAAGATACAATCACAGATAAGAAATTGCATCTTATAGATGATTATGCAGTACAGTTTTATTATGACCCGGTTACAAATGAGACCATGGTGAAACGGTATCAGGATACTGATGGCGACGGAAACCCTGATACGTTTGTGAGCCAGGCAAATCTCGAAGATGTAAAGAATCTCTGGGAGGCAGGATATGTTCTGTGGGCAAGGGACATTACATCATCACCGAGAACCATATATACACAACTTTCTGGCAATTTTATGGATTTTTCTCTTGCAAATGCATCGACCTTGCAAGCTTATTTACAAGCCGGAAGCCTTACTGAGGCAGAAGATATTATCAGATATGTCCATGGAATAGATAAGACAGGCTACAGAAGAAGAACCGTTACTATAGATGGAACAACAGGTGTCTGGAAATTGGGTGATATAGTAAACTCAACACCAAGAATCCAGTCCTTTGCTCCTATTAATAGTTACCACTTATCCCCGCCAAACGGATACCTTGATACAACCTATTCAGAGTTCATCAATCAGAGTAGCTATAAAAACAGGGGCATGGCATATGTGGGTGCCAATGACGGCATGATTCATGCCTTCTTTCTCGGCAATCTGAAACAGGACTGGACAGGTAAAGGGACGTATGAAAAGGGATTCTTAGATGGAAGTGACTTAGCAAAAGAGGTCTGGGCATTCATACCTAAGAATGCCCTCCCATACCTCAGGTACTTAACTGAAGAGGATTACTGCCATCTCTATTTTGTTGATGCCTCTACATTCCTTGTTGATGCGAGCATTAATGGTGATGCCAGCGATAACAAGACAGTAAATAGCTGGAGAACCATACTTATTGGTGGTATGGGTCTTGGAGGCGCATGCAGAAAGACAGGTGATTCCTGTACGGACTGTATTAAAACACCAATAACAGACCCATCAGACTCCACCCAAGGATTGGGTTATTCCTCTTATTTTGCCATTGATGTAACAGACCCAAATAATCCTCAATTCTTATGGGAGTTTTCTCACCCTGAACTGGGCATGAGTACCTCAGGACCAGCCATCATTAGACAGGGTGATAGTTACAAAAACGGAAGCTGGTTTGTGGTCTTTGCCTCTGGTCCAACAGGACCCATCAATACATATTACCGACAGTTTTTAGGAAAATCTGACCAGAATCTAAAGCTCTTTGTCCTTGATTTAAAAACAGGCACATTGGTGCGTAAGATTGACACAGGCATAGCAAATGCCTTTGGCAGTTCCTTATACAATGCAACCCTTGATGCAGATAGGGGTAATCAGTTTTCTCCTGGGTACTATAAGGATGATGTGCTGTATGTGGGGTATACAAAATGTGCTGATTCACCCTGCACTTCAGGCTCCACATGGACAAAGGGAGGAGTTCTGCGCCTCATTACCAAGGAGAATTCAAACCCTGGTGAGTGGGCAGTAAGTACAGTGATTGATAATATTGGTCCTGTTACTGCTGCTATTACAAAACTTCAGGACAGAACAAATGGTAAGCTCTGGCTCTATTTTGGTACAGGACGGTTTTTTTACAAAATGGGGACAAACCTTGATGACCCAGGTAGCGTCACTGATACAACAACCATACGGAAACTTTACGGGATTCAGGAGCCCTGTTATTCTATGACAATGAACGATATTGATGATACCTGTAGTTCTTCTGTAACAGAGGCGTCCTTAAAAGACCAGACAACAGATATTGCATCAAGCCTCGGAACTTCTACAGGGTGGTATATAAAGCTTGACCAGCCAGGAGGGGGGTATTTACAGGAACGGCTCATTACTGACCCCCTTGCTGTATTCAGTGGCGTAGTCTTCTTTACAACATTTACGCCCTCTGCAGATATCTGTGCTGTAGGCGGCAGTACATACATCTGGGCTATTGACTATAAGACAGGAGGAGCACCTTCAGCACTTTTGGGCAAGGCACTCTTACAGGTGTCAACCGGAGAGATTAAGGAATTAACCCTTGAAACCGCATTTACTCAGAAGAGTGGCAGGAGAAGTGCCGCAATTACTGGTGTGCCACCAAAAGGCCAGGGTCTGTCAGTTCTTCTTGCACCGAGACCATTGAGGAGGATTTTACACATTCAGGAAAAATGAAACGGGACGGATTTACCTTAGTTGAATTGCTTACTGTCATTGCTATAATTGGTATTGTAGCTGGCATGGCAGTTATCAGTTTTTCAGGTATGGTGAGGCGCTACAATGTGGAAAGTCAGATTAAGGAACTCTATTCAGACCTTATCAATACACGGGTCATGGCAATGAGTACCAAAAGGACGCATTTTGTTGCTATAAAACCAGACCAGTATAGCGTGTATGTGGATACTAATCTCACGAATCCCAATCAGGATGGCGATGGAACTCTTCAAGAAGTTGGTGATACAAAGTTGGAAGGGTATCCAAAAAAATTCAAATATCCCCTTACATGGGGTAGCGGTGGTGGAACATCTACTACTGTTGAATTCAGCCCCAAAGGTTTAGCAAATACCTCAAATACATTCTGTGTATTTTCTGATATCAACCCTGCGTATGACTGTCTTGTAGTTGCACCAACCCGTGTCATACTCGGGAAATTAAAGAATCAAGGGGCATGTAGTGGTAATTGTGAGACAAAACAATAAAGGTTTTACACTTATTGAAGTACTCATATCTATTGCAATCCTGATTATCAGTATGTTTGCCATTCTCAATGCCCTTGTAGTCTCTGTTCAGCAAAACATCAATAATATCATGATGGATGAAGCGGTGAACATAGCAGAAGGCAAAATGAATGAATGGAGAAACGTGCCATTCACATCACTTTCAGCAGGTACCTTTACTGAAACCGTGCAAAGGAGATTCAGGAATCTTGACCCATTTACTTTTACAGTGGAATCAAGGTTAACCAGTATCTCAGCAAGCAGTATGGCAGTACAGGTGATTGTAAGATGGACTGCAAAAGGTACCCAGACAGGCATGCAGCATGAGCATACCATCTCTTCGGTGATAACCCGTGAAACGTAAGGTACAAAAAATCCTCACAGCCAGCAATGGATTTACCCTCATTGAACTCATCATTGTTATGGCCCTTGTTCTTGTTGTTTTTGTGATGAGCACCGATACATTCTCTGTGCTCATACGCCATTCACGACAGCAGAGCCAGGTCGTTGTGACAGAATTTGAAGGGATTATGGGTCTTGAGATGATGAGGGCTGATATTGAACAGGTAGGGTTCGGGCTTCCGTGGTCGTTTCAGGGTACTATACATTATCAGGAAGCACAAGACCCACCAGAAAGTGATTATAATGATGCGCCATCGAATGTACCACGGGCAATTGTAAGCGGCAATAATGTAGGGTACAATGGGTCTGATTATCTTGTTATTAAGTCAACGGTGACAGCCCGAAATGCAACAGCGGAGAAATGGAGTTATATAGTCAAAACCGATATGGCATCCAATGCCCAGCCCCATACATGGGGAATAAAGGATTTTGAAACAAATGAAAGAATCATTGTCATAAAGCCGAGCGTGGGTGAAACAAGGATTACACAGTTGGTAATGGATGGTGCGAACTTCTATACATCATACGCTGCTGCAGGTGCTTATCCGCAAGCCTTTGCACCACAGAAGCTTACTGAGATGTTTCTTATCTATGGTGTTGCGCCTTCTACCACCTCATCCCTCAGGATGCCCTTTAACCGCTCAGACTATTATATCCGGAGGCCAACAACAGGTATGCCCTCTACTTGTGCCCCTGGAACAGGCATCCTCTATAAGGCAACGCTGAATCATGGCGATGGTAAGTTAAATGAAATGCCGTTAATAGATTGTGTTGCGGATATGCAGGTCATTTTTCGGCTTGACACAGACAATAATGGTTCAATTGATACCCAGACAGATAACATCTCTACATTGACCGCACAGCAAATTAGAGAACAGGTGAAAGAGGTGAGGGTATACCTCCTTACCCATGAAGGGCAGTACGACAGGACATATGTATCGTCACTACCGAATCCACTTACAATAGGAGAATTTGGCTTGGGAAGCAGTTTCAATTTTGATAGCAGGATAGGTTCGACCTGGAAAGGATATAGATGGAAAGTACATACGATGGTGGTAAAGCCAAGAAATCTTTTCCATTGAGGTTAAAGGAATGAGAGGTTTTATAACAAAAAGAGGCATGGCATATGTGACTGTTGCAGCAATTGTTGTTATTTCTGCCATTATTATCACATCAGTCTATTATTTTGTCTTTAAGGGTACACAGGTGTCAGGTCTTCAGAAAAAATATCAGACAGCAAAGGAGGCATCCTTTGGCGCCCTTGATGTGACAACAAAAGAGATTATTGCAGCAACCATTGGCGGAGCACCCCTCTCGAATGTGATAGCAGGGTTTACTGTGACAACTACAGCGCTGGTGAATCAGGGTGTAACAGATGCTTGTTTTACTGCTAAATTAACCAGTGAGACCTCATCATGGCCTACAGGATGTGATAGTACTATTGATGCAAAGACATCACCGGACATTAGATTTACACTTTCAGGTGTTGCCCCTGCATCTCCATATAATGCGTATGTAAAGATTGTGGATACTGTTGTGGGCAATTCAAATACGAGTGGCATTGTCCTTGAAGGCATGGGTACTGCAGAGACAACATCAGGCATGATTACTGCCCAACACTTTCCGTACATCTATAGAATAGAGATTCAAGGCGAAAAGCAAGCCAACCCCAGCGAAAGGTCAATCCTTAGTGTCCTTTATGGCTATTAAAGAAAGACAAGCCACAACTAAAACACGGAAACCTGTAAAATGGAAGTTTGATACCAAAGAAATAGCGTATACAGTACTCACCTTATTGGGTATTATTGTTTTACTGGGTTTATACTTTTATTTTACGAAAACAGATAGTGCAATTCAAAAAGGTATGGCGTCTTCTGGAGGCGCTATATTGCCAGCTCAGACAGGTGAGGCTGAATTGGAAAAACCCGAAAGCGGACTTCCCACAGTAACAGGTGCAAAACTGCAATTAGAGACAGTCAATGGAGTTGATATTGTAAGGGTCATACCGGAAGGTACAACTAAGTCTGGTGGTTCCCCTACATTCATTTATCAGTGGACAAAGAATGGACAACCCATAGAAGGAAATACGGATAGTATCAGTGGATTGAAACGGGGCGATAACATAGCAGTAAAGATAACCCCCTTTGACGGTGTGGATTACGGGGTACCACGCATTATTACAACAGAAATACAAAACACACCTCCAAAGATTGTGGAACATAAAGAAGTGGCTTTTGATGGAAATACACTCACCTATCAGGTAAAGGCAACTGACCGGGATGGTGACAGGATTACCTACTCTCTCATAGACCCACCTCCTGGAATGACCATAGGTCCTGCAACAGGCATCATTACATGGCAGGTAAGACCAGAGGATAGAGGCACATTCAATGTTCGGGTAAAGGCATCAGATGGCTATGGTGGGGAAGATACCTATACGATTACAATTACCATAAGTCCTCCTCCATCATCCTGATAAAAGGACGATAGTCAATGGATATTGCAACTGTAATATCACTTCCTGTTTTTTTTCTCACCCCTTTTCTTGGGGGCAACCATCTTCCCCTTTACTATGTCACCATAGACAGGTTCTGGATTGAATCTGCTTTTATTATTTTTCTTATTTGTGCAATTACTGTATCCTATTTTAAAAAAAAAGCGTTATTGGTAGCATCAGCAGATTCTTAATTTATTTTGGACCTTTTGCACTCCTTACCATAGCAAGCCTTTTCTATACCTGGAGCCATTTCAGAACACTGAAAGAGATTAATACCATTCTATGGGCTGTGTCTTGTGTCTATCTCTTTTCTCTATCAGAGAAAAAAGAAATATTGCTCAAAGCCCTTGTAGCAGGCGCATGCGTCTCCTCCCTCTGTGTGATAATTCAGTCAAAAATATTATTCCCCCATCTTATGAGTGAAGCAGGCAGGTATTCTGTCATTGTGAGGGAACAGCCCATAGGTTTTTCATCCTACATCTATCACAATATTCTTGGCGGGTACCTATGCTTTATATTTCCTGTTGCCGCCTATTTCGGCATTATGAAAAGAAACTGGTTTTTTGCTATTGCCACAACGCTTATCATTACCGGTCTGGTATTTACCACGTCACGAATAGCAATGGGTATAACATTATTGAGTTCACTTGCACTTCTGGTAATATTATTAAGAGAGAGGCAACTGAAAACAATAGCACTTGTTGCTATCGTGATAGGTGCAGGGATAGCCCTTGCATATACGATGTTACATGTAAATAAAAAGCAGGGCATAGAGGGTGTCATTAGTGAGCTTGAGAAAAAAACAAAAATAATTCAGACAGCACAATCCATGTCCATGCGAGTTGAAGTGTGGAGAGATAGTCTTAAAACCTTTATTGCAAAACCCGTTATCGGTCATGGGGCAGGCGCTTTTGAATATGCCTATAGAAAGCATTATACTGGTGGAGTCTATACCCGCTACTCCCATAGCGCTCCACTGAAAATTGCCATAGAACTGGGTATACTGGGACTTATGACCTTTCTTCTTTTTCTTGGAAAATCTATCCATGGGTATTTCCAGGAAGAAGGAAATACCCATGAGAGGACGATACTTTTTATAACCCTTACAGCCGGCCTTCTCTTCAGTCTTGTGGATTTTAGTTTTGATACACCTTCATTTTTTATAACCCTACTGGTCATTATGTCCTTTTTTATTAAGGAAAAAGAAAGTGAAGAGAGGAAGCCTTCAAGAGGTTTATTTTTCTTTTTGATTCTCCTTTTGCTCGTATCATTCTTCTTTACAGCGAAAACAAATTTATCTATGAAATCTGTGGAAAATGGCAATGGCCTGGAAGATGTAGGCCTTTTAGACAATGCGTATGAATCTTATGAAGATGGAATAAAAGAGATGCCATTAAACGATGAAGGGTTCATGTATTTGGGAAATCTCCTTATAAAGAAATATCGTTACACACAGGATGGGGTTCACAGAGCACAGATACACAGTGCACTGATAAACTATCTTGATGTGCTGGAGGCGCGCACAATAAAGGATTCAGAGTTGATCTTTACAAAAGCGGTTGCCTTCAACATGATTCATAATAAACAGAAAGCAGAGTACTATTACAAAGAGGCACTCTGTTATTACCCTGCCTCTGTCTATTATGCAGTGAGACTGGCACGCTTTTATTGTGACCTTGGCAATTATGGTGAAGCAAAAAGGGTCATAACTTCCATACAGACATATAGAGAAAAATACAGAATCTTTAAAAATCCTAACGGGGTTTATTTCTATCTTATCACAGACATTGAGGCAGACATTGCATATAGGGAAGGGGACAGTAAAAGGGCACTTGCCATTGCACAGCAAAACCTCAAAGATGCTGAAAGTGACACGTTTATTACATCAAGCATAAAAGCACGAGAATTTATAACCCGCGAAAATATGCTACAATACTTAAGAGAAAGAATGAGGCTCTATGACATTAATTAATTATTTGTAACATGAGGTAGAGGGAAGTAAATATACAAATATGAATAACAGAATCCGGCATTACATTGATTTAATTTCAGTACTTACAGAAAAAGAATTGAAGGTACGCTATAAGAATAGTATTCTTGGCTACTTCTGGTCTGTAGCGCATCCCCTTGCTTTTGCCCTTGTATTTTTTATAGCATTCAAGGTTGTTGTAAAGATTCAGGTTGAAGATTATACGCTCTTTCTTATTTCAGGTCTTTTCCCATGGCAATGGTTTGCAAATTCTGTCAATGCTTCGCCCATGATGTTTCTTGGTAATGCATCAATTATCAAAAAAGTTAATTTTCCAAGGAATGTACTGGTTTTTACTTTTGTGTTCCGAGATATGATTCACTTCCTTCTGGCAATACCGGTCATCATATTATTCCTTATTATTTACGGCAAAACACCATCCTTTTCATGGCTCTATGGTATTCCGCTCCTCCTCATTGTCCAGTTCTTTATAACCTATGGACTATCCCTTGTTGTAGCTTCTACAAATCTATTTTTCAGGGATCTCGAAAGACTGACTATACTTTTTACAACACTCCTCTTTTACTTTACTCCTATTATCTATCCTGAGCATATGATACCAAATCATTATAAACCTTTGATACACATGAACCCTCTGGCATCATTGATGGTAAGCTGGAGAAATCTTTTTATGGGAGGAATGTTAGACATTTCTGAAATATGTTTGGCGTTTGTCTATGCCATAATAATCTTTTTTCTGGGACATATAGTGTATAAAAGTCTGTCATGGAGATTTGCTGAAATTTTATGAATAGAAAGGTTGTTGTTTTCAAAAATGTAAGTAAAAGTTATCCACTATACCATCAGATGATGGGAATTAAAAATTTTCTTTTTAACCTTCCCCAGGGCATACGTTCAATGAGAAATACACGTTTTGAAGCCTTAAAAGAGATATCTTTTGAAATTGAAAAAGGTGAAACCCTTGGAATTATAGGAAAAAACGGTGCCGGAAAAAGCACTATTCTTGGTTTGATTGCAGGGGCATTAAAACCGACGCAGGGTACTGTTTTTGTAGAGGGAAGGGTATCACCATTACTTGAGCTTGGAGCTGGTTTCCACCCTGACCTTACTGGACGAGAAAATATTTTACTTAACGGGGTGCTTATAGGGTTTTCGAAGACAGAGGTATTAAAAAAAATGGATGATATAATCGCTTTCTCTGAGATTGAAGAATTTATTGACCAGCCTGTAAGGGTGTATTCGAGCGGCATGCTGGCAAGGCTTGGTTTTTCAATAGTGGCATGTCTTGATCCTGAAATTTTATTAATAGATGAAGTGCTGGCAGTGGGGGATATCGACTTTCAAAAAAAATGCCTTGAAAAAATGGAAGAATTTAAAAGAAACGGTGTGACAATAGTCTTTGTTTCCCATTCCATGGACAATGTGAAAAGAATTTGCGACAGGGTAATATGGATTGAAGATCATTCTATCAAAATGGATAATGACATCCACACTGTTATTAGCAATTATACCCATACGAGATGAGATAATGGATGTGACAAAATTAAAAAGGACAATTGTATCCTTTTTGAAACGAACATCATCAGGAATGAAATTATTAAGATATTATTACTTATGGAAGAAAGATTATGACAAAACGCTTCAGATAACAAAAGTATTGAAAAGTCAAAATGATATAGTGATAGTATGCAGAAGGGTAAAAGAATATGGTTTTCGTGAGGCAATAAATTGTGAGGCATACTGTTTTTTTAATGAAATCAAAAAACATTATGATGTGCGATTAATATCAATCGAATACGACATTGACACAATACGACAAGAAGACGGAATAATTTTCATACCATTCAAAGAGTTCCCAAAATACCTTTCCCTTTATCCCCCTAAACTAATCCATGTATTTGATTCGAAAATCAACGATGTTTTTAATTATAATTTTGCACTTGAGCATTTTATAGTTATATCGACATTAACATCAAATAAACCAATCGATGAATCTACAATCGGTAGATATGATCTTTTGCGCCTTCTCCATGAGATTGACCATGGTTTACTTGAACTTATTGTCCATTCAGAAAATGCTCAAAGTGAACTTTATTATCTCGGGATTAAGTGTGAAAGGATGTTGCTTCCTTTTATTACCCCATCTTTACAAAAAAATGAAAGCAAAACAATGAAGTGTATTGGTTTTGCCTCGTCCCCATTACAAAAAAGTGATTTATCGAGAAAAGGCGTTTTATTATTGAAAGCGGTTGCAATGAAAAATAGTGATATACAATTTGTTGTGGCATGGAGAAACAGTTCAATACATGATGATGGTTTAAGGGAATTGGAAAATGTTACGATGTTGTATAATCTTGAAACGATGAACGATTTTTATAATAGTATAGATTGTTTGATTATCCCCTTCACAGAAAGGGACAACCATGCAGTACCTTTTTCGTGTATCGAAGCCCTGAGTTGTCATATACCTGTTATCATAACAAATGTACTTGATATTGCACAAACAATTGAATTATGTGGATGGGGAATATCGTGCAACCCACATGTTGATGATATTTCAGATGCTATAAGGTCTATTCGAATGAAATATAATGATTTCCTTAATGCATTTTCACGCAAAGACATTTTTCACGTTTTTAATAAGGAACAGTATATATGTAATATGAAGGAAGTGTATGATGCATGCTATGAAAGGGTTCAATCAATAACTTTGCAGAAATGGAAAAAAGCCCTCGAAGCTGAAGGAAAAGAATTAGTAATCACCAGAGAATCGATGAAGAAATACTATAATGAAGATGATGTGGTAAAAAAATATTTTCAAATAAGATTTGGTGAAGATAAGCATTTTAAATTTCATAAAGAGCAAGTTTTAGCCGTTGAAACAATACTTAATAAATATTTTCAGTCTGCACATAGAACAGATACATGTATTCTCGATTTAGCAACTGGTACAGGAAGGCTTGTTTATTCACTCTCACAAATTGGAGATGTTGTTCTTATTGATAGTTCTTTGAAAATGCTCAAAAGTCTTAAAAATAACCATATAAAAATATGCGCAGATTTATTCAACCTTCCTTTAAAGCATTATTTTGATTGTATTGCGCTCTTGAGGGTTTTGAGACACTACCAATTTAATGATAGACAGCAGTTGTATCAGATTTTATATGAAAACCTGAAAGAGGGGGGCATTGTGTTATGCGATGTACCAATAAGAAGTATAGAGATACAGATGAGGAACATACAGGGCTGGCAAAAATACAACATTTATGACTGCTTCTGGGAATTACCTGATTTTGAGAAAGAAATCAATATGTTCGGATTTACGCTCCATGAATACATTCCTGTTGGATATTCATTAACCAGTGAATATGAGAGTGAAGGCTTATCACATAACCCTGTTGAATATATTTGTGCAATACAAAAAAAGCAGATAACAATCAGGTAAATACTAAAATGAAGATTTTAATTAATTGCATCCCACTTTTAAAAAGGCTAACAGGGGTAGGGGTATACACGTTTGAATTATCTAAAGAACTGTTGCATTTAAAAAATACACATGGTGTCTATCTTTTTTATTATGGTTATCTATCACGTAATCTATATACAGTGTCCGATAGAAAAACAAGTAATGCGGTTCAAATAACAAAAAAAGTTATCAAGAATATACCGTGCGGAAGAAGATTATTAAAAAAAATTTTGAATTTTGTCAGGTTAAGAGATGTTGACCTCTATTTTGAACCAAATTTTATCCCCGATATTAAGATAAAAACAAAGGCAACAGTAACAACAGTCCATGATTTTTCTTTCACAAAACGAGAGTGGACGCCAAAAGATAGGTATGAATTCTTCAATCAAAATTTTATTTCACATGTTTATCAATCCAGTATAATAATTACCCCTTCTGAATATATAAAGAAGGAATTGCTCAATACACTTGCCTTTCCTGAAGAAAGGGTGGTAGCAATACACCATGGCATAGATCATAAGGCCTTCAATACAAATCATTCTAACAAAAATGAAAAAGACATAGTAACTAAAACAACAAAAAGATATGGAAGCTATATACTTTATGTTGGTGCCATACAGCCGAGAAAAAACATCAAAGGATTGATTGAGGCATACAGTATTTTACCACAATCATTTCAAAAAGAATTACCATTACTTATTGTTGGTTACGAAGGATGGAATAATAAAGTAATAGATGAGATGATTAAAAAAAATAAGAATATCAGTGTTCTTGATTCTGTTAATAATAATAATGAGTTAGCAGAATTATACAAAAATGCATCTATTTTTGTTTTCCCTTCCTTTTATGAGGGATTCGGTTTTCCTCCCCTTGAAGCCATGGCATGCGGCTGTCCTGTAGTTGTGTCAAATACCTCAAGCCTGCCTGAGGTATGTGGTGATGCTGCTTATTATGTTGACCCATATAATACAGAGAGCATTGCTGAAGGGATAATGAGTGTTATAGAAGATACTGATTTAAGAAAAAACATGATACAAAAAGGATTAGAGAGGGTAAAATTGTTTACCTGGGAAAAATCTGCTCATAAACATCAAGAGGTTTTTAAAAAAGCACTGAAAAGTTAATATAGCTATGAAAAGTGTAATAATCCATGACAAGATTTCTGAATTTGCTGGTTCTGAGATGGTTCTGGAATCAATGTATGAGATCATACCTTCACCAATCTATACACTGTTTTATGATTCACGCGCGTTGAAAGGGACACAGCTTGAGCAGGCAATAATAAAGACAACATTTCTTCAAAATATGCCGTATATTCAAACAATATTCAGGAATCTATTGCCGCTCTTTGTTGTAGCAATTGAGACAATCAATGTAAGAGGGTATGACCTTGTCATAACGAGTTCTCACTCAGTTGCAAAGAATGTACTTACCTTTCCCCATCAGTTCCATATATGTTACTGTCATACACCTATGCGCTATGCGTGGGATCTTTATTTCGATTATATGAAGAATATGGGTTATAAAAAATTTATCTTTGCTCCGGTTATGAATTATATCCGTTTGTGGGATAAGGCAGGTTCTGACAGGGTTGATCTATTCATTGCCAATTCACAGCATACACAGAAAAGAATCAAAAAGTATTATGGAAAAGAGGGGGTAGTCCTCTATCCACCAGTTGGCATATCACAAACATTACCTGTTGTATCTAAAGACGATTATTATGTTACTATAGGTCGTTTTGTTTCATATAAAAGAATTGACATCATTATAAGGGCATTTAATAGGATGGCTGGTAAAAAATTAGTTGTTATAGGAGATGGGCCAGAGGGAAAAAAACTGAAAAGAATAGCAAACAATAACATTATTTTTGCCGGGTATCTTGATAAAAATAAATTGATTAATGTTCTTGCAAGGGCAAAAGGGTTTGTCTTTGCTGCTGAGGAGGATTTTGGTATAGCTCCTGTAGAGGCTCAAGCCTGCGGTGTACCCGTTATTGCCTATGGAAGGGGAGGGGTATTAGAAACTGTTGTTAATGGCAGAACTGGTCTTTATTTTTATGAGCAGACAGAAAATGCCATCGTGGAAGCCATTGAGAGATTTGAAAAGGAAACATTTGATATATCTTACATGAAAGAACACATAAAAAAGTTTTCTCGGGAGACATTTATAAAGGGTTTTAAACACATCATTGAAAGATACACGTGAATTCAGTGACACATAACAGAAGCTTTCAAAATCTTCTCCTCATAATCGCTGACCTTATAGCAGTATATCTATCCATAATCATTGCATTTTATACACGAACATGGCTTGAAGGATGGCTTGCACTTGTTCCTCTTGATCATGGCCTTTCTTTATATTTGTCAAAATTGTGGATTACTGGGGTACTTTTTCTTGTGATTGCATACAATGGTGGATATGGGAGCATCTTTGATTTCTGGGACGAGTTTCTCGTTTTAATGAAAAGTATATTCATTTCTTTTCTGTTGGTATGGGTCATTCTGTCACTACAAAAGGAAGCGGAAACGGTATCAAGAATCATTATAACATCAATGTTTGCATGTATGCTTATCCTTATTCCCTGTTTTAGATATTTTCTCAAAACGGTGATATTTAAAATCTTTGACCTTCGCGAAAATGCATGTCTTTTAGGATCAACAAAAGAAAAAGACGATGAATTCTTAAAGATTCTCAACAACAACTGGTATTCAGGATACAAGATTACAGAAGTAATAAAACCTGATTTCATTCGAGGAGGATATAGTACGTGTTTTATACCATTTCAGTATGCTAATGAAGAATCAATAAAGTATATCAAAAGAATGTTTAAACGATTAGTAATGGTATCTGAGCTTGCTGGCCTTTCATTTATGAATACAGAGATAAAAACATTTTTAAGTAAAAACATCATGCTCATAACAACAGATAGCGGTCTTCTCTCATATCAGAAAACGCTTCTCAAAAGGGGTTTAGATATGGTTCTGTCGGTTTGTTTAATACTACTGCTCTTCCCCGTGTTTGTTTTAATTTCTATTCTGATAAAACTTGATTCGCGGGGCCCAGTGTTTTTTAAACACAAAAGGGTAGGGAAGGATTTCGAAGAATTTACCATGCTCAAATTTAGAACAATGCATATAAATAGTGAGCAACTATTAAAACAGTATTTAGATACTCACCCCGAGGCATGTCAAAACCTGCAGGACAGAAATAAAATAAAAGATGATCCACGAGTTACACGGTTAGGGAAATGGTTGAGAAAATCGTCCATCGATGAATTACCGCAACTCTTTAATGTACTTGCGGGTCATATGTCCATTGTTGGACCTCGACCTGATTCAAGAGAAGCAGTTGAAAATTATTTGAATGAATATAAAGAAATATACAAGATGATACGACCTGGAATCACAGGCCTATGGCAGGTAAGCGGACGAAGTGAAATTATGTATAACGAAAGAGTGAAACTCGATTATCTCTATATATTAAACTGGTCAATATGGATAGACATAGTTATTATTATAAAGACCTTTCAAACAATCGTAAGTGCAAAAGGGGCATACTAATTTTTTTACAATATAATTAAACTGTCTATTATAATTTCATAAGTAAAAATTAAAATAATTTAATTAATTCAATAAATTATACAATTGATGATGCTAAAATGTATAATAAATATTAACATTGTAAATTTTTTTCTTGACAAAAAATAATATACTGTATAAATTTGTGATGTATGAATGCAAGTGTATATGCAGGGACATCAAAGACACTTAGCATTAAAGGAAATTTTAATAGTAGCCTCTCCAATAATCGTTTCAATAAAAAAACAAGACCTCAAAAAAATCTCAATTACGGTTTAACTAACAATAATTTCAATATGTTATATGATGTTTCACTACCCATTTGGTGCAAAAATAGGTTGACAGAAAATTTGGTTTTTGCTAAAGTTTACAACATGATAGAATTAAACAGGGTTATATGAGACGCTCAAAGGATATGGGAGGCATATGGCTATAGATATCCTGGGTAAACTTGGGTTAAGAACCGTTAATGATTTATTGGGCATTGATATAGGGACAACATCGATTAAGATTTGTGAGTTAAAAAAAACAAAGACAGGTTTTGCTCTTCAGAATGTAGCAAAGAAGACATATGAGAATGACCTCTTAAGCGACGGCATCATAATTGACAACGTCTTTGTTGCAAATGAATTAAAAAGCCTCATCGCTGCTAATAATTTTAAAAGTCGCGATGTGGCGTGTGCTTTATCCAGTTATACAGTCATCATCAAAAGGGCTAACATACCCTTCATAGCGGACGAAACCGCGCTCGAGAATACTATCACTGCAGAAGTGGAAAATGTAATACCATTCCCCTTACGAGACATTTATTTCAGCCACTTTGTCATGGGTGTTGATGAAGAAAAGCCCGATATGATGAAGGTACAGATTGTTGCAGCAAAACGAGAAATTGTTGATGGGTATGTTCAAACGCTCACCATGGCGGGTCTGAGACCTCAGATACTTGATGTTGATGTCTTTGGTCTTACGAATTTAGTGGAACAAATATATAACCCTCAGGATATTTCTGTTGTCACTGTTGATATAGGTGCTGCGGTAACAAACATTGCTATACTCAAAGGGGAAGGGGTTGAGTTTACCAGAGAGATACTGATGGGAGGGAAATATATCACCAATCTGATACAGAAAACAACAAATCTTTCATATGTTGATGCTGAGGAAAAGAAACTTACCAATGACAGTTCAGTATCATATTTGTTTGAGGACTTTATTTTCAATATTGCATCGGAGATAAAAAAGACGATCAATTTCTATTTAGCTACAAAACCAAAGGAGACCTTAGGAAAAATATACATAACCGGCGGATCTTCATTACTTCCAGGACTCAAAGAGAGAATTTACGAAGAGACCCAAATGCCTATAGAATCAATCAATCCGTTTCTTATACTGGGCGAAGAAGAGAGCAAAATACAGGCATATGAGAACCTGAAAGAATATATGGTTATTGCACTCTACCTCTCTTCGCGCGTAGGAGAGCTAACAGCATGATTAAAATAAACTTACTCCCCAGAAAGCCTCGTCGAAAAGCCCTTCAATACGACTTATATATGCTGGTAATTCTTTTGGTGATTAACCTGATTGTCCTTGGTGGTATGTACTACAAAAACAGATCAGATATTGCAACCTATAACAAATATATTGAAAACACGAAAAAAGAGATTGGAAATCTGGATAAAATATACCAGGAGTATTTAAAACTGGAGAGGGAGAAGAAGGAGATCTCACGGAGGCTTCAGGCAATAGAGAAAATTAAAGAAGGACGGGCTCTTGCAGCCAGAACCCTCTATGATCTTGCCGTTGTTGTTTCAGACAATATGTGGCTCAAACGATTTACGAAAAAGGATAATAAATTTGAGCTTGAAGGACGGTCATTAGAAAATGAATCCATATCCGATTTTGTGGAAAAGATTTCAAAACTATCCTATATCAATAATGTGGAGTTACAAAATGTCCAGACTGTTACTGAAGAAGGATTGGTACTGAAAAAGTTTACAATAACGGGGAATATTTCTCTATGAAATTAGGAATAGATTTTAAAGGTATCGGGAAAAGAATCGAGAAGGTATCACGAGTATACAAGCTTATTTTTTTCTTATTCATTAACTGCGTCATCTTTGGTTTGGTATTTTACCTTCTGATTATCCCTCAGGTAGAAACAAAGAAAAAACTAAACAGCGATTATCAGAACCTCTTAAAAGAACTCAATAAAATGATTGCTATAAAAAATAATATGGAGAAGTATCGAGCAGAGTATGCAGCATTACAGGCAGTGTTAACACAGGTTCTGAAGCAGTTACCTGAAAGTAAAGATATACCAAACATTCTGAGAAGTGTCTCCAATGTGGCTGCTGAGACAAGGGTAAAGCTGGAAAAGTTCGAGCCAAAAAAGGTTCAGAACAAAGAGTTCTATGCTGAATTACCCTTAGAAATCAAATATAGTGGACCATATCACAATTTAGGATACTTTTTTGATGGCATTAGAAGACTGGAACGGATTATACATATTACAAGTTTTACCCTTGATGCTAAAGGACCTCCTGCAAAGATTGTCCTCGACGGTACCTGTACGGCATTGACCTATATGTATCTTAAGGAAGCACCGAAAAAGGAACAAGCGAAAAAGGAGACCAAAGGTGTGCAAGCTCCTCCCAAAAAGTAAATATTTCATAATAGTAACTATTATTTGTTTTAGTATATGCGGGATAGCGTATGCAGCTGAACCTAAGGCAAAAGCGCCTGCAGGGCCACCGGCTAAGCCAGAACCAGAAAAAAAGCCATCAATTAATGCATTTACATACACAGCCCAGGATAGAAGGGACCCTTTTGAGCCCCTCTATCTTTTAAAAGCAAAAAAATCGAAGGAAGGGTTATTGGCAAAAGCGCAAAGAGGTACTGCTGGAAGACCCGGTTATGAGCTGGAAGAGCTCAAGCTTGTTGGCATAGTTAAGAAGAATAAAGAACGATACGCTATGATGGAAGATCTAAGTGGGAGAGGAATTTTATTTAAAAAGGGCGATCCAATAAATCCTACGACTTCAATAATCGACATACTTGAAAGCAAGGTCATATTCGGGTATCGGGTGAAGGGGGAATTGAAAAAGTTTGAAATAGAAATACAAAAATAGCGAGGTTCTATAATGTATAGAAAAATAGTAATTTTATGTTTTATTTTATTGATTGGTCTTCCCTGTATTGTGTGTGGTCAGATTGCAAAAAAAGCACCAGAGACAATATCGTTTGATTTTATCGATGCTGATGTAAAAAATGTCATCAAGATACTTGCAGAAGTATCAGGGAAAAATATCATCATCTCAGAGGATATAAAGAAAAAGGTCACCATGAAACTGGATAATGTGTCATGGGATCAGGCACTTGATATACTCTTGAAAGATAATGACCTTGCAAAGATTGAAGAAGAAAATATCATACGTGTTGTAACGATGAAAAAGTATCTCGATGAAAAGAAGAGAGTGAGGGACGAAGAAAAGGAGATTCTCGCTGAACGAGAAGCAAAGGAAAAGCTGGGTGTCGATTTTGTGTCTGAAACCATTTTTATTAACTATATTGATGCTGCTGAAGCAGAGAAAATGATTAAAGGAGATGATAAAGATAAGGGGAAGGGGCTCCTTTCCTCAGGTGGTACTGTAAAGGTTGTCAAAGGTACAAATGCACTCATTATAAATGATACAAAAGAGCGGGTGGAACGCATCAGACAGCTTATAAAAGAACATGATACAGTTCCAGCTCAGGTTCAGATTGAGGCTCGTATTGTGCAGGCAAATGCAGACTTTGCACGGGAACTTGGCATACAGTGGGGCGCTCGCTATGTTGGGACTTTCGATAGGAAAAGCGTTGAGCTAACAGGAGCAAAGAACCCAACGGCTGCTTCAACAACGACTTCATATAGTGCTACAACAGGGCTTGAGGCATTGAGGGGAACAACCGGAGTATTTCCCTATAATGTAAATTTACCTGCCGCGGTTGGTACGGGTTCAGGAGGAGCACTCGGTATATTCCTTGGCAGTGTGAATGATACTTTTATGCTTGATTTGCAGTTGAGTGCTCTTGAAGGTGAAGGAAAAGGAAAAATTATCTCAAATCCAAAAATAATAACGTCTGACAACAAAGCAGCAATCATTAAACAAGGGACTCAAATTCCCTATCAGACTGTTTCACAGTCAGGCACTCAGACGCAATTTGTTGATGCGGTACTCGGGCTTGAAGTAACCCCTCAGGTAACAAAAGATAATAATGTGAGACTTAAAATTAAAGCAACAAAGGATAGACCCATTGCGGTTGCGGGAAGCCCGATCCCTGGTATTGATAAGAAGGAAGCAACCACTGAAGTTATTGTAAAGGATGGAGAAACTGCTGTAATCGGTGGCATTTATGAAGCAGAAGATTCATCTCGGGAAGATGGCATTCCTTTGTTCAGACACATACCAATTCTGGGCTGGCTTTTTAAGCACGAGAAGGTTACAACAACAAAAACAGAACTCCTTGTTTTCATAACACCGCGGATATTAAAAAACATTTACACACAAGAGGGGCTTAAATGAAAAGAAAATATTTAGTGTTTTTAGCGAAAGTTATTTTTATTTTGCTCTTTCTTATTCTATTGGTATATTCGCAGAACGCATATTCTGTTGAATATGCACGTGGACAGATTTTAGGACCTGTTTTACAAGACACGTTAAGTCTTTCTATTGGAGATAAAGCAATCATAGATCTTGGCAAGAAGAATGATGTGATTAAAGGAGATATTTTAAAGATTGCAACTGCAAAAGATACGGAGTTGCGGAGCCCCATTGGACAGTGTGCGGTAGTAAAGGTTAATGATGAGACGAGTATTTGTGAAATCATAAGGCTTCAACGAGAGATAGATACGGGCAGTATCGTTTATAATGAACTCCTCAATTATACAATGGCTAAATATGCGCCCCATATTTTTAATCTCCTTGTAAGGTCTGTAGAGCCCTTTGAAACTCAGAAAAAGGTGAAGATTCATATTTATAATGTGTTTGACGAGAACAACAATGTTACCCAATATGGAGAGAAGATTAGAAAAGAGATACACTACATTTTTAAGCAGAAGAATAAAGTAATACTTGATGATGATATAAACATAGTCAAGAATTTTGTCTTTTATCCATCAGAATATAAAACCTATCAATCCTGGATTTCTGAGGTTATGAATATTGAAGACTTTGATGTCTTTGTGACAGGGACGTATGCTGTGAAAGGAGATTCTGTCAATTTAACACTGTATGCAATTAATAAGAAAGGTAATGTAGATACTGTAACCACATCAGTGGTGCTGGAAAAACCAAAAGAAACGAATGAAATTGCACAGATTCTGACACCCTATAAGACAATTGCCAAAATGGAGTATGTTCAGGTGAAGCTTGTTCTCAATGAAATAAGTTATGAATTGAGCAGGGATAAGATATTTGAAATTATTAAATATGAAACCAATAATGATCCATTTAAATTGAAAGAATACAGGAAGAAAAATTTTAATATCGTCAGCCCCGTTGATGTTCACATAATGATTAATAATGATAAGATTGATCTGTCTAAAGAGAAAACAACAACTATGCGTCTGTCAAAAGGAACACAACATAAAATATTTGTCACATTTAAACGCGGTTATTTCTATAACACGAAAGAGGCACTTGTTTTTGTATCAGACAAAGTCATTGAAAAGAATATGTATCTTACGGTTACAAAAGACAATAACATTACAATAGATATTTCATTGAATGCTGATTATGTAAAGGATGCTATTGGAATTAAGGTTTTTACAGAAAAAGAAAGGGCATTGTATCAGTTAGTTCCAATAACAACCATGGAAATTGGCAAGCAGATAGAGCATTTTAAAAATTAGTTAAAAGAATTATTTTCAAAATAGCTCATGATATACGACTTTCAAAAATAATAGCACAATGTTGTAGTATATCCAGACGTAAAGCAGACCATTTAATTTCATCAGGATTAGTAAAAGTAAATCAAAAAATTGTTACAGAACCATATTACAGGATAACAAGCAATGATGTTGTTTCGTTGAATGATAAAATAGTCGGGTTTAACTATAAAAAGATATATATAAAACTTTACAAGCCAAGAAATTATATATCAGACCTTGCATATAATGATTCTCGTAACCTGGCAGTAAACCTTATAAAAATTTCACAACATGTATATCCAGTAGGAAGGCTTGATTATCATTCAGAGGGATTAATACTATTCACTAATGATGGTGATTTTGCATACCGTATTACGCATCCGAAGTTCGGTGTAGAGAAGGAATACCATGTTAAGCTGAAAGGCCATTTACATGCTGAAGATATAGAAAAAATTGTAAAGGGTTTTAAAAAAAATAATATTTTTTACAAGGTTGATAGAGTTCGTTTTTTAAAGAAGACAGAAAATAATTCATGGTATAGCTTTATTGTAAAAGAAGGTAAAAATAGGATGATACGGATTATAGGGGATACAATTGGACACCCGGTATTGAAATTAAAAAGGGTTCGCATAGGTAGTATAAAACTCGGAAATTTAAAGCCGGGAGAATATAGAACGCTGACGGAAAAAGAAATAAATTCAATCCAGAATGCACGAGGATGAAAATTAAATAGTAAATGAATATAAATCTATAGGTTCAAATGTAACCATGAAAATAAGGGCTATATGAGAAAATAATAATAAGTAATAGTTTACATAATATCTCTTATCAGTACAATTTAATTAGTTATTTTTTAAATTATTCAATATTTTAGTCTTAATAAATTGCCCTATTTCTGATATTTCTCCTTTACATAGGCCATAGATTCGTCTATCGCCTCAGCTGCGAGATCCAGGTCTTTTTCGGAATGTCGAAAATTAATATATGCATGATGGTGAGGTGCAAAAAAGAAACCTCTCCGTATCAACTGCGTATAAAAATCATTACGTTTTGCTCTCCGTGTATCAGGATCACCGCTTTCAAAAGTAATAAAAAACATTGGCGCAACACCACTCAACTCAGCTCCAACATCGTACTTGTCTATAATATTTTGAATCTTTTTCAGAAAGCGATTGCCCTTCTCCCATATATTTTCAAGTACCCTGTCTCTCTGCAAAATCTCGATAGTCTTCAGTGCAGCAATGTAGCCATCACTATTTGGAAAAAATGTTGATGAAATAAACAATTTTGATGCAGCTGCCATCATGACATCTTTTTTACCGCTGACCACACTTATCGCATATCCGTTTGCCATTCCTTTACCGAGAACAGTGAGATCGGGAGTAACGCCATAGAGTTCCTGTGCTCCACCCATACGGAGTCTGAAACATGTACGTACTTCATCAAAAATAAGAACAGAGCCATATGTATTGGCAAGTTCTCTTACTCCCTCAAGAAAACCAGGTTTTGGTTCCTGCATCTTTTGGTGTAAAGGATGTCCAAAGGGTGTCATGATAATGGCTGCTGTCTCATGACCATGTTTGGCCATCAACTCTTCAAGTTGTTCGAGATTGTTATAGTGAAACTCATACACATCTTCATAAAACTTTTGTGGGATACCCCCTTTCATCTCAACACACCAATCATGCCAGCCATGATAACCACAGCGCATGACCTTAATCCTATTTGTATAGGCACGAGCAATACGAATACTGGCAGTTGTTGCATCAGAACCGGTTTTAAGAAATATACTCATTTCAGAACTGGGTAGGAGTTCATTCAGTTTTTTTGCGAGGGCATTCTGATAAGGCTGGGTCAGTGTAAAACAAAACCCCTTACTTTTAATCTGCTGAATAACAGCATCATCCACTTCATCTTCCCTATATCCAAGGATAATAGGACCATACCCGCACATGAAGTCAATATATTCATTGCCATCAACATCAATAAGCCTGCAACCTTTCCCGTACTCAAGAAAGATTGGATACTCTCCCATGATAAAATCTCCTGGTTTTCTGGCACCAAGAACACCTCCAGGAACCAGTGTTTTTGCTTCTTCAAAAAGTTCTAGGCTTTTTGTGATATTCAATTTTTTAACGTCTTTCATAGAGTTCCCCCTTTGTGTTTTTTTATACTGTAAGCATGGATTTAATCTTTTCTGTCTGATGTATTCTTGCCCCTCGTTTGATAAGTTCCTTAAGGAATATATCGGGGTCAATGCAGCCTTCAGGTGCAACGACACCTTTGACAGTAACGTTTCCGTCATCCATCATCAATGCTGCAATTGAAGCAGGTAGTCCGGTTCCTGGTGCCATCCTTCCTACAATATCAGCAGTGTATGTTATTTCATTCCCCTGTCTTTCTCCTTTCACAATAACTTTCAAACCAGAAGCAGCAGGTCCTCTATCTCTGTCTTTTGGAATTGTATCCCAGAGCTTGAGCGTTAAATCGTACGGTATTACCTTTGTTCCTCTAATCTCAATAGGTTCTTTACTTAAAAGGCCTGTGGCTTTCTGCTCTTTGATAAGTCGATCGACCCAGAGTGGAATGAGAGCGCCTTTGATGACAACCTTTTTTACACCCTGTATGTACCGTGGTATGGTAAGCGGCTGTGGATGGCCTACATAGCTGATAAGACATTCGCCAAGAGGTTCAAGGAATGTTTCGGTTTCCTCACCGCTTCCGCCTTCCACATATTCAATTTTTCCATCAATATACTGGGGAATTTTCCCTAAAATCATATGGAGACTGTGGTCCCAGGCTGCACCCGCAAGCTCTGCAATACTTACGACCCAGTATAAATATATTTCGTCAACGCGATCGAGTTTATTTGCGTACCATTTGACCAAAACGTTGTTGGTTCCCGGATCAGACCCCATACCGGTTAATACTGTTATCCCTGCATCCTGAGCACGTTTATCAATATCAGAAGCGAACAGAATCTCAGTGGCCTCATAATCATCGCAAATATCAATATAATTGACTTTTGCCTCTACAGCGGCTCGGGCAACTGCTACAGCAGTTTTGTAAAATGGTCCTGCACAATTTATCACCACATGTGCATCCTGAATTGCTTTGACCATACCAGCGTGATCATTGACATCAACCTTGAGGAGGGATACTTTTTGACTTGCACGCAACTTTTCCTGCACTCTGTTTGGATCTGTCTGGATATCTCCAAGGATAACCTGGGTTACCCTTTCTTGCTTGATCAAGTCCCGTGCTACTCCCTGACCCATTCCACCAGTTCCACCCACAACCAATACCTTCATTCTATTATCCTCCTTTTGCTATGTATAGAATGCGTCTAAGCTATTTCGTTATATCAAAATCCCCTTCAATAAGTTCCGTGAGCACACCATGGAGTCTATTGGGATGGTGTACAAAAGCATACCGTGTCCCATAGAGTTCTCGTGGTTTATCATCAATGAGTTTTATATTCTTTTCTTTGAGCTCTTTCATTGCTTTGTCAAGGTCATCAACCTTGTAGGAAATAAGATACGCACCCTCCCCTCTGTTTTTAATAAACTTTGCAACCTCTCCATCAGGTGACGTTGATTCCATAAACTCTACAGCAACATCTCCAATGTAATACCGTGCAACTTTAATCTTTTCTGTCTCTGCAATATATTCACAGGATGGTAATAATCCAAAATCATCTTTATATATTCTTTTTGTCTCTTCAAGGTTTTTTACAGCAAAACAGATATGATCAATCTTTTCTATTTTCATGAAACCCCCATGATTAAAATAATCCTATCAATGTTATGTTTCAAAGCCAATCAAGGTCTACAATCTTTTTTTATCAGTCTGCAACAGATTAAAAATACTTTTTGTAATTTCAGAGATGTATACTGTATACAATATGATAAAAATTATATGCAATTCTATTCTTTGTCAACTAAATTATTGATGATACTGAATCGTATAGCCTGGTTTTGAGATGTTTTAGAAAGAACACCAAAATAATCTTGTCAAGTAGATAAAAGGATGGTACATATATACCACACATGACAGAAATGGATATCGGGCAGTTCTTTGTATGAGCGATTCTGCTGATTCAAAAGAGACAGGAAAACTTTATCAATCCCTTGAGATGAGATTGGACAGTATTGCAGAGAAAATTTTATTATCAAAACCAAATTATAAGGAAAATATAGTATTAGAAGTTCAAAAGATTATTGAAAAGATATTTGTTAATGCAGCAATGAAAGCATCAAAGAACAATGTCTCACGGGCTGCCAAGCTCTTAGGGATCAACAGAAACACCCTGAGCAAAAAGATTAAAGAATATCAGAAGAAAAAATACTAAACCGTTAATACATTTTTTACAATAAGATCTCCGACCTCTTTTGTTCCCAGACCCATCTTGCCAGCATCCAGCGATTTGATTTCATTTTTGAGTGCTTTCTGAACAGCCTGCTCAATTATATGGGATGCCTTTTCTTCACCGAGCACATCGAGCATCATGGCACCGGCGAGTATAGCGGCTAAGGGATTAATCATATTTTTACCGGTATATTTAGGAGCGGAACCTCCTATGGGTTCGAACATTGAAACGCCATGCGGGTTGATATTGCCACCGCACGCAATCCCCATACCTCCCTGAATCATGGCGCCTAAATCAGTGATAATATCGCCAAACATATTGTCAGTGACAATGACATCAAACCACTCAGGGTTTTTTATCATCCACATGCATGTGGCATCAACGTGGGCATAATCCGTCTTTATATCCGGGTATTCCCGCGCAACTTCGTAAAACGTTCTTTCCCATAAATTGAAAGCATAGGTGAGCACATTTGTCTTGCCACAGAGTGTCAGTTTATTATTTTTATTCCTCTTTTTTGTATATTCAAAAGCATATCGAATACAACGTTCGACGCCTTTGCGTGTATTGATAGATTCTTGTGTTGCTATTTCATCCTCCGTTCCTTTTTTTAAAACACCTCCTGCTCCAGCATAAAGACCTTCGGTATTTTCTCTAATGATAACAAAATCTATATCCTGAGGACCTTTATTTTTTAATGGCGTATCCACACCTTCGTATAATTTAACAGGTCTCAAATTAATATACTGGTCTAATTCAAATCTTATCCGTAAAAGAATCTCTTTTTCTAAGATACCCGGTTTTACATCTGGATGGCCTATGGCACCAAGATAGATTGCGTGGTAGTCTCGTAGTTCGCGCATTATAGAATCTGGAAGAGTTTCTCCTGTGCGTAAATATCTGTCGCCGCCAAGATCGTAGTGGTGAAATTTTACTTCAAAGCCTAATTTTTTTGAAACAGCTTGGAGAACTTTTTTCCCTTCTGCAATAACTTCCGGACCTGTTCCATCACCTGGAATTAAAGCAATAGCGTACTCCCGTGCCATGGACTTCCCCTTTCTTATACAGTTGTTAACGCCTTTTTGCCAATATCCTTCCTGTAGTGCATTCCTTCAAACTCTATACAGCTAATTGCATTATATGCTTTTTCTATTGCATCCCTATATGTGTCGCCGATTACAGTGACACCCAGCACCCGTCCTCCAGATGTATAGTAATCGTTTCCAACTTTTTTTGTTCCTGCGTGAAAAACCATAACATCGTTTTGGCCTTTTAGCGCATCGAGCCCTCGAATGATTTTACCCTTCTCCGGTTTTTCAGGATACCCCTTTGAAGCAATAACAACGCATAGGGAAACACCCCTTTTCCATTGAATGGTTTCTATTTTTTCTAATGACCCGTTTACTGATGCTTGAAGAATGGGTACAAGGTCACTCTCCATTTTAAAAAATATTGGCTGTGTTTCAGGGTCACCGAGTCGTGCATTAAATTCAAGGACATAGGGATTGCTATGGGTAATCATGAGGCCACCGTATAGCGCACCTTTGTATGCAACCCCCTCCTGATTGAGTGCATCAATTGTCTTCAACATAATGCTGTTTTTGATCTCTTGTTCCATTTCGTCAGAAATGAACGGTATAGGAGCATAGGCACCCATGCCACCGGTGTTTGGCCCCTCATCATTGTCAAGGAGTGGTTTATGATCCTGGGAAGGCAAAAGTGGTAATAGTGTTTTTCCATCTGTGAAAGCAATGTATGATGCTTCAATACCTGGTAAAAAGTTTTCTATCAGTATCCTTTTCCCAGCCTCACCGTGAACCAGATGTACCAAGAGATCCTTAACGACACCCTCTGCTTCTTCTTTTTTCTGAATCACATACGCACCCTTCCCTGCACATAGCCCATCAGCTTTAATCACAAAGGGTGGATTGAGTTTTTGCACATAGGTCAGCGCATCGCTGTACAAAGAAAAGATTTTAAATGGTGCAGTCGGAACGTTATATTTCTCCATAAGATTTTTGGCAAATATTTTACTTGTCTCGATGAGTGCCCCTTGTTTGGATGGACCGAATATGTTCATATGATTTTTTTCAAAGGTATCAACAATACCTGTGGCAAGAGGGCCTTCAGGACCAACAACGGTGAGATCAATACGCTCTTTTTTTGCAAAATCTAACAAGCCATCGATGTTATGTGCATCAATGTCAAGGCATTGCGCAATATCAGATATACCACCGTTACCAGGTGCACAATAGAGTGATGTGATATTATGCGACTGGGATAGTTTCCATATTATTGCATGTTCCCTACCACCACTGCCAATGACAAGGATTTTCATAATAACTTCCTTTGTTATACGCGTATATTTGATAAGTATTCATAAATAGTACGATCATAATCAGCTGTTGCGTTGAAGACTTTTTTTGCGAGATAAAACCGTAGTTCTTCTGTTGTTTCACCATTATGTGTTTTCATATCCTCCATGACTCTTGAATAATCTTCATAATCGATAACAACGGTAACGAACTTAAAATTCTTTGCTGCTGCTCGTATCATTGATGGGCCACCAATATCGATGTTTTCTATAGCTTCTTCAAATGTACATCCTCGTAAGATGACTTCTTTAAAGGGATAGAGATTAACAACAATCATGTCAATATGTTTTATATTATGTGTTTCTATGGCTTTCTGATGTTCCCTGTTATCTCTGATATTCAGGATTCCTCCATGGACTTTGGGGTGGAGAGTCTTCACTCTTCCATCCATTATTTCAGGAAATCCTGTGTACGTACTCACCTCGATTGGATTCACCCCTATTCCCTCAAGATACTTTTTTGTACCGCCCGTCGATAAAATTTCGACATTATACTGCTGTAAAAATTTTGCCAGACCATTAAGATTCGATTTATTAGAAACACTTATTAATGCCCTTTGAATCTTCATAGAACCCCCTTCATGTTAGTATCCTAATACTTCATTAATGATAAATACAGACATATCAGATGCACTTGGTTTTCGTTGCATAATGGATAAAACTCTGCATATACGTGCCTCTGATTTACAGTCAACACAATACCCTGTTTCTGCACAGGGTAAGGGCAGGTTGAGTCTCTTTGCATTCATTGGTGCTGCAATCCTTTTAATTCTCTCCAATGCGGCATGTATATCAGGCACTATTTTGTTATACCCTGCAATAATAATAATCTTTTTTGGTCCAAAGGTTATGGCATTAACTCTGTTGCCAATTCCATCCATATTTACAATCTCGCCCTTTTCTGTTATTGCGTTTGCACTCGATATAAAAAGGTCAGAGGTGAGATGGCCAATCCGTATTTTCTCAATATCTTCTTTTGTGAGCCCCTCTTTCCAGTGGTCAAGTATAACAACATCCTTCTTTTGTAATTCTTGTATGATACCGAGTTCTCTTATGGTAACGGAACCGCCAAACCCAATTTTCATGGATGGTTGTACATAGTGTAATACTTCATGGATAAGACGTTCCCTGTTATTGAAAGAGAGAGCATGAAAGTAATTTTTATTGAGAGCCTCTATGGTTCGAGAAACCATTTTTTCAACGTACCATTCATATGTGATGTTCATGGTAGCCCCTCTTTATAAAAATTTTGAGTAATAGTAAATGGTGATAGAATCCTTTGTCAATAAGAATTTCATAGCGTTATTCTCTGTATGTATAGAATAAGGAATCACCAAAATAAAAGCTCTTGATTTTTCCTTCATTTTCCAGATTCTTTAACACCCGTTTCACGCGTGCCTGGGAGACTCCTGTGGTACGGACAATATCATCAAGACTCATTGACCTTCGTTTAAGGATAGCGAGTGTGTATTCTATCCAGTTTTCTTGCTCGGATACAACTCCCTTTTCATAAGAACAGATTATTTCGCATTTTTTCCCCAAAAACGTACAGATTTTTTTTAGTTCAGATTGACCCATGGAGCCGTATATTTCTTCACTGGGGGGTCGTGTTATTGTGTTGAGCTGAATTTTATCAATGCCAATAGTTTTTATTATGTTCTTTAGTTTTTGCAGTTCCCCCTGTTCATGATTGATGTTTTTAATAACCATAACTTCAAGCCAAATTTTATGTTTGAATGTTTTTCTGAACAATTTTAGACCGTCAATAATCATATCTATGTTCAGATACGAATGAGGCCTATTGATGAAATAAAATATATCTTCACTCACAGCATCCAAAGATGGAAGAACGACATCAGCATTTTTCAAATCATTTCGAACATCTTCCTGAAACAAAAGAGAACCGTTTGTAATAACTGCTACAGGGAGTGTGGTGTGTTGTTTCAATTCCTGTATAATGAAACCAATATCTGCATTTAACGTTGGTTCGCCAGAACCAGAAAAGGTTATAAAATCGATGTGTGTGGCACTGCGTAATTTTTGAAGTATCTCAGCAATGATTTGATGGGGATCAAAAAAGCTCTTTCGTTCTATCTCTTTATGTGTTGTTTTCCCTAACTGACAATAAATGCAATCAAACGTGCAATATTTCCGCGGAATTATATCAATGCCCAATGATGATCCGAGCCGTCGTGAAGGTACTGGTCCGAAAACATATGTTCCCATATACACATCATAAAATAATTATGTGTGAAATTGAAACAAAATTTGTCATCCGTATTTCATTATTATTTTGATTATGGTATATAATATTATTCCGGGCGATTAGCTCAGTTGGTTAGAGCGCTGGTCTCACATACCAGAGGTCGTTGGTTCGAATCCAATATCGCCCACCATTCAAGTTAAGGGGGCTCAATGTCAGGGCACAGTAAATGGAGTTCTATCAAACATAAAAAAGGGTTAGCCGATGCAAAGAGAGGAAAAATTTTTACAAAACTCATCAAGGAGATAACAACCGCTGCACGCATGGGTGGCGGTGACCCTGAAACTAACCCAAGGCTGAGACTCGCAATTCAACAGGCAAAAGCAGAGAATATGCCAAAAGATAATATTGAACGGGCTATTAAAAAAGGTATTGGAGCCCTTGAAGGTGGCGAGAGTTACGAGGAACATACCTACGAAGGATATGGGCCTGGTGGTGTTGCAATTCTGGTAGAAACCCTCACGGACAATAAGAAGAGGACCACCGCAGATATTCGGCATATTCTCTCACGATTTAATGGAAATCTCGGCGAAGCTGGATGTGTTGCCTGGCTTTTCCAGAAAAAGGGCTATATATCATTCGACAAAAAGACAGCAGATGAGGACAAATTAATGGAAATAGCCCTTGATGCAGGCGCTGAAGATATTTCTGACGATGGCAATGTGCTTGAGGTTATTACAAGTGTACAGAATTTTGAAAGGGTGAAAAAGATTTTTGATGATAACAAAATGCAATACATGGTTGCAGAAATAAGCATGGTACCACAGACATCCGTGAAGCTTGAAGGAAAAAATGCTGAAACAATGCTCAAACTGATGGAAGCGTTAGAAGATTCAGATGATGTTCAGAAGGTGTATGCTAATTTTGATATTGCACCTGAAGAAATGGAACGAATCAGTCAGCAGACATAATAGACAGGGTGTTACGATAGTTTAATTCTCTTTACCTCGCCACTCTTTCCTGAAAATTCAGTATCCTTTCCGTTTAACAGTATCTTTACTCCGCCGGCGTTTCCAATGAGAAGGTCAAACTTTTCTTTTCCATTTAAAACAATCATTTCGTGAGGATTTAACATGAATTCTTTCTTTTCCATATCATCAATCACAACGCTTACCCATGTCCGTTCATGACATGTGATCATTAATTTCTTAAAACCGGTAAGCGGGGTTTGAATAGCTTCTTCCCGTTCTACATGTGCTACATCAGATTGGATTTTTGCCGGTGCAGTAGTTTTTTGAATAGGTGATGAAGACTTATTCTGTAATAAACTATCAAATATAAAAAAGGCTATTACGAGAAGGCACGCTGTGACTGGATAAAGAAGGGTTTTTTTCCATGTTTTGATGGGTAGATCGTGACTTTTTTCTTCTTCCACAGGAGCATTTTCTGAAGTTTCGAATACTTGAGTTTTCTCTATTAAATATGGCGATATCTCATCATATATATTTAAGAGTGTTGCATATTCTTTTATATAACCTCTGAGATAGACCTCATGGGGTAAGACCTCTTTGTTTCCTGTTTCTATAGCTTCAATTATAGATTTTCTTAGACATAAAACCTTTGAAATATCATTATAATTAAGTCCTTTTTCTTCTCTTTTTACTTTAAGTAAATTTCCTATCTCATTTAAATTAATAGACATATCTAATAATTTATCGAAAGTTTTTTTATTTTAACCATTTCTGCTATTATATGTCTTTCATAGAAATTTGCAATAAATTTTTTTATTTACAATCCTGGCAGATAAGCAGTTCATCCAGAGAGGTTCCTGATTTTTTTGCAATGTATTCAAGTTGCTCAAGAGGTGCATGGTATCTCCCACATTTTGGACATTTAGCAAGTTCAAATTTTTTTCGCCATATAGTTCGTATACCGTTATTATCTTCCATATATATGTGACCTGTGGGACATGCAATCACACATGCACCACAACCAATGCAGACAGAAGAAGGTTCATCAAAGGGAGTGGTAACCTTTTTGAGAGGTCCCTTGCCACTCATACTGAGTGCTGTGACACCCACAATGGTTTCGCACGTTCTCACACATATACCGCAGAGAATACATTTTCCTTTGTCTTTATCTTTAACATACCGCGTATCATGAACACCATATTGTCTGGCAAGATACTGAATGGTTTCAGCTTCTGGACAACGCGCCAGTAAAAGTTCAAGAACTGTTTTTCTCACAAGCTGCACATCAGGTGATTCAGTAAATACCTCGATGCCATTCTCTGCGGTATATAAACACGATGTGACGATTCGTTTTCTCTTTCCTCGCTGTACCTCCACCACACAGAGTCTGCATCTGCCATCTGAACCAAGAACCTCATGGTGGCAGAGACTCGGTATGACAAATCCTTCCCTTCGTGCCACATCCAGTATTGTTTCCCCTTTTGAAGCCAGTACCCGTTTGCCATTTATGGTAAATTCAACATCCATACATGCTCTCCTTATTCTATTTTTACTGCATCAAAACGGCAGACATCATAGCATGTACCACACTTAATACAACGAGACTGGTTTATTTCATGAACCTGTTTCTTTTCGCCGGTAATACACTTTACAGGACATTCTGAGGCACAGCGCATGCATCCAGTGCACTTCTCAGGTACAATAGTAAACTTTATTAATTCTTTGCATACACCTGCAGGGCATCGTTTTTCTTTAATATGCAGCACATATTCGTCGTGAAAATATTTTAGAGTGGAAAGAACAGGGTTTGGTGCGCTCTGTCCAAGACCACAGAGTGAACCTATTTGTACTGCCTTGCCAAGTTCCTCGAGATGTGCAATATCCTCTTCCCTGCCTTTGCCTGTTGATATACGGTCTACAATCTCATACATTCTTCTGACACCCTCTCTACAGGGAACACATTTTCCACAGGATTCCTCAACGAGAAACTTCAAAAAATAGCGTGCCACATCAACCATACAATTTCTTTCATCCATCACAATCATGCCACCGGAGCCCATCATAGAACCAAGTCCTGTAAGGGAATCGAAGTCCACCGGCATATCAAGGTACTGTTCCGGAATACATCCCCCTGAGGGACCACCTGTCTGAACTGCCTTGAATTTTTTACCGCCCTGAATGCCACCACCAAGACCAAAGATGATTTCTCGTAAGGTCATGCCCATGGGAACTTCCACAAGTCCTGTATTATTGACCTTTCCAACAAGGGAAAAAACCTTTGTCCCCTTACTCTTCTCTGTACCAATTGACGCAAACCATTCCCAGCCTCTATTTATAATTTCAGGAATACTTGCCCATGTTTCTACATTATTAAGGTTTGTTGGTTTTTCCCAGAGGCCCTTTTCAACTGTATGGATATATTTTGCCCTTGGTTCTCCTGCTTTTCCTTCAATGGAGGTCATGAGAGCAGTAGACTCGCCGCATACAAAAGCACCGCCACCTCTGAATATTCCAATATGGAAATCAAAACCAGTATTAAGAATATTCTTGCCGAGAAAACCCAATTCCTCTGCATGACTGATTGCCTTAGAAAGCCTCTCCACAGCAAGAGGATACTCATCCCTTACATAAATGTATCCCTGATTTGCACCTATGGCATATGCTCCAATAATCATCCCTTCTATGACGGCGTGGGGATTTCCTTCCATAAGAGACCTATCCATAAATGCACCTGGATCGCCTTCATCGCCGTTTGCAAGAACGAACTTTGGAAATCCATCTGATTCCTTGCAAGAACGCCACTTTAAACCTGTTGGGAATCCACCACCACCCTTGCCTCTCAAACCTGATTTTTCAATCCAATTGATAATTTCATCACGCTCCATGGTCAGTGCTTTTGCAAGGGCTCTATATCCTCCATGCGCAATATAGTCTTCAATCTCCTCCGGATCAATGATGCCATTAAGAGCCAAAACAAGCCTTGTCTGTCCTGAATAAAATGGAATTTCGCGACTTGACACGTATCTCTTTGTTTTGTCAGTCCCTTTGTAAAGAAGATTTTCAGCAGTTTTGTTATATTTTATTGTAGAAATGAGAAGGTGTATATCTTCTTCAATCTTTCTTTTGCCAACAGCCTGATACAGTATTTCTTCGTTACCAAAGACTACAATAGGACCTCTTTCGCAGAGTCCGTGGCAACCAGTTTTTTTTATCAAAACCTTTTCACTAAGTCCTTCAGAATCAATCGCCTTTTGTAACCCATCATGGACCCGTAATGCTCCAGAAGATACACAGCCAGTTCCTGTACAAATACGGATGATCTTCTGAAACCCCTTCATTCGTGAAGTATATTCAGTGGCTATTTTTTCTATTTTTGACAGTGAAGTATGCATATTATGCTCCGGTTTTAAATTCTTGGATAATATCGTGAACGATTGATGAAGTTGTCTTGCCAAAATCTTTTTCACCAACTCTTACCAGAGGTGCAAGGGCACAGGCGCCGAGACAGTTTACTGATTCGAGAGTAAATATACCGTCTGTTGTGGTTTCACCTTTTTTAATTTTGAGTTCCCGTTCAAATGTATCAAGGATATTGGGACCACCTCGGAGATGACATGCTGTTCCAAGACATACATGTATTGTGTGTTTTCCGCGAGGTGTGAGTGAGAGCGCCTTATAAAATGTTGCTACTTCGAAGCCTTTACTTTCCGGAATATTTAATTCATTACATATATACTGAATGGCTTCTTTTGGAAGATACCTGTATTCCCTCTGAACATCCTGAAAAATGGCGAGAAGGTATGCCCTGTCTTTTTTATATTTGTTTATAATAGTGCTTATTTTTTCTTTATTAACTTCCATAATACCCCCATTTCATGGGTGTGTTATTTCACACCACACAAAAATTTTAGTTTTTCCCATTCGATACTCACCCTTTCCTGAATTGATGAAATAGTCTTTACCGTCAAATGTCTGAACCTGCCCTGACCATTCAGATAATCGACAACATGGCGTAGTGGTTCTGGGTTATAGGTCAACCTGTATTTACCCTTTTCTATTTCATACAGAGGAAAGACACCTGTTTCAACAGCAAGTCGTCCATACCGTATTGCCAGGTCTGACGGAATTCTCCATCCTGTAGGACACACCGAGAGGATGTGAAGGTATGACGGTCCATCCGTCATCCGTGCCTTCTTCACCTTCTGGAAAAGGTCAAAGGGATAG
>Ga0272448_1000477_pt1 | contig 62053 bp, 42 predicted proteins | sample YNPCB0191_FD_202220 | JGI IMG/M metagenome (GOLD analysis project Ga0272448, IMG submission 202220) | Hot spring sediment microbial communities from Yellowstone National Park, WY, United States - YNP-CB-019-1 | ecosystem: Environmental > Aquatic > Thermal springs > Hot (42-90C) > Sediment... | reverse complement strand
CATGCCCTGCTTACCGGCCAGAGCCGGGCACCGGAAAACATCCTTTCCAAAGATACTCCAGAACCGTTGGCCCAATTCCTGCTGGAACACAAGCTTCAGGGGCGTATCTATGCGCCCATGCCGTGGGTGGATTACCTGGTTTGGCGAACCGAAGGGGGGGTGGTTCCGTTGGTGCATTGCCATGTTCATTTGATCCCGCCAGAAGTGTGGGCGGACTTTTTGGCCTTGGAGCGGGCAAGCCCCCAGTGGCCGCAACTGGCCGACAAATATCAGTTGGACTATCTTATTGTACACCGGCAGGAGAACCCCCAGCTTGCCGCTGCCCTCCTGCGGCATCCCCGCGCCGAGGTGCTCTGGAAAGACAGCCAAACGGTGCTGGCCCGCTGGAACAAGGCCTTTTGAGCGAATTGGCTTGCCGTCTGATGGCGCTGCGTCTCTGCGATGGAGTGCTGAAGTTCCCTGGAGCCCAGTGGGTTCCCTGAGGTCCCGCCTCTCCTGCACCCTTCCGCCCTGTTGCATTCTGGGAAGCGGTCCCGTATGCTGGCCAAAGAACGGAAGCAGCGGAGAGGCTCTCAGGAAGAAGGGAACTATTTTTACTTTCTGGAGGATCCGCTCATGGCGCGCTCCGTGTGCCGGGTGAGAGTCGGGTGGGTTGGGCAGGCGGCGGCTCTGCTGGTGATTCTGGGGTTTGGCTTCGCCGAGGGCGAGAGGCTGCATGGGGCAGAGCCGGCTGAGGCGGCGGCCCAGCTTCGACTGGTCCCCTTCCCCAAAAAAGTGCAGCTTGCTGAGGGAACTCTAAGCCTCAAACGGCCCTGGGTTTTAGAACTCCCCGCCGATATGGATATATTAGCTCAGTCCATCGGCGAAGAAATGCGACGGGCCGGTTTGGACGAACCCCGCCGGCTCCAGCGCGAAGATAAGGCACCGATGTTTCGGTTGCTTCCGGCAGGCACGCAGCAGGATCGACCGGTTGCTGTGCCTCCGGCGTTTCGGCCCAATGCGACCGAAGAAGATTACTGGCTCCGGGTGGGGCCGGAAGAGGTGGTGGCTTGGGGCAAGGGACCGGCGGGGCTTTTCTATGCCGGTCAGACCCTATGCCAACTGCTGCGGGCCAACCGGTCGCCGGAGGATCGGATTGCCTGCCTGGTGATCGAAGATTGGCCCAGCCTGCGATGGCGGTGCTTCCAGGACGACATGACCCGGGGTCCCAGCACCAAACTGCCATCCCTTCAGCGTAGCATCCAACTGGGGGCGTATTTGAAGCACAATCTCTGGACATACTATATGGAATATCAGTATGCCTTCCGAAAGCACCCCGACATTGGCCCGCCGGACGGCTCGCTACAGCCGGAAGAACTCAAAGCCCTAGTCGAGTTTGCCAAAAAATACTACACCGACGTTCTGGGCAACCAGCAGTCGTTTGGGCATTTTGGCTGGATTTTGCGGCACGAAAAATACGCTCCTTTGCGGGAAACGTCTGATGTACTCACCCCGGTCCGAGAAGAAACCTACCGGCTGCTGGATGATCTTTATTCGGAAGTGTGCCCGCTGCTGCCGTTTGAGATGTTCAACGTCTGCTGCGACGAGACCTGGGGTTTGGGCAAGGGGCCGTCGAAGGCGCTGGCCGATAAGATCGGCGTCGGCGGCGTCTATGTGCAGCATATCCGTCGGCTCCACGCCATCTTGCGCGACAAATACAAAAAGCGGATGATGATGTGGGGCGACATCATCCTCCAGCATCCCGACCAACTGGAACAAATCCCCAAAGATGTCATTATGCTCACCTGGGGCTATGGACCGGCGGAAAATTTTGAACATCAGATCATCCCGTTCCGAAAGGCCGGTTATGAGTTTTTTGTCTGTCCCGGCATCAGCAACTGGAGCCGGATTCTGCCGGATTTTGACGTGGCCATGAAAAACATCCAGAACTTCGTCCGGGACGGGGCCAAACATGGTGCCTTGGGCATGATCAACACCGACTGGGAGGACGACGGCGAAGCTCTCCAGGGTTACCGTTGGCATGGTCATGCCTGGGGCGGCGAATGCGCCTGGAACGCCGGCGCTACCCGACCGGAAGATTTCCAGCGCCGGATCGGAGCGGTGCTTTTCGGCGAGCGGGGGGATCATTTCGGCCAGGCCATCACCCTTTTGGCCCCGACCCATCGGCTCCCGGGCATGGACGGCATGAGCAATCGCCGGTTTTGGCAGAACGATTTTCCACCGGCCCGGCAGGCAGCGGCCATCCGCCGATCGGCCGATCGGCTTTTGGCCCTGGTTCGACCGGCCATCCAGCACCTGCAATCCTGCCAAAAGGAGGCTACCGTCAACGCCGACCTGTTGGACAGCTTCCTGCACGGCGCCCGGAGGATGGAGCTCGTCGGTCAGCGGATGCTCGACGGTCTGGAAGCGGCCCAGGTGTATGAAAAGGCCGTAGCGGCACCGGCCGGCTCCGTGCAGGAAAAAGTGGCCCTGCTGGAAAAGGTGGAAGAAATCGTCCGGCGCAGTCGGGACGCCCACCAGGCGTTGGGCCAGGAGTTTGCCCGGCTTTGGCTGGCCGATTGCAAACCCTACGCCCTGGATTGGACCATGAAACGGTATGAGCAGATGGTGCGGTGGTATGATGAACTTTTGAACAAATTAGCCGAGGCCAAAAAGCAACTCCAAGCCGGGCGGGCATTGCCGTCGGCCGAAAGCCTCGGTCTGGTTCTGCCGCCGAAAGATTCCCGCCGAACCCGGCCGCATCGGATCGAACCTCAGCCATTGGAACCGGAATCGGTCTGGCTTGTGCCGGAGGCAAGTGATCGGTTGGGCCTGATGATCGGCGCCGGCCAGGCTGATCGGCGGGAACTGCCCGTGCAGATCGATCTGAGCTTGCCGGAGGGTTTGGCCGATCGGGCTGTCCGAGCCTTTGCCCTTTCCGCCGGTTCCCCCAAGCCCGCCCCACCGGCAGAAGCATCCGCCGGCTCGGCGATGCGGGAAATCCCCGCCCAATTGGACCCAAGCCCGGACAATCCTGGACAGGTTCGGCTCAGTATGCTCCTGCCGGGACCGATCGGTAAAGGGCAGTCCGTGGCGATCTGGGTGTATCTGGGACTGCCCGGGCGACGGGAAGCCTCGGACAGGCCCGTCGATAAGACGACAACCCAAGCAAACTCGGCCGGCCCATCGCCGACAGGAGAACCGCCCCCTGGGAGGTCCGCAAGCAGTTCAACGGCTGATCCGGCCGAGACAGCCGATCCGTATTTGTCCGGTGTACGAACCTATCCCGCTCCGGAGGGTGGCGTGTGGCTGGAAAATAGCCAGGTCCGAATCCTTCTGGGACCAGAAGGTGCACATATTTACCGATGGGAACTGAAGGGCCGCGGCGGTCGGGATATGACTTATCCGGGCCAGAGCGGCTGGGCGGGCTTTTCGGACCTGGGCGAGCCGAACCGATCGGCCCGGCATCAGTTGCAGCGGCTTGCCGGAGGGCCGGCACTGGTGCAGTACCGGGCTGTGGACCCCCAGGGACTGGAAAAAACGATCAGCCTGTTTGCCGGGACCAGTTGGGTGGAAGTGATCCTGAGCGAACCGGTCCGGTATTACTGGGATTTTGACGATCCGAAGAACTTTGCGGCTGATGGCCCCACACCGGGCCAATACCTTTTTTCTAACGGTCAGACCGGAGCGGTGGGTCGGCAGGCCGATGGGGTGCATGCTCAGGTAGCCGCCGCCGGCGTCCATTGGGCCATCAAATTCAACCCGCAAAAGCTGGCCCTGGGCATGGTTTCGCCGGAAACGCCTGTTATGATGAAGGTAGCCCCTGGGGGCGGGGCCGGCGGCGTGGGCATCGAGCAGTCGCCGTTGGCTGGCCATTTCGTCACCTTTGCCGGCCTGCTCCAACAAGAACCCAAAGACCTGATGGACAGTCTCCGGAAAACGCTAGACTTCGGCCACCCGCCGGAGATAGTCCTCTACGCCCTGCAAAGAAAACCATAAACCTGCCAGATTTCCCCAATGGCCATTTTTGAAAGGAGGTTTTCCATGAGACGGCTGTATGTATTTTGGGCAGTGGTGGGTGGGATGGTGGGCGGTTGGTTGTTGGCGTCCGGGGCGGTCTGGTCGGCCGAACCGGTCAACTACGATGAAAGCAAAGTCCGGCCTTATACGTTGCCGGACCCCTTGGTTTGCCTGGACGGGACGAAGGTTACCGATCCGAAACTCTGGTGGGAAAAACGTCGGCCGGAAATCCTTCGGCTCTTCGAGGAACATATGTACGGTAAATCGCCGGGCCGGCCAAAAGACATGCAATTCGAGGTCCGCTCCGTAGAACCCAAAGCCCTGAACGGCCTGGCCACCCGGAAAGAAGTGCGGGTCTATTTCTCGGCCGATCCGAAAGGGCCGAAAATGGACCTGTTGCTCTATCTGCCCAATGGGGTGCCGCGGCCTGTGCCGGTGTTTTTAGGGATGAACTTCCACGGCAATCACACGATCCACCCCGATCCGGGCATTAGCATTACCGAATCCTGGGTGCGGGACGATCCGGCCACGGGGGCGAAGAATCATCGGGCCAGTGCGGAAGGCCGGGGGAGCATGGCCCGCCGCTGGCCGGTGGAAAAGATTCTCAAGCGTGGCTACGGCCTGGCCACCATCTACTACGGCGATCTGGACCCGGACTACGACGACGGGTTCCAAAACGGGGTGCATCCGCTGTTTTATCGGCCTGGGCAGACCCGGCCTGACCCGGACCAGTGGGGAACCATCGGCGCCTGGGCCTGGGGATTGAGCCGGGCTATGGATTACTTCGAGACCGATCCGGATGTGGATGCCAAACGGGTAGCGGTGATGGGGCACTCCCGGCTGGGGAAAACCGCCCTGTGGGCCGGCGCCCAAGATCAGCGGTTCGCCCTGGTGATTTCGAACAATTCCGGCTGCGGCGGGGCGGCCTTGAGCCGACGCAATTTCGGCGAGACTGTCGAACGCATCAATAAAACCTTCCCACATTGGTTCTGCGAGAATTTCAAAAAATATGGCGGCCATGAAGACCAGTTGCCCATAGATCAACATATGCTCATCGCCCTGATCGCCCCGCGGCCGGTGTATGTGGCCAGCGCCCAGGAAGACCTCTGGGCCGATCCGAAAGGGGAATTTTTGTCTGCCAAGGGGGCCGATCCGGTTTATCGGCTGCTGGGAACCGATGGCCTGGCCGTTCAGGAGATGCCCGAAGTCGATCACCCGGTAATGAGCCGGATCGGCTACCACATCCGCCGCGGCAAACACGATGTAACCGACTACGACTGGCAGTGCTACATGGACTTTGGCGACAAACACCTCCGAGGCAAATAACCCGTAGTCATGCCCCGCTGGTTAAAGGGGAAACGGTTCCCTGGGCAGCCGCCAGACAAGCGGGAACGAGATAGGGGGATCGAGAAGAACGTGGATTCCTGCTTGGGCAGCAATCACCCAAGGTTCCTTCACTCGGCCAGCATAGACGGATGTCCACCTTATCCCGCGGTGGGGAGAGGGTGGAGAATTGGATTCCTGCTTCCGCAGGAATGAGACATGGCCCCCTCACTCGGCCTAGCCTTTGGCGTTGCTTCCGGCCGGGACCGCCTCTCTCGCAAAGGGTACGCTTCTCCCGCCGGGAGAGAGGCGAGTGGCTCCATTCGACTAACTTGACTGTATCTACCGGAAGTCATGACCACCATCTGTTGGGTTTGAGCCGATTCTTACCCCCTACAAGTTGTGGGGGTTTGGCCGGGTAGATACAGTCAAACTAACGTATTCCCGGTAGGAAAATTACTGGGGTTGGATGATCGCCCACAGGTACAGGTCGCCGTAATAGCCTCGATGCTTGGTGGAAGAAGAGATTCGGGAGTGAGGACGAGGTTCGACCTGTGGCCAGGCCGGTCCCGCACAAGCTGGTCCAGAGGCCGGAAGATACCCGGTCGGACCACATCCCGGACAATAATACCCGTGGAAAAGGAGATGAAAAACAGGAGTGAGCAAGCCGGGCTGGCAAGGGGTGGAATAAACACCGGAAGGACAGGTCGCCAGAGGGCCGGAAGGGCCGTTCCTTTCCGGGATCGTGCAGACAGGCGGCCAGACGCTCGAAAGATGGGGGGAAGAAGCGGGTTCTGGACCCGCCTGTCCGGTTCCCTGGCCATAAGGCGGGTAAATCCTGTTCGGCGGTTCTTCGGAGCACTCTTTGCATCCGAGAGTATTCGGGAACGATAAGGTTCGGGGCGTGGGATAGGTTTGCGGCCGGATCCGGGGTAGGGGGTCCATTCTTCCGTTCGGCGGGGGGGCTACGAGCATCAACCACCTCACCAGAGCCAAGCGGGCCAAACTAGGAGGGGTTTCATGGGAGGGGGGGGTTTCTTTTGCCACGTAAGGGGATGGGTTGGGATGGGCAGCGGCAGAATGGTCTTGCGCCCAGAGGGTACAGGAAAATCCACCAAGCAACCCTGCAACGATCAGTCCCACCATGGGAATTTTCACGATTGGGTTCTCCTCGAGGATTGGCCGAGGTCTATTAGTTTGACTGTATCCACCCGGCAGGCCCCTACAACTGGTAGTGGCTAAAATCGCTTGGATTCCATCAATGGTGGCCATTGGTCCGGGTGGATACAGTCTCTTAGGCTGCTTCCCAACACCTCCCAACCGAGCCCGCTCCGTTCCATTGCTGGCATATTTTAGGGGATAGTCTGATTTCCTTTGGAAACTTCGACGGACTAGCTAGGAGGACAGGTTTTGCGGAGCAGAGGCGGAAGGGAGCCTAGCTATACCCCATCCGGCCGGCATCCGCTTCCATGAGTATCGGCCCAGGAGGGATAAAGTTTGAGGGTTAAGTTAGAAAAAATGCTTACAAAGACTAGGCAAGATAGAGAATGGAGTGCGAGCGATTTGGCAAAAGTATATCTATTTTACCTATTTTGTGTATGTTATCTGCGAGGCTGGTCAGCCAGGCCGGAAAAGAACACTCCCGGTCTCTTGGAGAAAGGGTAACATTTTAGCCGAATGGAGCGGAGCGATGTGTTACTGCCTGCGCAAGCAGGAATTCAGTGTTTTTTTGTACTTCCCACTCACCCGGCCTGCTGGGCAGGCCGGTCTCTCGACGGACAGGGGAGAGGCGGAATACTGGATTCCTGCTTACGCAGGAATGACACATAGGGACGGCCTCTCCCGCGGCGGGGAGAGGCGAATTGCTTCGTTCGGCTAAAGTGTTACGAGCAAGGAAACACCGGGAGCAGGAGCCTGGTCCAGAAAGATGGAAAAAGCGGCTGGCTCAGAATCGGAGGATTTGCGTTGCGGAGCGGGGGTTACGGTGTTTTTTCCAAGGGGCTACGGCGATCCGTCCAAGAATAGGATTGTTCGGCCAACCGGAGACGGAGAAAATGGAACACCATTTGGTCGATTTTGAAGGCGCGTAGGTTCTTTTCGTCCAGGAGTTTGGTTCCTTGGAGATTGGTTTTTTGAGGGATAAAGAATAAATCCCGTTGTTCGGGTTTTTCTACGGTTTTCGGTCGGAGTCGCTCGAACATCCCATGAATTCGTTTAGCGTCTTGGGCGGCTTTGGGTTTGCCGTCTCCGAAGATAATCAGGGCGGAAATGCGTCGGGCGGCCTCAGGATTTTTAAACAGGTTGGCTCCCGATAACCCTCGAAAAGTAAACTCCGGCGAAATCAGCACAAGGGCTTTGACGTCCCGGCCTTGTTTGTGGGTAGGCAGTTGGGGCCAATTCCAATCCACCAGGGCCCATTCCATAGCTAACGTGGCGCCCATGCCGGCTCCGATGACACAAAGTTTTTCGATGTTCAGGGCACCCTGATTATTTTGTTCCAGAAGAAACCGTTTGGCCCGTTCGATATCTTCGGCCACCATCAGTCGGAAATCCTGAGTGGTCAGTTGACTGGCACTCAGTTGGCGGTTGGACCCCTTGGACGAGGTGCTTTCTCCGTGGCCGCGCAGATCTAAAGTCAACACGGCATGTCCGACCCTTTGAAGCTCCAAAGCCAAGGGGGCAAAATCCATCCGGCTTCCTTCAAAATCATGCAACATCAAGACGGCCAGGGCTTCTTTGCCGAGGGTGCTGGGATAGTAGGTGGCTTTTAGGATCATGCCATCCCGGGTTTCCAAATCGATGTCTTTGGGAGGAGGAATTTTGGAAGCTTCTTTGGTTTCTCCAGCGTAGAGAAACATGCCGCTGGTACAGAGCATCAGTAGGCTGCACACCGGTTCCCAAAAAATCCGCCGACCTCGGTGGGTGATCCGTGGCTTACCCACGGCCTGCTGCGCCGAGCTGCGCTGGGAAAGCGTATAAAAGTTCATTATTTGCTCCTTTCCGCCAAGACCCCAAAACGAAAGCAACCTCTTCTTTTTATGGTAAATGCCCTGCCTCTTGGGGTCAACATGCTCTGGAAAGATTCTTCCCCAGGGGAAATCCTATGGCCCGAAGCATTCCGAAAAGATGCTCTTAGGATGGTATCCGAAGGAGATTCAAGGTGCAAAGGGGGCGAGTTGCTATGGAGGTTGGAGGTCCACCCAATCCATCCCCTCTGGGAAATCCTATATTTTGGGGTTTTTCCGGCGGCCGATCCGTGAGCTTGGTTATTCCAAGAGACGGTATTTTCCGGGGAATGCTCCGAAGACCAGCGGCAACCTTCCGTTCTTGGAGGGCATCCGAAGGCTATATCCGCAGGGGAAAATTGCTATTGGGGAGGACTCCCTGACTTTCGTAGCTCAGGCAGGGTACACTAATCGGCAGAAGCTCATGGCCTTTCGGTAGGCCGGTGGGAACCCCAATTTCTACGAACCGATACTGACGCTGGTCCAGCCGTTTTATCTTTTGGGAGATCACTTCCCGGCGGGCGACGAAACGTTTCTGGGTCTCCTGTTTCCGTGGTAAAGGAATCCTCATGGTTGGTGTGCTTTTCGCCCTGACGCTTTTGGTGAGTGCAGCGCTGTTGTTTATGGTGCAGCCGATGTTCGGCAAGATGGTGTTGCCGCTTTTGGGAGGGGCGCCGTCGGTGTGGAATACCTGTATGCTGTTTTATCAGGCGGTTTTGTTGGCCGGATATGCTTATGCCCATTGGGGCTATCGAACGTTGGGGTTCCGGCGTCAAAGTATTGTGCATTTAGTGTTGATGCTTTTGGCCTGGGCGGTTTTGCCGATCGGCGTGGTGGGTTGGACGCTTCCTCCTTGGGAGACCCGTCCGGTGCTTTGGTTGGGGATGGTTTTGAGTGTGTCGGCGGGGCTGCCGTTTTTTGTGCTTTCGGGCGTTTCGCCGATGTTGCAGGCCTGGTTTGCTCAGGGCGGGCGAAACTCCCAGGATCCGTACTGGCTTTATGCGGCCAGCAATGTGGGCAGCTTAGGGGGACTATTGGCGTATCCGTTTTTTGTCGAGTCCCGATGGAGCTTGCAGCAGCAGGCTTGGATATGGAGCGGCGGCTACGCCCTTTTAACAATTTTGATTTTTTTGTGCAGTGTATGGGGATGGAGAAGGGGGAAATCTCCACCGCCTCCGCCAAAAGGAATCCATCCGCTTTCGCAGGGATCTGCTGAGACAGAAGGGGCTGTGCTTTCTGGTTCCTCTTCCGGGGCTGAGGAACCGGATCCTTCACCCCCTGGAGGAACCGTTGGAAAGGGGGCGAGGGAGTTTTCCGGGATGCGGCAAGAGAGTCCCGGCGGGGACGTTCCGGGCGGGGGATTGCTTTCTGCAACCCAGTCGCCTCCCGACTGGACGGACCGATTGTGGTGGATGGCTTTAGCGTTTGCTCCTTCCAGTTTACTTTTGGGCGTAACGACCTATATGACCACCGATTTAGCGGCGGTCCCGCTGTTGTGGGTCATTCCGTTGGCGTTGTATTTGGCGTCGTTTGTGATCGTGTTTGGTCGATGGGGAGGGCGGGCCCATCGGTGGATTGTGCGGGCGCATGCGTTGGCGGCGGTTGTTGCGGCAGCCTCTTATTATCTGATCAGTATAGGCGATTCGGGGGAATTGGTCTGGGTGTTTGCATTGCATTTAGGGGTCTTCTTTTTGACGGCCATGATGTGTCATGGGGAATTGGCCTCTCGGCGTCCGGCAGCAGAGCACCTGACGGAGTTTTACTTATGGCTAGCTTTTGGTGGGGTGTTGGGCGGGGCGTTCAACGCCTTGGCGGCGCCGTGTCTTTTTCCAGAGGTCTATGAATATCCTCTGGTGATTGCTGCGGCCTGTTTGTTGCGTCCGTCGCCATCGAAAACCATACGACGGGGCATGACCTGGGCGTGGGACTTCGGTATTCCGATGCTGCTGGTCACCCTTTATGGGACCTTGGCGTTGCAGCTTCGGGAGCAGAACTGGCTGAGGGAGTTTTTTTCGGAATTGTTCCCCGTGGGCTGGCAACACCGGATCGGCCCTAGTGTGTTGGCTACGGCCGCCTTTTTGGGACTGGCCGCGGTTTCCACGTTATGTTTGGTGCATCGGCCGGTCCGGTTTGGACTGGGGGTTTTCGGGCTTTTGGTCGTCAGTATGCTTTATTGCGGGGAGAAACATCGGCCGATGTATATAGTCCGAAGCTTTTTCGGCGTCTTACGAGTTTATGAAGTCCATCACCATCAAGGAACCGCCGATGAATACGTCGTCCACCAGTTACTCCACGGCACCACCAACCATGGAATGCAAGCGTTTCATCCCGTGTATCGAGAAGAACCTTGGACTTATTACCACCGAACTGGGCCGGTGGGGATGCTGTTCGACGCCATGGAGTCGGTTCAAGCCGGAGGCCCCAAACATGTGGGTGTGGTGGGATTGGGCACCGGCACCATGGCAGCCTATGGACAACCGGGACGACAGATCACCTTCTTCGAGATCGATCCGGCCGTGGTGGCGATTGCAAAAAATCCGAAGCTTTTTACGTATCTGGCGGATTGCCAGGCTCGCGGGGGACAGGTCGAGATTGTTCTGGGCGACGCCCGATGGCAACTGGCCCATCAGCCGCTGGGACGATTCGACCTCTTGTTGGTGGACGCCTTCAGTTCGGATTCCATTCCGCTGCATCTGCTCACCCGGGAAGCGGTACAGATTTATATGGATCGCCTTCAACCCCAAGGCCTCTTAGCCGTCCATATTTCCAATCGACATTTGGACCTTCGGCCTGTGTTGGGCAATCTGGCCGAGGACGCCCAACTGAAGGCTCTCGTCTGCGATGATACCGATGAAACCGCCGAAGGAAAGTATCAGTCCACCTGGGTGGTACTGGGACGGGAATGCCCGGGTTTAGAGGCTCTGAAAGAAAATCCGTGGTGGGAGGTCCTGACGCCGAATCCGAATCAGCGCCTTTGGACCGACGATTATTCCAACATCCTGGATGTGCTGAACTGGTCCTGGGACGACCTGCGGAAATTGCCCCGGATGCTTGGACTGGAAATCGGCCCCTAGGATTCGACGACTCGTAACATTTTAGCTTGACTGTATCCACCGGGACCAATTGCCCCCCTTGGTGGAGTCCGAACGATTTTTAGCCCCTACAAGTTGTAGGGGCTTGGCCGGGTAGATACAGTCAAACTACCTTACGATCGCATTAAGCGAGCAGGGTGCTCAGGCGTTGGTGGATTTGCTTTTCGATCATGCCGCGGAACAACCAGGCCGACGGTGGCAGTTCCGCCTGCACCACGACCTGGTCCGGCTCCACAGCGATCGTGCCCTGGATCGTCAGCCCCATTGCCTGAAAACAATAGGAGAGAACCCGTTCGGCCCATTGGAAGCGGCACTCTTGAAGCCGATCCCCGTAGGTGCGTTCCGCATCGGCTAGGGCCGACTGAATGCGGGCAACGGCCTCTTGGGGATCTAACTGATGGGATACGGAAACCCAGATCGAACTCATCCGACGGTCTCTCTTGGCGAATATGGGGAATATTTTGGAAATGGCAGAAGAGGAACAAGTCGGCTGCCGATACACCACAGGCTGACCGCTTTCACCTAACGCCTTGTTTTTCAGGGCTGGATCTGTCCCTTTACGGCCACGACGTGCATGGATTCGGACCGCTTTAACCCAAGATTTTCTTTTTCAGGTCTTGGATCAAGCGGACGGCGGCGCCGATTTCGGCCTTTTGTCGCTGGGGTTCTTGGGGGATTTCACGTTCGATGGTCAAGGCGCCGTCGTAGCCGAGTTCGTATAAGGTGCGCAAAAAGGCTTCGGCGTTGACATCGCCGGAGCCGAAGGGGACTTCCGCCCCCCATTCTTGACCGGGCCGAGCCGCCCAGGTGGCGTCTTTGCAGTGGACGCTTCGGACCAAATGCCCGACCTTTTTGAGTGCCGCTATCGGTTCCCCGGTTCCATAAAGAATCATATTGGCCGGGTCAAAATTGATAAACAAATTATCCCTGCCTACATCGGCGATAAACCGAAGCAACGTGTCCGGGGTTTCTTGTCCGGTCTCCAAATGCAGGCGCTGGCCGTTTCGCTTGCAATGATCGCATACCTCTTGGGTCACCCGCACCGCATCCTGATAGAGGGGATCGGCCGGATCGTGCGGAACAAACCCCACATGCAGCGCCACCGCCTCCACCCCCAACAGTTTGGCAAAATCGGCGATTTCCTTCATTTCCTGGGTTCGTTCCGCCCGGGTTTCCGGCGGCACCAAACCTACCGTCCGCTTGACCGTGGGGATGTCGGCGTAGCTTTCTCCTTCGAAACCGCCAAAGACCACCGTAATGGTAATGCCCAGTTCCCGAAGCCGGGCCAAAAAACGTTCCGCATTTTCCGGCGTGCGGGTGTTTTTGTGCGGAGCGTGCAGATGGATCGTCGGCACGCCTAATTCATGGGCCACTTCCAACTTCACCCCTAATCCAGCGTCAATACTGGCAAATACACCGATCGGCCACTTTTCCACAGCTTGGTCTCCTTTCGGTCCTGCAAGGCGATGCTCCCCAAATCTCTTTCCACCAAGGCAATCTTCTCTCTTTTTTGTAGAAAACAGGACTGCCTTCGGATTGTCCTTGTTTTACCTTCTCGGCGGAAAAACTCAAGATCCCCCAGAAAAGCCCTCGTCTTCGAGGGGCGGAACAAGACGATGCGGCAGAATCCGCCGGTCGGAGAATGTCCCCTGGGAGAATAGCTTAGCTATATCGGGATAGGTCAGGCTTTTCGCCGTCGGGGGTTTCGTCCCGGTCGGGGTCAAACCATTCGGGCAGGAATTCGATTCGGCCGGCCAAGGGGTCATTGCCTTTTTCCGCCCGACGGGCGGCCAGATTGGTGGTCAATGCGATCACCGCATCGGCCAGGGCCACCTTGGCATGGCAGCGGGGCTGGTTTTCCGGCGCTGGATTCCGGATACACCAGGCCCAGTGTTCTATTTCTTCCGTGTAACCCCGCACAGCGGCCGAGGTGGCCAGGGTTCCCAGGGCGGCGGCATCCCTATCCCATTGATCCGCCTGCTCCACCATCTCCAACTGGAGGGACTCTTTGCCCTTGCCTGCCAAAAGCCGAATATGATCCTCCACCCAATGGCTCTTCCACAGCATGGCCTCTTTTTCGGTTTCTAAGGCCAGGGTGCCCTGCGTGCCGAAGACCGTCTCTCCGTAGCCGCCAAAGCCGTTGCCGTTGATGGAGGCATAGGCGAAAGTGATTTTCTTTCGGCGGGCATGATCGTCCTTGGGGTCATAGCCGGGTGCTGGAAATTCGATCATACAATACACATGGTCTTCGATGTCGCGATCTGGGGGGAACAGAGGCCGATTCCCGGCGGCCATGACGCACAAAGGCAACTGTTTTTGTCCACCGTGGACGGCGGCGATGAAAATGCTAGCGGCGTCCAACTGGTGGCTGCCCAATTCGGCCATCAGTCCGCCGCCCGTGCGATCCCACAGACGCCAACGGATCAGCTCTTCGATGGGCGGGGCTTCATAAACCACTCGGCCCTCGGCGTCCCGAACGATGTGGGCCTGGTAGCCAAACTCGGCGGCTTTGTCGAGGATCTCTCGGTCGGCCGCTTGGGCCCGTTTTTGTCGCAGTCGTTTTTCGAATTCTTCGAGGCGTTTGCGTTGGGCGTCGGCTTGTTTGGTCTGGTTAGGGGTTTGCTGAAGCCGCTGCAACTCCTGCTGAAGTTTTTGGTACTGCTGTTCCCACTGGGCGAGTTCTTCGGCCAATTGATTTTCTTCGGGATATTTTTGGAGGTCTTTGGCGCCGGGCGGCAGAGGCTGCTTCCAACTGTCTCGGCCGGGCAAGTTGGCCCGATGCCATTGGGCCCGGATGTAATGCAACTGGCCCAACACGCCCCGCCGGATCAGTTCCACCGCATGATCATACAGGATGTTGTAATGGCGTTGGTGGCCGACGGCCAGGATTAAATGGGTCTGTTTGGCCATGCGGGCCATCTCTTTGCACTGGGCCACGCTATGGGCCATCAGCTTTTCCGTCAGCACATGCAGACCGGCTTTCATGGCGGCGATAGCGGCCGGGGCGTGCAAATGGAGCGGCAGGGCGATGATCACCGCCTCGATGTCCAGCGACTTGGCCTCGGCCAACAGGGCCCGATAATCGCCATAGACTTTCACATGTTTTCGGGCTTCGTCTTCGGTTTTCCAGCCATATTTGGCCATAAGCCCCGGACGGGCCGACCGAGCCGCCGCACTATACACATCTCCATGAAACGCCCGATAAACACTGTACGGGCGAACATCGGCAATCGCTTTGACCTCGATAAACTCCGGGTTCAAGGCCCCGATCAGCACGCTGCCTTCATCTCCGGTTCCCAGGATGGCCACCCGGAGCGGTTGGTTGATCTTGCCTCCGTAGCCGAAGTAATACGGCCCCAGCCCCCGACCAGAAGCCAACGACTGATCCACCTGCTTTTTGAGGAACTCTCGGCGGAGGGCCGGGTGGGCAATCGCCGCACAAAAGTTCTCTTGACCGATCTTCTTCGCACTATCCGTGAGATTCATAGGATTTTTCCTATGCCATAGCTGAAAGATGGGAACAGGGTTGTTCTTTCCACGTTACGTTTGATCCGGAATAGTCGGCCGAACGCCCTCGGGCGTCTCGTCCCGATGGAGATCGAACCAGGCAGGCTCAAACACAATCCGTCGGCCTTCCCGCCCGGCCATATTGGCCGTCAACGCAATCACGGCATCGACCAAAGCCACTTCGGGATGGCAGCGGGGTTGGTTTTCCGGTGCCGGATTCCGAATGCACCAAGCCCAATGTTCTAGTTCTTCGGCGTAGCCGCGGCTTACTTCCCGGGTCGGTCCGCCGGCTTCGGCCCGTTGAGCCGGGCCGCTGGCCTGAGTGTCCAAAGTGGGTCCTCCGCCGCCTGCCGCACCGATTCGGCTCTGGCCGCCTTCCCGGAAAAGCATCGACTCCTTCTCCCGCTCCAGGATCAACGTCCCCTCGGAGCCGAAAACAATCTCTCCGTAGCCGCCAAATCCATTGCCGTTAATCGAAGCGTACTGGACGGCAATTTTTTTGCGTCCATGGACCGGGTCCCCCGGCACATACCCCGGGGCCGGAAATTCCAAGATGCAGCACATATGATCTTCAATATCTCGATCCGCCGGAAACAGGGGCCGAGTCGCTGAAGCCACCACATTGAGCGGCAATTGTTTTTTCCCGCCGTGGGCCGCTGCAATGAAAATCCCGGCCGCGTCAAGTTGATGACTGCCCAATTCCGCCATCAGACCGCCGCTGGTCCGATCCCATAGCCGCCATCGGATCAACTCCTCAATGGCTGGCCGATGATAAACCTCTTCCCCCTTGGCGTTCTTGTAAATCTTTTCTTCGTAGCCGTATTGCTGGGCTTTGTCCTTCAGTTCATTGTCGTTGATTTGGGCCTGTTTTTGGGCCACCTTCTTTTCCCATTCGATGATTTCGCTGAGTCGGCCGGCCCGTTGCGCCTCAGCCAATCGTTTTTCCCACGCCTCCAATTCCACGAGCAGTCGGTTGGCCTGGGGGTCTTGTTTGGGGTCTTTGACGCCTGGCGGCAACGGCATGGCCCAACTATCCGCTCCGGGTAAATTGCCCCGATGCCACTGGGCGCGGATGTAATGCAACTCGCCCAGCACGCCTCGGCGAATCAGGTCCACCGCCTCATGGTACAGGATGTTGTAATGTCGTTGATGTCCGACGGCTAAATACAGCCCTTTTTGCCGGGACATACGAGCCATGTCTTTGCATTGTCCCACCGTGCGGGCCATGAGTTTTTCAGTAAACACATGGAGGCCTTTTTCCATGGCTTTTAGAGCGGCCGGGGCGTGCAAATGGAGCGGCAGGGCGATGATGACCGCCTCCAGACCCAGCTTGGCGGCGTCTTCCAACAGTTCGTTGTAGTCCCGATAGACGGCCACATGGTTTTCCGCCTCTTGACGGGTTTTCCATCCGTACTTGGCCAACAGGCCCGGACGAGCCGCCAACGCATCCGGACTATACCAATCCCCATAAAAAGCCCGATGGATGTTATACGGCCGAAGGTCGGCAATGGCCCGTACCTGGATAAACTCCGGATGGATGGCCCCGATCAGCACACTGCCTTCATCGCCAGTACCCAACACAGCTACCCGCACCGGTTTGGACAAGGTGGCTTGATAGCCAAAGTAGAACGCTCCCATACTGCCGCCGCTGACCACACCGGCTAAAACGGCTTGCTTGAGAAAATCCCGGCGAGTGGGCCCCACCGCCTCCTCAAACGCTCTTTTGCCTGCTTCACGCTGCTGAGGAGTTAAATCCAACATGGCAATTCCTCTTCGAAGGATGGCATTCTTTTTAGAGAAATTTCAACACTCCTGGAGACAAACCCACGGAAAGCTTTCTGCCTCCGCTAGGAAACCCTTCGCCCAAGATGATGTGGGGAACCCATGGGTTCGGGCGGGCGGCTTAACGGGAGGCCTTGGCAGGGGAGGACTCGCCAGGAACCGAACTCTCCTTTCGTTCCCCAGACCAGAACCGGCCCGCAAAAGGAAACAGGAACAAGTCCAATCCGGCCCATCGGCCCGCTCCAGTAGTCATCACCACCAGCAAGGCCACCATTTCGACAAAATTCTTATCCACGACCATAGCATGGCCCACCACCTCGGGAAACGGAGGATAGATCGTCGGCCAAGGCGGCTGCGTGGCCAAGACCATCAGCATAAAGGCGGCGCCCCCCAAGGCCGCCAATCGGGTAAACAAACCCAACAGCAAACAAGCACCAATCGCGGTCAGACTATATGTCACCGCTTTATCCAACAGCTCTGACCAGCTATGGATGCCCGGCAGACGCATCGGAAGACGATCCGGTCCTACCGCCGCCAAGGGGAGTTCGCCTTTGGCCCGTTGGTCTTCGTCCAGTTTGTTCCACAAAGCCTGACGGAATTGTTGACCCATTTGGTCCATCTGCCCAATCCACTTGGCCGCCTCTGCACGCAGTTTTTGCTGCTCCTGCCACAGACGGGCCTGTTCAAAAACAGCGGTGCTGGCCTGGGTGCGGCGGTTCTCAAAATCCTCCAAACTCCGAAAATACCCTTGGATATCTTTCTGATTTTCCCGGAGGAACTGGTCTAAGATATGAAGATATTGCTGGAAGATTTTTTGGGCCTCGGCCTGTTGTTCTTCGTTCATGTGATAGAAGCTCACAAACCGATCCAAGGTCTCTTGCCAGGCCTCCACGTAACAGGCCGACACCAGCTTCTTCTGCCCTTCCCATTCCCGCTCTTCCATCTGGAGACGTTGCCGACCATACAAGTCCGGGACCATCCAGTAAAACAGCGAAGCGAACGGTCCTTTCGCTTGGGTTAAGAACGGCTTGGCCGAAAACTCGTCCGCATGACGAATCTTCCACACGCCTTCGTACAGAAAATGGCAACCCAGGCTTAAACGTAAGACGACCAGCATCACCACGCTGGCCCGGCCGATGGTATATCTGGTGGTGTTCAGGGCTAGGCCCTCCTATTGCAAAAAGAACCGCCTTACCGACAACAGGGCAAAAGTCCCCACCGCCGGCTCTTCAGAAACCATCTTCACGGCAGCTCAGGTAGGCTCCACAGCCGCCGCTTCCAAGGGGGGACCTTGGGAAGGGTATTTATAAATTATCTATTTTAATGCAAATGGGCAACCTTTACCAGCACCAGAAGCACTTTTTCCCATTTGGGGGAACACCGTAGCCGAATGAAGATTCCCCTGGAAGGACCTGCTTGTCAGGTCCGGTGCTTGCCTCTCCCCCCGGCGGGAGAGACCGGTCAAGCGTCAGCCTGGCCGGATAAGGGGGCCATGTGTCATTCCTGCGGAAGCAGGAATCCAGGAAAAAACAACGGGATTCCCACTTTCGTGGGAATGCCATACAGGGAAATCATCGGGCACGACCAGCGTGCCAATCCATTCGGCTAAAATGTTACGTTGTTTTTGGCAATCGCTCCCCAGCAGGAAAAGGAGGCCCAGCATAGAACCCTTGACGAAGTTAAGAAGATTCTCTACAAGTTCGCCATCTGGTGGGTTTTTTCTTGTGGGAAAGTTTCCTTTTCTTCTTATTTTATTTAAATTACCCAAACTTTTCAAATTGGAAGTTTTTGCATGACTCCCCCCAATCCATCCCAATCTGCCCAAACTCCCCAGACTATCCCCCTTTTGGACCTCGGACGACAACATCGCCCTTTGCGCCAGCAGGTCTTGGATGCCCTGGCCCAGGTGTATGATAGCGGGGCCTTTGTGCTGGGCCCTGAGGTGAATACATTGGAGACCACGTTCGCCCAGTATTGCCGGGTCCGCCATGCCATCGGATGTGCTTCCGGCAGCGATGCGTTGTTGTTGGCCCTGATGGCCCTGGGAGTGGGGCCGGGCGATGAGGTGATCTTGCCTAGTTTTACGTTTTTCTCCACTGCTTCGGCGGTAACCCGGCTTGGGGCACAGCCGGTCTTTGCCGACATCGATCCGAAAACCTTCACCTTGGCCCCCGAACATGCAGCCCAGCTTATCACCCCTCGCACCAAAGTCCTCTTGCCGGTCCATCTTTTTGGCCAGTGCGCGGATATGGAAGCCCTAGGTCGGCTGGCAGCCCAGGCCAAGTTGGCGATCGTGGAAGACTGCGCCCAGTCGATCGGCGCCCAATGGGAAGGTCAACCCTGCGGCTTGATCGGCGATGTGGGCTGTTTCAGCTTCTATCCCACCAAAAACCTCGGCGGCGCCGGCGACGGCGGTATGTTGACCACCTGTCGGGATGACTTGGCCGAGCGACTCCGGCTCCTCCGAGCACACGGCATGCAACCCCGGTACTACCACAAGCTGATCGGGATCAACAGTCGGCTGGATTCCTTCCAGGCTGCCGTGCTGAATGTGAAATTTCCTTATTTGGAAGAGTGGACCGAGGCCCGGCAAGCCAACGCCGCTCGGTATGCCCAACTGTTTGCTCAGTCCGGCTTGGACGAGATTTTAGGCCTTCCGACCGCCCATCCCCGATGCCGACATGTCTGGAATCAGTATGTGATTCGGGTTCCGGACGGCCAGCGGGACGCCCTCCGGGCCTATTTGGCCGAGGCCAAAATCGGAACCGAAATTTACTATCCTCTCGGGTTGCATCAACAGGAATGTTTTGCTTTTTTAGGCTACAAGTTGGGCGATTTGCCCCAGACGGAACGAGCCGCCCAGGAAGTGCTGGCCCTACCCATCTTCCCCGAGCTTACCCTGGCCGAACAGGAACGGATCGTCTGGGCCATTGCTTGCTTTTATCGCACCAAATATCACGCCCTGGCCGCGCAAACCCTCCCCCAGGAAAAGTCCCCTCCGCTTTCAGGGGCAACAGACCAGCCGGAGGGCAACCCGACGTCTCACCAAAGGGGGGGATCGGCTTCGGAGAGCCGTCCAAGCGGTTCTGCATCGCCGCCGCCGAAGTTTTTGCACCATCCTCAGCCGGCACGAGAAAGTTCACCGCCCGGCCGGTCCTAAGGACCCCATCGGGTTGCTTCTCTGGGCATCGGGGCGTGCTGCCCATCCTGAGAAACCAGGCCATCCCGGCCGGGAGGACCCTAAGATTTCTTTGGTGCAGGGTTCCACGCTGGCTTAGGCGGTTTTGCCGGTTGTTTGGAGGCGTCGGCCTTTTCGGATGGCTTCTTCCCGTTGCGGGGCGGTCATCTGGTAGATGGCTTCCCACATGGCCTGTTGGGCGGAGGTGAATTCCCGTTTTCGTCGGCCCATGGCCACCCGGGCCGTGTCAAACAGAGCCTGTTTGCCAAACCCTTTGGTAACCGCCCCGTCAATAAACCAGGCGAACGAAGGGATGTATTTGGGCAGCGGCTTGCCGGTAGCAGCCAAGATGGCCATGGCCCCCACATAGGCGCCGGTGTTCAGCAGAGTGCCGATGGACGTCTTGGTATGGTCGCCGATGAGCGAGCCGACCTTGGTCGAACCGGTGTCGATGGGCCGACGGCCGTCCAAAATGACCGAGACCGTGGTATAGTCGTTTTTCAGGTCGCTGTTGGTCGTCAGAGCGCCCAGGTTGACCCACTGGCCCACATAGGCGTGGCCGAGGAAGCCGTCGTGATATTTATTGGAATAGCCTTGGATGATCGACTCTTCGACTTCGCCGCCGATGCGGCAGACCGGGCCGATGGAGTTGCCCTCTCGGCATTTGCAGCCTAACAGGATGCTCTTTTTGCCGATGTAACAGGGGCCTTCGATGCGGGTGAATGGATGGATTTCGGCGCCTTCGTCGATGTAGATGGGACCGTTGGCCGCATCGAGCACCACCATCGGATGTACCAGGACGCCGGGAGCGATAAACAGTTCGGATCGGCTGCCGCGAATGGCCGACGGCTCTTCGATTTTGCCTTCGATGCCCGATTGGCCCAGAGCGGCAAAATCTTTGGCGATCTGATGGGGGCTTTCCAGGATCAGCTCCCAGATATAATTCCATACAGTTAATGTCACGTCGGCCCTGGGCCAGGCCTTGACCACCTCCAGAAGCGATTCTATGCTCCCGGTGGGCAGTTGGCGAAGCTGCTCAGGCCCAATCCGAGCGGCCCATACACTGCCATCCTCGCCCCGGACCGCCTGGCCAGGCAAAATCGCCTCCGGACGCAACTCCTCCGCCTTCACCCTGCCATCCACCACCAACAGTTCATCCCCCTGCAATTGCGCAGGATCATTCACAGGCCAAGAAGTCTCTTCTCGGTAGGCCTCGGCCATATAGGGCGGGACAAAGCAGGCTACAGTTTGCGGCCGCACCTTGGCCACGAGCTTTTCCCCCAACGTCGTCATCCCACAGCGCAGCGCCCAAATCGGCCGACTCAGCGCCAACGGATAAAATCGAATACGTTCTGCACCAGCTAAATCCACAAGCACAAGCCGCATGGCTGACAGTCTCCTTAAGAAAAAATCCAACAAAAACCTCTTTCTTCGGAATATTTTAGCTTGACTGGATCTACCGGAAGTAATGACCACCATCGGTTGGGTTGGAGCCGATTCTTACCCCCTACAAGTTGTGGGGGCTTGGCCGGGTAGATACAATTAAATTAGCCGAATGCAGGAGTCTATATGTCACTGCCTGCGCAAGCAGCAGTCCAGGCTTGTTCCCGCGTAAGCGGGAATCCAGGCAATAGGGAGTTTTACTCCTTTCTGGATTCGTGCTTGCGCAGGAATGACACTTTCTGGACTGCCGCTTGCGCGGCAGTGAGACCCCTCCCCCGGCTTCGCCTCAGCCGGCCTCTCGACGGCTAGGGGAGAGGCGGGTTGCTCCATTCGGCTAAAATGTTACGGTTTTTCAACTGGCCCTCTGGTCTGGAGTGCGGCTTGGGCAGGGATGACCCCTCGGGGAGGTGTTGCTTGGGCAAGCCGGCTCCCACCAAGGGAAAATGGCCCCTAGCCTGTGGTTTTACGATTTGGGTGCGCCGGGCAGGTTGGCCTGGATCCACTGGTAGTAATCCACCATTTTGAGTTTGCTGGCGGCGTGTTCGTCCAGGATGAACATGGAATCCCGGTGCAGTTGCAGGGCGCTGGCAGTGCACATGCTGGTTACGGGGCCTTCGATGGCGGCGGCCACGGCGTCGGCCTTCGACTTCCCATTCGCCAACAGGACGATCTTCCGGGCCTCCAGGATGGTGCCTACGCCCATGGTAATAGCGTATCGGGGCACTTCTTCGGGCCGATCAAAAAACCGGGCATTGTCTTGGATGGTTTGCTGGGCCAGGGTTTTGATCCGGGTTCGGGATCCCAGGGAGCTGGTCGGTTCGTTGAAGGCGATATGGCCGTCGGCCCCGATGCCCAAAATCTGCAAGTCGATGCCGCCGCATTGGCGAATCCGGTCCTCGTACCACTGGCAGAAGGCCTTGTAATTGCTGGTCGTGCCGGACGGGATATGAATGTTTTGCGGCGGGATGTTGATGTGTTTGAAAAGATTTTCATGCATGAAGTAATGATAACTTTGCGGATGGTCCTTGGACAAACCCACGTATTCATCCAGATTGAACGTAATGACCTGGGAAAAGTCGAGACCCTCTTCTTTGTGCATGCGGATCAGCTCTTTGTACAACCCTAACGGCGTCGAACCTGTCGCCAAACCGAGTACGGCGTTGGGTTTGCTATTGAGCAGGTTGGCCACCTCTTGAGCGGCCCGTTTGCTCATGGCTTCATAAGATTGGGTAATGACGATTTCCATAGACTCACCTCTTGTTGCAAAGGCCAACTAGAAGAACGAATCCCAAGGACTCCTGTTTTCTCCTCTGGGGGGTCAGGGGGAGAATATCCACACAGACACGCCAAAGAAATTCCTAAGTGTGCGGTTTTTCCGATCTTTTGTCAACGGGCGGAATGGCCAGATTTTGCGGATTCTCTTGGCCTGTCAGGGGGAAAAATCCCCAGACGAACCCATGCGGAAGGGGGGAGAGTTTGGGAAAGATTTTCTTACCTGCCAACAGGTCCCCCCATTGCAGACCGATGCCCCCACGGGTAGGGTATCAGTAGGGGCGGCAGCGAGGCACGGACGGTGGACGAGGGCAGAACCGGAACCGCGCGGGACCGGCAGCAAATCCATCGGAAGGTTGGATGGCGAGAATCTATCTCAAACCGCTAGCTGCGGGACTCCACTGCTTATTTCAGGTCATGTCTTCCCGGTTTGGAAATAGGTTCTCCAGGTTGGCAAGCTCCTCGGAAGTTTGAGGTACGGGAGGAAACGAGCCATGTATGTGGCATGTCCAAATTGCCGAGGATGGATGGTCGGGGATGGAATTCCGGTAGGGGCGGCGGTGCTTTGTCCCCATTGCCAGAAGCAATTTGTGATGACCCAGGCCATTTTGGCCGCCGCGATGCAAGGGGAGACCCAGGCCCCGGGTTCTTCTGCGACCGCCCCAGTAGGTCCCAGGGGGGAAGCGGGGTCTGCTGGTCTGGTAGGCGGTCTTATGGGGACCAGTTCCCAGCCGACTCCGCCAGGTTTAGGTCCCCCCTTGTCTTCTTCTGGGGGAATGGCAGGAGCGGCAGGACCGAGTCCGTCTCCGCTGGGCGGCCCGGCAGGAGGTTGGGGGATGCCTTCCGGGGGTGGGACGCCCCAGATGCCTAGCATGACGCCGACCGGGATGCCGGGAACCCCAGTGCCGGGGGGTGTGATGCCGGGGATGGCCAGTTCGGCAATGCCGCTCTCCATGGCCGGCACACCGGGGCAAGCGGTGGGGTATCCCCAGGCTGCCGCTCCAGCCGATCGGGAAGCCCCAAAACCTCGTCCCCGCCGTCCTCTGCTAGGGGCGGAAGGCATTCTGATTATCGGCTTTTCCCTGATGATCGCGGCCATCGTGATCGTGGTCGTGATAGGGTACGGAGGCCGACCCGGATTTCGCAATTTGGGGCAGTCGGAACAACAGGCCTCTACGCCCACTCGCAGCGGCCCGCAAATGAAGGTCAGTTATGAACCTCGAAAAGGAATCCTTTACATCGAAAATGCCGACCAAGATTGGAAAGAGGCGGAACTGCGGATCAATCCCGATCCGGCCGACGACGAGGGTGGTTATCGTTGCCAACTGGGGCCTATGCCCCGCGGCCGAAAAAAGCCGGTCTCCATGAAACAGTGCCTCAGCCCTTCCGGTGCGCCGTTTCAGGGGCAGATCGAGCGGATTGTGGTCATAGCCAAGACCGTGGATGGCACGTTCCGCTATGTCTCCCAAGTGGGCCCGGCATCCGAATAGACGCTAGCCCCACCCCCATTTTTCTATTATGATATGGCGTATTGCGGACTGGGCCGGGGAAAGGACCTTTTGCAGAAAGTCGTGAGAAGTCGTTTCCCCTGAACTGCCGAAAGCCAATTTTCGTAACATGTTAGCCGAATGAAGATGCCCTGGGAGGGACCTGCTTGTCAGGTCCGCTTGTCGCTGCATTTGCCCCCTCACCCGGCCAAGCTGTCGCTTGGCCGGCCTCTCCCACCGAGGGAGAGGCGAGTGGCTCCATTCGGCTAAAATGGTACCAATTTTCTTATGCGGACAGGGGACTTTCTCCTGTTCGAAAAGTATTTTGGATTGTCTGAGAGGAGGAGGCCTTGATGAGCATCCCCAACCATCGAGTGGCGCTGGCGTTTATGGCGCATCCGGACGATGCGGAGTTTCTGTGTGCGGGCACATTGATTCGGTTAGCCGATCTGGGTTGGGAAATCCATATTGCGACCTGTGCGCCGGGCGATTGCGGTACGATGACGGAGACCCGATGGGCCATTGCCGGCCGTCGAACGGCCGAGGCCCAGCAGGCCACCGCCCTGATCGGAGCGAAATACCACTGTTTGGACGAGCGGGATGGCTTGGTGGTTTATGATAAGCCGACCTTGCAGAAGGCTTATGATCTGTTTCGTCGGGTGGCGCCGTCGCTAGTTTTTACGCACGCTCCGAAAGATTATATGATGGACCACGAGCAGGCGTCGCTTTTGGCGCGGGCGGCCAGTTTTCTTTATCCGGCGCCGAATTGTTCGGAGTTTCCCCGTCGTCCGGAGTCGGTGGTGCCGCACCTCTATTATTGCGATCCGGTGGAAGCCACCGATCCTTTAGGCCGACAGGTGATCCCCACCACGTGGGTCGATATTACCGCCCAATTGGAACGGAAAACGCAGATGTTGGCCTGTCATGCCAGTCAGCGGGAGTGGCTTCGCTCCCATCATGGGACCGACGAATATCTGGAGGCCATGCGTCGGCACGCCGCCTTCCGAGGGGCCCAGATCGGCGCATCGGCGGCTGAAGCCTTTGTCCAACATCGCGGCCACAGCTATCCCAAAGACGATCTGCTGCACCAGCTTTTTGGAAAAGCCGTGGTTCAGGGGATTCCCGAAGGATTTCAAGAGCCGTATATTTCGTAATGTCTCTCTGGGACCTGGCGTGGCGGGGTCTCCTCCGCCCCTTGGTCTTTTCCCGGGGAATGATTTGGGCCTTGCTTTGACCTCGATCCATCTGTTTGATCCAAAGGAGACGGATTATGCCTCGTGCCGTGAGCAAAGTAGCGCCGGATTGGTGGGATTACACCACGTTGGACCCCGAGATTTTGGCCGACGCCGCCAAACTGACCGTCAAAGACCTCCAGCAGCTTTCTCGGCCTGGTTTCAAAGTGGTGATTTACGACACGCTAGAAGACTTCTATTTAGCCGAGGCGTTGGAGTATATCAACGCCTGGCGCCAATCGACCGAGGATAATCCGGTGGGTATTTGTGGGCCGATTGGACCGACCGAACAACTGCCCCTGGTGGCTCGGCTGGTCAATGAACTGGAACTGGACGTGCGAAGCGCCCACTTTTGGGGCATGGACGAATGGGTCGATGAGAACGGCCAGCCCGTGCCGACGGACCATCCGCTTTCGTTCGCCCGGGCCGATTGGGAACTCTGCTTTAGCCGCATTAAACCCAAACTCCGTATGCCCAAAAGCCATCTGCATTTCCCTACCGGCGATCTGGAAGCGTATTCGGAGACCTACGACCAGATTCGCTGTGTGGTGATGCAAGGCGGCCAAGGGGAAGTGAAACACTGGGCGTTCAATGATCCGCCGCGTCGGCAAGGCAAATACAAAGACGCTCCGCCGCCGCCGGAAGAATATCGGAAACTGAAAACTCGCGTAACCGATCTGCATCCGATGACGATCATCCAAAACGCCCGCACTTCGGGCGGCGGCCAGGTGGCTCTGGTGCCCACCAAAGCCGCCACGGTTGGGCCGTTCGAAACCTGGAAGGCCGAAAAAGTCTCCATCTGGCAGGCCGGTAACCATGACAATCCGTTCGGCCAGAGGCTAACCGCCCTGATGATCTCCAAACGGATTCCCGACTCCAGTGTGCCGATGTCCCTTTTGGCCGACCATCCCAATGTCCAGTTCAATTACTACCGACACGGCCTAGGCACAGTGAAAACGGAAATGCACTAAGAGGCTGTCCCGAAATGGGTAGCCAAGAGGCGGCCTCGATTCCTTTCCCAACCGTTTTGCTTGACCCAAATGCCGTTTTCGTAGGGGTTGGGGCCGCCGGTGGGTCGGTGCATCCCGGCTAAAAATGGAATTTCGGGACAGCCTCTAAGGCCCCTGCCCCCGCGAAAAGCAAGGGGCGGTAGTTCGCCATCCCCTTGGAGAGTCCTGGCGTGGGCCTGGCTGCCCCATAGCACCTCTCCTATCCTCGGGTGGAAGCCGACGTGCATGGACCGAGGGGGGAGCCAGGCATCCAGACTCTACCCCCCGGATGGCGTCCAAGCGACGGGTTTTCTCCGGCGGATCGGCATGGTATCATACAAGTTTCGACGCCTTTAGACGCCGTCCCTCGGAGAAAGCAGATGGACCAAGAGCGATCTATTCGGCTCCGGGGCGTCCGGGTCCACAACCTCAAAGGCATCGACCTGGAGATTCCGCACCGGAAGCTGATCGTGCTGTGTGGGCTGAGCGGCAGCGGCAAAAGCAGCCTCGCTCTGGATACCCTCTATGCCGAAGGCCAACGCCGATATATCGAGAGTTTTTCCGCTTATACGCGGCAGTTTTTGGAGCGTTTGGAAAAGCCGGAGGCCGACTCCATCGACGGCATTCCACCGGCCATTGCCGTCTCGGCCAAACAACCGCCCCGCTCCAGCCGATCCACCGTGGCGACGGCGACCGAAATTGCCGATTACCTTCGGCTTCTGTATGCGAAGATCGGCCAGGTGTTCTGTCAGGGCTGTGGGGCGCCGGTGCTCCGGCATTCGCCCCAGACCGTCGCCGAGCGACTTCAAACCCTTCCGCCAGGCCGACGGATGATAATCTGTTTTGCTCTCTGGGCCCAGGCTATGCCCAGTTGCCTATCGGCCCTGCCCGGCGAGGCTCCGACAATCCCTCGTCTGAGCAATTTCCCATCCTCTCTGGAAGCGGATGGGACGAGCCAACCGAGGCCTGGCCAGCCGATCCCCCCGGAGGAACTGGTCCAGTCCCTCCGGCAAGCGGGGTTCATCCGGATTCTGGGGGCCAACCGCACTGTGGACCTTTCCCAACTTTCCGCCCAGGAGGCTGCGGAGGTATTTGCTGAGGCGTCTTCCGCCCCCTCCGACCGGGCATCGCCAGAGCCTGCTTGGGGGTATGTGATTGTGGATCGGCTCCAGACGGGCCATAGCTCGGCCAGCCGATTGCAAGAGGCATTGGAAACAGCCTTCCAGCACGGTCAAGGCGTCTGCTGGGTGTTCGTCGAAGAGGATTCCCTTCAAGGGGAAGAGGCTTCGGCCAAGGCAAACGCTTCGGAGGCCGATCGCTCGGCGGGCCGGTTCACACAGATCGACGGCCGGCTCTGGCGGCGGATGGGCTTTGCCGCTGAGTTTGTCTGTGTGGATTGCAACCGGCGGTATCTAGAGCCAGAACCTCGGCTGTTCAGCTTCAACCATCCGTGGGGGGCCTGTCCGACCTGTGAGGGCTTCGGCAATATCATCGACGTGGATATGGACTTGGTGGTCCCGGACCCGCAAAAATCGCTTCGGGAAGGGGCGATTGCCCCGTGGAACTGCCCGGCCTATGCCCATGAGTTGGAAGAGTTGCTGGCTTTGGCGCCTCGATACGGCATTCCGACCGATGTGCCCTTCTGCCAGTTGTCGCCGGAACACCTGGAAAAAATCCTTCATGGAGTGCCGGAACGGAACTTTGGGGGTTTGGACGGATTTTTTGCCTGGCTAGAGCGGCGAAAATACAAAATGCACATCCGGGTCTTTTTGAGCCGATGGCGCAGCGCCCGGCCTTGCCCGGCTTGCCAGGGCGCCCGATTTCGACCCGAAACCCTGGCCGTCCGAGTCGCCGGCAAAAATATCGCCGAACTGATGGCCATGAAGGTCTCCGATGTGGTCCGGTTTTTCCGCACTTTACCCCTGTCGGATTGGCAGCGGCAGATGACCCGGACCGTATTGCCGCAGATTCAAGCCCGGCTGGATTATCTGGAAGCGGTTGGCCTAGGGTACCTGACCCTGGACCGGACGCTGCGGACCCTCAGCGGCGGGGAAATGCGTCGGGTGGCCCTCAGTTCTGCCCTGGGTTCCTCGTTGGTCAACATGCTCTATGTGCTCGACGAGCCTTCCATTGGGCTGCATCCTCGAGATATCCAGCGCCTGATCCAGGTGCTGTGGGCTTTGCGGGACCGGGGCAACACGGTGGTGGTCGTAGAACATGAGGAGGCGATCCTCCGGGCGGCCGATCAGGTCATTGAGATCGGTCCTGGGGCAGGCGAACGAGGTGGACGCATTGTCTTCCAAGGGACGCCCGTCCAAATGCAGCACTCGTCCGACAGCCTCACCGGCGAGTACCTGGCGGGCCGACGCGGTATTTCCCTGCCCTCTCGCCGACGCCCACCCGAACACGGTTGGATTCGACTGGCCGGCGCCCGAGGCCACAATCTAAAAAATATCACCGTGGAGTTTCCCCTTGGGGTGTTGTGCGTGGTAACCGGAGTCAGCGGATCGGGCAAAAGTACCCTGGTGCAGGATACCCTTTATCCGGCCCTTTGCCGACGATTGCGCAAAGAAGCCCCCAAACCTTGCCCCTACGACGACCTGTTCGGCGACGGCCAGATCGACGATTGTCTGCTGGTGGATCAGACGCCGATCGGACGAACCCCCCGCTCCAATCCGGTAACCTACTTGAAGGCCTTCGATGAAATCCGAGAAGTTTTTGCCGACACCTTGGAGGCCCGCACGCGGAATATCTCGGCCAGCCAGTTCAGCTTCAATGTCGATGGAGGCCGATGTCCCCATTGCCAGGGCGAAGGGTATATCGAAATCGACATGCAGTTTTTGGCCGATGTGTTCATGAAATGCCCCCAATGCGGCGGCACACGCTACCGGGACGAGATCCTGCAGATCACCTACCGAGGTCGAAATATCGCCGAAGTGCTCCAGATGACCGTTCGGGAGGCGTTTACCTTTTTCCGGGGGCATCCGAAGGTGCAAGCCCGGCTCAAACGGCTTCTGGATGTGGGGCTGGATTACATCCGGTTGGGACAACCGGCCAACACGCTTTCCGGCGGAGAAGCCCAACGGCTGAAATTGGCCGGTTATATCTCTTCGGCCAAACGGGGCCGGTGTCTTTTCATCCTGGACGAGCCGACCACGGGCCTGCATTTTGCCGATGTGGTCCAACTGCTGGATTGTTTTGACGCCCTTTTGTCGGTGGGCCATTCCCTGATTGTGGTGGAACATAATTTACAGGTGATCAAGTCGGCCGACTGGATCATTGATCTAGGGCCTGGAGCGGCGGAAGAAGGCGGGCAGGTGGTGGCGAAAGGCACCCCCGAAATGGTTACCCGGAACCCCCGCTCCATCACCGGCCGATTCCTGAGCGAAATCCTGGCAAAGCAAAAAGTCGCCCACCAGGCATAAGCCGCCCTTTTTTCTCAGGTGCTTGCCACCGCCCGGCCTGGACCGGCTCTTTCGAGAACAATCCCCGGTACGATATAATCCCAATATGGGACTGTACGATCGGGATTATCAGCGGAGTTTTCCTTCGGGGCCGGATTCGGCGGGTATTCAGCTTCGGTGGCCTCAGACCGCTGTGGGTTGGCTGATTTTGATCAACCTGGCCGTCTGGGTGGCCGACGCCTTCACCCCCGCTCGGTATTTCGGCAACCAAGTGGTCGGCCGTTGGCTGAGCGACCAGATGGCCATTTCCGGCCAAACCCTCAGCCGACCCTGGCTCTGGTGGCAGTGGATCAGCTACGGATTTGCCCATTCGCCGGTCCAGTTCTGGCACCTTCTGGGCAATATGCTGGGACTGTTCTTTTTTGGCCGGGATGTGGAATGGCGGTATGGCCGGGCCGAGTTCCTCCGCCTCTATTTCCTTTTGCTTCTCATAGCCGGCCTAGGCTGGTCGATCGCTCAGGCCCTGCTGGCCCGAGACTCTATCCCCCTGCTTTACGGCGCTTCCGGAGCGGTAACCGGTCTGATTCTCCTATTTGCCCTGTTATATCCTTATCGAACCGTGTTATTATTCTTTGTGCTGCCCATACCCGCCTGGGTGTTGGGGGTGCTCCTGGTCCTGAGCAATCTGATGGGTAGCCTGGACCAGACCAAAAGCGACGTCGCCTATGGAGTGCATCTGATCGGAGCGGTGGTGGCTTTTGCGTATTATCGGTTCGGCTGGCACTTGGGAGACTGGATACCTACCCCACGGTGGGAGAAAGTCCGTCAGTGGGTAAGACGCCGAAGGCTTCGGCTGTATCATCCACCAGAGGAGGAGGCTTTCCCGCCAGATGAGGCGATTCCAGAAGGAGGGGATTTCCTTTCGGAAGATCGGCTGGCCGAGGAGGTGGATCGCATCCTAGCCAAAATCTCTCAATTCGGCGAAGCCAGTTTAACTCCCCAGGAACGTCGGACTTTAGAAGAAGCCAGCCGACAGTATCAACGCCGCCGCCGAATGCTCCAGGAAAACGATCCCTCTCGGTAGGTCGGACTGGTAAAAACAGGAGAATATAGAAAAGTATGTTGATAAGTTTGCTTATAAATAACTCGGACAATAAGATCTCCAGGAACTTCCTTCGGAAAGGATACCTTTTTATGGCTCAATCCTTGGGCTACCGAAAGAACCTTTTGGGCCGGATGGTGGGGAAAAATAGGCAAAAGGAGAAAGGTTGCGCAGATCAGGCAAAATGGGAGATTTGGGGGATTTGCCGCCGGGGCTTTTTTAGCCAAATCCTGGCGGCGGCTCTGCTCACCGGGGCCCTTATCTCCGCCGGATGCGGCCAGCCCGCCGATTCTCCGCCTTCTACCCAGCCGTCCACTGCTTTGCCGGGAGACTCAGCCTCCGATGCCAACCCGCCGGCCTCCCAAGAACCATCGGCGATTGCTCGTTCATCGGCCCAAGGGAGCCGGGACGAACCTGCCAAAGGGGCTTCGGCCCGACCGAAAACCATCAGCGACGACCCCAAGGTCATCCGTCTGGAACGTCGGGACCTGACCTTAGGCGGCCAAAAGCCCGCGGAAAAAGACCCTCTTCGGCTTAGTTATCCGAACGACCCGGATACGATCAACGCCATTACCGCCAGCGATACGGTCAGCGATGCATTTCAGAGTCGGGTGTATGAATCCTTGGCCCAGGCCGACTACACCGATCCGGACCATCTCTTGCCGGGTCTGGCCACCCATTGGGATTTCGATCCGGAGAAACTGACCTTTACGATTTATCTGCGTCGGGGCGTGAAATGGCATCCGATGCAACTGCCCAGTGGAAAACCGTTGCCTCAGCGGGAGTTGACCGCCCAGGACGTGAAATTCACTTTTGACTGTGTGCTGAATCCCCATATCGAAGCCGCTCATATCCGCAGCTATTACGAAGACCCCGAAGAGAAAGACCCATCCCGACGGTATAAAATCCGTGTCAGCGTGGTGGACGATTATACGGTGAAGATCCGTTGGACCAAGCCGTACTTTTTGGCCAAGGAATTTACCCTGGCTGCCGTGGGGATCATTCCTCGGCATGTCTATTCGGTCAATGAGCAGGGGGAACCGATCTCGTTTGATTTCAGTTCCAAGGAGTTTGCCGAGGGGTTCAACAACCATTGGGCCAACCGCATGATGTGCGGCACTGGGCCGATGATGTTTAAGGAATGGGTTCGGGACAATCGGCTGGTATTGGTCCGGAATCCGGATTACTGGGGCGCTCCGTACTTCTTTAGCGAAGTGATTTACCGCTGCATTCCCAATTCGAACACTTCGACGCAGATGGGCCTACAGAACGAGCTGGATTGGACCGCCGTGGCCGAGAAAGACCGCTTCCTCCAATGTATGGAACATCCGAACGTCAAAGGGGGCAAGGTGGTTCCGCATGCGTATGAATATCCGGGGTATCGGTACATCGGCTACAATTTGCGGCGGGAGCTATTTAAGGATAAAGCGCTTCGGTGGGCGTTGGCTTATGCCACGCCGGTCGAGCGGATGATCAAGGAAGTCTTCCAGGAGCAGGCGATTCGGGTTACCGGGCCGTTTCTGCCCGGTTCCAGCGCCTGTGATCCGTCCATGGAGCCGATCCCCTACGATCCGGAAAAGGCCCGCCAAATCCTGGAAGAAGCCGGCTGGCGTGACACCGACGGCAACGGCATCCGGGACAAACGGATCAACAATGTCAAAGTGCAGGCCAGTTTCGACCTGATGATCTTTTCCGACGCCCCCAGCTTCCGGGCCATTGCCGAAATGTATCAGGAAAGTTGTCGTCGGATCGGAGTGGAGGTGAAACTTTCGCCCGCCAAATGGCAACTGATGCTCCAGAAATTGCGCAAATGGGATTTCGAGGCCTGCATGTTAGGCTGGGGGACGAGCTGGAGCAAAAGCGATCCGTTCCAAATTTGGCACAGCAGCCAGGCCGATGTGCAGGATAGTTCCAATCATATCGGCTATCGGAACCCGGAAGTGGATCGGCTGATCGAAGAGCTTCGGGTGACTCTAGACGAAAAGAAACAGATCGAACTGTATCATAAAATCCATCGTTTGATTTATGAGGATCAGCCTTATACGTTTTTGTTTTCTGAGAAGGCGACTGCTCTTCGACACGCTCGGATCCAGAATGTACAATTTTATCGGCTTCGGCCTTGCTACGACAGCCGAGAATGGTACTCCAGCAGCCCACCGTAAAGTGTTACCTTAGTTCGCCTTTGCTATTTTTGAGACGCCTGGCATCGGGGGCATGTCCTAACTCTTTGTAAATCTTGGAGTTAGGAAAAACATGCACAAATGGGGTTCGGCGGATCCGTTTCGGCAACACCAACAGTTACGGAAATTGGCCAACGTCGAGCTTAGTCCTCCCGGTGTTCGACTTTCGGCCAGTAGGTCTTGAACTGAAAGTCGGGGCTGTTATCCAGGTCATGGCATTCCAGGCAGGTTTTTTCCGCCTCGGCAAGCGGCAGCACCATGGCTTGTCGGTACTTTTGTTTAGTGTCTGGGTCAGCGCCGAGTCGGCCCAATTCGGCTTGGACATGGCGGCCGCCCGGCCCATGGCAACTCTCGCAACCGACCGCCACTAAATCCGGCGTCTGTTTTTCGCTCCAAAATCCGCTCTGATAGGGGAAATACTTCTGCGCATTCCAGCCCACCACATGACAACTGATGCATTCCGGATCATGATGCCGGGGCGGATCGGCCCGCACCAACGTCTCCCATGCCTTGGCATGGCCGGACCGCTTCCAAACTTTATACGAAGGCTCATGGCAGGATTCGCATTGTTGAGAACCCACAAATGGACCGTTCAGCTCCTGCCGAGGATGCCGAACCGGTTGTAAACCTAACCCCTTCAGCCCCAAATCCTTCAATTGTTCTTGATAGGCGGCCATGATCTGGCGCATGGCTTCCGAATCCGGGTATCGGCTATCGAGGACGACGCGTTGGTAGCGGCGAGGCTGCTGGGGATCGTCGTACATGCCCACCACCGCCGCATACATCCCCTTTTCGCCCACTTCGATCAGCCAGCCTTTCTGGCCTTCGATCGGTTGCGGCTGCGCTGGCGGCTCCGGCGCACCGCCCGAAGTCACCACCAGATCAAACGGCCCCACCTTTTTAGCCAATTCCAGACTCTCTTGCCGGGAGGCGTGCGCCAGCAGGATCAAGACATCACACCGAGGCCGAAGTTCTGCCGCCTGTTGCCGGGCTGCCTTTTCCGGGTCCTCAAAAAGGATTTCCTTACTCAGAATTTCCTTTTGGAACTCCCGGCCCAACACGGCAATCACCCCGATTTTCAGCCCCCCGGCTTCGATGACCCGGGGTTTGCCGGTAAATCCGGCGTCCCAGCCCAGCAGGGCCACATTCGACGAGATAAATAGCCCCGGTTTGCCGTCCACCTCCGAAGCCACCGCGATCAGATCGCCCAGATCGTATTTCAAGTCGCTCAGGCCGAACCCGGCCGCATCATAGCCCATTCTGCGCATGGCATCGACGAGGGCATGGAACTTCAACACCCCTTGCAAACCCGCTCCCTTGGAAATACCGCCTACATCCAGGGCCACAGTGGGCCAACCCCGCTTTTGCCGAAGTTCCAGGAGCATAGAGTGCAGTCGGCTAATGCCGCCTTTCATCCGGTCCTTGCCCGCACAGCCGCAAGGTTCGATATACCCCTGCCGAGAACCCGTCAGCACCAGAGCTAATTTCGGCTTCGGCCAGCCCACAAAAAATTGCCCATGCTCTTTGTACGGATCAAAGGCCGGCCGATGGGTGCTGGAGAGGGTGGGGGATGCCGACAATGGTCCAGATGGCCCCGCCGGAACTTCCGACCGGAGAGCACCTTGGCTAGATTCGGGCGCAGATGGACCGGGCTTCTCGGGGGAGACAGATTTTCCCGATTCTTGGGGCCCCATTTCCAAACGAATCGGTTCCGGCCGAAGAGGTTCCTCCTGCGACGGCCCTTCCCGAAGGGGATTGGGGCGTACTGCTTCAAAAGGAGTTTCTGAACTGCCTGGAGCAGCGGGGCTTTCTCCGGGGCGAGAAGGGAAGCGAGAAGGTTTTTCTATCTCTGAGGTTTGTTCCCGGCTAGGAGGTTCCGGTTTCCTTCCCGGGGGGGAGATTTCGGCAATGGAGGAGCCTTGGGCGGAGGTTTCTCTCCACCATTGGGGGGATTGCGGCGGGGTTTGGGGCAGTTTTCCCGCATCCTGACCGGCCAAAAAAGGCTTCTGGGCCTGCTCAGGTCCTCCCAGAGAAGGGGCTGCCGCCTGCCAGGCTATTTTTTCTTGTTTGTCTTGGAGGCTTCCATCGGGCTTGGCCGACCTTCCGGCCGGTTGGGGGGCAGACTCCGACTGGCACCCCCACACTCCAATTCCCATAAGGAGCAAAAGGCTCCCTCCCCACCCCCACACCAGTTTACTCTGCATGGCAGCATCTCCCTATTCCAAAGGTATCCCTGCTAGAGCCGGTTCGATCCACCGGATGCAGGTTCGACAACGCTCCCAAACCCGGCCGTGGAAGGAAAAGAGACTCCAACACCCCCAGCGGCTTGCCAAACTATCGGGCCTGAGCAGCTTACCGAAAAAACCCCTACGGTTCCACAGCAAAACGCACTTTAATTTCCAACTGGGGTACTTGGGGGTGAGTGGTGGAGAGGAGAATTCTCCCCAAGGGGTATTGATCCCCCCCTAGATAGGTCATCGGTTCCACACCCTGGGGAATCCGGACCACCAAGGGCGTCAAACTGGCGTGGCCCTCCCCCAAAATGTTGGGTTGGCCTATCTCTACCTGAAGTATCTTGGGCTCCACCGAAACGATCTGATACCGGATCTGTTTACTCAGAGGCCCACGACAAGCGAGGGTCAGTTTGCGTTCCGCCTCTTGGCCTCGGCGAATCGGCGGGAAGGAAAGAATCCCGCTTTTTTCGTTCCAGCCGGGACCAAAGATGGAAATATCGCTCACTACGGTTACTTCCACAGGAATTTCCACTTGAGGGTTTTCCGGCTGATTGGTTTTGAGGAGTAGTTTTCGGTTGTAGGTTCCCTGGGTGAAGAAGGGTTTGGAGCGAACCTGGACGAGGAGGCCGGAGCGGGGCTGGACCCGGCTGGACTGTTCGGAGGCGGCCTCTTTGAGTTGTTCTGACGGAAGGGGGGTTATAGAAACGTCAAACTGGGGGGCGGTTTTCGAAAGCTCATTATTTTCTCCATTTTGTCTATTTTCCCACTCGTGGCTGATAATTTGGAAATCTTGGGCAATATAGGAAAATATCTTCGTCTCTCCACTGGCCGACTCCCCCACCCGAATATCCCGAAACACCAACTCCGGCGGACTGACTTTCAAGGCTGACCGGACCTCGCCGCTGATGGTCAGAATCACTTCCGGCCGATCCGGGTCGTTGGTGTGGATCGTGGCGGTTTGGCGATACGGCCCGGCTTGGTGTTTGGTGTTCCATTCCATGACGACTTCTGTCGAACCGCCGGCCGGCACTTCCGTTTGCCGAAGATCGACCAGGGTACATCGGCAGGTGGTGGTGCCGGCCGTCAACGTCAGCACCCCCTCCCCGACGTTCCGAAAGATAAAAGCATGTCGGCGGGTTACATTGTCGTCCAACACGCCGAAATGATACTCCGTCTCCTCCAGGGCCAGTTTGGGCCGGGGTTGGTCCGGAGCAGGGGCCTCTAGCCGCAGTTTGGCCCCATGAATCAACACCGTCGGATCATAGGCGCTCCAAACCCGATAATACGCCAACCCTCCTCCTACACCCAAACCCGCTAAAATCGCCGCCCCACTGGCCGCTATCACCCGAACACCCATCCGCATCGCCGACCCCTTTTCTTCATAGCCCCTGGTTTTTCAGAGTTCCTGGTTCTTCACAGCCCTTGGGCTATTTTTCCGTTCCCGTGATGTTTTCTTCGGTCTGACGGTTAGCCATTCCCTCCGGCCTTGGCCAATCCATAAGTTCCATCCGCCTGGGTCGAAAAACAAAAATGCATCCTTTCTACCTGGCGGTTCTTCCTAAGCCCCATCCCTTACTGTTCGCTGGAAAAGGCCAAAAAGTTCATTTTGAAAAGGGGGAGATTCCAACATGGCCGATCGGCAGACGTTTGGGTTATCAGAGGGGATACCATTTTTTGTAACCGTTCACGGGGTCAAACAGCGATTTTCAAGGGTTTTTCGTGTGTCAAATGCCGAAAACGGGTCCAAAATCGACCCGATTTCGCTCGCGGCTCCAACAACAGCCTTGGATTTCCAGTGTTTGACCCCGTGAACGGTTACCATTTTTCTTTCCTGGTGAATTCCAGTCAGGATTCTCTCAGCCCGGCTTGATCCGGTTGATCTGGGATCGTCCTGGGAAATTCTTCTATTTAGTGGGCAAACACCCCTCTTGAGACTTATGATCCTATGGGTCCCCCCTTCTCTTGAAAAGTCCCGCCTGCATTTGGACCAACTGTTGGCGGTCGTTTTCCGGCAGTTTTTTCTCCGGATGGGGCATCTGGTCGTCCAGCCAAAGGGCTGCACGGGCCTGGCGGATCATGCCGGGCTGGTAGTCCAGGGCCGCGAATGCCTCGGCCAAGCGCGCCCGGTACAAAGCATGATGGGGATACAGGCTGGCCGCCTGCTGAAAACACCCCAGGGCTTGTTGAAACGCCCGGCGGGCTTCCTCACGGGATTGGGACGCAGATTGCTCCATCAGCAGGTTGCCAATCTCTAAAAACCGCTGCCCTTGCACGAACCAGGCCGGTGCGTCCTCCGGCGCAAGCTCCAGAGCTAAGTAGGCATACTGCTCGAACTGCTTCAACCGGGGTAACCAGGCGGCCGGCTCATGGGGCCTTTGGGAAAATTGGGTTTGCCATTGGTGGAAGTTCAGGCTGCTCAGCCATTCGGCCGGGGCCGAGGAAAGGGGATCGGCCAAGGCCGCCTTTTGAAGGAGTTTTTCCGCACGGACCGGATCGGTTGAGGCCAGCCGGAGGGCCTCTTGGAGGATAGCCCGGCACTGAAGCACCGGGCTGAAAGCCGTCTGATGGCAGGCAAAAAACACCGCCATCGTCAAGACCAGCCCGCCGATCGCTCCAGGCCAACCTACCTGGTGCTCCCAGTCCAACCAAGCCTGCCCATGTCGAGCGAACCAACCTAGGAATGATCGACGATCTGAGGGGGCTGGAGAATCTGGGTCAGATGGATAATCTGGGTACACGGTTGCCAGGGCGGCTAGCAGCCACAGGGAACCGGACACTCCGGCAAAACTGATTCCGCCGGCGGCCAGCAGATGGACCAACAAGGCGCCGACCGCTGCCGCCAACACGCCGGGAAGAAAATCCGTCCCCGAACCGTTCGCCCCGGGAAGACCCGCGGGCATGGAAATCTTCGAGCCGGGGTTTCTGGCCGGTGGGGCCGGGTTGGCGCCGGTGTTAGCTGAGGTACGGCCAACCGTTTCGGCGGGGTTTCTGGGGGTTGGGTCCGGGTTGGCGCTGGTGGGGTTGCAGGCTGAACCGGCCGGATCATTTCCGGGGCAGTTGTCAGCTTGGCTCGACATAGTTGGAATAAAGTTGCAGGCTGACCCGGCGGCCGGATCATTTCCGGGGTCTTTTGGCATCCGGGGCGAAAGCGTCGGTAATCGGGAGGTGGCTGCTAAAGCGCATGGGCCGCGGTGGCCGCCTCGTTGCACCCAGGGCCAAAGCGTCCACAGAGCGGCCCCGCCCAAGGGAAGGCCGATCATCAGAACATACAGGCTTGGCGGAGCGGCGCTCCACTGGCCCACCCAAAACCCCCCAGCCAGTCCCACCGCCGCCCCCAACACGATTTTTCCCGGCCGCTCCGAATGGGGCGGGCTAGAGGGGATGTGGTCGGCCTGGCCAGGACCAGCCCGGCCTAAGGCTCCCGCCTCGTTCAAGCGGCCTCTCTGCTCGGTCGCCCGCCCAGGCCCCCCCTCGGCACCCGCACTGGTGGGGCAGATGAGGCCTGTCATCAGCCCCACTGGCCGGATGAGCCGGCCCATCTGCACCGCCCAAAGGGCCAGCATCGCCAGCATGGCCAGGGCAGCCGGGGTCCCTGCCGTGGACCAGACTTCCAACAGAAAGTTATGCGGGTCGGCAATTTCTTCGCTCGCCTGGGGGAGTTTGAACCGGGTGTACGCATAGCGGAACAGCCCCGGTCCACAGCCCCAGACCGGGTGCTGTCGAATGATCTGCCAGGTGGCTTGCCAATATTCCCATCGGTATTGGAGCGATTTTTGGGCTTCGGTGAAGACCTGGATATCCAACCCGCCCCAATAAAAAGCGGCGGCAATCATTAGGCCGAGGACCGCCAGGATGCCGACCACGGCCAGGATCGCGCGCAGACAAACGGTTCGGGGCGCCGGGAAAGGCTGCTGCGGAACCCCGGCTTGTTCGGCCGTGGTTAGCCGACGGCGGCCCCGCACCTCCCACCACCGCCACCAGAGGCCCAAACCGGTCAGCCCAGCCAGTAGTCCCAGGTAAGCGCTTCGGCTTTTGGTTAGCAGCAGGCAGGCGGCCAGCAGCAGCCCCGCCACCAGCAGGCCCCCTCGAGTTCGCCAACCGGACGACCAACCGCCTGCCAGCACCCCGATGCCGGCACCCACCACAAGCCAAGGGGTCAGAAAACCGGCCAGGGAGTTGGTCAGGGCAAAGGTGGCGATCGGTTCTCGGCTTTCCAGGCGTTTTTCAAAGGCGATCCGTTCCGGCGAACCGGCCGGGTAGGCCAGCCCTGCTTCCCGGAGGGCTTTTTCCGGATCAGCATAGTAAATGGCCCGGGTCCGGGGGAACTCATACACGCATTGGAACAGGCCATACCCGGCCAAACCGACGGCCAAAGCCAACATGACGGCCAGGATGGCCCGGATTTCTCTCTGCCCGGCCGTCCATTGCCGAACCAGCAGAAACACCAATCCCAGGCCCACCCATTCCCACAGCATGTTCACAGCAGGCCGGGCATGACTGACTCTGGCCCACATCATGGCCGATCCGGCCGTCCAAACCATCAAAAATACCATCACCCCATCCAACAGCCCGAAGCGGAACGTCCATTGGCGTCGGCCCAAGAGGCCCAGCATCCAGACCACGGCCAAAGCCAGCCAAAGCATGACCACCGGCAGGCCATCGCCCGTCTCGGCGGGGGTTTCGCTGGGATACAGAGGCCGGGCCACCAGGAGGGCAACCGCCCCGGCCAAAAGCCACGGCCGCCATCGGTCCGGCGCCTGCTGGCCGGGGACCGATGGGCCGCTAGGGCTGGCGGTTCCCGACCGAACCTCCGGCGTCTTCAGCGGCAGACCATCCGCCGCTTTTCCTTTCGGGAATCGTTTTTTAGAATCCTTTCGGCCCATGGGGATCACTCCCCTCTGGATGGAATAAGTCGATCGTTGCCCAACGGCGTCCCTGCTCAAGCAGGGGATGGGTTAGCCTGCTTCGGTTCGGCTCCGGCAGGCGGCCGATTCCAAAAGGCCGATCCTCACCGGGGGTTTCCGGAAGGTTCGTCGGTTTCCATGCGTCGTTTTCTGCCGGCCGACTCCAAAATGCCGATCACCACCAGCACGCAGACCACCAAAAGCAGCACCACACACGCCCCGGTCAGATTCACCTGATGCAATAGGAGCGATCCCAGGCCGCAGGTGGCCGTCAGCAGATAGATGACGCCTACCGCCTGGGGCCGACTCATGCCCAATTCGACCAGTCGGTGCGACAGGTGGCTCCGATCGCCCTCGAAGGGGCTTCGGCCTGCTCGAAGCCGAATGGCCACCACCGTGATCATATCGTAGATCGGCACGGCCAGCACACACAGCGGGGCCAGGATGGCGTGGCGTTTTGGCTGCCCGTCTTCCAGCACGACAAAGGTGGCCGACAGCGTGGCCATGGCGATCCAAAACCCTACCAGATAGCTACCCGCATCGCCCAGAAAAAGCCGGGCCGGCGGTCGATTGTGCCATAAAAAGCCCCCCAGCGCTCCGGTCAGCACCAGGAGGAACCCGGCCACAAAAAACTGCGGCTCCTGCGAGTGAGGATTGGGCACCATCAGCAGAACGGCGGCTAACATGGCGCTGGCAATGGCGGCCACACCGGCCGACAGGCCGTCCATATTGTCCAGCATATTGAAGGCGTTGACCAGGCCCACAATCCACAGCACACTGGCCAGCCCGGTGATCCAGGGGTTTTCGATAAACAGGCTCAATCGCCAGCCCAGAGCCACCAGCACCACAGCCACCAGGGTTTCAACGGCCAGTCGCAATCGCCAATCCAACGGCCGACGGTCGTCCAGCCAACCCAGCAGCATCAGCACGGTGCCGGCGCCCAGGAGGGTCCAGAGTTTGCCGCTTTGCGTCCAAAGCCCGGCCAGATGCGGGACGGCAAACTGGGGGACCGGCAGACCGGCGATGGTCGGGTTGGGGGAGTGCAATTGGCCGGTGGCCTTCAACAAGGCCAGCCCTGCCTGGCCGAGGGCAAACACGCCGACCACAGCCGCCCATACGGCCAATCCGCCGCTGGTGGGCATGGGCCTGCTGTGGATTTTTCGGCCTCCGGGCCGATCCACCCACCCCAACCGGGGCGCTACACGCCGCATCAGCCAGCCGCCAAGATAGGCCAACACCATTGGCGGCAAAACCGTTGCCAAAATAAAACATACCAACACGCCAAAGCACCCTTCTGCCAAAAATCTTTCGGTCCGGCTGATCCGGGTTTACTGGGACTGCCGGTACTCCTGAAGCCGTTGGTGCAGATACTGCCGGGCCTGGGTGAAAAACGTATGATACTCCGGCCGACGATAATCGGGAAAGGTCCACGGATGCGGCTCCCATTGGCCGTGCCGATAAAAAAGCGTGATCTCCGCATAGATGCCCCGGTCCAGATAAATCCGATGGGCGAAGTCCTTCGTGGAGGCCAAGACCAACTTGGCTAAGGTGAGATACCCCGGATCCAGATTCAAAGGCCGGGGTTCTGGATGTCGGCCCAACCGGGCATACTCCGTTTCCCAGTTGTTCGTCTGAAGCTTCCAATCGACCAGTTTGGCCGGGTCCTGCAAATGGGGAAAGACGAAGAACTGTTTTTTCAGCGGGCCGCCCATGGTGGCCTGATAATAGGTCGTCTGGTGAAAATCGAAAAGCGGACTTTCCAGCACCGGCTCTCCCCAGCAGGCGGCGGACCGCTCCCTGGCCCACCGGAGGGCCTCCGTATATCGGCTGAAAGCCGCCATGATCAGCAGCACCAGCCCATGCGGCGTCGGCTCGCCCATAAAAGAAAACAACCTCCCATGAACATTTTCGCCGAAGGCGGGAGTCTATGTGTCATTCCTGCCCAAGCAGCAGTCCACTGTTATTCCCACGCAGGCGGAAACCCAGGTACTATGAAAGGATTTTATTGAGGCTGTCCCGAAATTCCATTTTTAGCCGGGATGCACGACCAACTTTAGCCGGGATGCACAACCACCGGGCGGCCCCAGACTGCCAAAACCCTAAGAAAACGGCATTTTGGTCTGTCAGAACGGTTGGGAAACGGTTTGGGTCCGCCTCTTGGCTACCCATTTCGGGACAACCTCATTTTATTTTCTGGATACCCGCTTTCGCGGGAATGACACCCCTTAGCCGGTTTCGTTTCGCGCTGGAGAATGCCTCTGGACAACCAGTGGAAAGGCGAATTGCTTCAGTCGGCTAAAATGTTACAAACATCCCCGTTCCATGCCCGACCAGGCAAACCTTCCGAGCTGTCCGGCAGAGAATTAAGATGAGACCGGAGAAACATATTCTCGCACATGGAGAAGCACTCCTTTCAAAGAAACCTCCTGGGCCTCGTCGGAAAGTTCCTGGGCCACTTCTTCACTCAGATACACTTCTCCGCAATTTTGGCAAACCTCTGCTGGGACATGGCGAACCATCAAAACGGTCTCCGCCTGATGCAAAGTTACCGTGGTTTTGCCAGGTCGGGTTTCCCCTTGCTTACAAATAGGACATCTCATGATTTCCTCATTCGCAAAATTTTAGGGTCTTTTTGGAAGGTAGCCGATACCGAAAGACTTTTCGCGAACTTTCCGTCTCACCTAAAACTGCTTCCCGAACCAAAGGATTACCAGGAAACAATTGTAAGGAAAGTGCTTCAAAATTCGTAACATTTTAGCCGAATGCAGGGCGATGTGTCACTGCTGCGTGAAGCAGGAATCCAGGCTCCTTGGGGCACCCAAAACCCCCTCCCCCGCTTCGCTTGCTCCGCCGGCCTCTCGACGGCCAGGGGAGAGGCGGTTACTTCATTCGGCTAACGTGTTACCAAAATTCACATTTTGCTGAGTGTTTCGATGGCCTGGGCGATTTGGACTCGCCGGTGGTGGATCGGCCGGGGATCGGTGGTAAAGTGGGTCATATCTTGGGTAATTTCTGGCGGGACTTCCAGCAGGGCTTCGTACTGCCGGACCTGATCGGGCGAAAGCCGATTCCGATGCCGATCCAGCAGATCCCGCAGCAGGACCAGATATTCATAATCCTCCACGCCTTCACGAAGCATTTCCCATCGGATGCTCGAAACGGGCGGTTCCAGCACAGGGCCGGCCGTTTTCCCCGGTACGGCGGCGGCCAGCGGCGGATACACAAACCGCCCGTCGCCGTTGCCCCAGGGCAGTTTTGCGCCTTTGGGCGTCGAGTAGCCGCTCACATAGCTCATCGGGTCTTCGTAGGGATTTTGCGGTTTGTCCGGATAGGCGGCGTCCGAGGTCCAGTAATTGGTGCTCCAGATGAGGATGCCCTGGATGCGGCGTTGCCAGGTCTGCCAGAGCCAGACCCGAAGTTCCGTGGCCGGGTGGTCGATAAACAAGGTGCAATACGGGGCCTTGGGACCACAGCAGACATACCACCAGAAGATGGCCCCTTTGGTCCGTTCCTTTTCCGCCTGCTGAGGGTTGTAGTTCGGGCTGACCGGGCACCAGATATCCACCGGCGCTTTGAGTTTCGGGTTGGGTTCTTCGGTCAACATGCGGCGCAGACCGGGGGCGTACCGCCGGAGTCGTTCCATACCGGCCGTTACAAAGTCGTAGTCCTTCGGGTCCGGCTCGTCGAACCAATAGACATAGGCCATCGGCAGCCAGCCTTTGGCCCGCAGGTGCTCTTCCAACTGCCGAACGTAGCTGGAGAACATGGCCTGATACTGGGGGGTTTTTTCGGTGTATTGGCCGATGGCCGGTTCGTACCGCTCGTGGAAGGTGCCGCCGCCCATGCCCTGGACGTGGAGCATGATCGTATTGAAATGGTATTTTTCCAAGGCCTGCTGGACCGCGCGATCAAAGGCGGAAAAATCCACCTCCGCCCTGGGCGGATCGGCCTCCGGCAACCAACGCACCCGGATCGGGTCCAGCGGGGCCGGATCGTAAGGGCTGATCCGATGCTCGCCGAAACTCTGGAAATACATGTCCAAAACTTTACGCTTCTCGTCCTCGGTTTTCAGGTTGTGGTATTGGAAGATCAGATGGGGCGAAAGGCCCAGGGCCGTTTCCACCCGATTCCGGTCCGGCAAACAAAAGTCCCACACCTGAAGCCGGAGAGGAACCGCTGCCTGGAACCCTTCGGCCTGGACGGTAAGCTGGGCCTGATACAGGCCGGGCCGGGCGTCCTTCGGAACATGGACTAATATCCACAGCGGCTGGTTCTGCCCGGCCGGCACGTCCAACGGCTGGTCCTGCCGAAGCGGCGGCAAGGCGTCCGGCCACCAGTCCCGCACCCCGGTCCGATCCGTCGGCGTATGCACAACATGGTAATACGCATAGAGAATCTTCGTTTGACCGGCCGGTATCCGGGCGCCCTCCGGCCCGACCCAATCCGAAATGTGGGCCGAGAGTTTCCGCAACGCCTGCACCGGCCGGATCACCACCTGGACGGCCTCCCGATCGTTTCGGCATGCGGCCAGTTGAGCGGCGGCGTCCGGCTGAGGCCCTGCTTTGGCCTCCGGCGGGGCGGCGTCCGGCTGAGGTTTCGGCGGGCTGCTATGGGCTGGAGATTTCGGCTCGCTGGGTTGGGCCGGTTCCGGAGCGGGCCGCTGCCGGGGAACCTTCCACCCCGCCTCACACCACCAAATGACCGCCTGATCCGTCTGACAGATCACCTGCCCATAATCCGTCCGGTAATAATCCGAGGGGGCGGACACCAGTCGGAACAGGCTCTGTCGGGTTTGGGCCGCCCTTTCCACCATAAGGCGCACGAGCCATCGGCCCGCCTCCGCCGGCAGCGTCTGTGTGCCCGGCCCCTTCTGGCCAGCCTGCTGCTGGCCTACCTCTTCCCTCGGACCTGCCTGGTCCTTTTGGCCAGCTTGCTTTGTATGGCCTGTCTCTTCTCTCTGGGCTGCCTGGTCCTTCTGACCTGCCTGGTCCGTGTGGCCTGCCTGGCAGACCACCTGTTCCGTGCTGCCTGCCTGTTTCGTGTTTTCTGCCCGCATCGGGTTGGCCGGTCTGGCCGAAGACACCTCCGCCGCCCAGGCCGCCTTGGTCCAGCCGGTAAGCACAGTTTCCCTACCTAGCAGGCGAACCGTCTGGCTTGGAAAAAGCCCCCCGGCTTGTCCAACCGCCCAGAAAATAGCCCCGGCCAAAACCGCCCATCCAACGATCCGCCTTGCTGCCAAAAACAGATCGCTCCCGTTAGAGCCGGACAAGCCGCTGCCATCGGCCACCGAGTTGCTTTCAGGGTTTGTTTGTTCTTTTCGGGAAGAATAGAGTGCCATATCAACCGTCCTCCGAAGAAAGCCTCTGTGAAGAATCGAGTACCATCAACTTATCCATCCATCGAAAGTCGGATCGCATGGTGTACCTTTCGGATAGCAGAGTCTTTTCTGTAACTATTAGCTGGATGTACTAAATCGCCTCTCCCCTGGTGAGCTAAACCCAGAGTGTCATTCCCGCGAAAGCGGGAATCCAGAAAATAGGAGAAGTCCATTTGTCTGGGGTCCCGTCTGAGCAGGGATAAGTCTGGATTCCTGCTTGCGCAGGAATGACACATCGTGTCCCTCCATTCGGCTAAAGTGTTACTCTTTTCTAGGGGTGGTTATCTTCTTGCTGAGGTGATCCATCCGAAGACGGCCCTTCGGCCAATTCACGTTCCAGTTCTTCTAAAGGGGGCAAGAGGGAAGCAATGGCTTGCCGAAGTCCGGGCAAATCGTGGGTAACAATTCCCCAAACCCTCTCTAAGTCCACTCCTGCATATTGGTGGATGAGGACATCCCGTAAACCGGCCAATTCCCGCCATGGAATTTCCGGATGTTGATTCCGATAGGCTTCGTCCACCCGCTTGGCCGCCTCCCCAATGATTTCCAGATTCCGTACCACAGCATCTTGGACCATTTCTTCGGCCAAGAAACGATGTTTCCCTTCGGCGGTAAATCGCCGAATTTTCTCGACACACTGGAGAATATGCGCCAGGTACACCCGGGGATCTTTCTTCATAACGGCTGGGCCTCCTTGAGAATTCGCCGCCGGAGCAGCCAACAAACCCCGTCTTCGGTAACAACATCCACTGGGCATCCTAAAAGGGACTCCAATTCCATGATCAAAGCTGTTTGGTCCAACAACGTGCGATCTGCTTCCAACTCTACCAAAAGGTCCAGGTCGCTTTCGGCGTGCGCCTCGCCGCGAGCGACGGAACCAAAGACTCGCACATTCCGAGCCCCGTGTTTGGCGCAGACCTGCAAAATTTCTTCCCGTTTCTGCCGGAGCAACTCCTGAATCCCCATACGCTCCTGCCTTTCCATGAACAGCTTGATTTCTCCCCGTTTTATGTACTCCACAAAGCCCTGGAGGGACCTGCCTCGGAGGTCCGCTCCCCGCGGCTTCTCGTGGTGTTCCGGCTTTTCCTCCCAGCGCCGCCCTAACCGCTCGAAAAGCTCCGGCCAAGTTTTGCCCGGAACATCGGACGGCAGGCGCCCCTTTGGATATTTTCCTTAATACCCAGGTGGTTATGCAATCCCTGCTGGATGGAAGAAAAGTCCTTTGGGCTACAACCGGCCAGAAGCCGCCAGAGGTTTTGCCGCCGCCCACGGAACCTCTCATGCCCCAGGAACTGCTTCAGTTAGGGCATTCCGAGAAGGGCTTCGTGGCATGGGTCATCCGAAGAGGCATCCAGCAGGCGATTCTCTTATCGGTTAAGGTCTCCCCCAGATCTCTCAAGGCGAGTATAATGAATCTCTTTTGGGAAAGGTACCAGTTTAGCCGACTGAAGCACTCCGTCTCTCCCCTGGCCGTCGAGAGGCCGGTTTGACGCACGCCAAATCGGCTGAGGGGGCATGTGTCATTCCTGCGCAAGCAGGAACCCAGAAAAAACGACTGGATTCCCGCTTTCGCGGGAATGACATACAAGGGGGATTTGGGTGGCACAAGGCATCTGGATTCCTGCTTACGCAGGAATGACACATCCTTGCGCAGGAATGACAGTTCCGCCTCTTCAGACGCGCTGCGCCACGGTGGGCAGCGGCCAGTTGTTTCATGCGAGCGAAGTGTTACTGGGAGAGATTTACAGAAAACCGGGCTTTTTGCCGGAAGGTGGTTCTTTCCTGGCGCCATAGGTTAGGTAGGCCATAATAGACAGTAACAGAGGAGTTGATTGGATGAGCGATGTTCCTCGGCCTCGGACGATGTTCGAGAAAATTTGGGATGCGCATGTAGTGTATGAGGAGCCGGGGCAACCGGCCATTTTGTATATTGATCTTCATTTGGTCCATGAGGTAACCAGTCCGCAGGCGTTTGAGGGGCTTCGGCGTGCGGGTCGGCGGGTGCGTCGGCCAGAGCGGACCGTGGCCACGGTGGATCACAATGTGCCTACCACGGACCGCCATCTGCCCATTGCCGACCCCATGGCCCGCCAGCAGATCGAAACGCTGCGGCGCAATTGTCGGGAGTTTGGCATTCGGCTTTACGACATCGACGATCCGCAGCAAGGCATCGTGCATGTGATTGGGCCGGAGCTTGGGCTGACCCAGCCGGGCATGACCATCGTCTGCGGCGATAGCCATACGGCCACCCACGGCGCTTTCGGCGCCTTGGCCTTTGGCATCGGCACTAGCGAAGTGGAACATGTCCTGGCCACGCAGACCTTGCTGCAAAAGAAGCCCAAAGCCATGCAAATCCGCGTCGATGGGGAGTTACAACCGGGGGTGTCGGCGAAAGATTTAATTTTGTACATTATTGGACAAATTACTCCCAGCGGCGGCGTGGGTTATGCGATCGAATACACCGGCTCGACCATCCAGGCCCTCAGTATGGAAGGCCGGATGACTGTCTGCAATATGTCGATCGAGGCCGGGGCACGGGCTGGCATGATCGCGCCGGATGAAAAAACCTTCGAGTATCTGCGGGGCCGACCGTTTGCGCCGAAAAACTTCGAGGAGGCGGTGGCCCGGTGGCGTCGGCTTCCAAGCGATCCGGGCGCGGCGTTCGACCGCACGGTGGCCTTCGACGCCAGCCAGATCGAGCCGCAAGTTACCTGGGGCACCAACCTGGGCCAGGTGTGCGGGATTAGCGGCCGGGTGCCCTCGCCGGCGGACTTTGCCCGGCCCGAAGACCAAAAGGCCGCTGAAGCCGCCCTGGCCTACATGGGCCTCACACCCGGAACCCCCATCACGGAGATCAAGGTAGATGTAGTGTTCATTGGTTCCTGCACCAACGGACGGATCGAAGACCTTCGGGCCGCTGCGGCGGTGGTTCGGGGCCATCGAGTGGCCGACGGCGTGTTGGCTATGGTGGTTCCCGGCAGCGGTACGGTCAAGCGCCAGGCCGAGGCCGAAGGCCTAGACCGCATCTTCCTCGAAGCGGGTTTCCAGTGGCGAGAGCCGGGCTGTAGTATGTGCCTGGCGATGAATCCGGATCGGCTTCAGCCGGGCCAACGCTGCGCCGCCACGACCAACCGCAATTTCGAGGGCCGACAAGGCCCGGGCGGCCGGACGCATTTGGTCAGCCCGGCCATGGCCGCTGCCGCCGCCATCCGAGGCCGGTTCGTCGATGTCCGGCAGTGGGAATATAAGTAGCCCGCCTTGCTTCTGGCGCTGGTAGGGAAATCCGTTTGGCTTCTTATCCGCTTCCCATACGGGCGGATTGCCCATCTGGCAATTCCACGGAAAACTTGGTAAGCTCCAAAGAGGAGAAAACCCCGGCAGAAAAAGCGAAGTTTTCTTGGGGGCTTTCCGGCGGGCAAGAGGTTTGGTTTTGTTCCTGAAGGCCGATGGGCCATGAATGCACCCCATTCCGAGCGGGATCCGGTGGAAGTCTTGGCCGAGGAGTTTCTCCAGCGCCGACGCCGAGGGGAGCCGGTTTCTGTGGAGGAATATGCGGAGCGGCATCCCCATTTGGCCGACCGGATTCGGGAGGTTTTTTCCACAGCGTTATGGCTGGAAGAGTTTCGGCAGGAAGCGGAGAAGCCGCAAAGACCTTCCCCGCCGACCGTAGAGCCTTCCGGCCCAAGGGATTCGGAAACCTTGCCGTTCCGACGCCTGGGCGATTTCCGGATTATCCGCGAAATTGGCCGGGGCGGCATGGGCGTGGTCTATGAGGCGGAACAGGAGTCGTTGGGCCGTCGGGTGGCGGTGAAAGTCTTGCCCAGTATTCATTTGTCTTCGCCGAGTGCGGTACGGCGGTTTCGACGGGAGGCCAAAGCGGCGGCCCGACTCCACCACACCAACATCATCCCCGTCTTTGGCGTCGGCGAGCAAGACGGTGTCCATTACTATGTGATGCAATATATCCGCGGCCTCTCCTTGGACGAGGTACTGGATGAACTGGGCAGGCATTTTTCGGCAGACCAACCCTCCGCCTCCACGCTCTCGGCGGAGCAAGTTTCTGGCAACATTGCCGGGCAGCCGGAAGAGTCCACATCCGAACACCAACCTTCCCCGATTGCTGTGGAAACCCGAGCGGCTCGGGAAGAGGTCTGGCAACTCGTCCAATTGCTCCTGGCCGGCGGGTTTGCCGCTTCTACAGGGCTGGCGCTGGGGGCAAAAAGAGCAACCGAGAGCAGCGGGAGTCTGCCGATCGTTCAGGCCGGGGGGGCTTCCGGTTTAGCGGAAACCGGCCCATTGGCCTCTAGCCCGTTGGAAACCGGCTCTTCGGACGCTGGAGCAGCGAAATCTAGTTCCTCGGTATCTGGCTTGCAGCCAGGCCCGTCGGAACTTGCCGAATCCGACGCTGTTCTGCCCGGTCCGCTCCGATTGGGTCCTGGCTACTGGCGTTCGGTGGCCGGCATTGGGCTGCAAGTGGCCAATGCCTTGCACTATGCCCATCAGCAAGGGGCTTTGCATCGGGACGTGAAGCCGGGCAACCTCATCTTGGACACGGAAGGCCGGGTTTGGGTGGCCGATTTCGGACTGGCCAAACTGCTCGATCAGGAAGAGATGACCCGTTCGGGCGATGTGGTGGGCACGCTCCGTTACATGGCCCCGGAGCAATGGGAAGGCCGGGCGGATGCACGGACAGATGTTTATGGACTGGGACTGACCCTCTATGAGATGCTCACGCTTCAGCCGGCGTTTGACGAGACGGACCGGGGGCGGCTGATCCGGCAGGTGATGGAGGAGGAGCCGGTGCCGCCCCGTCGGCTTCAGCCCGCCGTACCCAAGGACCTGGAAACCATCGTGCTGAAGGCCATTGCCCGGCAGCCGGCGGATCGCTATCAGACGGCCGCCGAATTGGCCGAGGATTTGCAGCGTTTTTTGGAGGATCGGCCGGTGCGTGCCCGGCGGGTCTCAGCGTTGGAACGGCTCTGGCGGTGGTGTCGGCGGAACAAGTTGGTGGCCGTCCTGTCGGCGGCGGTGCTGGGACTTTTGGTGGCGGTCGCGGTGGTGGCTTCGGTCGGGTATGTGCGCACTTCGGCCGCCCTGCGCCGGGAATCCGTCCAGCGGGCGCAGGCCGAGGAGGCCCGAAAATTGGCCGACGCGGAACGCACCCGGGCCGAACTCCAACGCCAAAAAGCCGAAGCCGAATACGCCCGCGCCGAGGCCAACCTTCGGCTTGCCATTCAGGCCTTTGAAGACATTTTCCATCGGATCGTGGCTGAGCCGGTCTTCCAACCCCATTTGCCCGCTCGTGAAGAGTCGGAGGCAGAAGATGCAGCGGGGGAAGAACCATGGGAAGTGTATGGGTGGACAAGTACATTGACGGAAAAAGACGCCGCCGTAGTGCAGACGATGCTAGCTTTTTACGACCGGTTCGCCCAGCAAAACGCCGACAACCGGACGCTGCAACGGGAAACCGCCCAGGCCTACCGCCGCATGGGCGAAATCTATCTCCGTCTGGGGAACTACGAGGAAGCAGAAAAGGTCCTCCTGAAGGCCCGTACTGCCTTCGGCCGAATCGCTCCGGAGCCGAAATCCACAGGGTTTTTGACGCTGGAGCGGGCGATGGTGGAAAATCGGCTAGGGAATGTCTATTGGTTTACCGGTCGATGGGCGCAGGCTTTCCAGCACTATCAAACTGCCCTGCAGATTCTAAGTCAAGCGCCGGCGGAGCTGACCCAGACGCCTGGGTGCCGATTGGAACTGGCCCGCACCTATGCTGCTTTGGGCCGGGTAGCCGTGTGGCGGGGACTGGGCCGCCGGGGCATTCGCAAACCGCCGCCTCTGGAGGATGCCCCCCCGGCTTCCGCACCCGCTCCGTCGGCCCAAGAAGAACCGCCCGATCCGGTCGCCTGCTACCGGCAAGCCATCCAACTGCTTCAGCAATTGGTTGAGCAATCGCCGGAGCATCCGGAGTATCGGCTGAGTTTGGCCCGGACGTACCGGGAATTGGCCACCTTTGCCGGGCGTCGGCTCCCGCCGGAACAGATCGCCGCCGTGCGACAAAAGTCGCTGGAGCTGGTCGAAAAACTGGCCGCCGATTTCCCCGCCAATCCGGACTATCGGTTTGAATTGGCGGAGACCTATGCGGCCGTGGCCCGGTCAGCCGGTCGGCAGTCGGTTTCGGAGGAAGACCGTCATCGGCTCCAGGAGGCCCTCCGGATCGAAACCGAACTGGTGCAGCAGTATCCCCATGTGCCGGACTATCAGGCTGCCCTGGCCCGGTTGCATACGGAATGGGCTCGGTTGGCCGCCGGCGCCAATCAATGGCCCGAAGCCGAAAAACATCTCCGCCAAGCGGTTACCATCCAGCAATCACTGGCAGATCGGTTCCCCGATTTGCTTCCGTATCGGATGGAACTGGCCCGGCAAACCATGCTTTTAAGCGGGGTGTTGCACGTCCAAGGCAAAAAAGAAGAAAACCGGAAACTTTTGGAAGAGGCCATCCAGCGGGCGGAGAAAATGCTCCAGCGACCGGATCGGGCCATGCTCGCTCGGGGGTTTCTCGGTTGGGCCTATGCGGTTCAGGCCGATCTGCTCCAACAACTTGGCCAGGCGGAACTGGCCGAGCAGGCCCGCCAAAAAGCCGAACAACTCCGGCCCAAAGACGCCCCCGGCGTCCGAATGCCTTGGCTGCCGGGCGGCCCCTGGAACCTACCTCGCCCCCGAAGTAAAAATTCCCCCGAACCACCTCCCCCGAAACCCTCTCCCATCTCCCTTTCCCCCGGCGAAAAGGGATCCGTCTGAACCCCAGCGGCGGTTGACGATGGTACGGCTCTCTTATGGGAAAATCCTTCTGCTTTCGCCCTTGCCGCCCCAGCTCAAACCCATTCCGCCCAGAGCACAAGATTAGCCTTGGAGTTTTCGGAGAATCGACTCTAGATCATACACGCAGCCGGCCCAGGGACCGCCGCTTAAGGTTTGCAAAAGTGCCCACAGGCGGGTATCTTCTGGCAATCGAGGATCCGGTGCAAGCTGAGGGTGCGGCTTCCGACGCCGAAGTTCTGCCTGGGCTTCTTCGGGACTAAACATCCGTTCCGCATCGCCCACCAGGTCCACCTGCCCCTGCAGCCGATGCGGATCTACGAGGATGCGGATTCGGTCGCCGTCGCGGAGTTTGCCCACGGGGCCGCCCGCCAACGCCTCCGGCGCTACCAGCCCAATGCAGGCCCCGGTGCTTACGCCGGAAAATCGTCCATCGGTAAGCACCGCCACTTCATGTCCCCAGGAAAGATGCCGCAGTGCGCCGGTGATCTGATAAATTTCCGGCATTCCGGCGCCCAGTGGACCGAGACCGATCAGCACCAGCACATCGCCGGGCTGGATCGGCCGATGCGGCCCCAGGGCTTTGATGGCGGCGATGGCGTCGGCTTCTCGGCAGAAGACCCGTGCCGGGCCGGTTTTCCGATACACCCCGTCGGAGTCCAACACCCGGGGGTCGATTGCCGTACTTTTGATCACCGATCCATCCGGCGCCAGATTCCCCCGTGGAAAACAGAGCGTGCCGCCCAGGCCCATTTGCTGGGCACGGTCCGGCAGGAGAATCACATCGTCCGGATTCACTTGGTCGGCCTGTTGCAAGCGTCGGCGTACCGCCTGGCGCCGCTCGCTCCGCTCCCACCACTGCAAGACCTCCCCGACGGTCAGGCCGCTGACGGTCATCGCCTCCAGCTCCAGTAAGTTCAGGTCCCGGAGCCGAAGCATCACCTCCGGCACGCCGCCGGCCAGCCAAACCCGCACTGTCGGATGGTTGACCGGCCCGTTCGGCAAGACCGAAACCAGCCGGGGTGTGCGCTGATGCACCTGCTGCCAATCTTCCAAGGTGGGTCTGGGCAGTCCGGCTGCATGGGCCACCGCGGGCAGGTGCAGTATCCAATTCGTCGATCCGCCGAAAGCGGCGAAAACCACCATGGCGTTTCGCAGTGCGGCTGGGGTGAGGATGTCCGTGGTCCGGACGCCCCGCCGGTCCATGTCCATCAGCGCCCGGGCGCTTCGACGGGCCAGGTCCAACCAAACCGCCTGCCCCGAAGGCACCAGGGCGGCATGAGGCAGGGTCAGTCCCAGGGCCTCGGCCATGACCTGGCCGGTGCCTGCGGTGCCCAAAAATTGGCAGGTTCCGCCCGCACTGCCACAGGCCCGGCAACCCATCTGGGCGGCCCGCTCCAGGCTGATCTCCCCCCGGGCAAATCGGGCGCCCAACGTCTGCACTTCGGCGGTGTCCTCGGCATCTCGGCTTGGCAAGGTAACCCCGGCCGGCACAATCAGGCCGGGCAAGTCCCGAAGACTGCCCAGGGCCATCATCAGGGCCGGCATACTTTTATCGCATCCGCCCACGCCCAGCAAGCCGCGCAGGCCCGGCAAACTCCGGGCAAGCCGCCGAAACACCATGGCCGCATCGTTCCGATACGCCAGACTGTCGAACATGCCCGGATGGCCCTGCGTGCGCCCGTCGCACGGATCGGTACAAAAGGCAGCAAACGGCACAGCGCCAGCCGCGGCAAACTCCTGCGCCGCCGCCTCCAAGGCCATGCCCAACTCGTAATGGCCCGTGTGAAACCCCAACGCAATCGGACGACCATCGGCGGCGCGAATGCCACCCAGATTGCTGAGCATCAAATAATGCGGCCCGGTCAGCCGATCCGCCGGCCAACCCATGCCGGCGCTTTCCGTCATGCCGAAAATCACCCCGCTGGGACAGTGCAGAAGCATCTCTTCCGTCAGCGGCAGCCTGCCCTCCGGCCCCGGCCCCACCGTCTGCACCTCGTACAGCCTTGGATCGCTGCTATCCAAAAGACGTTGCCGATCGTTCCGTGAGGGCATCCAGTTCATCCTTCCTCAGGAAAGAGTGTTTCTTTTTGGGGAGACTTTAGCCGAAAGGAGCAATCGGCCTCTCTCCAGGGGTGGGAGAGGCGGGAATTCTGGATTCCCGCTTACGCGGGAATGACAACAAAACTGTCTCCGCTGCCAGCGGAAGGCGAGTTGGTTCATTCGGCTAATTTGACTGTATGTACCCGGCCAAGTCCCCACAACTTGTAGGGGGTAAGAATCGGCTCAAACCCAACAAATTGTGGTAATTACTTCCGGTAGATACAGTCAAGCTAAAGTGTTACCAAAAATCGAGCATGTTTTTTCTGGGTGGGGGTGAGGACCTATCCGTTATTGGGTGCGTGGAGCCAACCTTGTTCAGCCAGACGGTTCCATGCGATGCGTATGTGTTCTGGCTTGAACAGAGTTCGTTTTCTATCATTCCAAGCGTGAACTGCCAGAATGGCCTGCTCGGCGTCGGAGAGGGGCGTTTTGCTGTGGGAAACCACCCAATGGACCGAAGAGAGCAGTTCCATTCCATAAGGGGTTTCGAACCCTTCGATCAAGTCAGCGACGCGCTGGAGCCGGGCGAGGGCTTCGGTGTTCCCGACCAGGAATCGTTCGGCTTCTTCAGCGGCGTTGGGGAGGAGTTCGATTTCCACGTCGGGTTTCTGCGAGTCTCCGTAGCCGCGAGTAAAATGGCCTTCAAGAGTCTCTAACACCTTGTTGAGATTGTGCGCATAGGGGCCGTACCTGTGGGCCACGTAATGGAGACGCAAAGGCTGACCTGCTTCCTGAAGGAAGTACGCCAGTTTTTGAATCTCCAGCAGGGTCAAACGATAGTTCAGGCTGGAGTATTGTTGCATGAGCCGAATGAGCAACGCACGTGCCGGGGTCCACTTCGGGCGTTTGGTACGTACAGGCATGGACTTCGCTTGGGGAGGGCCGAGGGGTTCAAAGAGCATCACCTCAACTTGCGGTAGGTCGGCAAAGGCCTTTTCGATGAGCGGCCGCACCTCTGGCCAGTCCAAACCGCCCAGTCCACACCCCAAGGGAGGTACGGCCACCGAGCCAACTCCCAGACGGCGAACTTCCTCGACCAGAGCAGCCAAACCGGCCTGGATGTCTTCTATCCGGGACTTTTCCCGCCACCGGCGCTTGGTAGGAAAGTTGATAATATATTTCGGATTCGTGGTCATCGAACCAGTGGAAAAAACGAACATGTGTCCAGGCTGAACTTCGCCTGCCCGACAGGCCCGTTGGTAAGCCTGGAAGTTTTCGGGAAAGGCCTTTTTAAACTGCAAAGCGATGCCCTTGCCCATGAAGCCTTCACAGTTGACCGTATTGACTAGAGCCTCTGCGTTGGCCTCCAAGATGTTGCCTCGTGTTATGTGGATCACGGCTCGCCTTCCTTCTAGGACGGAAGAATATCCCATGGAACGGATCGCTCGCGGAAAGCCCGAACCATCCACGGACTGCCAGAGCGCATCGGTGGAATGGGTCCTTCCCAAATCAATAATACCATTCCTTGTGAATCTGCACGGGCCGAAACATCTGAGGATACTCCTGGAAAATTTTTTCGATCCGCATCTTTATAGCTTCGTTGAATACGCCGATTTTGTCAATCAGACGCCAATCGCACCACCGATAGACGAGGAACTCCGCCTGTTTGCGGCGTTGCCGATCCGGGTCCTCGACCGTGTCGTACCATCTGTCCGCATAGACCATATCCCAATCCACCTTGTCCAAGTCGTCAAGATTGTCGAACCATTGAGTAAACTTTGCGATTCCGTGCCCATCGGAGAAGACAAAAGCAATCCCGTTTTGTTGAACGGCCTGACCAGATAAATCAACGGTTTTTGCCCTTCCGTGTAACCCGGAACCCGCCCCGTATGGAGCTATAAAAGCATGGGGGACCGCGGTCCAAAATAAAAAGCCACGTAATCGTGGATCACGCCGCCCGGTCCGCAAGGAATCGGGGCAACCTTCCGCTGTTTCTGAATGTCCAGATTATGGATGGTTTTGTACGGTAGGCCATCGTTAGGAGTCCAATGGGGAGCGTATAACTTTCCCCGTCGCAAGCAGGTCTCCAAGTTTTCTACATGGAGAAACCGATAAATAGGAGTAGGGATCGTCGCCTGCATTCTGCGGATCTTTCCAGAGAGGGCGATTTTTCGATCCTAGCAGTGCCTTGGGCCGCACATCCGTTCTGGATCAAGGAGTTGGCGGAGTTGGTCTTCGGGGGCCACGGCCTGCTCTTGGCAGATTTGGCGGATGGTTTTGCCGGTGCGGAAGGCTTCTTTGGCCAATTCGGCCGCCCGCTCGTAGCCGACCAGCGGAACCAAAGCGGTCGCCAAAGCTAAACTTTTTTCCACAGCCGCCTCGCATCCCGCCGCATTCGCCTCCATCCGGGCCAGATACCCCTGAGCAAACACCCTGGCCGAGCGGGACAAAAGCCGAATCGTCTCCAACACGGCCTCGGCCATCACCGGCATCATCACATGCAACTGGAACTGTCCGCCAGCCGCCCCACAAAAGGCAACGGTCTGGTCGTTGCCCAGCACGCGGGCTGCCGCTTGCATGACCGCTTCGCAAAGCACCGGATTGACCTTGCCGGGCATAATGGAACTACCGGGCTGAAGCTCCGGTAGAATAATTTCATACAGCCCACAGCGGGGGCCGGACGCCAAAAGCCGTACATTATTGGCAATATTAAAAAGACTTACCGCCACGCTGCGTAACTGTCCGTGGCATTCGACCAGGGCGTCCCGCTGCGACTGGGCCTCGAAGTGGTTCGCCGCCTCCACAAAGGGGATGCCCGTTTTTTGGGCCAACAGTTGGGCCGCCCGTCGGCCGAACTCCGGATGGGTGTTGATCCCGGTGCCGACCGCGGTACCGCCGATGGGAAGTTCCCAGAGGGCCTGCTCGGCCCGTTGCGCCCGGTCCATCGCCAATTCCATCTGCCGGGTCCAACCGCTGACCTCCTGGCCAAGCCGGATCGGCGTGGCATCGGCTAAATGCGTCCGACCGATCTTGATGATCCCCTGCCACTGGGCCGCCTTGGTCGCCAAGAGATGCCGGCACTCCCGCAAAGCCGGCAGCAGATGTTCTTTGATCGCCCGGGCCGCCGCCACGTGAATGGCCGTCGGAAATACATCGTTGGAACTTTGCCCCAGATTCACATGATCGTTCGGATGGATGGTTTTGACGGGGGCGAACCGATCCAGACCGGCCAATTCCATGGCCCGATGGGCGATGACCTCATTGGCGTTCATGTTGCTGGAGGTGCCGGAGCCGGTCTGATATACATCCACCGGAAACTGGCTGTCCCATTTTCCCTCGGCCACCTCCTGACAGGCCTGAATGAGGGCTTCGATCTGCTGAGCGGATAGGGCCCGGGGCCCGGCCTGCAATCGGCCTAGATCTCGGTTGACCACCGCGGCCGCCCATTTGACCAGCCCCAAAGCATGGATCAATTCCGGCGGGATGGGTCGGCCGGAGATGGGGAAGTTTTCTACGGCCCGCTGCGTCTGCGCCCCCCAATACGCCTCGACCGGCACACGCACCTGGCCCATCGTATCTCGTTCCAAGCGAAACTCCAGCATCATGCGATCCTTTGAAAAAACGTCTCTCGCCCACCCAGTCCTTCATCCTATCCAACGCAAAACCAGCGATCAACTCAGGAACCTTTTGGTCAGGCCGGCCAGGGCTTCCAACAGGGCGTCCAACATTCCCGGGGTGTGGCTGGCGCAAAGGCTGATCCGCAGACAGGACTCACCTTCCGGCACCGCCGGCGGTCGGATCGGCGGCACAAACAGGCCCCGCTCCGCCAAAGCGGCGGAAAGCTCCAGGGCCATTTCCGGTCGGCCCACCACAATAGGAATGATCTGACTTACACTGGGTCCCAAAGTCCACCCCTGCCGACGCAACTCGGCCCGGAGGTAGTCGGCCGATTCCAGAAGCTGCCGCCGCCGGATCGGTTCGGAGCGGACGATCTCCAGGGCGGCCATCGCCGCAGCCGCCATCGCCGCCGGCGGCGCCGTGGAAAACAGATAGGGCCGAGCACGTTGCACCAACCACTCGATCAGCCATCTGCTGCCCGCCACAAACCCGCCCACCGATCCCAGGGCCTTGCTCAACGTGCCGATGCGAATCGGAATCTCTTTTTCCACGCCCAAGGATTCCGCTACTCCCCGTCCTTGAGAGCCGAAAACACCGGTCGCATGGGCCTCATCGACCAGGAGCATGGCCTCGTACCGATGGGCCAGTTCGACCAACTCGCCAAGCGGGGCCAAATCGCCGTCCATGCTGAACAGACTGTCGGTAACGATCAGCCGACGCCGATACGAATCCGCGCGGTCCAAAAGCCGCTGCAACTGTTGGCACCCTCGATGCGCATACACCCGTACATCTGCCCGACTTAACCGGGCGCCGTCCCAAAGACTGGCATGATTCTTGGCATCCATATAGACGACATCGCCCGGCCCGACCAGAGCAGCTATCGTCCCCATATTGGCGGCAAACCCGGACCCAAACACCAAAGCGGCCTCGGTCCCCTCGAAATCGGCCAGGCGGGTTTCCAATTGCTGGTGCAGCCTGCTATAGCCGGTAACCAGGGGGCTGGCCCCGCTGCCCCAGCCTTCCTGCAGGGCAGCTCCAGCAGCCGCTTTCAGCCGTTCGTCTGCCGCCAACCCTAAATAATCGTTCGAGCCGAAATTGACCCATTCCCGGCCATCCAAGACCACCAGGGGTCCCTGCGGTCCCTGCCGGACCCGCTGACGACGCCGCAGACTGGCTTGGTCCAAGTGCGCCAACTCGGCCTCTATCCAACCCAACGGGTCTTTCCACATGAACCGTCGCCTCCTTCCCATCGGGAGAGTGTAGAATGGAAGAGGGGTTCTAGAAAAGTCCCCTATTATAGGAGGAGGCAAACAAAACCCAAGAGGGGTTCTCCCAGGTCTTCATCCCAGGAGTGCCCGAGATAGAGCCCCTCTATCAGATGGCCTAGTCCTATTCCGCCGAGGGGTGAACGGAGTCTTTCTTACTTAACTTGACTGTATCTACCGGAAGTCATTACCACAATCTGTTGGGTTGGAGCCGTTCTTACCCCCTACAGGTTGTGGGGGTTTGGCCGGGTAGATACAGTCCAATTAATAGAGGGTAACAGAGGATACTGTCCCGGCAACGTTTATTTATAGAGGATTTTTCTGCATGGCTTCGTCGAGCAGCGGCCCGCCTGCCCCATCGACGACCGAAGCCCCGAGGCTGGATTGGTCCCGGCTATTGCGGGAGCATGAACGCTGGCTTCGGACGGTGGTGTATGCGCGGCTGAGGGAACCCCAGGCGGTCGAAGAAGTCATGCAGGAGGTGGCGTTGGCTGCCGTGGAACAAAAGGCGCCCCTGGCTGATCCCACCAAAGCGGCCCCTTGGCTCTATCGGTTGGCGGTCCGACAGAGCCTTTTGTACCGCCGTCGCCAAGGGCGACAACGAAAACTCCTTGACCGGTACGCCCAGCGGCAAGAGGCCTGCCGAGCGGACAACCATCGCTCTGATCCGCTTCAGTGGCTTCTGGCCGATGAACGCCGAGAACTGCTCCATCGGGCCTTGGATCGGCTGCCTAAACGGGACGCCGAAATTCTGCTGCTGAAATATACGGAAGATTGGGGTTATCGGCAAATTGCCGAGCATCTAGGAACTAGCGAAAGCGCTGTGCAAGCCCGGCTTCACCGGGCTAGAACCAAACTTCGCCAAGAGCTTGCCTATCTGGTCCAAGGGGATGGCCGACCATGAACGCTCCGTCTTTTCCAGAGGGTTTTCAGACAGCCCGCAACGTTCCAACTGACGGGGAGAACCTCCCCCCTGCCCACCACGGGGTTATCCAAGGTCCAGGCTCCCCGGATAAACCAGCGGGGGATTGCCCGGATGAGGGGGTATTGGACCAGCTTGTGGATGGAGAACTTTCCCTGGCCCAGCAGCAGGAAGTGCTTCAGCACCTGCAGACCCATCCGGAAGGCTGGAGGCGATTGGCCCTGGCCTTCCTGGAAGCCCAAACATGGCGGCAGGAAATGCCCCGTTTGGTGCAAACTCCTATCGCCCACCCCCCCCAGCCGGTGCTTCGCCCTGCTTCTACGCGCCGGAACCGCATTCCGGCATGGCAAATGCTTGCATTGGCCGGAGGAGTTCTTATCGCCTTTTTAGGAGGCTATTGGACGCGAGATTTTTGGCCTGGTCTCCGGAACAGCTCCCCAGAGGGATTCCTTGTCCAAGGGAGTGCTCTTCCCCAACAGGAAAGAAAGCCCCATTCGGAAGCAGATTGGTTGAAGGAAACCCCGGGATACTCACGGAGAGAATTTTCTTCTGGGTGGGAATATGTAACTCTGACGGATGGTAGGGGACCGGATGGAGTACCTGAGGTGGTCCGGGTTCCGGTCAGCCCGACAATGCCGGAGAGCCGTCTGGCCCCGTCCGGGCCCCCTATCCCCGAAGAACTTCTCGATTTACTTCGTCGGTGGGGGGCAGAAGTCTCGCATTCTCGTGAGTTTGTGCCGCTTCGGATTGAGGATGGCCGCCAGGTCGTAGTACCTGTCGAACAGGTGGAACTCTATCATCGTGCCATGGGGGAACGGTACCAGTAACCGTTCAGTGCGGAAAGTAGGTCGATGGATTTCTCACCCAAGGGGATTTCTCACCAAAAATGTCATTCCCGCGTAAGCGGCAGTCCAGAAAGTAAGAAAAGTCCGTATTGCCTGGGTTCCCGTTTGCGGGGGAATACATCGGGACTGTTGCTTACACAGGAATGACACAGCGGTCTCCTCCACTTGGCTAAGATGACTGCATCCACCGGGACCCATTGCCACCCTTGGGGGAGTCCGAACGATTTTTAGCCCCTCCAAGTTGGAGGGGCCTGGCCGGGTGGATACAGTCAAACTAACGTGTTACCCACCTTCTGTAACAAAACGTTGCCTTCGGTAACAAATCCAAGGGAAGAGGAAGTAGAACGTGGACGTTGTAGGTTGGTCAGGTTGTTTGGCTTTTTTTCAAAGGAGGTTGGCGATGTACAAAGTAGGATGGTGGATGGTACTTGGCGTGTTGGTCGGGTGGCCGATTGGGGCAACGGGGGCGGAGCACCCATTCGTCCCGCCCCAATCCCTCCCGATTCAACAAATCCCAGGCGGGGGGCTATTTGTTTCCGGAGGAATAGTCGGGGGTGGTGGATCGGCCATCGGTGGGGGAGGGTCTGGTGCTGGCGGCATGGCGGGCGGCTGGAGCGGCGCCCCCTTTGTTCCGGCCGGGGCGTTCTCCGAGGCTTTGCCCAAACCGAGCGAATACTGGCTAGGGGTGGAATGTACGCCAGTGGATCCGACGCTGCGGTCGCAATTGCAACTGCCCGAAGGCCAGGGCTTGGTCGTCCGTTCTGTCGTATCGGACAGCCCGGCAGCCAAGGCAGGACTCCGGGAACACGACATTCTCCTGCAAGCCGGGGAGAAAAAGCTCCATCGGATCAACGACCTGATCGAGGCGGTCGAAGCGGCCAAGGAGCAGAAGATTTCGTTGGAGATCGTGCGGGAAGGCAAACGGCAGAAGATCGACGTTACCCCGGCCAAACGGCCTGCGGAACAAATGACGCCTGGTTTTGGTGGGGGCATGGCGATCCCCGCACCGGGCAATCCCGATTTCGAGACCTTCC
>Ga0272448_1000476_pt1 | contig 62071 bp, 54 predicted proteins | sample YNPCB0191_FD_202220 | JGI IMG/M metagenome (GOLD analysis project Ga0272448, IMG submission 202220) | Hot spring sediment microbial communities from Yellowstone National Park, WY, United States - YNP-CB-019-1 | ecosystem: Environmental > Aquatic > Thermal springs > Hot (42-90C) > Sediment... | reverse complement strand
AGTCAATTTGCCGGTCTACTTGCTGGCGGCTCAGGCCCACCTATGCTAGCGCAGACCGGCGCCCGGTTCCTTGGCCCGTCATGACGTTGCCGCCAACGTTACCGCTTGACACGGCCCGCCTCCCCGCTCAGTTGCTCCATGCAGATGTGGGCGCCCCGGGGCAAGCCCCGCCCGCCCCGCGTCCCGTTCCGCTTGGTGATATGCTCAGCAGCAAGGTGGCCACATCCGGGAGTCAGCTATGCCTACGCGACGCCTCTTTTTGACCGGCGCCCTGGCCGCGCCCGCCGTGCTCCGCGGGCGCCGCTACAGCGCCGCGGACCTCCGGCGCCTGCTGGAGCGCGGCGACGTGCGCGGTAAGCTCAGCAAGGACGATTTGCCCACGCCCGCGCTGCTGCTTGATCTGGACGCCTTCCAGTTCAACGTGCGGCGCATGGCCGAGCACCTCAAGCGCCACGGGCTGGCCTTCCGCCCGCATGGCAAAACTCATAAGTGCGGCGAAATCGCCCGGCAGCTGATCCGGGCCGGGGCCGTGGGTTGCTGCGCCGCAAAGATCAGCGAAGCCGAAGCCTTCGCTCGCGAGGCTGTCACCGGCCTGTTGATCACCACGCCGGTCGTCGGCCGCCACAAAATCCAGCGCGCCGTAGAGCTGGCGCGCCGACGCCCGGAAACCATCTTCTCGGTGGACAACGCCGACAACGTGCGTGAGCTGGAGCAGGCCGCCGCCGCCGCGCGCCTCCGCCTGAACCTGGCCGTGGATCTGCTTGTGGGCGGGCGCACCGGTGTGGAACCCGGCGAGCCCGCCCTGCGGCTGGCGCAACTGATTGCGTCGCTCAAGCACGTGCGGCTGGCGGGCATCCAGGCTTACGCCGGTCACGCCTCACACACCGTGGGTTTTGAAAAGCGGCGCGAGGTTTCCCGCCAGGCCATGAGCCGCGCCGTCGAAACCAGGGGCTTGTTGGAATCCAAAGGCCTGCCGTGCCCCCTGCTGAGCGGCGGCTCGACGGGAACCTACAACATTGACGTCGAACTCGAGGGCCTCACCGAGCTGCAACCCGGCAGCTTCATCTTCATGGACATTGATTACAACCGCATCGGCGGAGCCCAGGGCGAGTTCTTCGGAGACTTCCGCAACTCCCTCACCGTTCTGGCTACCGTCATCAGCAAGCCGGCCGCCGATACCGCCATCGTGGACGCCGGGCTGAAGGCTTTCTCCACCGATAAGCCCTTCACACCCGAGTGCCGGGCACGGGAGGGAATCCGCTACTTTTGGGCGGGCGACGAACACGGACGGCTGCTGCTCGGCGAGGCGGCCCGCGGCCTGGCGGTAGGCGACCGTCTGGAATTCGTCGTCCCCCACTGCGACCCTACGGTCAACCTTTACGACCGTATTTACTGCTTGCGCGGAGATGCCGTGGAAGCCTCCTGGCGGATTTCCGCACGCGGCATGAGCCAGTAGCCGCTCAAGCTTCGTAGACCAGGCGTCCCGCCAGCCAGGTTCGCCGCACGCTTAGGCGCAGCGGATCCGCCTGGAGATCAAACTCCACAAGATCGGCTGTTTCGCCGGGCGCCAAGCCTCGCCGGCGGCCCTCAATCCCCGCTATTCGCGCCGGATTCACCGTGGCCATGCGGATGGCTTCCGGCAGGCTCAAGCCGACCAGTCGCATCAGGTTCGCCACCCCTCGATCCATGCGCAGCGCCGATCCGGCCAGCCGCGTTTGCCCGGCCAGCACCACGCGCTCCTCCGGCGTCAAATCCACCTCCTGTTCGCCCAGACGGTAACGGCCCGGCGGACAGTTGGCCGGAGAGCTGGCGTCGGTCACCAGCAAACAACGCTCCTGTCCTTTAGCCCGCAGAGCCACTCTCAGAAAACAAGCCGGAAGGTGGATGCCGTCCACGATGAAGCCGGCGGCCAGCCGGTCTTCGGCCAACTGCTCCCAGATGTAGTTGGGATGACGCGGCAGCAAGCCGTGCGCGCCGTTGCCCAGATGAGTGGACAGCGAGGCCCCCGCCGCGGCGGCCGCCGCAATCTGCTCGCCGGTGGCGTTGGTGTGGCCAACGGCCACCGTGACGCCTTCCTTCACCAAGGCCTCGATGAAGCGCGGCGCCTCCGGCCATTCAGGGGCCAGAGTGAGCAAGCGTATCAGGCCCTCGGCCGCCTCCTGCATGCGGTGGAATTCATCCAGATCCGGCGGGCGAACCCAGCGTGCCGGATGAGCTCCCCGCGGCCCCTCCTCAGCCGAGATATACGGCCCCTCGACGTGCAAGCCGGCAATGGCTTCTCCCTCGGGCAGCAACCTGCGCGCCGCCGCCAGCTTCCGCAAGGCGGCCTGCATGTCCTCGGGAGCGCCCGTGATAACGGTGGGATAAAAGCGCGTCACGCCGGTTGAAAACAAAGAGCGGATCGCCCGTCCGATCTCCTCCAGGCTGGTCGCCGGGCTGTTGAAGTCCACGCCGCCAAATCCGTTGACTTGCAGATCAATGAAGCCGGGCGCCAACCGCCTCTGGGCGGAGGGCAGGGAAGTCTCTTCCACCGCCTGAATCCTCTCGTCGAAGACCACGCGGCGGGGCTGATCCGTGAGCGCATCAACGCCGAAACATTCCATAGGAGTTTGCTTTATTCACAACTTTCCCACAAGTCCGGGCCCACAACCCTCGGCGGCCGCGCGTAAAAAAACCTGTTGAAATCCGCCCAAATGCCGCCCTTTTCGCTGGCGCGCCGACCGCAATTCCGGTTAATAAATAAGAAGGCTCGGTGGAGTGCGGGCCGGACATATCAAGTCTCGGGGGAGGTGAGTGTCCGGCACGCGCTCCCGCCCCAATTAGCGAATTTCCCGCGCGCGCCCTCATTGCCCTCAAGCCCGGCCTACCGGTTCCGCAGCGTTGACCGCCGTCAACCATCCGTGGCGATCCGGCTTGGTCCCTTCGATGATCGCGAAGAACTCCTTCTGGAGCTTCTCGGTCACCGGCCCGCGCCGGCCGCTTCCAATCGTGATCCTGTCAATCGAACGGATGGGAGTGATCTCGGCCGCCGTTCCCGTGAAGAACACCTCGTCGGCGATGTAAAGCATCTCGCGCGGAATCAACGTCTCTACCAGAGGTATCTTCAAATCTTCGGCCAGCTTGATCACTGTGTCGCGCGTGATGCCCGGCAACACTGAGGCGCCCAGCGGCGGCGTCAGGATCCGCCCGTCACGCACCACGAAAATGTTCTCGCCGGATCCCTCGCTAACGTAGCCCGCGGGATCCAGCGCGATGCCTTCCTGATATCCGTTGGCCAGCGCCTCCATCTTGATCAACTGCGAGTTCATATAATTGGCGCCCGCTTTGGCCAGCGCCGGCAGCGTGTTCGGCGCCAGCCGGTTCCAGCTCGATACACATACATCCACGCCCTGGGCCAGAGCTTCCTCACCCAGGTATCGCCCCCACTCCCAACAGGCCAGGTAAACCTCCACCGGATTGCGCCCCGCGAAGACGCCCATCTCGCCGTAGCCGCGAAGTATGATGGGACGCACATAGCAGGCGCTCATCCGATTCACGCGGATCAGCTCCAGGATCGCCTCCGCCAGCTCGTCAAGCTTGTAGCCCACCTCAATGCGATAGATCTTTGCCGAATCCAGCATGCGCCGGATGTGCTCGCGCAGCCGGAACACGGCCGGCCCGCGCGGGGTCGCATAGCAGCGAATGCCCTCAAAGACCGAGCTGCCGTAGCTGACCACGTGCGAAAGCACGTGAATGCGCGCCTCCTCCCAAGGGATGAAAACGCCGTTATGCCAGATCTTTTCCGTGGGAGTTAACATGCCTGCCATTATAACGGAGGCCCGCCGCCGGCTGCGCCTTCAGGCTGCCGCATCGTATGCTTACTGATTAGGGTCTAGCTACGTGGTCTACGACGCCGTTTTATTCGACTTCGACGGGGTGCTGGCCGACACTGAGCCGCTTCATTGCGCCGCCTGGCAGAGGGCTCTAGAACCTTTAGGTATTACATTCGACTGGGACTTTTATCGCTCTGAAGCTATTGGCATTTCCGACGCCGATCTGCTGGCCCTGCTGGCTCGCCGCAGCCGCCCTCCCATGCCGGCCGAGGCCCTATGGCAATGCTATCCTCGCAAGCGCGACATCTTCCTCAAGCTCGCCCTCGCCGACCCGCCGATCCCGCCTGCCGTGCGCAATCTCATCCAGGAACTCAATCACCACAAGCTCGCCGTGGTCACCTCAACCTCACGCTCGGAGGTCGAGCCCGTATTGGCCGCCGCCGGCCTGTGGCCGTATTTTCAGGTGATCATCACCGCCGAGGACGTCGCCGCGCACAAGCCGGATCCTGAGCCATACTTGACGGCCGCACGGCGGCTAGGCTGCAAGCGCGGTCTGGCGGTTGAGGATTCCCAGGCAGGCGCGGCAGCGGCGCGCGCGGCGGGGCTGGACGTGCTGCAAGTAAAGGGTCCTTCGGAGCTGATCGGGAAGCTGGGGGCGGCGTTGGAGGTCGGCGCAGCGCAAGTCCGATAACAGATATTATGTAAACTGTGGCGGCCCCCCTCCTGCGCCCTCACCTGCCTCGCTGTGCTAGATTGGCTCGAAATGTCCACCGCCGCACCCCCAGCGCCCAAAGACCCCTACCGTCTGGACCCCGCCGACGTCGAAGAACCTCCACGCTGTTTGCTTAACATCCTCCGCAGGATCGGCCCCGGTATGATCTTGTGCGCGTCCATAGTCGGCTCCGGTGAGTTGATCGCCACCACCGCTCTGGGCGCGCAGGTCGGCTACACCGCGCTTTGGATCATCCTGCTGAGCTGCTTCGTCAAGCCCGTGGTTCAGGCCGAGATGGGCCGCTACACGATCGCCAGCGGCGAGACCGGCCTGGCCGCCTTCGACAAGTTTCCCGGCCCCCGTTGGCGTGTCAACTGGATCGTGTGGGCCTGGGCGGCGATGGTTTCCATCACCCTGTTCCAGGTGGGCGCGATGTTTGCGGGCGTGTCCCAGGTCATGCACACCCTGCTGCCTGTGATTCCCATAAACGCCTGGGTGCTCGGCCTGCTGGTCCTGACTCTAGCTCTATTGCTCGGCGGGGGTTACGAGCGCATTGAGAGGCTGGCGACGGTAAAGGTCGCCCTGTTCACGATGCTCACGGTGCTGTGCGCGCTGTTGCTGACGCGCATGCCGCAGTATTTTTCCTGGCGGGAGGTTCTCGGCGGTCTGAAGTTAAGACTGCCCCCCGGCGGGCTGACGCGCGCTGTCGGCGTCTTCGGCATTACCGGCGTCGGTGCCACCGAGTTTTTCATGTACCCGTACTGGTGCGTCGAAAAGGGCTACGCACGCTTCGCCGGGCGTGGCGACGGCAGCCCCGCCTGGCGCAACCGGGCGCTGGGTTGGGTGCGCGTAATGCAGGTGGACATTTTCGCCTCAATGCTGATCTACACGCTGGCAACGGTCGCGTTTTATCTGCTGGGCGCCGGAATCCTGCACGGCATGGGCCTGGTGCCGGCGGCCGACGCCATGATCGCGGTGCTCTCAAACATGTATACCCAGACGCTGGGCGGATGGGCGTTGTGGGTCTTTTATGCCGGGGCTATCGCGACGCTATACGGAACTGTTTTTGCCGCCACCGCCGCGCACTCCCGACTATATGCGGACATGCTGCGGCTGATGGGCTTCTTCCGGGCCGACGACTACGCCGCCCGGCTGCGCTGGCGCAAGCGTTTCGTCTGGGTGCTGACGATCGTCCCCGCCGTGCTTTACTGGATATTTCGCGAACCTGTGGGCATGGTGTTCGTCGGCGGCTTGGCGCAGTTCCTCATGATCCCCGTCATCGCCGTGGCGACCCTGTACTTGCGGCATCGCAGGCTGCCGCGCGCAGTCGCGCCGTCCGGGGCCACTACCATCGCCGTCTGGTCCGCCACCCTGGTGATTGCCGCGCTGATGGGCTACTACCTCGTCACGCAGCTCGGCCGCTGGCTCTGACACAGCTTCAGCGGAAAAACAGCACGTCGGGCCGCACGAACAATTTGGCGTCGGCGCACACGCCGCACTCCATCCGGTAGCCCGGCCACGCTTCGCGAACCAGCTCCGGTATGCGCCGCGGGTCGTCCTCGCGGTGGTAGGCCGAAAGCGCCAGTCGCGGGCGGAACCGCGACAGAGTGTTTCGGGCGCCTGCTAGGGCCTTCTGTTCAGCCCCCTCTATGTCCATCTTGATGAAGTCCACCCGTTCCAGATGCAGCTCATCCACCAGCTTGTCAATGGTGGTCAAGGGGACTTTGGGCCCCTCCCGTGCTCTTTCCGGCCGCATGACGACGCTGTCGGCGGGCGAGTTGCCGGGATCAACGTACAGGGTAAGCACATCGTCCCGGTCCCAGACCCCTTTGGGATAAATCACGACCCGTCCGACCTCGACTTCACTGGCGAAATTCCGCCGCAGGCACTCCAGGTTCTCGGGCGCCAGTTCGATGGCCACCACCAGCCGCGCCCCCGCGGCCAGCGCCTCGCGCGTGAAGACTCCTACGCTGGCGCCGCAATCCAGCACCACGTCGCCCGGCTGCACCCCTAGTGTGCCTTGCCCGTAAATCCTGCGTTCCTGCTCGGCCAGATTGAAAGGCAGTGAGTAATCGCTGCCGCGCGGGATCCAGTAGCGACCTTTGGGCGTCTCCCAGAGGTTGTAACCCGCCGGATCCTGTTCAAGCAGGCGGCTGGCCGCCAGTATGCGGTCCTTCAGTTCGATCTGCCACCGCAGATTGTCGGCGCTGCGCATCGTCTCCCGCCACGGACAAGGACCGGCGCGCCCCGTCAAGTATAAGGCCGCCAGCCGCACCGGCGTAATGAAGTACACCGCCGCAGCAGCCACGATCACAGCCGTCACTACCCACCGGATCATCCTGCCCACGCGCATGCTTCGATGGTAACAGGATGGAGGCCGGCTCTATCCGGGTGCGGAAGATTTCAGGCAACTTCCCTCCCCGCGGTTCGTATTGCTTGTTGAATGGCTCCGATGCCTCAGTTCGCGGACCTTCTCCGCGAGCACCAAAGCCTGGTTTACAGCCTGGCCTACCACGCTCTCGGCGACCGTGCCGCGGCGGAGGATCTCACGCAGGAGGTCTTTTTGGCTTTGCACGAGCACCTGGGCAAGCTGGAATCCGAAGCCCACGTCAAGGCCTGGCTGATGCGCGTCACCGCCAACCGCTCGATTGACGAGATCCGCAGGCGCCGCTACCGGCGCGGACCGTCGCTTGAGCAGACCAGCGAGCCCGTGCGCGAGCCGCTGCAAGAGGAAATGGTCTTGCGGGATGAGGTGCGCCGGCTGGTAGCCACCCTGCCGGCGACCGCGCGCACGATTCTCATCCTCCGCTACCAGGAGGAGCTGGAACTTGCCGAAATCGCCCGGTTGCTCGAGGTGCCCGTGCAGACCGTCAAGAGCCGTCTGCATCGTTCAGTCAACTTGCTGCGCCAGAGGATCGCGCGCAAGTTTTCCGCCGCCCGCGCGGGGAGGCAAGCATGACCGAGTGGGACAACTTTGAAGATCACCTGAGGGCGTCCCTGCGGCGTGTTGAGGCGCCGGCGGGCCTTCAGGAGCGCATACTGCACGCCGCCCGGCTGCGCCGGCTGCGCCGGCAGCTTTGGCTTCGCGCCGCCGCGGTCCTGTTGCTGGTCATCTCAGCCGCGGCGTACGGCGTTTTCTGGCGACTGCAAGTGCGAGCCAGGCAGGCCGAGCAGGCCCGGCGGCAGCTTGAGCTCGCAATCCAGATCACTAACCGCCGCCTCTCTCAGGTGGAGCAGCAACTCAGTAGCATCGGCGTCAAAACCATCCGTTTCGAGGAGGTCTCGCAATGAAAAGACTTTGGGTAATTTGGCCGGCAACGGCCTTGGCGCTGCTGGCGCAGGCCATTGACTTCAGCGTGCTTGACAAACTGGCGGGGAAAGCCAAGGAGTCGGCTGTGGTAAACCTGGGGCCCGAGCAGCTTTCGCTGGTCGCCGGCCTGGGAGGCAAAGGGGGTGCCGAGAAGCTCGGCGATCTGGCTAAGGAACTCCGGGCTGTTCAGGTGCGCAGCTTTGAGTACGATGCGCCCGGCATGTATGACATGGAGCTGGTGCGTTCGTTCCGTGACAAAGTCAAAGCTTCGGGCGAATGGACGAGCGTTGTCTCCGTGAAGGAAAAGGACGGCTTTACCGAGATATTGGTCAAGAAGGGCACCCAGGGCAAACCGGGCGGGTTACTCATCGTGGCCGCCGAGCCTAAGGAGGTCAGCGTGGTTCACGTCGAGGGCCTTTTCGATCTGAGCGCGCTTCGCGGGCTGGGCGTCCTGCCGGGTGTTCCAAGCTTGGGCGCGGGCCCCAAGAAGGAGGCTGCCCCATCACCAGCCCCCAAATCCGGTAAGCAGGAGTGAGGCGGCCGCCGGCGGCGGCCCCTCGGGCTTCGCTCCTTGCTATAATCCCAGGGACTTACAGTTCGGATTATCGCAAGGAGGAATCTCAGGCATGTCTCAGAACCCGCAGGCCGCAGGACGCAGAGGTTTCTTCAAACGGCTGATGGCTCTGGCCGGCGCTTCGGCCGCCGCTCCCGCCGGCGCCGCGGCTCAGCCCGCGCCGCCGGAAAGTTTCGACCTGCTGCCGCCCTACGCTCGCGCTCAGAACTATCGTTCCCTCAAGCAATCCAGCTACGACCGCAGCGGCGGCAACGCCGATCGCTGGCAGATCCCGCCCGGGGGCACCCAGGAGGTTTTCAATTCTTCCGGCCCCGGCATCATCTCGCACATCTGGTTCACCATCTCCGCGCCCAGCGCCATGCACTTGAAGGAAATCGTGCTCCGCATGTACTGGGAAGGTAACGCCAAGCCCAGCGTCGAGGCCCCCATCGGCGATTTCTTCGGACTCAATTTGGGCCAGTATCAGATCTATCAATCGGCCTATCTGGCCTGCTCGCCGGGCCGCTCCCTGAACTGCTACTTCGCCATGCCGTTCCGGCGCTCGGCGCGCATTACGGTGACTAATGAGGGCGCCCAACAGGTCGGGGCGTTCTACTCCAACATTGACTACATGTTAGTCGAGGCCCTGCCCCGAGACGCTATGTATTTCCACGCCCAATATCGCCAGGCCTCGCCCTGCACGGCAAACACGGCCGGCAAGCTCAACCCCGACGGCAAGCTCAATTACGTCTACGCCGAGGCTCGCGGGCGCGGTCAAATCCTGGGCTGCACGCTGGGCGTGCTACTGAATGCCGACGGCTGGATGGGCGAGGGCGACGACATGATCTTTATTGACGACGAAACCAAGCCTGTAATTATCGGCACCGGCTCGGAGGATTATTTCTTGGGAAGCTGGAACTTCGGCGGGCGCGACGGCGCCGTGCCCTTCGCCCATCATTACTACGGTGCGCCTCTGATCATCATGCCCGAGCGCACCGGCGGGCGATACTGCTGCTATCGCTTCCACGGGGACAATCCGATAACTTTCACCCGTTACATGAAGTACACCATGGAGCACGGCCACGCCAACGACCGCGGCGATAACTTCTTCTCCGTCGCCTACTGGTATCAGACCGAGCCTTACACCGACTTCCCCGCCCTGCCTCCCGCGCAGCAGCGCATACCACGCCTCAAACTTCCCGGCTGAGCCTTAAGCGCAGCGGCCGGCGCCCATATTACACTGTGGTGCGATGCGCACCCTGCTAAGCTTGCTGACATTTGCCGGTCTCATGGCAGCGGCCGAGCCGCCCCTCTATCAGGCCGAGATGGTCTTCCCGCTGGACCGGCTGCACAACCACTCATCCTCGCTGGTCGAGTTGCCCGACGGCAGCCTGCTCGTCGCTTGGTATCGCGGATCCGGCGAGCGCTCCGCCGACGATGTTCAGGTGCTCGGGGCGCGACTCCCGGCGGGCGGCAACCGCTGGAGCGCGCCCTTCCTGCTGGCGGACACACCCGACTTTCCCGACTGCAATCCTGCCCTGTTTGTGGACGCCTCCCGGCGACTGTGGCTGATCTGGCCGGTGATCATCGCCAACCAGTGGCATACGGCACTGCTGAAGTACCGTATCTCAAACGATTACGGCAGACCCGGCCCGCCCGCCTGGCAGATCAGCGAGCCTTGGCTGGCGATCCCCCGGAATTTCCAACAGAAGGTCAGGCAAGCCGTTGAGCCGCTGCTTAGCGGAGAGACAGCGGGACAGCGGCGGGCATACCTTAAGGATCTACTTGAGAAATCCGCAGATAAGTACTTCAGCCGTATGGGCTGGATGCCCCGCAACCACCCCCTCCAGCTACCCTCCGGCCGCATCCTGATCCCTCTTTACTCCGACGGCTTCAGCTTCTCGCTCATCGCCATCACCGACGACGGCGGTCGCACCTGGACCACCAGCGAGCCGCTGGTCGGCGCCGGCGCAATCCAGCCCACCCTGGTCCGCAAGCGGGACGGCGCCTTAGTGGCTTATATGCGCGACAACGGTCCTCCGCCCAAGCGCGTCATGAGGAGCATTTCCTCGGACGACGGCGTCACCTGGTTGCCGGTCGTAGACACCGATTTGCCCAACCCGGGATCAAGCCTGGAGGTCATCGCGCTGCGCGACGGCCACTGGGTGATGGTGTACAACGACACCGAGCGCGGGCGGCACTCACTGGCGGTAGCGCTGTCGGATGACGAAGGCGCCACTTGGAAATGGAAGCGACATCTGGAGCTGGACCGCCGCGAGCAGGGCGCCGGCGCCTTCCACTACCCTTCCCTCATTGAAGCCCGCGACGGCTCCCTGCACGTAACTTACAGCTACTTCCTGAACCACCTGCCCGCCGGCGAGCCGCGCAAAACCATCAAACATGTGCGCTTCAACGCCGCCTGGATCCGGCAGGGTGATAGCTGAGGCCGGCCGAATAGTACAATCGTAAGCCACATGCGACCTACAGCGGTCATTCTGTTGCTCTGCTCGAGCGCGCTGCCTCTGCTTGCCGCCCGCCAGCCTGTGCGAGCGCGCCACGCCATGGTGGTCTCGCGCGAGGCCCACGCCACGGACGCCGGTCTGGCCGTGTTGCGCGCCGGCGGCAACGCCGTAGATGCTGCCGTGGCGGTGGGTTTCGCGCTGGCGGTCACTCATCCGGCGGCGGGCAATCTGGGCGGCGGCGGGTTCATGCTCATCCGTTTCGCCGACGGTCGCGCCACGTTCCTGGATTTCCGCGAACGCGCCCCGGCGGCCGCCTCCCGCGACATGTACCTGGCTCCCGACGGCAAGCCCACGCGGGATAGCGTCGAGGGCTGGCGCGCGGCCGCGGTGCCGGGCACGGTCCGCGGCCTGGAGTACGCAGCGCGCAAGTACGGCACTATGCCCTGGGCGGATCTACTGGCGCCGGCCGTGCGGCTGGCGCGGGAGGGCTTCCCGGTCTCCTGGGGCTTGGCCGACAGCCTTCGCGCCGGCAAGCTGCTGGCGCGCTTTGCGGAATCGCGCCGCATTTTCCAGCGCGACGGGCGTTACTGGGAGCCCGGCGAGCGGCTCGTGCAGCCGGAACTTGCCGCCACGCTGGAGCGCATCGCACGCGGCGGCGCAGACGAGTTCTACCAGGGTGAAACCGCGCGCCGCCTGGCGGCCGCCATGCGCGAGCACGGCGGCTTGATCACGCTCGACGATCTGAGAACCTACCGCGTCGTCGAGCGTGAACCCCTGCGCGGGCGTTACCGCAATTGTGAAATCATCACCGCACCGCCGCCCTCCTCCGGCGGCATCGGCATCCTCCAGATGCTGGGCATGCTGGAGGGTAGCGGCTTTGAGAAGCACGGCGCCGGCTCGGCGGCCGCCGTTCACTGGATGGCGGAGGCCATGCGCCGTTACTTCGCCGACCGCAGCCGCTATCTCGGCGATCCGGATTTCGTCCGCATCCCGGTGGCAGGCCTGCTCGACCCTCGCTACTTGGCCGAACTCCGCAGCTCGATTGACCCCGAGCGCGCCACGCCCAGCGCCGTCCTGCACCCCGGCAATCCCGGCCGCTACGAGCGCGCCGAAACCACCCACTACTCAATCGTGGATGCGCAGGGCAACGCCGTGGCCGTCACTTACACCCTGAACGGCAGCTACGGCTGCGGCGTCACGGTTCCGGGCCTCGGCTTTCTGCTCAACAACGAGATGGACGATTTCGCCGCCAAACCCGGAGCGCCCAATTTCTACGGCCTGGTTCAAGGCGAGGCCAACTCCATCCAGCCCGGCAAGCGCCCGCTGTCCTCCATGACCCCTACCATCGGCCTGCGCGACGGCAAGCTCTATTTCGTCGTCGGCTCGCCGGGCGGCCCGCGCATCATCACCACCGTGCTTCAGGTGCTGGTCAATCTGCTGGACTTCGGCATGAACATCCAGGAGGCCGTGGACTGGCCGCGTTTCCATCACCAGTGGCTTCCCGATAGACTGTACATGGAGCCCGGTTTTTCCCCTGACACCGCCGCTTTGCTGCGAGCGCGCGGCCACACGCTGGAGAAGATTGGCTCCATGGGCGAGGTGGCCGCTATCCTGGCGCAAGGCGGCCGGCTGGAAGGCGCGGCCGATCCTCGCGCCGAGGGCAAAGCCGCGGGCTTTTGAGTCACATGATGCGCGTACTATCCACGCACCTGTTCGTCAACCACCGCCTGACTACCGCCTTGTTGGACAGAATCCGCCATGCCGGTCTGCCGGCGGTCGAGATATTCTGTGCGCGCCAGCACCTGGACTATCGCAACCGCGCCCAGATCACCGAGCTGGCGCACTGGTTCCGGGATTCCGACTTGAAGCTGCACGCCCTGCACGCCCCCATTTACAGCGACGACGTCTGGGGACGCTCGGGTCCCAACGCCGTCCTCAACATCGCCGAGCCCGTCAAGATCCGCCGCATCCGCGCGGTGGATGAAATCAAACGCGCCATCGAACTGGCCGAGAGCGTGCCCTTCCGCTATTTGATTCAGCATCTAGGCCTGCCCGAAGAGGAATACGACGAGCGCAAGCTGGAGGCCGCCTTCTCATCCCTGGAAGAGCTCTCGGTCTTCGCCCGCCAGCGGGAGGTTGAAATCCTGCTGGAGAACATCCCCAACGGTTTGTCCAGCGCCGAGCGTTTGGCGGATTTCGTGGAGTCCACCCATTTGACCTTGGGCTTCTGCCTGGATGTCGGCCATGCCCATCTGGGCGAGGGCGTGCAAGCCGCCTTCCATCGCATGCAGCCTCGCCTCCGCTCCACGCACTTGCACGACAACGACGGGCGCGAGGACAGCCATCTGTTTCCCCTGATCCGCCCGCAGGGCACGATAGACTGGGAGAAGACCATGCGCCTGTTGCGCGCCTGCGGCGACCAGCTCCCGCTGCTTTTGGAATTGCGGGAGGACCCGGAATTGAAGAACCCGCTGGAAGCCGTCGGGGAGGTTTTTGACCGCTTGGAGAAACTCTGAATGACGGAAACTCTGCCGCCTCGCATCACGATTTCCGAAGCCGCCGGCTACGTGGGGCGGCGCGTCCGCCTGGCGGGCTGGCTGTATAATCTGCGCTCCAGCGGCAAGATCCTGTTCCCGCTGGTGCGCGACGGCACTGGCATCATGCAGTGCGTGGCCGTCAAAAGCGCCTTGCCGGAAGACGTCTTTCAGACCGTGCGCGATCTGACGCAGGAATCCTCGCTGGTGGTCAGCGGCGTCATACGCGCCGAGCCTCGCGCCCCCGGCGGCTACGAGCTGGATTTGGACGGCGTCGAGGTCCTCCAGCGCGTGCCCGAGAGCGATCCCTATCCCATCACGCCCAAAGAGCACGGCATTGAGTTCCTCATGGATCGCCGCCACTTGTGGCTGCGCAGCCGCCGCCAGCATGCCATCCTGCGCGTGCGCCACGAAGTGGTGCGGGCGGTCCGCGACTATTTCGATTCGCACGGCTTTACGCTGGTGGATACGCCCATCTTCACCCCCGCCGCTTGCGAGGGCACCACCACGCTGTTCGAGGTCAACTACTTCGACGACGAGAAGGTCTACCTGACGCAATCCGGCCAGCTTTATAACGAAGCCACGGCCATGGCCTTCGGCAAGGTGTATTGCTTCGGCCCCACTTTCCGCGCCGAGCGCTCAAAGACCCGCCGCCACTTAACCGAGTTCTGGATGGTCGAGCCGGAAATGGCCTACGCCACCCTGGATGACGTCAAGCAGCTCGCCGAGGAACTGATCGTCTTCATCGTCGGCCGCGTGCTCGAGAACCGGCGCGCAGAGCTGGCCGTGCTCGAGCGCGACGTCTCCAAACTGGAGCAGGTCCGCCCTCCCTTCCCCCGCATAAGCTATGACGAGGCTGTCCGCCGGCTTCAGGCCAAAGGCAGCACCATCCAGTGGGGCGCCGATTTCGGCGGCACGGACGAAACCCTGCTCAGCGAGGACTTCGACCGTCCCTTCATGGTGGATCGCTTCCCCACCGCCGTAAAGGCTTTCTACATGCAGCCGGATCCGGAGCGCCCGGAGGTGGCCCTGGGCGTGGACGTGCTGGCGCCGGAAGGCTACGGCGAAATCATCGGCGGCGGCCAGCGCATCCATGACCTGGGGCTGCTGCTGCGCCGCATTCAGGAACACAACTTGCCGCGCGAGGCTTTCGACTGGTACATTGACCTGCGCAAGTTCGGCAGCGTGCCCCACGGCGGCTTCGGCATGGGCATCGAGCGCGCCGTAGCTTGGATCTGCGGCCTGGATCACGTGCGCGAGACCATCGCTTTCCCTCGCATGCTCTACCGCACGCGGCCTTGAGCTTATGCCTCGCTCGGAAGTTGCGGTCATCGGCGCGCCTCTGGACCTGGGCACCAATCGCCGCGGCGTGGACATGGGTCCTTCCGCAATACGGGTGGCCAACCTTGGGCCGCGTCTGGCCTCGCTGGGCTTTCGCATCGAGGACTGGGGCAACGTGGCGGTCGAGCAACCCGAGCGCGCCCCGCAGGGCCCGGCCAACGCGCGCTACCTGCCTCAGATCGCCCAGACCTGCCGCCGGCTGGCCCGCACCGTCGAGCAGGCCGCGGACCGCGGGCAGATGCCTCTGGTGTTGGGCGGCGATCATTCGGTCGCGGTTGGCACCGTCTCCGGCCTATCCAGGCACTTCCGCAAGCGCAAGGCGCGCATCGGGCTGATCTGGATTGACGCCCACCCCGACATGAACACTCCCCAGACCAGCCCCTCGGGTAACGTGCATGGCATGCCCTTGGCCTGCTGCGTCGGGATGGGGCCGCGCTCGCTCACCCATATTTATGGCTACGCGCCCAAGGTGGATCCAAAAAACGTCGCCCTCATCGGATTGCGGGACGTAGACAGCCTAGAGAAGCCCCACGTCAAGCACTCCGGCGTGCGCGCCTTCACCATGCGCGACATTGACGAGCGCGGCATGCGTGCCGTGATGGCCGAAGCCATCCAGATCGCCTGCGCCGGCGCCGAAGGCTTCCACCTGTCGCTGGACATGGACAGCCTGGACCCGCAGGAGGCTCCGGGGGTCGGCACCCCGGTGCGCGGCGGGCTGAACTACCGTGAGGCCCACCTGGCTATGGAGATGATCTGTGATTCCGGGCGCATGGTTTCCATGGAGGTAGTGGAGGTGAATCCCGTGATTGACGAGGCCAATCGCACGGCCATGCTGGCGGTCGAGCTGGTGATGTCGGCCCTGGGCAAGCGCATTCTATGAAACTACGCGTCGCAGTGTTGTACGGCGGGCGCAGCGGGGAGCACGAGGTCTCCATCCGCTCCGCGGAGTCCGTGATGGCGGCCATGGATCCCGCGCGCTATGAAATCCTGCGCATCTTCATCAACAAAGAAGGCCGCTGGGAGCCGCGCCCCATCCTGCCTGAACCGGGCGCCAATCCCGGCATTGACGTGGTCTTTCCGGTCCTGCACGGAACTTTCGGAGAGGACGGCACGCTGCAAGGACTGCTGGAGCTGGCGGATCTGCCCTATGTGGGCGCCGGCGTGCTCGCCAGCGCGGTCTCTATGGACAAAGACGTCATGAAGCGGCTGTGTCGCGAGGCCGGCCTGCCGATTGTGGACTACTTGGTCCAGTATCGCGGAAGCCTGGACGCGGCCGCCGCCGAGCGCCGCTTCCCCTATCCGGTCTTCGTGAAGCCCGCCAACCTGGGCTCCAGCGTAGCGGTCTCCAAGGCCCGTAACCGCGCCGAGCTGGCGGCGGCCATGGAGCTGGCCGCCCAGTACGACCGCAAGGTGATCGTCGAGCGCGCCATCGCCGGCCGTGAGCTGGAGTGCTCAGTGCTGGGCAACCGCCGGCCGGAAGCTTCCCTGCCCTGCGAAATCGTGCCCTCGCGCGAATTCTACGATTACCAGGACAAGTACCTGCTGGACGCAGCCCGCTTGATCGTGCCCGCCGACCTGCCGCCCGATCTCACCGAGGAAGTTCGCCGCCTGGCGGCGGCCTGCTATCTGGCGGTCGAATGCGAGGGCATGGCGCGCGTGGACTTCCTGCTGGAGGCCGCCACCGGCCAGCTTTACATCAACGAGATCAACACCATTCCGGGCTTCACCTCCATCAGCATGTTCCCGCGGATGTGGCAGGCCACCGGGCTGTCGTACCCGCACCTGATTGACCGGCTGATCGAGCTGGCCCTGGAGCGCCACGCCGCCCGCCGCGCCACCCGCTACAGCATTTAGAGCGAAAGCCTCGCCCTGCTCGGCTTCGCCGACCAGGCAGCCTGTTCAGGGCAGATACATCCCCAGCTTCTCGGGCTCGGGCAGTTTCTTGCTAGCCGAGTATTGCTGCGCCGCGGCGGTGAACTGCCGGCTCTTCTCAACCCAATAGAGGACCTCCGCGTCGTAGCGCGCCAGAACGTTATCCAGCCAGTAGGGCCGGTTTTCCGTCAGCCAGGCCGCGCGGTACAGCGCCTTGATCTGGTTGGCGTAGTCTCTGAGGTCCTGGAGGAGCCCGTTGGTGGAGTTGATGCGCGACAGGTTCCGGCCCACCCTGGCCGCGTCAGCCTGATGGTTCAGCGCGTCGCGATAAAGCTCCGCGATCCGGGCGCCGAACTGCACCTTCATTCCGAGGTAATCCAGCCGCCTGGCCGCCAGACGCAAGAAATCCAGGGTTTGCCGGCGGCAACGTGCTTTGGTCCGGCTGGCTTCCAGATCCACCAGGGCCTCCTCGGCGATCCGGCGGATTTCCGAAGCCGATGGACGGATCCTGGCCGCGATCGCCGATCCCGGTTCTGAAAACACGTCGAGCCAGAACAGGCGATTGCTCGCGTCGCCGACGCGCGCAGCGCGCAACAGGCCGTGAATCCGATCCAGACGGCGGATCACGTCGGCGAAATCACCGTCCTGGTGGCGGTAGAAGACCCAATCGAACGCGCGGTGGAAAGCCGCAAGCTCGACTTCGCCCGGTTGCCAGGCGGCCGCGGCCGAAAACACGATGGCATACCAGTTCAGGTTGAACAGAGCCTCGCCGTCATCAGCCCAGTGCGTGTTGAACATGCCCGCTGCGCCCATACGCTTGCCGTCGCGCACGAAATTTTGGATGTTGCCTAGGGCGTCTGAGACATTGGGGTAGATCCGGTTCCAGTTGTTCAGACCGGGACAAACGAAAAACTCGAAGCCGGCATCGCGGAAGGGTTTGATGTACGGCGAAAAATCGTCCATCGGGTTGTAGACCCAGGTCATAGCGACCAGATTCCGGGGCAACTTCGGGATCAGGCCGGCGTGTCGCAACGCGATGTCGCCCCAAAACATGAGCTTGCGATTGAGCGGCGCCAGCATTCGCCCGACGCGCTCCATGTGGGCCACGTACACCTCTCCCACCCCGTCGCGCTCGGCCCTGGCGCGGGCACGCCCTTCGCCAAGCTCGAAGGTTTCGTCGCTGCCGATGTGCAGAAATCGGCTGGGGAACGAGGCGGCCAGTTGCGCCGCCGCCTGGCGTATCCATTGGTAAGTGCGCTCGCTTTCGGGACTCAGCACGCTGCCGTACGGGATCTCGGCCATGTCGGCGTACAGCTCGAACTTAAGCATGTGATGCAGGTGACCGAAGGTCTGCTGCTGCGGCGCCAGCTCGACCTGGTGGCGGCGAGCGTAAGCCGAAAGCCGCCGGGCAAGCTCCGGGGTGAACTCACCGCCCTCCGGCGCCGCCAGCGGCGCGTGCCGGTAACTAAACACATGCTCCATGTAGAAACTGAGCATGTTGAGCTTGTACTCGCCGGCAGCGCGTATCAGGGCCTTTATCTGTTCCTCGGTCAGGATCGGCCCGCGGCTGATATCTACGGAAAGCCCCCGGTAGCGAAGCGCCGGCCAGTCGGCGATTGTGACCGCAGGCGCCCGCCCGCCGGGGCCGATGAGCTGACGCAGCGTCTGGACGCCGTAATAGACGCCCGCGGCGGTTCGCCCGGCCACCAGCGCCCCGGACGGCGTAACGCTAAGGACGTAGCCTTCCTCGTTGTCGAGCGCCTCGCCCGCCAGGCCCAGCCGCCGGATCTCCCGGTCGGCCTCCGGCGCGCCCGCGCGCATAATCCGTATCACGGCCCCGGGCCCGGCCCCCAGTGAGGCCTTCAGCCCGTGAATGGCCTTCAGTTCCTCTATCAGGGTTTCTGCGGCGGCGTGGTCCTCGGTTGAGGCCGCCTGAATTACCACGGGCGAGCTGAGCGTGAGTTCACCCCGGCCCGGCTTCAGCGACCGCGGCGCGGGCGCCAGCCTGAAATCCTGCGCCCCGGTGAGAGCGGCGAACAGCACGACGGCGAATAGAGCGCGCAACATGCATCCTAGTAAATCACGACCTCCGGCCTCCCAGCGGCTCGATCCGGCGCTCGTCCTCCAAGCCCGCCCCGCGCCTGGCTGCGCCGGCAGCGGGGCGGAGTTCGGCTACAATTCTCTCAATGAGACTCACAGTTTTCCTGCTGGCATCGCTGGCCCTGGCGGTCGAAACCCCGCCGAAAGCCGACGAATTCCCCACCGCCGACGGAGCTGTGCGCATCACTCCCATCCGCCACGGCAGCCTCATGATCGAGGCCGCCGGTCAGGTGATTCACGTGGATCCGGTTGGCGAGGATGCTTATCGGGGCCTGCCGGCGGCGGACTTGATCCTGATCACGCACACCCACGGCGACCATCTGGACGCGAAGTTGTTGCCCAAACTCCGCAAATCCGCAACCCAGGTGTTTGCTCCCGAGGCCGCACTGAAAGCCGTCCCGGATGCGGTCGTCATCCGCAACGGCGAGCAGAAAAGCTTCGGCAAATGGCGGATCGAAGCTGTGCCGGCTTATAACCTCCGGCGCGGCCCGGCCCCGGGGCGCCTGTTTCACGAGAAAGGAGCGGGCAACGGCTACGTACTCACTTACGGCGGCAAGCGCTTCTATATCTCTGGCGACACCGAGGGCATCCCGGAAATGAAGGCTTTGCGCGACATAGAAGCAGCCTTCATTTCGATGAACCTGCCCTATACCATGCCGCCGGAGGAAGCCGCCGAGGCCGTCAAGGCCTTCAAACCGAAGGTGGTCTACCCTTACCACTACCGCAATTCGGACCTATCGGTATTCGAGAAGGCCCTGGCCGGCACCGGCATCGAGGTCCGCCTGCGCGACTGGTACCGCTGAGCAGCTTCAGCGGCGCGCGGCGCCCGGACTTTCCTTCAGCCTTATCCCGCCGCGCGTGCCTTCAGGCAACGCCAGGATGCCGCCGCGGTCCGTGCGCTGTTCGCGCATCTGCTCGTCGTCAACCTCTACGTCGTAGGCTTGATCCGGCTTCAGGCCCACAATGAAGACCGGACCGCCGCCCTCGCTGACCGCGAATCGCAGCTTGCTGGCGGCTATCAGGACCGTGGCTTGCCCGACGCGCACCGCGGCTGGCCCCGAGCCTGGCTGCAACCGGCGCGGTCTGCCCGAGCTGAAGCTCTGTATCTGCCCGTCGAAACAGCCCAACCAGTCGGCATCCTCCTCCCAGCTTGAGCGCAAGAACAGCCTGCCGAACTTCTCATCGTGGTAAACCAGCGGCAGGCTGTGGTAAGTCAGCCCGGGATGATATGGATTGGCCCACAGAAACTCGTAAGTGATGCCCCGCGGATGCCGCATCAAATAGCGATCCTGCATTATCCAGCCTTGCAAAAACTGTGTTTCCTGAGCGTTGGGCTCGTAAGCCACCATGGCCATCTCGGCGGCGCGCGACATCATCGCCTCGATCAAGTCCGGCTCCGCCGCCCGCGAGGCGGGAATACGGTATTCGTTCTCGGCAGCCGGGTAGGAGGCCGGATAGTAGCTCATGAGCTGGTAAACAGGCAGCTCCTTGAAAAACCAGCGCGCGTCTTCGCGTAGGTCCAACTGAAGATTGTCCCGCAAGGCGTGCAGCATCTCAAAAAGCGGATAGTGATCCGCACGGGCCACAGCACGGCCCTGCCGCAGCCCGGCGACAACCTTTCCCCGCCACCAGCGCTGCACGACGGCTTCTAACTGCGCCGCGGAAAGCTTGGGGCGATCGTCAGCCAGGGCAATGGCCGCCAACACGCGGGCGCAGGCGGCCGAGACGCTTTCACCGTCTGCGCTTCCCCCGAGGCCTTTCTCAAGGCGGCTGACCAGTCGCCGGCGCTCGGCTGGCTCCAGCAACGGCTGGCACCAGTCTAGAACCAGCGCTTGCTGGCGTAGATCGGCGCCTTCAGTGAGCGCCCAGGCCACGGCCCGCCGGCCAGCCTCTGCTTCACCACTGACCCTGTAATACAACGCCAGGGCTAAGCCCGGCTCGGGCAGTTGAGCCTGGCCTCGCATCAGGGCGTCAAACTGCTCCCAACGCATGGACTGGCGCTGCCGCTCGCGTTGTAGCAAGCGCAATCGCTGGGGGCGAAGCAGCAGGCGCGGCGGCTCGGTGCCGACCTGGTAGCTGACTTCGTCCGGCTGGGTCCAGGCAAGGCCGCCCGTGCAGACAGCGGCGGCGAGCAACAGATTCCGGAGCTGCAAGTATGATTGTGTCATAGCGACACAGCCCGGCGGCGGACCGACCCACTCGTGGCTATGCCCCAAACTCCCCAGCCCTTTGTTTTCAATCTGCTAACTCCGCCGGCAGAAGGCCACACGCTTGCTGATTCACAGGATGAGTTGTTGGGAGATCTTTGAAACCTGCCCTCTGCTGCGACAGGCAGACCGGCAGCGAGCGGTTGGAGATTGGACAGCGTGCTTGCGGGAGCCGATGTTTGATACGATGCGCCGCTCCGGATTGCGGGATGCAGGTCGCAACAGAGGGTCTTTTTTTGCCATCATCCAACGGTTTCTCTCCCGGGATCTCAGGTTCCGGATGCAGTCCGGCCCTGTCGGCGATGCATGATTGGACGCGGGCCTCGTCGGCGGGGAAGTGTGAAGCGGGTGCTCGACGTACCGGACCGCTCCGGCGCCGGATCCCAGCCCGTGCACGGGCGCCCCGCGTCGGGCGGGTCCGAACCCCGTCGGCGCGGGTTATTATCCGGCTGCTCCCGCCTCACCAGCACAGCGTTCCGCTGCGAGGCTCCTCCTCGGGATTAGGCAAATACAGGGTCTTGCACCGCTCGCAGCGGTAAATTTCGGCTTCCGGCCCGAACTTCCGCTTTATTTCCTCCCCGAAAAAGTACCAGCGCTTCAGATGGCCCGCGCAGAGCTTGCCCTTGCCGTCTTTCTGATTGCAGGCCCGCTGGCGTAACCGGCGCCGCTTGATCAAGGTTCCGTCCGACAGTCGGTCCACTGCCTCGGCCGCCGGGGTTTCGGCCACCGTCTCACCGGGATTGCTCATATGCTTCCTTGAAGATTCCCAGTCTAACACCCCCTCCCCGCCCAACGCCCCCGGAGCTGCTTGCCGCGCCGCTGAGATGCATTGCAGTATCCAGACACTGTATAATTTCCGAGATCCGACGGTTCCCATGGACATCTATCAGGCCCTCCGGGCGCTGCATGAAGAAAAAAAGCGGCTGGACCACCTGATTGCGGTCCTGGAGGAGTTGCAGAACGCAGGCAACCACATCCAGAATCCGGTGATCAAGAAGCGCCGGGGCCGCAAGAGCATGAGCCCTGAAGAACGCCGTCAGGTTTCCGAGCGCATGAAGCGCTACTGGGCCCAGCGCCGAGAAAAGCAACAAGCTCAGGCCGAGCAGACTGCGCAGGCGCCTGCTCACTCAGGCGCGGCCGCCGGTTGAAGATCCCCGGTCTTGAAGTACCACAGCCAGAAATACTGCTGACCGGCGCCGTGGCGATAGCGGGGTTCGAAGCCGCAGCGGTGTGCCATCTCGACCGCCTGAAGCTCAGAGAACGGCACGCCGATCCAAGTGTCCCCCGGTGAGCTGCGAACGCTGGTGTCGCCCTGCACCTGAAACTTGAACAGCGCGCCCGGCCTCAAAACCCGGTTTACCTCCCGCACGTAGTTCTCGACGATCTCCCGGCTGGGGATGTGCTGAAAGACGATGCAGGAGAACGCGAAGTCGAACAGCAGCCCCGGCGGCAGCACCGACAGATCCATGCCGTTGTTCTGGTAAACGAAAACGTTAGGGCAGTCGCGCAGCGCTTCGCGCGCTCGCGCCACCATCTCGCCGCTGACGTCCACCCCATGGACCTCCCCGAACAACTCGGCCAGGGCCCGCGTCACCCGTCCCGCCCCGCAGCCGATCTCCAGTACGCGCATCTGCTTGGGATCCTTGCCCTGACAGATGTTGATCATGTCGGTGAGGATCTCCTCGGCCACCGTCTGCCGGCCGGAGTTGAAGAACTCCTCGTCCGTCCAGTCTTCGCGCGCCGTGTTGACGAAATAGCGGGCGTTCACGCGTGCGCGTTCGTCCCAGTCCTGCTGCATTTTCTTGAGCAATTCCGGATTCACCATCCCTGGCGCTATTGTAACGCTCTACGGCAGGAATCGCTCCGCATCCACCTCCACCAGCTTGCCCCGGAACTCGATCCGCCGGTCCCCGAAGGCGCGGTAGATCCGCACGCGCCCGGATTCCTCCAGCCGCTTGCCGTCCAGGGCGCGAATCACGAACAACGCCGGCTCCCGGTAGCTGACCGCCCCGTAACGTCGCGCATAAAAGGCCGTCAGCGTCGGGCTTTCGATCAGAAAACCGTAGGCCGGCAGCGTGGCGCGAGCCGTTTCGTAATCCGCCGGGCCGTAGTTCACCGTGATCTCCACGTCGGAGCCGAACCGCGTGCGCTCGACCCGGCGGTCCGGAGTGAGGAAACGGTGATCGCTCATGGGCGACAGCGCCGTGACGCGGTTCAGCGGGCTCAGCACCTCGTAAGTGTTCTTGATGAACTGATCCGTCAGGTTGAAGCGCCCGCCGCGCGCGAACACCAGCCGCTCGCCCGCCTCCGCCGGCGGCTGGTAGTCGTTGTGAGGCTCCAGCCAGTAACGGTGGCGGCCGAAGCGGTAAACCGGCATCTCCGCGTACAGGATGTGATCCAGGATGTAGGAGGGATCGTCTGGCCGCGGCCGGTCGCTTTGATGGGCGTAAATCGGGATGCAGTCGGCGAACACCAGGTGGAACAGCGGCGCCACTATGTCCGTCTGCTCGGGGTGCTGGAAGCGCGTGCGATGCGACATCAGGCCTTCGAAGTAGTCCGCCACCGGAACGCCCCACTCCCGGCCCTCTTCGGAGCCGAACAGACCGACCATGCGGCGGATGTAGCGGCACAGTTCTTGCTTGTAGCGCAGGTCGTCGTTCTTGTCTAGCGGATGCTCAGGGTCGTGGCACTCGTAAAGCGGGGCGGCGAAGACCGTATCCGAAAAGTACAAATCGGGAGCGAATTGTTTTACTACGGCGGGCAGATTCTGGGGCCGCGCCGCCAGTTCCAGACTCTTGCGCGAGCAGATCAGCCAGGCCTGCCCCCCGGCCCAGATCCCGCCCAGCATGGGAGAGCCGTCCGGGTTCTTCATCAGATAAGCCGGATTCCAGGAGGGCGCGTCCCGGTACATGTCCTGGTAGTTGTCGTGCAATCCGAACAACCAGCCTCCCAGGGCCTTGACGCGCCGCGAGCAGTCGGCCAGGCCCGCGTCGCCCCCGATGGCCGGCGCGGCGGGCAGAATGTCGGGATGTAAATTGTCGTAGCCTCCCTTAATCCAGCCGTTCAACACCAGCAGGCCGCGATCTATTCCGAGGTCGCGCTGCAAATGCTCGGCCAGCGCGGCGCACTCATCGAAGGTGAAGTTGATCTCGTAGACGTCCTTGTCCGTCCTGTTCCACCGCGTGTTGGCTACGCGCCGCATGTAGGCGAAGGGCTTGAAATCCGCCGCCCCGAAGAAGCGTTCTAGCTTGGGATTCTCGCGCAGCTTTTCGGTCAGGGTTTTCAGCAGGCCGCGCTGGCGCGCCACCGCGCGGTAGGCCTTGGCGATTTCTACGTAGCCTCCCCGTCCCAGCGGCTCCAGGCGCACACGGCGCGCCGAGCGGCGCAGCGCCAGACTCATGCTTAACCGCGGCGGTCCCGGCGAGTATTCCAGCACTATGTCGGTGTAAGGGTCATCCCAGCTCAGCAAGATCGCGGCGCCGTCCCGCACCGCGCCGAACATGGCCATCGAATAGCCGCTGCCCGTCTCGTAAGCCCGCAATCGGCGCGTGAAGGGCCGGTCTCCTTCGGCGTACAGCAACATGCCCAGTCGCTTCGGCACGGCGTAGTAGTTCCTTTCGCCGGGTCCGATCTCCAGCGATCGCTGGATCAGGCGCACCTCGCGGTCGCCGGGACCGGCGGCCAGCTCGTATTCCAGCGCCGTCGCCGCCAGGCGCAGCCGAAACTCCATCCCTTCGGCCAGAAACCTCAGCTCGCCGGCGCTTGCGCCCGAGGTCTGCGGCGCAGATAGCGGGCGGCCGGCGATCTCCGGCGGCCGCAGGCTCCAGGTCGTGTTGGTGGCCTTGTGAGTGAGCTCGACAGAGGCGTCCGGCCGCCACTCCACGCGCAGCGCGCGGTTTTCCAGAGTCTCCGCGGCCGAAACAATTGAGAGCGCAAGAAAGCCTATCAGACGCACAAGACGATCTTATCGGAACGAGGGCGGCGCATGAAGCGGATCTTCCGGCCAGGCGTGGCGCACATAGCGCCGGCTGAGCTCCCGGCGAACCGCCGGGTAAAGACGCTGCCAGAAACCCGATAGATCCGCGGTCATCTGCACCGGGCGGTTGTTGGGAGCCAGCAGGTGCACCACCAGGGGAACTCGGCCCCCCGCCAGGCGCGGCGCCTCACGCATGCCGAAGAATTCCTGAATCTTCCCCGCGATCCAGGGCGGTTGGCCGCGGGCGTAGTTCACGCGCACCTGCCGCCCGCTCGGTAAGCGCAAGCTTGCGGGGGCCGCACGCTCCAGCGCCGCCGCGGCGCCCTCGGGCAGCCGGGCCTCCAGCGCCCGCAACAAGCCGCCGTTCCGCGCTGCCGCCTCCAGCTCCCGGAAGCTCGCCAGTCCCCGGCACAGTGAGGCCAGCGCCTGTGCGACGTCCTTCTCGCCGAGCACCGGCAGCCCTGTCCAAGCGGAAGCGAATTCCAACCGGGCCAGAAACCGCTCGATCTCTTCGGCGTCCGCGAAGCGCGCCACGCCGGCTTCCATCGCGCGTTCCGCCAGTATTCGCTCGGCCTGCTCGCCCGCAGCGGGACTGCGGCTCTCCACCACCGCCAGCTCTTCATAAAACAAGGCGCTCAGGCGCTCGACTCGCTCGGCGGCGTGGTTCCACTCAACCAGGCTCCGCTCGTGCATGCGCTCCGGAAACATCTCCAGCAGCCACTCCGGTTCGATGGCGCTGGCCAGCCGCGCCAGCGGCAAGCCGAGTTCCGGCCTGTGCTCGACTTCTACAACCACCAGGAACTGGGCCGCACGCACGACGCTGGAGCGCGCCAGCAGCGCCGAACCGCCGCCGGCCAGCAGTAATTCCTCGCCGCGCCGGCGCCTCGCCACGCGATCCGGGAAGGCCGCCAGTATGGCCGCCAGCAGCGCCCGGTCCTCCGCATCGCTTTGCGAACGAACGCCGGACTGACGCCGGATCTGCTCGTACAGAAGGCGCACGCGCGGACTCCAGGGCATCTCCATCAGCCTGAGAACATCCGACGGGCCGCTCTGCTCTCCCGTCTCCGGCAGCCGCAGCTCCGCGCTCAGCACCGCGGCCGCGGCGCAGCCTTGCTCGCCGGCGCCCCGCCGGTCCGCCTCCACTACTAGACGCGCCAGCCGCGGCTCCAGCGGCAGGCGAACCATAGCGGCGCCGGTCGCCGTCAGCGCCCCGGCCTCATCCACTGCACCCAGTCGCTCGAGCAATTGCCTCGCGGTCTGCCAGGCTTCCGGCGGGGGTGCGTCCAGCCACTCCAGCTCTTCCGGCCTCACGCCCAGCGCGCAGAGCGTCAACAGCGGCCGGCTCAACTCCTCACGCAGGATTTCCGGCGTATCCTGCCGCGGCCGCCGAGCGAAGTCTTCGAGAGAGTAAAGGCGAACCACGCGTCCCGGCGACGTCCTGCCCGCCCGCCCGGCACGCTGGTTCGCCGAGGCCTGGCTTACGCGCCGGACCTCCAGACGCGGCAGTCGCGACCAGGGCGAGTGAGTGGCCACACGCGCCAGCCCGCTGTCAATCACTGCGCTGACTCCCTCGATGGTCACCGAACTTTCGGCCACGTTGGTTGAAAGGATGACCTTGCGTTGCTCAGCCGGCGCAATGGCGCGTTCCTGCTCTTCAGGCGGCAGATCTCCGTGGAGCGGCAGCACCAGCAATCCGGCGCGCCGGGCGGCCGGTTCAAGGGCGCGTTGCGTGCGGCGAATTTCACGGGCTCCGGGAAGAAACACCAGCACGTCGCCGTCCAGGCCCTCGCGCAACAACGTCTCAAGCGCCGCCGTCACCTGCTGTTCCAGCGGCTCGGCGCCCGCCGGGCGGTAGCGAACCGAGAGCTCGAATCGGCGCCCTTCGACACTTAGCACCGGGCAGTCGCCCAGCAAGGCGGCCACCGGCCCGGTTTCCAAGGTGGCCGACATCACCACCAGGCGCAGATCCGGGCGAGACTGGCGCTGCAACCGAGCGAGCAAGGCCAGCGCCAGATCGCCTTCCAGGTGGCGCTCGTGGAATTCATCCAACACCACGCAGCCGACGCGGCCGAGCAGGGGGTCGGCCAGCAGGCGGCGGGTGAGGACTCCTTCGGTCATGAAGCGCAAACGTGTGCGCGGACACGCCGCCTCTTCAAATCGCACCTGGTAGCCCACCGTCTCACCCACCCGCTCACCGCGCTCGAACGCCACCCGCCGCGCCGCCAGCCGCGCCGCCAACCGCCGCGGCTCCAGCGCCAGGACTTCCCCGCCCAACTCCAACAGAGCCGGCGGAACGCGCGTGGTCTTGCCCGCACCCGGCGGCGCCTGGATCACCAGATTCCCTCCCGAGCGCAGAACGGCCAGGATCTCCGGTATCAACGCATCGATCGGCAACCGAGGGGCACTCGACATTGACTTGGCGGAGGCTCTTCTTTCAGACTAGCGATTTATGCCCTCCGCTATCGGACCCTTGAATCCTCCCAAACGCCTGCTGATGGGGCCGGGACCCGTGATGGTCGAACCCCGCGTTTACGAAGCGATGCGCCAACCGATCGTCAGCCACGTGGACCCCTTCTTCTTCACGGTGTTCGAGGATATCCGCGCCCTTCTGGGACCGGTTTTCGGCACCCGCAACCCCTTCCGCATGGTGATCTCCGGCACAGGCACCTCGGGCATGGAGACCGCCGTGGTGAACTTCACTGAGCCGGGAATGAAATTCGCGGTTTTCGCAGCCGGCTATTTCGCGGACCGCATCAGCAACATCGCCGAGCGACAGGGCGCGCAGGTGGTGCGCCTGGAGAAGTCCTGGGGGGAAACCTTCACGGCCGAAGAAGCGCAGGATTTCACCCGACGCCAGAGGCCGCACATCGTGGCCTTCGTGCAGGCGGAGACTTCAACCGGCGTCTACACGCCCGGGCGTGACATATCAGCAGCCGCGCGCGAGGTGGATGCGCTGGTGATCGGCGATTGCGTCACCTCGCTGGGCGGCATGCCGGTCGACGCCGATGCCAACGGCATTGACGTCGCTTACAGTTGTTCGCAGAAAGGCTTGAGTTGCCCGCCGGGACTGTCGCCCATCACGGTTTCGCCGCGCGCCATGGAGCGCCTGCGGGAGCGCAAGCGTCCTGTGCCGTCGTTTTACTTCGACCTCAAACTGATTGACGATTACTACGAGGGCGCGCATCGTTATCATCACACCGCACCCATCTCGATGTTCTACGCGCTGCGGGAGGCGCTCCGCATCGTAGACGAGGAGGGTCTGGAAAACCGCTTCGCGCGTCACCGATTGAACCATCTGGCCTTCGTGGCGGGCATCGAAGCCTTGGGACTGGAGATGCACGTCCGGGAGCCGCAGCACAGGCTTTGGACTCTGAACACGCCGCGTGTGCCGGACGGCATTTCCGACGCTGCCCTGCGCCGACGCCTGGTGGAGGACTACGGCATCGAGGTGCTGGGCGGCTTCGGCCCGCTGGCCGGCAAGGTCTTGCGCGTCGGCCTGATGGGCGCTTCCTCGACGCGCGAGAATATCCTGCTGCTGCTGGAGGCGCTCGAGAACGCGCTGCGCGCCGAAGGCTTCCCGGTGAAGGGCAGCGGGCGCGAGGCCGCCGAGCGTTTCTACCACACCGCGTCCCGCTAAAGACTCACCTTGCTAGTACGCCCAGCGCCACAGGCTGGCGCCCACAGTGTAGCCCGCGCCGACAGCGGCGAACAGCACTACGTCGCCCTTTTTCAGCCGGCCTTCCCGGAGCGCGTCCTGGGTGGCCAGAGGGATTGTGCCGGAGGTGGTGTTGCCGTAACGCTCAATGTTGAGCACCACCTGATCGGAATTCAATCCGAGCCGCTCGGCGGTGGCCGAGATGATGCGCGCGTTGGCCTGATGGGGGATCAACAAGCGCACGTCGCGCGCGGTGAGGTTGTTGCGGCGCATCAGGTCGCGGCATACCTCGTACATGCGGCGCACGGCGAACTTGAAGACCTGCTGGCCTTCCTGGTAAACGAAGTGCAGGCGTTTGTCAACCGTCTCGTGCGAAGCGGGCAAACGGCTGCCGCCAGCGGGCATCTTCAGGTATTCGGCGCCGGAGCCGTCAATCTCGTTCAGGAAATCAATGAGGCCGAGTGTGTCGTCCTCGGCGGGTTCCAGCAACATGGCCCCGGCGCCGTCGCCGAACAACACGCAGGTGGTGCGATCGGTGTAGTCCACGATGCGCGACATGGTGTCGGCGCCGATCACCAGGACTTTTTGGTGGGTGCCGGCCCCGACCAGGTGAGCGGCGGTGGTCAGCCCGTAAAGGAAGCTGGAGCAGGCGGCGATCAAGTCATAGCCCCAGGCGCCTTTCGCGCCGATGCGTTCCTGCACCAAGCAGGCGGTGGAGGGAAATATCATGTCGGGAGTTACCGTGCAGACCAGAATGGCGTCCAGCTCGCGGGCCTCGATGCCGCGCTGGGCCAGGGCGACGCGGGCGGCTTCCACCGCCATATCCGAGGTGGCCACGTCCGGATCGGCGATGTGTCGCTCGCGAATTCCGGTGCGCTCCAGGATCCACTGGTTGCTGGTGTCCACCATCTTTTCCAAATCGAAGTTGGTCAGCACCCGAGGCGGCACGTAGCAGCCCAACGCGCTGATCTTGACTGGTCTCACTCGTCTCTCCTCACGCGAACTACGGCCGCTCGGCGCAGGCCCGGGCCTCCGACGGCCCGCCGCGAAGCAGCCCAAACCCACTATGTTAGATTCAAGCGAAGATGCAAGTCGAGGGCATCCTGGCGCCGGATACGCCCGAGGGCATTTGCGCCCGCGTGTTCCGGCAACTGAAGCCGCGCAGCCCGCTGCCGCAGATTCGCGTGCGGTTTTGCCCTTACGCCAATCCCAACAGTTTCGCGCGTTTTGAGGACGGCCGGCTGGAGCTGCGCATCACGGATCTTTTGGAGAACGCTCCGGTGCCGGTTTTGGAGGCGCTGATCTACTTGCTGCTGGGCAAGCTGCTGCGACGTCCCGTGCCGCGCCTTTACGCTCACCGCTATCGCTGCTACCTGAACCGCCGGGACATGCAGCGCAGCCTGCACCTGATACGGCAGATTCGGGGACGGAAGTTTCTCAGCGGACCGCAGGGAACCCACTACAACCTGGAGGAAATTTTCGAGGACTTGAACGCGCGCTTCTTCCACGGCCTGATGGCGCGCCCGCAGTTAGGCTGGAGTCGCCGGCCGTCGCGCACCACGCTGGGTCACTGGGATCCCTCGCACAACGCCATTATCATCAGCCGCCTGCTGGACAGTGCGCGCATTCCGCGTCTGTTGGTTGAATACGTCCTGTTTCACGAGATGTTGCACTTGCAGTTTCCCGCCCAGGCGCGGGGCTCGCGGCGCCGCGTGCACACGCGCGAATTCCTGGCCGCCGAGCGCGTTTTCCCCGGGCTGGAACAGGTGCGCGGGATGCTGAAGCGACTGGCGCAGTGTTAAGCATGGCGCCGGTGGCCGCCTGTCGGAGAACCGCCTTTTTCATCAATAGATTGTGCTAAAATGAAGGGTTTGAGGAGGGATCTCCGCTCCGGCGAATAAACGGCGAAGCGCCCTCCCCCAGGAGCCGCAGTGGCCAACAGCGACCGTCCAGACCAACCCAACCCGCCCGCCGGCGGAAGCCAACTCCCGCTGCCACCCACGCCCGCGGGCAAGAACCTGATCCCCATCAACATCGAAGACGAAATGCGCCGCTCCTATCTGGATTACGCCATGAGCGTGATCATAGGACGGGCGCTGCCGGACGTGCGCGATGGGCTGAAACCGGTTCACCGCCGCATCCTTTACGGCATGCATGAGATGGGCCTCAGCTACAACCGGCCCACGCGCAAGTGCGCCAAGATCGTCGGCGAGGTGATGGGCAAGTACCATCCGCACGGCGACGTCCCGGTCTACGACGCGCTGGTGCGCATGGCCCAGCCTTTCTCGATGCGTTACCCGCTGGTGGACGGTCAGGGCAACTTCGGATCGGTCGACGGTGATCCCCCGGCGGCCATGCGCTACACTGAGGCCCGGCTGGCGCGCATCGCCTCGGCCATGCTGGCCGACATTGATCGCGAGACCGTAGATTTCCGGCCGAACTACGACGACAGCGAACGCGAGCCGGAGGTGCTGCCGGCACGCATCCCGAACCTGCTGGTCAACGGCTCCTCGGGCATCGCCGTGGGCATGGCGACCAACATCCCGCCCCACAACCTCACCGAAATCGTCAATGCCGCGATTGCCCTGATTCAACACCCCCATCTGCCGCTGGGACGCTTACTGGAGCTGGTTCCCGGACCGGACTTCCCCACCGGCGGTTACATCTGCGGGCGGCAGGGCATTCTGGACGCCTACACAAAGGGGCGCGGCCAGCTCAAGCTGCGGGCTCGCGCGGCCATTGAACGGCTGGCCAAAGATCGGGAGGCTATCGTAGTCACCGAGATTCCTTACGGCGTCAATAAAGCTCGCCTGATCGAACACGCCGCTCAACTGGTCAACGAGAAAAAGCTGGAAGGCATCTCGGAAATCCGCGACGAAAGCGATCGCGAAGGCATGCGAATCGTATTCGAGCTGAAGCGCGGCGAGCCGGCTCAGGTGGTGCTCAACAATCTTTACAAGCACACCCAGATGCAGGTCAGCTTCGGCGTGATCATGCTGGCGATCGTCAACGGCCAGCCGCGCGAGCTGGGCCTTATCGAGATGCTCCAGCGCTTCATTGACCACCGCGTGGAAGTGGTGCGGCGGCGCACGGAATATGAGCTGCGCAAGGCCCGCGAGCGCGAGCACATCCTGCTGGGGTTTCAGAAGGCTCTGGATCAGCTCGATTTGGTTATCGAGACCATCCGCGCTTCGGCCACGCCCAAGGAAGCTCGGGAAATCCTGATGGGGCTGACGCCCTTGCCGGCGCGCGTGCTGGAGCAAATCGTGGTCGCCGAGGATTTCCGTTTCGACTTCTCAGAGCGCCAGGCCCAGGCCATCATGGAGCTACAGCTCCAGCGGCTGACCGGAATGGAGCGCCGGAAGATTCTGGACGAGCTGGCCGAGACGCAGCGACGGATCGCGGAATACCTGGAAATCCTGGGATCAGAGAAGGCGTTGCGCCAGGTAATCATCCGGGAGCTGCGCGAGGTTGAGAAAGAATACGGCGATGAACGGCGCACTGAGATCGTGGATGACGCCGGTGAAATCCGCCTGGAGGATCTGATCGCCGACGAGGACATGGCGGTCACCATCACGCACCAGGGCTATCTCAAGCGCACGCCGGTGGACAACTATCGGCGGCAGGCCCGCGGCGGGCGCGGCCGGAAGGGCATGGGAATGCGCGACGAGGACTTCATCGAGCACCTCATCGTGGCCTCCACTCATGCCTACTTGCTGGTCTTCACCGACAAGGGCCGAGTGTACTGGCTGAAAGTGCACGAGATTCCGGGGGCCGCCGGCGGCGCCAAAGGCAAGCACATCTCGAATCTGGTGAACTTGCAGCCGGACGATTCCGTCAAGGCGATCCTGCCGGTGCGCGAGTTCCAGCCCGGCCGCTTCGTAGTGATGGCCACGCGGCGCGGCGTCATCAAGAAGTGCGAACTGACGGAGTTCGACAATCCCTGCGCGCGCGGCATCATTGCCATCACCCTGGACGACGGCGACGAGCTGATCGCCGCCCGCCTCAGCTCGCCCGAGGAGGAGATCTTCATGGGCTCCCGGCTGGGCAAGGCGGTGCGCTTCCCGGAGGGTCAGGTGCGCGCCATGGGACGCCAGGCTCGCGGCGTGCACGGCATGGGGCTTGCCGACGGAGATTATGTGGTGGCCATGGAGGTGGTGCGCGAGGATGATCTGATCTTGACCATCTCCGAGCTGGGTTTCGGCAAGCGCACGCCGGTGGCGAATTACCGCCGGACTCGGCGCGGGGCCCAAGGCGTCATCAACATCAGGACCACCGAGCGCAACGGGCTGGTGGCGGCGGTGCTGGCGGTCAAGGAGAACTCCGAGGTGATGGTGGTGACCAAGGACGGCAAGATCATCCGCCTGGAGGCCGCTGACATCAAACAGGCGGGGCGTTCCACGCAGGGGGTTCGCATCGTGCGCATGGATGAGACCGATCGCGTGGCCGCCGCCTCGCTGATTCCCGAAGAAGAGATTGCCAACGGCGACCAGAACGAGGGCGAAGCAAACAACGGCCAGCCCGAATTGCCCCTGGAACCGAACGGCTCTCCCCTATAATGGCGGTATGGAGGGGTTTGTAGCGCTGGGCCGCCCGGAGATGACGGACGCTGCCGCGCTGGAGCGCAAGCAGCAGCGCCTGTTTGATTTGTTGCACGCGCTAGGCCGCGTGATGGTGGCGTATTCCGGCGGGGCCGATTCCGCCTACCTGGCGTGGGCCGCTCACCAAGTGTTGGGCGAAGGCGCGCTGGCGGTGACCGCGGATTCTCCCTCCCTGCCGGAGTCCCACAAGCGCGAAGCCGAGGCTCTGGCCCGCCGCTTCGGATTCCGTCACGAGTACATCCGCACGCACGAGTTCGAAAAGCCGGAATACGTGCGGAACGATCCGGACCGTTGCTTCCACTGCAAGGACGAATTGTTCAGCCGCCTGGAGGAGCTCGGACGCCAGCGCGGGATCCCGCACATCGTCTACGGTGTGAACGTAGACGATCTGGGTGATTACCGCCCGGGCCAGAGGGCGGCGCGGCTGCATCAGGTGAAAGCGCCGCTGGTGGAAGCCGGCCTGTCGAAGGCCGAAATCCGCGAGTTGTCGCGACGCGCGGGTCTGCCCACCTGGGATCGTCCGGCCTCCGCTTGCCTGGCTTCGCGCCTGCCTTACGGGACGCCGGTGACCGTCGAGACCGTCAAGCGGGTGGAGCGCGGCGAGGAGGCGCTGCGGGAGCTGGGTTTCCGCCAGTTCCGCGTCCGTTATCACGGCGAGCTGGCGCGTATCGAAATCGCGCCCGAGGAGATGGAGCGCGCCTTTAACATGGAAATGACGCGGCGCCTGGTGCAAATCTTCAAGCCCCTGGGATTCCACTACGTGACGTTGGATCTGGAAGGCTACCGGCAGGGGTCGCTGAACGAAACGCTGCCGGCCGAACCGGAGCGCTCACGGACGCCGGCTTGAAAAATCCTCCAAAGCCTCGCGGATGGCGATGACGTGCGAGGGCGGAGTGTCGTAGGCCACCACGCCGCAGCCCACCAGCAGTCCGGCAAAGTCGCCCGCCTGGCGGAGAATCGCCATGGCGGCTTGGCGCACGGCCTGCGGCGGGCCGCTGTGCACCAAGCGCGCGTCCACGCTGGCGCGCAACGCCAGGCGCGCTTCGGCGCAGCGGCGGCGGAAGGCGCCCAGGTCCGCCCCGGCGTCGCACAACAGTTGGGTGGCTCCGGTAGACGCCAGATCTTCCAGTATGGGCGTGGTGTTGCCGCCGATGATCAAAGGCAGGTGGCGCCCGCCCACGGCCTTCCATGCGGGGAAAATGCGGTCGCGGTAAAGCGGCAGCACGAACTCGCGGAACAGGCGTGGCGACAGCAGAGGCGGCGCCGCGCGCGAGTCGAAGACGATGGGCTGGACCTGGCGGCTAAGAAAGGCCCGGCCGAAACCGACGCAAATCTCCGCGGCGAACTCGAGCACGCGGCGCGCGCCCTCGGGTTCTTCCACGAGCGCCATCAGAAGGCGTTCGGGACCGGCCAGGGCCGAAGCCAGCGAGACAGGGCCGCTGACGGCGCCGCGGATGATCATTTGCTCGGAATAGCGCCGCGCTATCCGGGCAGCCACCTCCAGGTAGAGCGGCATGCGCCCGTCGGACTCCGGATCGGGCGCTCGCAAGTGCGCCGTGTCGAGGCTCTCGCCGAGCACGGCCGAGCTGACTGCCGGAACATCGTTACTGTCTTCGAAGTAGGTCACCTGGCAGCCGGCGGCCTCCGCCTCGACGTTGTATACGTCCAGGCCCACCACCAGCATGTCGGGATCGTAAAGCGCCAGCTCGCGCTCCAGCGCCGCCTCCAACAGCTCGGCGTTGCGGCACACCTGGGATGGTGAGCGCCCGATCAGGAATGCCTTGTGCTCGTAGATGGCCGGGACGAAGGGAGGGCGGTCGCATCCTGCCAGCCGGTAGGCGGATTCCACTCGTCGGCGTTTCGTCATGTGGCAGGCGCCCCCGCTATCGCGGCCGGCTGATGAACTGGAGGTTGTCCAGCACGCTCAACAGCCCCGGCACCAGGGTGATAACGAACAGCACCGGCAGGATGAACAGCACGATGGGGAACAGCATCTTGATGCCCGCGCGACCCACGGCGGCTTCGGCCCTCAAGCGGCGCCGAGTGCGCAGGGCGTCGGCGTAGACCTTGAGGGCCTGCGCCAGGCTGGTGCCGAAGCGCTCGCTCTGCACGATCATGGCCGCAAGCGACTTGATGTCCTCCACGCCGGTGCGGCGCACCAGTTGCTGGAAGGACTTGCCGCGCTCCTGCCCTGCCCTGACCTGCATCACCACGGTGAGCAGCTCATTGGACAGCTCCGGATAAATGAACTGCATCTCTTCGGCCACCCGCAGCATGGCCTGATCCAGCGCCAGACCGGTGCCCAACACGATGCCCAGCATATCCACCACGTCGGGAAGAGCCTCTTGAAGCCTGCGGCGGTAGCGGCGCACCAGATGGTGCAAGATCTGCTGCGGCAACAGCCAGCCCAGGATCCCGCCTGCGACCAACCCGGTCACGAAGGTAATGCCGGTGTTGTTGCGCTGCACCCAGGCCATGCCGGCCAGCGCGGCGATGAAGAACAGCAGGTGTCCGGCGGTATAAACGGCCAGCGCCTCGCGGCGGCGAATGCCTGCCTGGCTCAGCTCGCGCTCGGTGCGGCGGAGCCAGTCCTCGCCGCCCGGGACCAGGCTCACCAGGTAGAGGAACACGTTTGCAAGCCCGCCGGTGGCCCTGCGGCGGGGCGCCCGGCCGGGGTTCACCATGGCGTGCGCTTGCAGCTCTTCCAGGCGATCGCGCAAAGGGTCTTCCTGGTTCTGGAACAGCATCAGCCCGGACCACAGCAGCGCCGCCAATGTGACGAAGGTGAGGACAAAAAAGACCACCAGCATGCGGCTAGTACCTCACGTTGGCTATGCGCCGGATAATCAGGATGCCCACCAGCTCGGAAATCACAGCGTAGGTGAGGAACTTGCTTCCCACCGGGTGGGTGTAAAGCAGGCGCAGGTAATCCGGCTTGACGAACCAGATGCCCAGGGCCGCCACTGCGGGCAGCGCGCACAGCAGCCCGGCCGAGAAGCGCTGCTGCGCGGTGTGCGCCTTCATGCGCGCGGCCAGATTCAACCGCTCCCGCATGAGCAAAGAGAGGTTCTCCAGCACGCTGACCAGGTTCGCGCCGGTCTGCCGCTGAAGGATCAGACCGGTCACGAAGAACTTCAAATCCATCAGGGGAACGCGGCGGCCGAGGTTGTGCAGGGCCGACTCAATCGGCGACCCCAGGGCCAGCTCCTCGATGACCTTGCGGAACTCCGCGCGCACAGGGTCCAGGGACTCTGCGGCCACGGTTTCCAGGCCGCTGTGGATGTTGTGGCCCGCCTTCATCGAGCGGTTGAACAGATCAATGGCGTCCGGCAGGCCCTCCTCGAACTTGCGCAGCCGGATGCGGCGCGTGCGCAAGATGTAAATCAACGGCAACGAGGCCAGCCCGCCGGCCAGCAGCAGGCGCAACAACACCAGGTGCAAACCGAGCACCCCCAACAGAGCGAAGCTGACGCCGCCCACGGCCAGCATCAACAGGAGCACTTCCGGGGCGCGGTAGTTCAGATTGGCCTGGTCAATGTACTGCTGGAGACGATCGAGGCCGCCCAGCCAACTCAGCACGCGGCCCAGAGCGGCCAGTCCCCTGGGACGTTCGCGCACTATCAGGTCCGCCGGAGCGCGGGAGCGGGTTCCGGCTTGCGCGCGCACCTCCCTCAGGCGGGCGGCCAGCATCTGCCCGGCGCGTTGCTGCGGCGCAGCCCAGACTACGTAGCCGGCGGTCAGCAGAGCGCCGGCGAAGATCAAGAAGGCCAGCAGAAAAAAGCCGATGGGGCTCACCGGTCCCGGACCTCGTGCTCTTCCTGGAAGATGGACTGGGAAAGATGAATGCCGTAAGTCTTCAGGCGCTCCAGGCAGGCCGGACGATAGCCGGTGGCGCGGAATTTCCCCACCACGCGGCCGCGCCGGCTGATGCCCAGTCGCTCGAAGACGAACACGTCTTCCATCAATACGCTGTCGCCTTCGACTCCGACGACCTCGGTGATTGAGCCCACCTTACGCGTGCCGTCACTCAGGCGGACCATGTGCACCACCAGATGGATGGCGGAAGTCAGCATCTGGCGGATGACCCGATCCGGGATGTGCTCGCTGGCCATCATGACCATGGTCTCCAGCCGGGCGAAAGCCTCGCGCGGCGAGTTAGCGTGCACCGAGGTCATGGAGCCTTCGTGGCCTGTGTTCATGGCCTGGAGCATGTCAAGCGCCTCGGGGCCGCGGCATTCGCCGATCACGATCCGATCGGGGCGCATGCGCAGGGAGTTGATCACCAGATCGCGCTGGGTGATGGCCCCGGCGCCTTCGATATTGACCGGGCGGGTTTCCAAGCGGACCACGTGAGTTTGCTGAAGCTGAAGTTCGGCGATGTCCTCGATGGTGATGATGCGCTCCTCTTCGGGGATGAAGCGGGAGAGCATGTTCAGCATGGTGGTCTTGCCGGAGCCCGAGCCGCCTGAGACCACCAGGTTCATGCGGGCCTCCACGCAGCCGCTGAGAAAATCCAGCATGCCGGTGGTGAGGGTTTCATTGCGCAGCAAGTCCTCGGTGGAAAGCAGCTTTTTACCGAAGCGGCGTATGGCGAGCACCGGGCCGATGAGGGAGATGGGCGGGATGACGGCGCAGACGCGCGAGCCGTCCTCCAGGCGGGCGTCAACGATGGGCGAAGAGTCGTCAATGCGGCGCCCGATGTTGGAGACGATGCGGTCAATGATCATGCGCACGTGCGAGGTGTCCTTGAAACGGACATTGGTCTCTACCAGGCGTCCGCTGCGCTCGATGTAGACGTTGTCGAAGCCGTTGACCAGGATGTCGCTGACCGAGGGGTCCTTCAGCAAAGGCTCCAAGGGTCCCAGCCCGAAGACCTCGTCCAAGACCTCCTCGATCAGCCGCTCGCGTTCGGCCACCGTCAAGGGTACGGCCTCTTCGGAGACCAGCCTTTCCACCGCCAGACCTATCTGGCCGCGCATGCCGTCGCGATTCAGATCCCGGAGTTCCTCGGGGCTGAGCGAGTTCAGCAGCTTGGTGTGGATCTGGCTCTTGATCTCAAACCAGCGTTCGGTTCCGGTGGTGGGCCGGGTTAGCGTGCGCGTAGCCATACTAGCTGCCTGTCGTTCAGACCGCCTTGGCCAGAGCCGGCTTGCCGGCGGTGGCCTTGTCCACAAAAGCCCGGAAAGCGCGGTCGAATTCGCCCGCCGCCTGGCGGTCCGCCACCGCCGGACGCGCTCGGTTGATGGCGGCCAGCACGGCGGGAGAACTCGGAATGCCGAAAAAGACGGGCTGATTAAGCGTCTGCTGGACCTGTTCCAGTGTAGCATGCGTAGAGTTGACGCGCCTGCTGTACTGGTTCAGAACCAGCTTGATCTGGTCCTGGCTGAAACCCATGCGCATCAAGTAGCCCAGGTAGCGCTGGGCGTTACGAATGGCGGGGAATTCCTGATTTAGGACCAGGAAGATCGTGTTGGAGACTTGCAGCGCGCCCAGGACGACCTCGTCGCAGATGGCTCGCCCGGCGTCCACCACGACGGCTTCGTATTTCTCCACCAGAAAAGCCGAGAACTCGCGGAACATCGGTTCGGTGAAGTAGCCCCGGTGCTCGAAGCTGTCGGCCGGACTGACGAGGAACAGCCCCAGGGGGTCGCGCGTGACCAAACCTTCGAACAGCGCCTGGTCCATGCGGCCCAAGTTCTCGGCGATTTCCAGCAAGGTGTTCTGGGGCTGGGCGCCCAGGTGTGCGGCTACGTCGTTGCCTATCCAATCCAGATCTATCAAGACGGTGTGCTGCTGGCGCTGGGCCAGCACCGCCGCGAAATTGACCGCCAGGGTGGTGGTTCCCACGCCGCCCTTCACGCCCAGAAAGGTGTAGATCTTTCCCAGGCGGCTGGCGCCGGGGCCGCTGCGTCGCGGGGCGCGTTCCAACCGGTTCATGGCCTCGCGGAATTCCAGGCGCTTGAAGGGCTGGGGCAGGAAGTCGTTGGCGCCGGCGCGCACGGCGGCGATCACTGCTTCGCCGTCGGCGTGGTAATTGGACGCGATCACGTATAGATCCGGGGCCGCCTGCTTGGTCTTCTCCAGAGCCTTCAAGGCCGCTTCGGCGTCGCTGGCGAGGTCAATGACGAGGGCCGCCTCGGGATGCCGCTCAAGATCCTGCAACACGCGGATATAGAGATTGGGGGTGATTTCGGGATACTCGGCGATCACCTTGGCGTTGGCGATGTTCAACAGGTGCTCGCGGACCATTTCGCGGAAGTGTTCGTCGTTGGAAGCTACCAGCAAGGCGATGGGCATATCGGCAAATTTCCTTCAAAGTTCAGGGCGTACAGACTACCTCCTGATCGCCGGCCGTGCAGCCGGCGCTTTGCATCGGCAGGCTCATGCGGAAATCCGGCAAAGGGACCGGGGGCAAGCCCAGGAATCCCAGGAAACGCCGGAACTCGTAGTTGCGCACCCGCACCGTGACCAGATCCGGGACGCAGGCGGTGGAGCAATCGCCGGCGTCGCAACTGAACTCGGCCAGGGCGCCGGTTTCAGGATCGCGGCTGAAGTACTCCACCAGAATCTCGGCCTGCCCGTTTTGAAACTGCTCCATGTCCACCATCCGCGGCAGATGCGTGCGCATGTAATTCAGGACGTTGTCCGCGCCTGCCTGCCAGCAATGCGTGGCGGCGTACTGTGCGCCGTCGCGGGTGAACTCGACCACGCTGTGCCAGACCCACAGCAGCTCGGCGGTGAAGACGATCATGAAGGTCAGCGGCATGACGATGCCGCCGTAAATCAGGGCGAACTCGACGCTCGACTGGCCGCGCAGGGAGCGCATCTCAAGTCCCTCCGTAAGGCAGGCGCACCTGGGGTTTGAGGGGTATGGGGCTCAAGGTCAGGTACGGGATGCGGAGCGTCACCGGGTAGCCGTCGGGCACCGTCACCACCAGGTAATCCGGAGCCAGGCCGCCGTTGGCCACGTCGCAACCGGGAACCGCGCAGGGGCACTCGTCCAACTCTCCGGTGTCGGCGTTGTAGCGCTCGATGCGGATCAAGACGCGGTCCGGAGTGAGGTCCTTTAGCAAAGGTTCGCCGCTGCCGTCTTCCGAGCCGGTGAAGACCAGGTTCTTGGCGGCGGTAAGCGTGGCGTCCTGTTCGTCGCAGAAATTGACACCCTGCTGCGCGCCGACATAGTGGGCCAGGGTGTTGAGCATCTTGTACAGAGTATAGTAGGTGTAAGTCAGCCGGCCTATCTCAACCATGCCCATCAGCAGCAGCAGCAGCAAGGGCAGGAACAGGACGGTTTCAATAGTGGTGCTGCCCGCGGCGCGCTTCATTGATGCAGCACCACCTTTCCCGGCCCGGCGGTGACGGTGCAACCGTCAAAGCGTCCCTGCCGCAGGGGCGCCGGATAACCGACGTACAGGACGGCGAAGCGCCCGTTGCGGTCCGCCGGGTTGATGGTCACGTCATCGGGATTAGGCTCCACCAGGAACTGGCGGAATCCCAACACGATCATCGAGCTGGTGTTGGCGATGGAATCCACCACCGCCACGGTGATCAATCGCCGGGCGTTGCCCGCGTAAGCGGCGTAGTCGTCCAGTTCGGCCAGATCCGTGTCCGGGCTGTAGGCCGGCGCCACCGATTCAATCTCCGGCACGCCGGCGCAGGCCTCCGGCGTTTCAGCGGAGAACCGCGTGGCCAAGCCGCACAGAAAGGAGGTGACCTGGGAAACCACGGTCTGGCTACAGGCGCGCGGGGCGGCGTTGGTCCAGATCTGCTTCTCGGCGTTGATAGAGAGGCAGGAAAGCGCGCTGTTGGTGGAGGGCAGCAAGCCCTGGGCCCCGATGCGGTAGAGCTGGGTCTGTTCATCGGCCAGCGTCTCGGCCTCGGCGTTGTAGTGATCCAGCAGCACGTAAGGGATGACCTGCGTGGAGCCGGTGATGGCGGAAGGCGAGGGCGTGCCGGTGCATGAGTAGGCGAAGGTGTAGCGGGTGTTGGTAGTGAAGCCAAAGTTGACAGTGTCTTCAGAGTCCAGAGCGGCGACGGCGATGGGCTCGATCCCGCAGGCGGTGCACAGGGGCGCGCTGACGCCCGCCACGGCCTGGGCGCGGACAACGGTCTTGCGTTCGGCGCCCAGCGACAGCAGACCCCAGAAAAGCAGCGGGGCCTCGGCGGTGGCGGTGACGCGCACGTAGCGCGCTTCCGTGCCTCCGGCCTCACCGGCGGCGTCATCGCCCGCGGCGGCGGCCTCCAGGCTTGAGAAATAAGCCGGCTGCGGCAGTTCGCTGGACAGCAGGCCGGTGGACTGGCCGAGCTGAAGCATGCCGAAGTTGTAACGGTTGCCGATACCCGAACCTTGATCCAGCGTCAGAAGCGCGGCCTCGGTGGCGCGGTTCGGGGCCTCCTCGGTGCCGATCAGTTGCTGGGCGGCGGCCAGGGCCATGGCGTTGGCCGCGGTCTTCAGTTCGCCGCGGATCAGATACAGCCGACCCAGATCCACAGCGAAGCCCATCAAGCCGAAGATGACCGGGACCAGCAGGACCAGCAACTGCACACTGGTAGTGCCGCGCTCGAGGCCAGCGCGTGCGGCGAGCCTACTTGGGCTCCTGGTGTCCACGGGGTCCCACAAACTCCGGCTGTCGCGAATTGCCCTTCTTCGCCCGCTCCGCTTTCTCCTGGGCGGCCGGGGGCAGGAAGGGCTCGATGGTTTCAGGCAGCAGCGCCTTTTCTTCCGGGCTTAAGGGGCGCACGAAACGCGGCGTGATGACGACCAGCAGCTCGTTGGCCGACTTGCGCGTGGAGCGGCTGCGGAACAGGTGGCCGACAATCGGGATGTCGCCGATGCCCGGTATCTTGCTCAGGACTTGCTCGACACGGTTGTCCAGCAAGCCGGCGATGGCGAAGCTCTCGCCGTCTTTCAAAACTACTTCAGTCTCGGCCCGGCGCGTGGCCACGGCGGGGATCAAGAAACCTTGCACAGTGACGGCATTGGTGAAATCCAGCGAGCTGACCTCCGGTGCGACGCGCAGGCGAATGGCCCCGGAGTCGGTCAGGGTGGGCGTGAATTTCAACTGCACGCCGAAGTCCTTAAACTGCACGGTGACTACGGGTGCGATGGCCCCGCCGGTGGGCGTGGTGGTGATAGTGGGGAAGGGGAACTGGCCGCCTGCCAGGAAGCTGGCTTCCCTGCCTTCCACGGCGATCAGGTTGGGCTCGGCCAGGATCTGGAGGAGGTTGCGCGCTTGCAAGGCGCGAATGGTGGCGCCGATGTTCAGGTCGGGGCGGAAGATGAACAGGTTAAGCAGGTCCGAGAAACTGACGGTGGCGTTGGCGAACTGCTGGTCCTGGAACTGAAGCTGACTGAAGCGCGGCTGGGAGAATTGCTGGGTGGTGACGGCGCCGAGGGTCTTGTCATGCCGGCTGAAGTAGTTGAATCCCAGCTCGCTCAGGGCTATGCGGTCCACGCTGGCGAACTTGACCTGAAGCAGGATCTGGCGCGGATCGGGCGGAGGCGGGATCTGGATGAGGTTTTCCACCGTGCGCGCGTAAGTGGACGCCAAGGCGACCGCGCGTTTGGCCTGATCGGCATTGGCCGCGGCGCCGGTCAGCACCATCTTGTCCGGCGTGCCGTCGGCTTTGATCTGGGCCTCGGGCAGGATCTGTTTCAGTTCGCGGCGAAGGGATTCCAGGAAGGTGGTATCGTTGAGCACCTGGATGTTGTATTGCACCGGCTGGGAGTCGGTCTCCCAAACCACCAGCGTGGTGTGCCCGGGGGCTTTGGCGTTGACCATGATCTCCCGGGGAGAAACCACTACGGCGTCGGCGATTTTGGGTTCAGCCACGGCCACTCGCACCACGTCCGAGGTGAAGCGCAACAGGCGGCCGCGGCCGATCACCAAGGAGACGTCATACTCGGCGGCCACCGGGGAAGTGCGTTGCGCGGCGGCGTCCTGGGCGGGAAGGGTACTTATCCACATCAACGGCGCGAGGACAAAGAACTGGATCCTGAGGTTCGTCATTGGAAGATTTCCTGCACGTGCTTGTCACCGCGGAATACGTCCACTACCAGCTTGGGCTTGGGTGGTTCCTTCTTGGGTTCCGGCTTGCGTTCCCCGATCAACTGGCGCCAGGCCGCTTCGTCGCGCACGTTGGGGATCTTGTCCGGGGTGGGCGGCAAGCCGCGACGCGCGCGGGCGGTGCGGGCGAAAATCATGGGGTCCAGAGCTTCAAAGGTGACCGGCGAGCCGTCGGGCAGTCGCGAGCGGTCCAGGGGATTGCGCAAGGCCAGGCTGATGCGGCCCTGGTTCTTGGCCAGTTCGAGCTTGCGCGCCTCTTCCGGGGTAACCAGCAGCGTAGCGGTTGTGGAACGCGGCCCGCGCGGATCAATCTGGCCGGCGCTCTGGCCGGCCACGGTGGAGCGCCCGATGCTCAGCACCTCGACGTCCTGCAAGATGGTGACGGTGGAGGCTTCCGCCACCGAACCGGAGCGGGTGAACAGCACGTCCACGCGAGAACGCGGCTGAATCAATCCGGCCGCCCCGCTGGCCTCGGTGACAGGCACCGCCACGGCGCGCCGCCCGGGCTCGATCATGGCCGGAATGCCTTCCGGCCCGGCCAGGGTGGCCAGCTTGTTATTGGTAATGATCTCGTTGGCGTTGATGGGATAGAGCACCGCGCGATCCAGAGCGCTCTTGAGGTCGCTCACGGCGCCCTTGGGCAGAGCGGTCTGCGCCACGTTAATCAGCTTGAGGTCTGTCTTGCGGAGGCGAGTCCCAGGCGCCAGATCCCTGACCGCCGCCAGTGCTCGCACCTCAACCTGCTTCTTGGGGGCGCTGGTCTTGGCCCACAAAAACCAAGTCAGCGCCAGGGCCGCCAGGAGGGCGACCCCGAAAATCATGAGGATCTTCTGCCGGTCCATTCTCGCCCCTTCACGGCGCACAGACGAGTTGTGCGCCTCAGCGATTTCTATTAAACACCAAACACCTCAATAAGTTCCTGCCCGCAGGCGCACCGGCCGCCGCGCAGCGCAGGCCAGGCCCGGCGAGGCCGCTCGCCGCCTCAGGGTCTCGCAAGCAAAGTTGCCACATGGTCGCGATAAATCCTCTTCCATCCGACGGCCTCCAAGGCCTCCGCCAGAGAATAGTCGTTGGGCAGCAAGGCGTGGGTGAAGCCGTACTGCTCGATCTGCCTGCGCCAACCCGGGCGCACTTGCACCAGACGCGCATACTGCTTCATGTATTGTGCGCCGTAAAAATCGCTGCGTCCATCGAAGAAAACCGGCAGTCGCCCGGCGAAGCGGTAGATCAGGTAGCCGCCGTACTTATCGGAGCTAAGCAGCCGAACATTGGGAAGAAGTTGCTCGAGCCTTGCGGCGGCGGCCACCGGGAATTCCGACGCAGGGAAACCGGCCCGGGCCGCCATGGCCGGCGTGCGCACCCACAGCAGCGCCAGCAGCGCCATCACAGGCGCCAAGGCCGCTCCATGCAAGCCGGCGTCAATGGCGCGCAGGCGGTCCGAGTATCGGAAGAAATTCTCAAAGCCACGCTTCACTGCGGCGCTCAAGTCTGCGCCGCAGGCGGCACGCTTCAAAGCGGCGGTGATCGCTCCGCCGGCCAGCGGCAGGCCCGCCAGCGCCAGCACCGGCAGCCCGCGCGCCACGCGCAGCGCGGCAAGCAGCAGCAAGGCCAGCAGCAGGAAGTGGCTGAGGCGGCGCTCGGCGAGCGCGGCGCAAGTCCCCAGGCCGGCCAGAGCCACAGCCAGCAGGATCTGCCCGGCGCCCTCGGCATGGAAGTTGAAACTTTGGAATTCGCCGATGCGCGAGAGCAACTCCGAGTCCGACAAATACGCCGCCACGTGATGATGCAGGCGCCAGCCGTGAGGGTTAAGCAGCGTGCCCAGGGCCGAAGCGGCGGCGGCGCACAGAAACCATCGAGCCCGCGCCAGCTCAGCGGCCCGGTCGAGCCGCCAGATCTTGGGGCGCAGCCAATGTGCCGCCGCGTACAGCAGGGCGATCGCCGGGGCCAGGAAGAAACTGGCGTGCAGATTGGCCCACAACGCCGAGCCGGCGATGATCCAGACTGCGTCCTTCAGGCGGAAGCGTCCTCCGGCGCGCTCGGCGTAGCTCAGCGCGGCCAGCAGCAGCACCCAAGCCAGCAGGTGCGGACGGGCCAGCCAGTGCAAATTGGTGGTGGACAGCATCGGAGCAGCCATCAAACAGGCGATGAAGAAGTTTCCCCGGACCAGCCAGTGCAGCCGGAACCACAACCACACGCTCGCAGCGAGCGCCAGCGCATACAACCAAGCTACGCCGGGCAGCCCGAGAGCGCGGTGCACGGCGCCCATCAAGACGTCCGCCCCCCACTCCCAGGCGAACCAAGGCTGTCCCCGGCGGGTAAGCGAGTACGGATCGCTTCGCGGCAACGCTCGTGTGTCCAGAATTCGCTCTCCGGTTCGGATGTGCCAGCCGCTGTCAGCGTCACGGAACAGGCGCTGCGCGCCGTCCCAGAGCGCCAAGCAATAGGCCAGGGTCACCGCCGCAACCAGCAGCGCCAGGTCTGGGATCAACCACGCTCGCAAGCTCCGCACACCTCTCCCGCTACCGGCGGCGCGCCTTGCCGGCGCCCTCCCTCACTGTTGCGTGGCGCCGATGCTGGACAGGTCCGCGGTAATGCTGGAATACAGGCTGGCGACTCCTTGCGAAAGCGTATTGACGGTGGTGATGAGCGCCAAACCCACAGCAGCCACGATCAGGGCGTACTCGACCAGGTCCTGACCATGCTCGCCTCGCAGCAGGTCTTTAATTACTCGCATCATTTGACTCCTCCCGATGTGGTTAGAGCCGCGCCGTCCTCCCCCCCGTTGCCGTCAGGGGCGCGGGCTCGGTTGCTTGTCGACTCCCGCCAGAATCCTCCAGGCCGCCGACCAGAAGCGCGCCCATCTGCCGGGCGGGCGGCCGCCAGGGCCGACGGCGGCCGCCTGACCGTCGAGTTCGGAAAGCAAGCTCAGGTTGGCCAGGGCCGCAGGATGATTCCGATTATATCCTAGCGCGATTTCAAGCTCTTTGCGCGCCTCGGCGTAACGTCCTTGTTCAATTAAAGTGCAGGCCAGGTTATTGTGAGCGGTGGCCGGATCGGCCACCTTCTGAAATTGCTCGAGCGCCGGGGCCGGTTCGGCCGCCAGCGCCAGGCCGAGGTTGTTACGGGCGGTCTTGGAGCCGGGATTCAGCGCCAACGCCCGCTCCAGCATCTGCCGCGCCTCCTGGCGCCGGCCTTGCCGCAGTAAGTTGTAGCCGAGGTTGTTGAACAGGTCGTCGCGGGCGGGCGCCAGCGCCAGCGCGGCCCGATGCGCGGCCTCACCCTGCTGCCACTGACCCAGCTCATCTCGCAGAATGCCCAGCCATGCGGGGACATCGGGTGAAAGCTGCGGATTGCGCCGGAAGAATCGCTCCAGGGCTTCCGCCGCCTCCGCCCGCAATCCCAGGGCGCGCAAGGCTCGGGCCATTTCCACCTGCATGTCGGCTGAATCCGGGAAGCGCTCGGTCCCGATGCGGGCGTAATCCAAGGCCAACTCCGGCAAACCCGCCTCCCGATAGCGGCGGATCAAAGCCAGCCGGACTTGCAGATTGCCGGGCTCGGCCGCCAGCCGGCGCCTAAGAGCCGCCAGAGCCAGGTCGCCCTCGCCTGCGTCTACGGCGTTTGACACCTGGCGCTGGAAGGTCGAGAGAACGCCAGAGGGCGCGGCCGCCTTCGGTGCGTACGGCCTCTTGTGGGCGCACCCCAAGCTCAGCAGCATCACGCATACAAGCAGCGCCGGCTTGCTCATACCAGCTTCTCGAACTCCAACTGATCACCCACCGCGGTTCTCGTGGCCGCCGCCGTCCCTGCCGGAAGCTCCAAGACCGAATGAGCACGAAGGCAGATCGCCAGCCGCCCCGGGGGCACCGCTTGCTTGATCTTCAGCACCTTCCGCGTGCGGCTCAAAAACAGCACGTCAATCGGAAACTTCATGCCGATGGTGTGAATGGCCTCGCAAGGCGTTATCCACAATCCCTCACCCTGGGGCAGATTCTCGCGCTTCAGCAGGCCGGTGCGCCGCTTCTTGCTGGTGTCGGCGACCTCGACCTCGCCGGCCAGAACCACTTCCCTAGTGAGGTTTCGGACCCGGAGTTTCAGCAAGTTCTTATAACACAAAACCAAGCGCCGGTGTTGCGCCCGGCCGAGCCTCAGGGGGCGCGGCCGCCCGCTCAGCGAGCAACTCGCAGCCCGCCGGCGGGTTTAGCAGTTGAGCGTGGGGCTACGGCTCCAGGCAGGGATCGGTTTGGATTATCCTGTAAGACACATGGCGCGCAGAGCACTGTGGGCATTGTGGGCGGGCGGATGGCTGCTGGCGGGACGCCTGGCTTGGGCGCAAACCACGGGCGCCACCTTCGGCGAGGTGATCTCCTTAGGCGGCACGCCCTCGGACATTGTGCTGGACGAGGCCCGGCAACGCCTCTATTTGGTGAACGCCAACGCCAATCGCGTGGACATTTACAGCTACAAGGACCGGGCGCTGATCGGCTCCATTGCGGTAGGCACCTCGCCGATGGCGGCGGCGATGTCGCCGGACGGCACGTATCTGTACGTTACCAATAACCTGGCCGCCAGCCTGAGCGTGGTGGATCTGGGAACGCGCGGCGTGATTCAGACCATTGCTTTGCCGGCGCGGCCGGAAGGCGTAGCGGTGGGCGCCGACGGCCGGGTGCTGATCAGCACGCAAGGCACCGGGACGGGAAACCTCGCCAACACCCTGCTTATTTACGACCGCACGCAAGCCGTGTCGCAGCAGGTGATGGCGGTGCAGTACGCCCCGCCGCCGCCGACCCCCGCGCCGCTGCCCGCGGTCACTCTGCCGCGGCCCATCTCCACCATCCGCACCCGGTTGATTCCCACCCCCGACGGGCAGTTCATCGTGGGACTGACCAACTACACGACCTCGGCCATGATGCTGTTCGTTTACGAGGTGGCCAGCGGGACCATCCTGCGCAGTCGCGCGGTTTCGGGCCAGTCCAGCGTGCTCTCGATGGCGCCGGACGGCTCGCGCTTCATGGCCGGCTTCACGATGTACAGAACCTCCAATTTGAACGTGATCGCCCAGCAGAGCACGGCCAATTCACCGTTCCCCTTCCCGGCGGGCTCCTTCAACGTGCAGCAGAATGTCGGCGGCAGCGCCTTTTCGCCCGACGGCGCCATACTTTACAGCGCCTTTAACGTGGCGGCCACTTCGCAGCCGGCTCCCAGGCCGCAGTCCTCAATCCTGATGATTTCCGACGGGACCAACCTGGGCATCCGGCTGGGCATCAAGCTGCCGGAAAGTATTGTGGCGCGCATGGTGATTACTTCCGACGGCGAGCAGGCCTGGGGGTTGTCGGAGTCCGGTCTGATTTACATGCCGCTGGGTAAGTTGTACGACTACCTCATCTTACAACCGGAGACCACCCAGGTGTTTCTGGCGACGGATCTATGTAACCAAGGGATCGCGCGGGGAACGGTGCGGGTGAGCAATCTGGGCAAGGGCAAGCTGACTTTCTCGGTTCCCGCGCTGGGCACCAATGCGCTGGTGGCGCAGGTTTCCAGCGGCGTGGCCCCGGCCACCATAACCTTCATGACGGAGCCGGGGCGCTTCAACGTGAATCGCCAGCCGGGAACTAACTTGTACGCCGGCAACAACGGCAACGCGGTGAACGTTAACTTGGCCTCCCCGGAGGCAATTAATATTCCCAACACTATTCGGGTATATATGAACTACAGGCAAGCCGACCAGCGCGGCCTTATTTTCCCGGCGCCCTCGGCTCTTTACGGAGAGCAGGGATTGCAAGACCTGGTGCTGGATGAGCCGCGCGGCTTACTGTACGCCACCAACCCGGGTTACAACCGCATTGAAGTATTTGATATCAAGAAGCAGAAATTCCTGGAGCCCATCAAAGTGGGGCAACTGCCGCGGCAAATGGCTATGTCGCTGGACGGCAGTTTGCTGTATGTGGGCAACACCGGAGGCGAGTCAATCAGTATTGTGGACCTGGAGGAACGCAAAGTAGTGGGCGAGGTTGAGTTCCCGCCGGTGCCGAGGAATGCGAGCGCCGGCATAATCTCGCCGCGCACCCTGGCTATGGGTCTCTCCGGGTTGCAAATCATCATGTCCAACGGAACGATGTGGAAGCTGGTGGGCAACCAGGCGGTGCCGCGGCCGGAGAATCTGAACATTTTCCCCAATCGTACTGTGCCCGGGCCGCAACAGATGATCGCCACTCCCGGCGGAGAATATATCTTGACCCTGGCAGGAAACGGCACTGCTTACCTCTACAACGCGCTGGTGGACAACTATACCGTATCGCGGCAGATTTACACGCCCAACCAAACGATCATCAGCTACTACGGGCCGCTGGGCGCCGCCCCGGGCGGGGCTTTTTATCTTGCTAACGGATTGATTCTAAGTCCCTCAATCGCCGTGATAGGCGGAGCGGAGCGACCCGGGGTAGTCCAGTTCACGCCGTCAACGACCCCGGGACAGCAACCCACCCAGACCGTGGTGAGCGCCGGACAGCGGCACGTGGCGGCGGTTGCTCCCCTGGACGAGAAATCCTTCATTCGCCTGACCACCGCCGTCAGGCAAAGCGTCACCGCCACGACACGCGACGACGTGCGCCCGGTGATCGAGCAGGTGGATATCGGGAGCGGCGCAGAGACGGTCGCCGCCATCGCCGCCGAGCAGCCGACCTATAGCGCCTTCGGCCAGGCGCGCCTGAACGTTTCGCCGCGCCAGATGGTGGTGGATTCCAAAGGCAACATTTACGCCATCACGCTCTCGGGGCTGAGCTTTATTCCGCTGACGCCGCCCGGCACAGGCCGCCCGACGATCCGCGGCGGCGCGCGCGGCGTAGTGAACGCCACCGACGGCACGCCCAACCTCAGCCCGGGCGCGTTTGTCACAGTGGCCGGAACCAGTCTGGCCTCCCCGGCGGCCGCAGACCAGGCGCCGCCGCCCGGGGTGCTAGGGGGTTCCTGCGTTACCTTCAACGACGTGCCGCTGCGGCTGCTCCAGACCTCGCCCGAACAAATCCTTGGACAGCTACCCGAAGACATCCGTCCCGGCCAGTACGTGGTCCAAGTGCGTTCGCTCGCTACCGCTCAAGTCAGCGACCCGGTGGTGGTGAACGTGCAGCGCCCGCCGGCGGTCCAGTAATGCGGCGCGACCCGGAGTTTTTCGGCGAGCGCGAGCTGGTGCTCATCTACATCGCCAAACGTTTGAACGAGGCGTTGAAGCTGGAATCCGTATTGACCGAGGCGGGGGTGGATTACGCCGTCGGCGCGGACCGTTACATCGGCGGTGTGATCCTGCGCCGGGAGCGCGTGGGAGCGTTTTTCTACGTGCTGCCGGAGGCCGAATCCGCGGCGCGCGCGGCGATGGAGCGGGGCGGTTACCGGCCGCTGGCCGAGTGAGCCTGAGGACCGGCGTCAGGCCGGATCTCACACGGCCATGACGTCAAGGCGGCTTCTCATTGCGGCATCACCGGGGTTCGTGGCCGGCGCCGCGCCGGCAGGCCCGGCCCCGCGCAGAGGCCGGTCCCATCCTCAAGCCGGCGCTGAGGCCTCAGGGTTCGCGGCCCCTCACCATAGGCACGAACATCACCGGAATCACGCTGCGCCGGCGCAGCTTGCCGTCGCGGGTTTTCTCCACCACGATCAGGTCCTGCCCGAGAATCGAGCTGCCCACCGGCGCCACCAATTTGCCGCCGGGCTTGAGTTGTTCCAGCAGGGCCTTCGGCAACTCCGGCGGCGCGGCGGTGACGATGATGCGATCAAAGGGCGCCTCTTCCGGCCAGCCCCGGTATCCGTCGCCCCAGCGCACCGTGATATTGCGGTAGCCCAGTTTCTTGAGCAGGGCGGCGGAAGACTCCGCCAGTTCCCGGACAATCTCCATGGTGTAGACGTGGCGCACCAAGGGCGCCAGCACGGCCGCCTGATAGCCGGAACCGGTGCCGATCTCCAGCACCCTGGCGTCCTTGTGCGGTTCAAGCAGCTCCGTCATCAGGCCCACTATGTAAGGCTGCGATACGGTCTGCCCGTAGCCGATCGGAACGGGATGATCTTCGTAAGCCTGCGAACGCAGGGCCTCGGGAACGAAAAGGTGTCGAGGAGTTTCGCGCATCACACGCAGAATCTCGGGATCGCGCACGCCGCGCTCCTCGATTTGCTCGCGCACCATGCGCTCGCGCTGGGCAGCGTAGGAGTCGCGCGGCGCAGCCGCCTGCCAGAGCCAGAGTAGTAGCCAGAAGGCCGTCATGGGCGCGGTCTCACCCTTATGCTAAGCCGAGTAGCGTACAATGTCCAAGGTGTCCGAGTCCAATCCCGCCCCCCGCACGACCCCGATGGAGAAACCGGCCACGCTGCTAAGGCAACTCGGCGTGGTGAGCGCCACAGCGCTGGTGGTCTCGAATATGATCGGCCAGGGGATCTTCACCACCACGGGTTTTCTGGCGGGCGATTTGGGGACGCCCGGTCTGGTGTTGATCATCTGGGTGGTGGGCGCCGCGGTGGCGCTGGCGGGCGCTTTCTGCTACTCGGAGCTGGGCATCAACTTTCCCAGCTCGGGCGGAGAGTACGTCTACCTGACGCGCGCCTACGGCCCCACTTGGGGATTCATGACCGGCTGGATCTCCTTCTTCGCCGGCTTCTCGGCGCCCATCGCGGCGGCCTCGCTGGCCTTCGCTGGATACCTCGGGCATTTCTGGCCGTCGCTGCGGCCCGACAACCCGGCGTGGGTCGTGGGATCCGGGGCCTTCTCGCTGCGGGTGGGCGGGGCGCAACTGGCGGCTTCGGCGCTCATCATTCTGTTCACGGTGTTGAACTTCTTCGGCGTAGGCCTGATAGCCAAGATTCAGAACGTGCTCACGGCTACCAAGCTGCTGGTCATCGCTTCCTTCATGATCCTCGGGCTGCTGGTGGGAACGGGTAGCTGGGACCATTTCCGCCAAGCGGCGGTGCGCACTTCGCCTTACCCGGTGGCCGGACAGTTCGCCATCAGCCTGTTCTGGATTTACGTGGCCTACAGCGGATGGAACGCGCCCACTTACGTGGCTGAGGAAATCCGTCGGCCGGAAAGAACCCTGCCGATTTCTCTGGCGCTGGGGACGCTGTTGGTGGCTGCGGTGTTCTTGGGTTTAAACGTGGTCTTCATCTACGCCGCGCCGCTGGAGCAGATGAAAGGCGAGCTGGCGGTGGGAGCGCTGGCGGCTACGCGGCTGTTCGGTCCGGAGGTGGCGGGGGCCTTCAGCTTGTTGATGGCCGTTTCGCTGGTGGCGACGGTGAACGCCATGGTCACCATCGGGCCGCGCGTCTACTACGCCATGGCCCAGAACAAAGCGTTCTTCAGAACCGCGGCGCGGGTGCATCCCCGCTGGCGTACGCCGGTCATCGCCATCGTCTGGCAAGGGGTCTGCGCGGTGCTGATGACGCTGACCTCGTTTCCCAACCTCATCATTTACATCGGCTTCAGCCTGACGTTCTTCGCCGCGCTGGCGGTGGCGTCCTTGTTTGTGTTCCGGCGCCGGCCGGGCTGGCAGAAGTTGCGCGTGGTCAGCTTCGCCTGGCCGTTGTTCCCGGCGATTTTCCTGCTGGTGGGGGCGGTGACCATCGCCTACGGCGTGACGCTGGAATGGAGGGTGTCGCTGGCGGCCATCGCCACCATCACCGCGGGCGCGCTCGTATACCACTTCCGCTTCCAGCCTTCCCGGGAACGGTAGGCGCTCGCCCGGGCAGGCCGGCGCCGGTGCGGTAAAGTTGAATTGAATGGCCCAGATCCTGGACGGCAACCGTATACGCGATCAGATACAGGATGAATGCAAGCCGCGTGTCGAGCGACTGGCGGCGGCGGCGCGCCCGCCCGGTTTGGCGGTGATCCTGGCGGGCAACAACCCGGCCTCGGAGATCTACGTTCGCAACAAGGTCAAGGCCTGCCAGGCGCTCGGCATAGTCAGCGAGAAGCTGACGCCGCCGGAGAACGTCCGCACCGAGGAGCTGATCGAGTTGATCCAAACACTCAACCGGCGGGAGGAAATTGACGGCATCCTGGTGCAGTTGCCTCTGCCCGCGCAGGTGGACACAAGGCGAGTGCTGGAAGCGGTGGACCCGGACAAAGACGTGGACGGATTTCATCCCTTGAACTTGGGCCGGCTGGTGAGCGGGCGGCCGGGGCCGCGTCCTTGCACGCCCGCCGGGATTCTGGAGCTGTTGAAGCGCTATGAGATCCCGATAGCAGGCTGCAATGCGGTAGTGGTAGGCCGCAGCGATATTGTGGGCAAGCCCGTGGCTTTGCTGCTGATGCACGAACACGCCACCGTCACCATCTGCCACTCGCGCACGTCCAATCTGGCTGAGACCTGCCGGCGCGCGGATCTGCTGGTGGCGGCCATGGGCCGGCCGGCGATGCTGACGGCGGATTTCATAAAGCCCGGCGCTACGGTGATAGACGTGGGAATCAACCGAATCACGGACCGCCAGCAGGCGGCGGCGGTGTTCGGAGAAAACCGAGAGAAGCTGGCCGAGTTCGATCGCAAAGGCAGCCTGCTGGTGGGCGACGTTCACCCTGCGGATGTGGCCCGCTGCGCCGGAGCGTACACTCCGGTGCCGGGAGGCGTGGGCCCGCTGACCATCGCCATGCTGATGGTGAACACCATTCAGGCCGCCGAACAAAGACTGAAGTTATGCTGCGCGTCGGTCTGACCGGAGGCCTGGCTTCGGGCAAATCCTTTGTGGGGCAGGCGCTGGCGGAGCTGGGTTGTTATCTCATCCAGGCCGATGAGTTGGGACACCAAGCGCTGCTGCCCGGCGCAGAGGCCTGCCAGGCGGTGATCGCGGAATTCGGCGAGCAGATCCTCGGCCCGGACGGGGCGATTGACCGGCGCAAGCTGGGAAGCCTGGTGTTCGAAGACCCGGCGCGGCTGGCGCGCTTGAATGCCCTGGTGCATCCTTGGGTGATTCGCCGCGAGGAGGAACTGCTGGCGGGCTTCGCCGCTCGCGAGCCGAAAGGCATAGCGGTGGTGGAGGCGGCGATTCTGATCGAGACCGGCAGTTATCGCCGGTTCGACCGGATAGTGCTGGCGGTCTGCCGGCCGGAACAGCAGATCGAGCGGGCCGTGGAGCGTGGCATGTCGCGCGAGGAAGCGCAGGCGCGCCTGGCGCGGCAGATGCCGCTGGAGCAGAAGCGCCAATACGCGCATTACGTGATTGACACTTCGGGCAGCCGCGAGCAAACGCTGCGGCAGGTCCGCGAGCTATATCATTGGCTGAGGGAGATGGTGCGGTGAAACTGAGAATTATCTTGGGGGCGGCGATACTGGCAGGAGCGTTCGTCTACCTGACCTCGGTGGCGCGGTGGAATCCGCGGCGGCTGCTGCCTGCCGGCGCCGAAGCGGGGCCGCTGTGGAGCGCCCCGGCGGTCGTTCGTTCGGCGGGGTTGGACGCCGACGAGCGCAACAACATCGAGATTTACAACACCGCGGCGCCGGCCACGGTCAACATCTCCAGCGTGGTTTACGAGGAGACCTGGTTTTTCCAGATAGTTCCCAAACGCGGCGTGGGCTCGGGATTCCTCATCAACGAAGACGGCCTGATCCTGACTAACAGCCACGTGATCGAAGGCGACCCGCGCGAGCTTCAGGTAACCCTACAGGACCAGAGCCGTTACCGCGCCCAGATTCTGGCCAATGATCCGCGCAGCGATCTGGCGCTGATAAAGATTCCGCCGCGCAAGAAACTGCCGTTTTTGCGCCTGGGCAACTCCGACACTCTCCAGGTGGGCCAGAAGGTGCTGGCCATCGGCAACCCCTTCGGGCTGGCGGGCACGCTGACCACCGGCGTGGTCAGCGCGCTGCACCGTCCGATCAGCGACGACCAGCGAACGCTGGAAGACATGATCCAGACCGACGCCGCCATTAACCCGGGCAATTCCGGGGGGCCGCTACTGGACTCCTCAGGCGCGGTGATCGGCATCAACACCGCCATCTTGGGTTCGGCGGGCAATATAGGCATCGGCTTCGCCATTCCGATCAACCGGGCCAAGTTGATGCTGGAGTGGTACCAGACCAAAGGCCGCGCGGCGCCTCCCCGCCTAGGCGTCACCATTCTGCCGGTCTCCGGCGATTTGGCGGAGTTGCTGGAACTGCCGGGCGAAGGAGGTTTGTTAATTCTGGAAGTCGAGCCGGGATCCCCGGCCCAGCGCGCGGGCCTGCGCGGCGCCAGCCGAAGCGTGGTCATCTATAACTACCGCATCCCCGTGGGCGGCGACCTGATCATCGCCGTGGACGGGCGTCCGGTGGCGGGCCGGCGCGATGCGCTCTCCTCGGCCCTGAGCCGGAAGCGCCCGGGCGACAGCCTGGATCTGACCATCTACCGGGCCGGCCGCACTATGAAGGTGAAGGTGCCGCTGGGTTAGTGCGGCGGGCAAACACAAGCTGCTAAAATACTGGTTGTACTTGCGTAAAGCAGTATCTGAGGAGCGTCCCAAGCAATGATCTACGCCACCCAACTGCGTCCCGGCATGATCATCCGCTTCAACGACGAGCTGTACTCGATATTCAGCGTATTCCACCGCACGCCGGGCAACAAGCGCGGCTTCGTGCAGGCCAAGATGCGCAACCTGCGCAACCAGACCATGATCGAGCACAAGTTCGCTTCCGAGGACAGAGTGGAGCGGGCGGCCCTGGACGAACACCAGTACGAGTATCTGTACGACGACGGCGAGTCTTATTACTTCATGAACACGGAAACCTACGAGCAGATGCATCTGGGGAAGGACATGCTCGGCGACGCCGTCAAGTATCTGGTGCCGCAACTGGCGGTGACGGTGCTGTTCTACGGAGGCCAACCGGTTAGCGTGGAGCTGCCCGCCACGGTGGATCTGAAGGTGGTCGAGACCGAACCGGGGTTGCGCGGCGCTACGGTGTCGAATGTGACCAAGCCCGCCCGGCTGGAAACCGGCCTGGTCGTGCAGGTGCCCCCGTTTGTAAATCAAGGCGATACCATCCGGGTAAACACCGCTGAGGGGACTTACCAGGAGCGGGTGTAACTCAACCCTCGCGCAATTTGTAAATCCGCACGCCGAAGGGTGGAAAAGTCTCTCGGAATCGCCCGCCGATTAGCGGCAGCGGCTCCTCTGGGAAAAGTCTTGCCGCCCAGCGGAAGCGCCCCAGATTGCCGAAGGTGACCTCCACCGGGTGCCGGTCCGCATTCACTGCAAAGATGACTGCCCCGCCCGGAGTTGCCCGCGCGGCCCACTGAACGCCCCAATCCAGACTGTGGCCGGTATCGTGGTAGTCGAGGCGCAGCGAGAGGGCAACCTTGCGCGAGGCGAGCTCGCGGCCGAGGGCGCGGAACTCGGCCGCCAGTGCGCACAAGTCGCCCCACAGCGGCGCCTCCGGCGGGGTGTAGGAAAGCCCCCAGTAAAGGATCCCGTTCACCCCGTGCACCACGGCCTGCCACGCCATGAAGCGGGTTTCCGCGCGCGTGGGATAGCGCACCTGCGACGGATCCTGGTCTTTTTCACGCAACTTTTCCCAGGCGAAAGCTTGCAGCACAAGGAACACCGCCCGTGACGGCCCGGCTACGCGCCGCATCTTGTCGGCATACTGTCCTACCTGACTTATGTACGGGTTTGATAAGTCGCCATGCTGTCCGTCGGGCCACAACGCGTATAACTCGCGAATTCCGGGAGGAATTACAGGATAAATATCCGTCGCTACTATATCCGCCCCGGCGTTGTAACTGCGCAAAGTGGATTCCAGGTTAGTGGGCGAGTGGTTCAAATAGAACGGGCGTGCGGGATCCAGAGCCTCGACAAAGCGCCGCGTCTTGATGATCTGCTCCGGGGGAATGCGCAACCGGCCGGGCTGCTTCCAGACAAAAGTGGGCTCGTCTTCGGTCTCCCAGAACAGCAAGGCGGGATCATGCCTGGCCGACTCCACAATGGCCCGGATGCGCGCTTCGTCTTCCGACTCCCGGCCGGGGCGTATCGAGCCCAGCGCGACCCATCCGTAAAGGTTGTGCCGCCGCGCGAGCGGCAACTGTTGCGGGCTGACGCGGACCAGGTTGAAACCCGCCTTGCTCGCCGCCTGCCATGGATCCGCCAGACGGGGCAATTGATAAAGTCCCAGGACAAAGAAACGCCCGGCCGCCGTCGCCAGCATCCCATCGTCTTCGATGCGAATGCCGGCGCTGCCGTAAGCTGCGGCCGAGGCCGCCAGAAACTCGCGGCGCGTCATAGTCCCGAGAAGTCGCGCCCGACTTTACGCGCGGTTTCCCAGTTGCGGCCGGTGGCGAACACTTTGACCTGAAAAGGAAGCAGCCGGGTTACGAACTCGCCCTGGCTGAGCTCGACGTTTTCCGCGCCGTAGAGCAACTCCAGCCTGCCGGCGCCCTCCAGGCCACTAACCGCCACGCCCATGTGAGGCCGATCGTCCTCGTTAATCAGCACCACCAGCCAATCCGCGGCGGTTCGCCGGCACAACCAGCTCACGCCGCGCGATGGCCTGTCGAAGCCCTCGGAATCAATCACCTCAACTCGGACTCCAGGGGCGTCAGGGGCGGTGAGAAACGGCTGAAGCGCGGCCAGCTCGCTGGTTAGGGCGTAAAGGGATTGCCGGAAGGCGGCCGCAGGCGGCGCGGCGTCCATGCCCCAATACAAGAGGCCGCGGGCGCCGTGGGCAATCGCCAGCCAAGCCATCAGTCGCGTTTCCGCGAAGCTGGGGTAAGCGAGGGCTTCCGTGTGTCCCGGCAGTTCGCCCCAGGCAAACCCTTGCAGCACCATCCACACCGGCCGGTTGCGCCCCACACGCTTGTAGCGTTCCGTGTACTCAGCTACGGCGAGCGGTTCACGGCGTGAGGCATGGATGGGGTAAATGTCGCAGCCGGTGATCTGTATCTGATCCACGTAGCGGCGAATGAATTTCAAATCGCTGCGCGCCGCCTCATTTATCCAGACCGGGCGCGCAGCAGGATCCGCGCCGCGCAACATCCGGATGCCGGCGAGCAATTTGGGCAACAGTGCGGCGGCTTGCTTTTCGGCGTAATCTACGGCCAGCGGCGTCTGCCGCCACCATTCATCTGCGGTGGGATAAGCGCCGTTGCGAAACAGGCCGCTATAAGCAGTGAAGTTCCAGACGACTTCATCCGGACCTTCCCAGACCGCCAGCGCCGGATGGTTTTTTACGGACTCGATCAGCCCTGAGAGTCGCGTGTCATCCGGGCCGAGCTGGAGCGGCAGCGGAACCCAACCCAGCAAGCCCGCGCCCGCGGCCCGCTCCAGGTCCCGGCGATTATGGCAGCGGACCAGATTGATCCCTGCCGCCGCCATCTCGCGCAAGGCCGCCTCCTGCCGAGGCAGTTCGTAGCTGCCGATGGGAAACAGCAATCGGTCGCCTTGCCGGAGTAGCCCGCCGGAAGGCGTGGTTGCGGCGCAAAGGGCGACTCCGCACAACAACCACGCCGCCGGCCCCAGCCGGAGCAAGTCAAGGGCCGAAGACTTCCACGCCATGATAATCCTTGCCCTCCACGGCCACATATACCTGCCCTTGCCGGTCCACCGCAATGGCTTTGACGCCGCGTTCTTGGGAGGCGCTGAACTCCCGCAGGAAGCGGCCCTGGTTGTCGAACATCACCACTGCGTTGCGGCGCTTGGCGTCGCGCGCCGCCAGGTATACGTTGCCGCGCTGGTCGGTCGCCATGCTGTGAAAGTGAATCCAGCCGCGGAAGCCTCCGGGGCCGAACTCGTTGAGCAGTTTCCCCTCAGGCGTGAACTTCTGGCAAGGACCGTAATAGTTCGAGACGACAATATTGCCTTCCGGGTCCACGCCCAGCCCGTGCGGCGCCTGAAACAAGCCGCGCCCTTTCCCGGCGCGACCCCAGGCATACAAGAACTTGCCCGAGGAGTCATAAACTGCGATGCGACTGTTGTCCACGTCGGCCACAAACAGGCGGCCGGCGGCGCCGAAATCCAGGGCATGCGCACGCAGCAGTTGCCCAGGACCGCTGCCCTTGCTGCCGAACATGCGCAGGAAGCGCCCGTCGGAGCTGAAGACCTGAATGCGCTGGTTATTGCCGTCGGAAACAAATATCTCACCCGCGGCGCTGACCTTGGCGTCGCGCGGCCCCGCGAACTGCCCCTCCCCGCTTCCCGGCCCGCGGCCGATTTCGCCGAGCCGCCGGCCGTCGGCAGTGAAGCGCCAGACGCGCGAGCCGAGGCTGTCTACCAGGATAAGGTTGCCGTCACCGTCGAAGCAGAGCGAGTGGACTTCCTTGAGTTCGGGAGCCGCGTTCCAGCTACGGATGGAGCGGTACGGGGGCGGCTCGGCCGGCAGCGCGGCCAAGGCCGCCAGCAATAGGCAGAGCAAAAGGGCGCGGGGCGGCAAACGACCCGCCCCGCCCGATGACGTGCGCACCAGGAAAATATTCACGGTTCTGTTCAAAATGTTATCCTCCCCGCCAGTTGGATCTGGCGCGGCAGATTGGATTGGGTGTTGTAACCGGCGATCTGGCCGAAACAAGATTGCGAGGGACTGTTGCACCGGTAAGGGCCGTCCCAGAACTGTGGGGTATTGAAGGCGTTGATGAACAGGCCCATCACCTGGAAATTGACGCGTTCGGTGATCCTGTTGTTCTTGGTGACGCCCAAGTCGAAGTTGTGAATGGGCGGCGTGCGCAGACGCCCGCTGATGGATGACCAGCGCCGCGGGCGGAACGGATCCGTGTTGCGTTCGAAAGCCGCCCGGTTGATCCATTGGTTCAGGTTCTGCCCGCCGGGCACCGCGGCCGGATCCACGCCGGGGACAGGAATGGCGTCGGCCGCCAGTTGGAAAGGTCGCCCTTTCTGGATACGGATGAGCCAGTTGAATTGCCAACCCCCGATAGCGTAGTCCAGCCACTTGGGAATGTCCTTGGCTACATACTTACCCCGGCCGAAGGGCAGCTCCCAGGAGCCGTTAGGCACAAACACCTGGGGCATGTCGTACTGGTCAATCGTTTTTTCCAGAAAATTATCAAAGGAATTCTGGTAGTCGTAATGGCCGAGTTTCTTGGAAATGGTATAGGCCAGGCTCATGCTCAGCCCGTGGCTGTAACGCTTGGTGATTTGTATCTGCAAGCCGTCGTAACGCGAATCCCCTATCGGCGTGTACCGCTTCACCACGCTGGTGAACTGAGGATAGGGCACGATCAAGGCGGAGTAAGCAATCTGGGCCTGGTTTAAGGCATATCCGGGAACCAAGCCGGCGAAGGGGTTGTCAACCCTGCGGTTCAGCACCGCGGCGCCGCTGGTGAATTGTTGCTCGGTGAGCGAATTCAGGTTGCGATCCACCGGCAGCCGATCCACCTTGTTGAACGTATAACCCGCGCTGACCAGCAGGCTCCAGGGCAACTCGCGCTGGATCTCCAGACTGGCCTGATAAGAGCGCGGTTCCCGTGTGTGAGGATCTACAAAACTTACTGCCGTGCCGATGTTAGTAGCCAAACCCAAACTGGCCTTGGTGACCGGCAGCAAGCCGTTGGGGAAGGGATTGTCAATGAGGTGCAGCGGCATCCAGTTCGAGTCGAAGGGAATCGAGTTGGTGCGCTGACTGAATCCCGCAGGCTGGCCGGGATCATACCAGATCGGTCCGTAAAACATGCCGAAGCCGCCGCGCAGAGCGGTCTTGCCGTCCGGCGTGTAGGCGAAACCGATGCGCGGGCCGAAGTTCCGGAAAGTGGAGTCGAAGACGTGGCGGGGTTTGCCGCCGACGCCCGGGAAGGTCAGCCCGCCCCGCAGATCAGCACACGCCGGGCAGTTCGCCGCCCCCTTGGCGTTTTTCACCTTTTCGGCCAGCGGACTCGGCGCCCGCTCGTCGAAAGCTCCCGTCATGGCGTTGAAGCGGTCGGTGAGCGGCCCGGACCAGTCCCAGCGCAAGCCCAAATTCAGCTTCAGGTGCGCAGTTACGCTGATGTCGTCTTGCAGGAACAACGCCAGGCTCTTGGCCTGCCGGGCGGGCGCGGCGTTCACGTCAATGAAGGCCGAACCGACACCGAGCAGGAAGGAGGCTACCGCATCCCCGCCGCCGGGGTCGGCCACTTGAGGATCCAGGTTGGTGGCGTTGGAACTGAAAGTGAAGGCTCCCGAGTTGTAACCGGCCTGGAGGTTATAAGTGCGCTCCAGCCGGCCCTGGCCCCCGATCTTCAGGGTGTGGCGGCCGATGATTTTCGACCAAGTGGCGTCTACGTTGTTAATCTGGTCCGGCGTGAAATTACCCGAGCCTTGGCCCGCGCCCGTGAAAGCCGCACTGCCCAGCGTGCTGCCCCCGAAGTTAAAGAAGGGGAAGAAAGGCGACGCCTGCCCGACGAAGTTAGAACTAAAGCCCAGGTCCTTGGGGGTGACCTCGCCGCGCTTGGCGTTCCGATTGGCGGTCAGGTAGCGCTGGAGCCCGGCGCGGAAATTCAAGACGCTGGTCGGCGACAGCGTGCGGGTGAGGTCTACCACCAGGTTGTGATTGGCGCGCGTGAAGGGGAAGCCGGTATTAGGGTCGGCCGCTCCCGGGTAGAACTCGACGTCGTAGGAGTTGAAGTTGTTTCGAATGTGGCGCACGGAAAAGCGCGTGTAGTCGTTGATGTTCCAGTCGATCCGGTTGGAGTACTCGCTGAAATCCGCCCGGGCGTTGCCGCCGGAAGGCGCGTAGTTATTGGCGCGCGTAATCGGGTCACCCGGCGCGTTGGGCAGCGGAATGTACTTCCAAAACGCCTTGGGCACCGGATTGATCCGGCTGGCGGGCACCGCATTGCGTCCCGTGGTGACGAGGAAAGGCTTGCGGTTGTAATGACCGGTTACCGGGTCATAGGTCACGCTCCAGGGATCATAGATGATGACCTGCGCCTTTTGTCCCTTGTTGTTA
>Ga0272448_1000475_pt1 | contig 62106 bp, 54 predicted proteins | sample YNPCB0191_FD_202220 | JGI IMG/M metagenome (GOLD analysis project Ga0272448, IMG submission 202220) | Hot spring sediment microbial communities from Yellowstone National Park, WY, United States - YNP-CB-019-1 | ecosystem: Environmental > Aquatic > Thermal springs > Hot (42-90C) > Sediment... | reverse complement strand
GCCGCTCGGTTTCCAGCGGATCACCGAGGTCCGCCATGCGAATCGTCTTGATGGCTATCAAGCGCCCTATACTGGGATCCCGGGCGCGGTAGACCACACCCATCGCTCCCCGCCCGAGCTCGCCCAGGATCTCATACCGCCCGATCTTCTGCATGCGCCTTTCCCAACCCAACTTCTCGCGGCCAGGTCGGCCCCCGCGCTGGCGGCCCACTACGTTGCGCCGTCAATTGTATCGTACCCCGGAACGCTGGCTCCTCAGGCACCCGGAGAAGCCGGCGCCTGCCGCCATTTCCGCACCAAATGAATCACCAGAACCGCCCCGCCGGCCAGCATCAGCGCTGGAACGAAGTTCATCACCCACCATTGCGCCCCTTCGGGCTCGGCCAGCACGCGAGCTCCATAGCGTTGCTTGTAGTAATCGAGGATTTCACGGTCGCTGCGTCCGGCAGCCACCATCTCGGCCAGTTCGGCGCGCATCTGCTGGGCGGCCTCGCTGGAGTGAGTCGCCACCACCTCCTGATAACAGCACGGCGCCAGCAGGGCGTTCTCCAGCTTTTCCAGGCGCGCCCGCTGCCGCGCATCCAACTGCGGTCCGGCCAGAAGCAGGATCCCGGCAACCAGCGTGGCGAACATCTTGATATCAGTATGGCACCCCGAGCCGCCGTGGCGGGCGTGCAAACTCTGCGTCTTGGGTACGCCGCTTTGCGCAGCATTTGCGCCGGCGGGCGCCGAAATGATTCAATCAAAACGAGGGCCCTCCGGCATGATGGTTGCCATTTAACCGGCGGAGGCGACATTCTCATGCGCCCGCTTGTCGTGCTCGGACTTCTCGCGCTGTCGGCGGCGGCCCAGCCGGACTATGGCGGGCCGGGCCCCTCGCGTAGCGAGGTAGTGATCCGTGGGCGGATAAGCAGGATCGCACTCGGCATGATGCAGGGTATGCCCTCCATGGAAGTGGCCTCCGACGGGCGCGCCTGGAAGGTCTGGCTGGGCTCGATGCGTTACCTGATTGAGAACGGCTTCAATCCCAAGGCCGGCCAGCACGTCGTGATTCGCGCCTTCCGGCCTGTTGGCGACTCCAATGAATTGTGGGCCATCAGCGTGACCATCGCCGACACTCGCCAGACGATCCGCTTGCGCGATCAAGCCGGTCGCCCGATCTGGCGCCGGGCCGGACCCGGGCGCCGGGGACGCGGCCTGGGCAAGTCCTTCTGAACGCCTGCTACTCTCGGTAGTTATGCACGGGGAGGACGAGCCTCCGGAACTGACTGTGAAAGCCCTCCTGCTGGGGCTGGCGCTAGCCTTTATTTTCGGAGCGGCCAACGCGTATCTGGGCATGAAGGCCGGCCAGACCGTTGCGGCCACCATCCCCGCTGCGGTGATCGCCCTGGCCGTATTTCGCCTGCCGCATTTCAAGGGCGGCGTGCTGGAGCAAAACATCACTCGCACGGCCGCCTCGGTGGGCGAGGCACTGGTGGCCGGGGCGATCTTTACGATTCCTGCCTTCACCCTGGTGCGGATGGGCGGGCGGCGCCTCTGGCAGCAGCTAGGGACGCACTACTGGGAAGCCTCGCTGATCCTGCTGGCCGGCGGGCTGCTGGGGATTTTTTTCGTCATTCTGCTGCGCCGAACATTGTGCGTTGAGGCGGGCTTACCGTGGCCGGAAAGCGTGGCCAGCGCGGAGATCGTGCGGGCCGGAGCCCGGGCCGGTGCTGCTGCGCGGCGCCTTTTCGGATCCATGGCCTTTGCTGCGCTGATAGAGGTTCTCAAGAGCGATCGCGGTGTGCGCATCCTACAGGAGTCGGCGCGGGGGTTTCTGATGTTCCCTCGCGCGATTGTGCGTCACTTCGACCCGGCGCAGAGGCCCTTGGCAGAGATTCGTCACGGCGGCGGCATTCTCTGGAACACGCCCAGCTTGTCGCCGGCGCTGCTGGGTATCGGCTATATCGTCGGCCCGCAGGTTGCGGCCGTAAACGCCGCCGGCGGCCTGCTGGCCTGGTGGGTGCTGATACCGCTGCTGCTGTTTTTCGATCCGGACCTGCCCAGGCGGCTGGGAGGGGAAGTGGCGGTGGGTCCGGAGGTCGCCGCCTATACTGTCTGGCATAACGTGGTCCGTCCGCTGGCAGTGGGCGCGATGCTGGTGGCCGCCTCTTACACCCTCTATTCGATGCGCCGTTCACTCAGCCGGTCTCTGGCCGGATTGTTGCGGATCCCAGGCTCGGCGACCGTCAGGCAATCCCTGCCACGCACGGAACGTGACCTTTCTCCACGCTGGATCGTTGGAGGGGTTACTGTCTCATCGGCGGCAGTGGCGGGGATCTATTACCATTTCACCGGCGGGCTGGGATCCGCTGTGACGGCGGCACTGGTGATGTGCCTGGCAGGGTTCTTCCTGTCGGCGGTGGGCGCGTACTTGGTGGGACTGGTCGGCAGCTCCAACCAACCCGTCTCGGGACTGACTCTGGCGGCGCTGGTGATTGCGGCCCTAACGATGGTGGCGCTCGGGTTGAGAGGACCGGCGGGAGTGGCGGCGGTGCTGGGGGTGGCGGCCGTCGTCTGCTGCGCTTGCTGTGTGGCGGGCTCGTTGGCGCAGGATCTGAAGGCGGGACACGTGCTTGGCGGCACGCCTTGGAAGATGCAGGTGGCGGAGATCGCGGCCGTCGTCCTGCTGGCGTTTTTCCTGATGGCGCCGATCATCGTATTGGATGAGGCGAATCGCCAGTCCGGGGGCATCGGCGGCCTGGAGTTGCCTGCCCCGCAAGCGGGCCTGATGGCGCAACTGGCGCAAGGCATCGTCAGCGGTGAGATGCCCTGGGGCCTGCTTGCGATAGGCGTGGCCTTCGGGCTGGCCCTGATCCTTGCGGGTGTGCGCTCTCCGATGCTGGTGGCGGTAGGGATGTATCTGCCGTTCAAAACGGTAGCCGCGATCTTGGTGGGCGGGCTGGTGCGCGCGATCGGGGACCGGCTGGCTGCCGCCCGAGGCAGGCAGGCCGAAGCCGAGCAGCGCGGCCTGCTGGTGGCCTCCGGGCTGATCGCCGGGGAAGCCGTGACCGGGATTCTGCTGGCCGCCTCGGCTCTGGATCCCCGAATCCCATCTCTCATGCGGCTGCTGATCGGCTCAGATGAGATCCCCGCGCTCGCCCCTCTGACCGGCTGGTTTTCGGCCGCAACGTTCCTGTTGCTGGCCTGGCTGCTCGCACGCCTTCCCGCTTCACAGCGGGCTGCTTGACCGCCGACGCTCCGGCGCGTCAAGCCTGCCCGCCTGGCCCACCCGGCACCTGCGGCAACGAATTCGGTGTCGCAACCGACCTCACTACGGCAGGCAGTTGCCGAGCGTCGCCGCGCAGATCACCGTTCAGGTCTCGTCGACGGCAGTGCCGCCAAGCCCCTTCAATCGGGCCGCGACCAATTGGTCGCGGAAATGGAAGGCCGTGGCGAGGCCCGGCGCAGCAGGCCAGGGCTTCAATGGGGCCGCGACCAGTTGGTCGCGGAAATGACGCCATCCGCTACGGCAAACATTAAAATTTCATTAGCTTCAATGGGGCCGCGACCAGTTGGTCGCGGAAATCTAGATTTGTGTGGCCAGGGCTGCCTGCTGGCAATAGCTTCAATGGGGCCGCGACCAGTTGGTCGCGGAAATAAGTCCATGCGCGTGCAAGTTAGAATTTTTGCCTCCGCTTCAATGGGGCCGCGACCAGTTGGTCGCGGAAATTGTGCGCCGTGGCCTGCGCACGCTCGATGATTATCGGCTTCAATGGGGCCGCGACCAGTTGGTCGCGGAAATGCGCACGCGGTGGCGCAGTTCGTCAGTAGGCTGGTGGCTTCAATGGGGCCGCGACCAGTTGGTCGCGGAAATGGTACGCTGGCGTTCCGCAAAGTCAAGTTGGTTTGGCTTCAATGGGGCCGCGACCAGTTGGTCGCGGAAATGCCGTTCCCCGACCGGCTCGATGAGGTGCGCGACAAGCTTCAATGGGGCCGCGACCAGTTGGTCGCGGAAATTCTGGTTTGCCATTGTCTACCTCCGTGAGTTGATGAGCTTCAATGGGGCCGCGACCAGTTGGTCGCGGAAATGTGCTTGCCATCTTCATTGGATTTCAACTAGGCCAGCTTCAATGGGGCCGCGACCAGTTGGTCGCGGAAATGATCCCGGGTCGGAGAGCAATTCCGCTCAACAAAACGCTTCAATGGGGCCGCGACCAGTTGGTCGCGGAAATAACTCATCCGGCTTCATCGGCCTTGCCAGCCTCTTGGCTTCAATGGGGCCGCGACCAGTTGGTCGCGGAAATGCAGAGCGGCCGGACCCTGGCGTCGCCGGTGGCTGAGCTTCAATGGGGCCGCGACCAGTTGGTCGCGGAAATACTAAGCCTGCTGCCCGTTCTGTTGACATAGGAGGGCTTCAATGGGGCCGCGACCAGTTGGTCGCGGAAATGCAGAGGAACTGGACACCTTAGACCGCGAGCAGTTGCTTCAATGGGGCCGCGACCAGTTGGTCGCGGAAATAACTTCAAGCTTTCGTAGTTGGGTGCGTCAAGCAAGGCTTCAATGGGGCCGCGACCAGTTGGTCGCGGAAATAACGAGGACGAAAGTTTTCTATCCATGGCGCGTTTAGCTTCAATGGGGCCGCGACCAGTTGGTCGCGGAAATGACGTTCACGAAAGTACCGGTGAACAACCCCCAAACTGCTTCAATGGGGCCGCGACCAGTTGGTCGCGGAAATCGTACACTTTGCCGAGTGTGGATAAAGCGCGCGTTCGCTTCAATGGGGCCGCGACCAGTTGGTCGCGGAAATGAAGCCCAAGCGTCAGGTTTGTCTCCGCCCGTGTGCTTCAATGGGGCCGCGACCAGTTGGTCGCGGAAATGCTCCTTGGCAGCTTCATCTGGTAGGCAAAGCTGATCGCTTCAATGGGGCCGCGACCAGTTGGTCGCGGAAATGAAAAAACCTATGATCGTTCCGCCCGAGTGGATGGGCTTCAATGGGGCCGCGACCAGTTGGTCGCGGAAATGGCTAGTCGCCTCGCCCGACGTTCAATTTCGTGCGGCTTCAATGGGGCCGCGACCAGTTGGTCGCGGAAATGGCCAGCCTTTGATCGCTACGAATTATCCGGCTTGCCTTGCTTCAATGGGGCCGCGACCAGTTGGTCGCGGAAATGATCCCGGGCCGCGGGGCGATTCCGCTGAACAAAACGCTTCAATGGGGCCGCGACCAGTTGGTCGCGGAAATACGTTCCCGCTAAGCTAAAATCGTGGCTAGACGTAGCTTCAATGGGGCCGCGACCAGTTGGTCGCGGAAATCTACGGGCTGCATCTCGACGGATCAGGCAAACGTTGCTTCAATGGGGCCGCGACCAGTTGGTCGCGGAAATGTGCGCCATGCCCAGCTGGCTGTTGCTGTAAGCTTGTGGCTTCAATGGGGCCGCGACCAGTTGGTCGCGGAAATGTCGTGGAGGGCGAAAGAGGCGCTCGCCATGTTTCTGGCTTCAATGGGGCCGCGACCAGTTGGTCGCGGAAATTTCTCTCCACCAAACAGCACTACTTGCAATTCACAAGGCTTCAATGGGGCCGCGACCAGTTGGTCGCGGAAATGAGCCGGCGAGATCTGGCGGCTCTGCTGCGCTATGGCTTCAATGGGGCCGCGACCAGTTGGTCGCGGAAATGCCATCTCACTGCGAGTACAATGCCGATTGCGACAAGGCTTCAATGGGGCCGCGACCAGTTGGTCGCGGAAATCGGCTTGCTGCAAGTTGTGGGGGTCGTCGCAGACAAGCTTCAATGGGGCCGCGACCAGTTGGTCGCGGAAATGTGAAGCCAACGCTATGGTCGCCGATCGCTTGCTGGCTTCAATGGGGCCGCGACCAGTTGGTCGCGGAAATGACATCACCCGGTCCCAGACAGGCTGGCAGAACTGCTGCTTCAATGGGGCCGCGACCAGTTGGTCGCGGAAATCGCCGTACACTTTGCCGAGTGTGGATAAAGCGCGCGTTCGCTTCAATGGGGCCGCGACCAGTTGGTCGCGGAAATAGCCTCATGAGCAGGCCAGCTTATGCGCTTGATCTCACGCTTCAATGGGGCCGCGACCAGTTGGTCGCGGAAATGTCCAGCAGTCACGTAGCCTTTCAGCTCGCCGATGCGGCTTCAATGGGGCCGCGACCAGTTGGTCGCGGAAATAGGCGGTGCGCAAGGCCGAGGAACTGGAAGCCGTGCTGCTTCAATGGGGCCGCGACCAGTTGGTCGCGGAAATCAAATTTCCACTGACGGCGGTCCTTGGACTACTTACGGCTTCAATGGGGCCGCGACCAGTTGGTCGCGGAAATGACATGTCGCGCCATGGACGGGACGTGTCCGGACGCGCTTCAATGGGGCCGCGACCAGTTGGTCGCGGAAATAACAAAATTTTTGCGACTTTATCCGCTCTGTTTTCAAGCTTCAATGGGGCCGCGACCAGTTGGTCGCGGAAATGAAATGGGGGGAACCCATTTCGCGCCGAAATTGAGGAGCTTCAATGGGGCCGCGACCAGTTGGTCGCGGAAATGGCTCCGGCTTTTCGCTTTCAGCCTTACGCTTTGCGAGCTTCAATGGGGCCGCGACCAGTTGGTCGCGGAAATGCCAGTGCCAGCGGTGACGTGCCGCCACGCTGGCCTGCTTCAATGGGGCCGCGACCAGTTGGTCGCGGAAATTAGCCCTGGGCGCGCCTGCCAACCGGACCGCCAACCTGTGCTTCAATGGGGCCGCGACCAGTTGGTCGCGGAAATAGCCACTCGAGCTGCCTATTCAGTTTTCAATGACCTGGAGGAACGTTTGCGAGAGCCGGCGCGCCTCAGCAGCGCCCTCCTGACTAATCTCACGGGCCAGCACCCTAAACTATTCAACCACAAGGCACACACCCCCGTCGAGCGGGTCCCTGCTTTCGCGCATCACCATGCCGCTCGCCTCGCTCAGCGCGTGATGAAAACCGGGTATTCGCCAATCTCCCCCTCGATCCACTTGGCCAGCAGGCGGGCCTGAATCTCAAGCAACCGGCGGTAGCTGACCCGGTACTCAAACCAAGGATGCGTCACCAGCGTGTCCATGCGCAACTCGTAGGCCCGGAAAAAGCCCTTGCGCCCCCCGGGCGTCAGGGCCACGGCGTTGCCCGCGCACACAAAGTCCCCGGGCGTCACCATGCGCGTATTGATGGCGCTTATCACGGCCGAATCCACAATCAGGGGGCGAAAAGGCTCCATCAGGTCCAGCGCCAGCGCGGGACGTCCGAAGCGCGGCTGGTGGTAAAAGCCCATCAAAGGATCAAAGCCCACGGCGTAGCAAGCGATGGTCAGATCTTTGGTCAGCAGGCTATAGCCCAGCGACAGCAGAGCGTTGACGGGATCGCGCGGCGGGCGTCGGTTGCGCCCGTTGAAGTCGAACCGAAACGCTCTGCCATCTTCCTGGCCGGGCTCAACCTTGAGCATTCCGGCAAATTCGCCGAAGTACAGACGCGCGGCGTTGCCTTCGATTCCGAGCAGCTCTTCCATATCGGCGGCGCGCTCGGCTCGTCCCGCCATTTCTCGCAGTTCACGCAAAACGCCTTCCGGCGGTTCCAGGTGATTGCGCAACAGCATGGTCCGCTGATTACGAATCTTGCCCGCCACCAGTCTGCGCGCCAGAGCCAGAGAAAACCATTCCTGTTCCGCCAGCCGGAATTGCGCTCGTCTGAGGAAGACGTTCTTGGTATTAAGGCCCGTAGTGATGCCGTAAAACCAGCCTCCCTGCGAAAAATAACAGATCGGCACTTCAGCTTCGCAAAGCGCCTGAATCGCCTGGGTGCTGAGCTGGATGTTACCCATCAGGTTGAGCTGTGAGATCTCCCCGATGCGCACTTCCTGCCGCAAGGCATCCTTCTCCTTCACTTGCAGGACGCCCCCGGAGCGGCCTACGCGTAACCCCTGTGTATTCAGATACAGCGGCCGCAACTCGTCCCGTGGCGTGACCAAGCGGCGCGTTTCGGCCGCCGGCGGCTTCTTCGCAGCCTCTTCAAACAGCAAAAGCTGGCCGCTCTCATCCTCGGCCGGAACGGCCTCGAAAGCGCGGATTTCATCGGGCAGGCAGATAGGCGCCAACGAACAGCCGGGACACTTGGGTGAATCCTCCAGCGGCGGCGGGATACGCCCTCCGGCGGCCGTCTGCCAGGCCTGCCCCACGATACGCAGGGTTTCACTCATCAGCTCATCGTCGAATACCACCCGCACTCTTTGCCGGGTCTTGGCGTAATAGACGAGACCTTCCTCGCAGCGGTAGCCTTGCTCCCGCAGGATGATCCCCTGCACCGCAAGCTGGACGCGGTCCGCCGGCCACAGCTCGATCCCATCGGAGGTCTCGCGCGGCTTGCCGTGCTTGTAGTCCACCGGCGTGACCAGGCCGCCCTCGACTTCCAGCAGGTCCATGCGGGCGATCAGCCGGTGGCGGTCGCTGGCCAGCATTACCGAACGCGAATGAATCTTTTCTTCGCCCAGCTCATCGGGCGCCGGCAGTTCGGCCCCCTCGCGATCCACCCGCCGGTGTTGGAGCTTGCCTGCCTCGACATCAGCGTTCGCGCGGAACAGGCCTTCAACCCATTCGTAGTAAAACAGGCGGGGGCAATAGACGAATTCGTTCACCATGCGCGCCGGGAGATACTCGGGCAGCCGGCCCTGCGCGTCTTCCGCAGTAAGTGGAGCCGTCATATGATTACACCACCAGGCACGGTGCGTCCACCGCCGTGTAAGGTCTTCCCAAGGCGGTGATGACCCTATCACCACGGCCTTCGGCCGGGCCCAGATCTACGAACAGGACCTGGTCCTCGCTGTGGTGAATGATTTGACTGAGCTCGGCTTTCAGGCGCACCAGATCGCGCGGGGTCAGGGCGCACTCAAAGACCGAATACTGTAAGTGGTCGCCGTAGTCGCGCATGGTCTTAAACACGCGCCGGAGGCGCTTATCGTCAGAAATGTCGTAACAGATCAAATAAGAGTTACGCATGAACAAGCCTACAGTAGCTCACGGGCATGGCTGAAGTTACGATACCGATCTTCTTTGAATTTCCGCGCGCGATAAAGCTGTAGCACGCCTCTGGCCGCCAGCTCCTGTCGAGCCGGCCGGTCGGCTTGCAGCTCCGGCAAACTCAGCAGTGATCGCAGGGCCCCGAGCGCGATGGCCGGCCCCCATACGGGCCAGGTTATCTCCTCGATGGTCGAGTGCCGAAACCCGACCGTACCCAGTCCTCCGCGAGTGGGGACGGTGGAAAACAATGGCAGGGCTTCGACCGCCAAGCGGTTCGCGCCGCGCACGGTGCGGATTGCATCCTTAGAAGGGTCCGTGGCTCGCAGAGCATGGGGCCGGAAGTCGTGCGGATCCCAGCGCATGGCGGGAGGCGGGTCAGCGTAATCCCAGGGCTGGAACAGCGCCCGCTGGAAATGTTCTCTGTCAGTCCCGCGGTGCAATTCCGCCATGAAACCGAGAAAGTGCTGATGTCCGGCCCCTTTCATGACGCAAAAAGCGGTGTGTTGAATTGTCCCTTGCTCAGCAAACGCTTCACACCCGAAAGCCGCCATAAAGTCGGCCCAGGTACGGTCAGCGGCAGTGGCGGCCTGCGCCGCGGCCGTCGCCTGCTCCGCGAATTTTTCGGGCTCCAGAGCCAGATCATTAGCGAAAGTAAAAGCCGGGTTGGGCGGTTGTGTTGAATCCAGCAAGGCGACCAGTCTGTCCGCGAGATCCGCCTCGCCAGCCAGTTGAGGGTGATGAATGACCGGCCTCCACGCCCCGCCCCGGTCCGTCCAACTCATCTTGACCCCGTCCGGGTTCTCCAAGGCCAAAGTCCGCAGCGTGCCGAGGGAGGCAAGGTAAGCCAGCAGGTTTGATCCGTCGAGCCCAATCAGAGGAATCCGGTTCCAACTACTCATGTCAACCTCTTGCTGCTTGTTGCTGCTCGTGTTCGCTCTGGCGGTGATCGGCCAGCCTGAGCAAGCTCTCCAGCAAAGCCAGCCCGTACCACCCGTAACGTCGAGTCAGCAGCCACCAGCGGTCAGCAACCCCGCTGTCGAGCCGCTCCAACCCGTGCCGGCTTGAAATCGACAGACGCACGCCGTGGATTTCATAACGCACTTCCACTGAAGCGCCGTCATCCACAACCGGCGCGAAGGGTCGGCACCGGCCGTGATGGGATTCGATCAAGTGCAGCAACAACTCAGGATCCAGTTCACCCTCGATCGAACTCAAGACCTGCTGAGCCAGCGCCGCCGAGACCAGTTCGTGCCGTCCGTCATTGGGATAGCCCGCCAGCCGCCGCGCGCGCTGCATTGCGGCCCAATCACGAGGATTGACGCCTGACTTTGCCAGCGGCTCTTCGACCTCCGGTACCCAGGGGCGACCCCCTCGGAGCCAGGACTGGAAACGAGGATCGGCCTTGCCGAGGTCATGCAGCCTTCCCGCCCACTCCAGCGTCCTTACCAACCGAGCCGGCAAGCCCAACGCCTGCCCATAGCGTTTGGCCCGATCCGCCACGCCGTTCAGGTGAGTCTCCAGACCCACTTCGGCGGTCATCGAGGAACTCTCATCTTCCTGAAGGAAGTCTGCTTCAGGCGTCTTTTCCGCCGCGATCCGCCAACGCCTGGCGCCCACGATGGCGCCCAGCCGTGGTTCGGGGGAATCCGCCGTTGCGGGATCGAGGATCAATCTCAATTTGCTCTCCCGTGATAACAAGCGCGCGATCAGGCGCACCTCCGGTCGAAGAGACTCATCCCCTGCCACCAGCTTCAAAAAGTCGCGGACCGCAGAGGTCTCAAGTGAGCGCAAAGTCTCCAAGCCGGCCCGCAGCGGGTCGCTCAAAACGCCTCCCGGTGATTGCGGCCACTGCCGCAGCAACGGCTCCGCCAGCCGGAGGACAGCGCGGCCGCGGTAGTGCAGCGAAACCAGCTCGGCGATGTCCACCACCGGGGACCCCGACTCCGGATTCCAGCCGAACTCGTCACAGCCGCCGTAACTAGCGGGCGCTACCAGCGTCATCCCGGGCGCCAGCTCGTCCGCCCGGATTACCTTGCTGTCCGCAGGGCCTCGCCAGCAGAGGACCTGCCGGCCGGGCGGGCCGGCCGGCGCCTCCGGCGTCGGCTGCACCCCTTCCTGGTCCGCCAGATCGGTGGCGGACAGACCTCTGAGCCAGCGCGCAACTACATAGACAGGGAGCGAGACTGCCTCGGCGGCAGAAGGCGGGCAGGCCGCCACTAGCTGGGCCCAATACTCGGGCCGGCCGGCATCCAAGTCCCCACGCCACAGCAAGGCGACGTCGGCGTCAACTCGTCTGCCATGCAGCAGAGTGCTCACGTCGAATCGGGGCGCCGGTTCCGGCGAGGTCTGCGCCAGCAGATCCAGATGCGCAGGCAGGAGCGCCGGGGCGTGTTGGCGCGGCGCACAAAGCTTTGCTAACTCATCGCCGGAGGGCAGACGCCCTCTGAGCGCCAGCACCCCAAAGTCAAGCCAACTTTGCTTGGTTTTCGGCGCGGCGACCGCATGTTGCTCCAGCCACCGCCAAGTGGCTTGGAAGGCTGCTCCGTAGACCGGATCGTCCTGCTCCCCTTCGACTCGAGCGGGAAGGATTACGCAAGCCGGACTGGACCGCCAATGACCCTTGCGGTTCAGTCTCCCGAAGCGTTGTTGCAGCGAATCCAGACTGGCGCTCTCCGAGACCAGGGCATCGAAGTCCAGGTTGGCGCCCACCTCGATGCATTGTGTGGCCACCACGAAAACCGGCTGCTCCGGCAGCGGGCCCTCCAAGAGGTTTCTCCAAAGCCGAAGCAGGCGGTCTCTCTCGAAGGGCCTGCACCGGCCTGTGAGCAGCAGGCAGCGGTCCGCGGCTTTGGACTTCAGCCGCCAGTGCACAGCCCGCGCGGCCGCTACGCGGTTGACGACCACACCGACCCGGCGGCAGCCTTGCGTAGCGTAACTCAGAGCTTGCGTAACCAGTTGCTGGATCAGAGCCTCCCGGGCAGACACTTCGTCGCTGGCGGTCTTGAGGTCAACCAAGACTGCGGGCTTTGAAGCCGACAGCCTGGGACCCAAGACGGGGTCTTGCCGGTCCGGCTCTTCATCCCGGAGTTCGGGTTCACGTGTCGGCGTGGCGGAAAGCTCGACCACAGTGAGTCCCCCTGGCAGCAGATCCTCGGCCCAGCAGCGGTATCGTCCGGCGATGGCGCTTAAGGTCTCCAGCCACGGCAGGCTGGTGTGCGCCTCGTCCACCAGGAACAACGCGTCGTGGGAGGTTAAAGCCGCCCGGATCGGCCAGTTCGCAGGGGACCGTGCGCCGTAGCCACGGAAAAGCAAAGACGAACCAACCTGGTCAACGGTGCTACAGCAAACCAGAGGTTGCAGCGGCGAGCGCAACCAGCTTTCGTCCCTGAGCCATCCCCCGCGCAAGGTGGCGACGACCAGCGGGTCGGCGTCTTGCTCTCCCGTGAGTCGTACCAGGTTCTCGGCGACCTCGCGCAGCAAGGGATCGGCGCGTCGCGACCGCAGGGCCCACCTTAATCGCTGGGCAAGCCTGACGGCGCGATCAGCAGCCTCGTCTACCACAATGCGGCGATCAATGACAAAAAAGATCCGCCGTGCTGCGCCGGGGGCGCCCATCGCCAAGGCGAACAGCGCGACGTCAATCGCCGCAGTCTTGCCGGCGGCCGTTGGCAGACCGATGGGACTCGGCCAACGCCCCGCGCACACCATGCGGGCGAGTCTGCTTTGCCAGGGGAACGGGCGTACGCCGTGAATCAGCTCAAAGAAACGATCGAAGTCTTCAGCAGCAAGCGGCATGGTCAGCTCACCATAGGACGGCAAACGCCGTACCCGTAGTACCGCCCGGCGCCGATCACCAACGGCCCTTGAACCGGCCCGGGGAAGCTGAGGATGACGTGCAAGTGAAACCGTTGCGGCTTACCGGGTCTGGCCGGCGCCGCCGGAAACGCGAAGGAAGGCGGCACGCCGAAATGTGGGGAAATCTGGGTTAGAGTAACGGCAGCCGGGCGCGTAAGGCCGATCCGCTCGCAAGCGGCCGCCACCACTCGCTCGGCTTCTTCACCGTAGGGATCATCGGGAAATCGATCGAATACAAAGGGGGTCACCGTCGCCCAGTGCTGCGCCGGTCCCATCCAAGAGCTGGCGCGCAGAGTCCAAGCGAGGGTCTCCTCGGTGGCCGGCTCCAGCAGCCACTCGCCCAACTGGCCCACATTGAGCCGGTGAATCTTGCGCACCGTCGCCAGGCATACGCCCACTTCTTGCTGATTGAGTTCGGCGGGCACCAGGGCGGCCACTCCCATGACTCTGCCGTCGGCGTGCCGGTGACCCACATTGGCCAATGTTATCCACGCCAAGTGAGCCCGTTCGCTGCGAACCGGCGCCTCCGGCGTGCTTGCCGGGGCATGCCCGGAAAGACACTCAGGGCTGGGTTGCGGGCCCAGGCGCAAAGTGGCCGCTCTCAGAGCGGCGGTTACTTGCAAGGTTCCCCGCAAACCAACCGGCTCGCCGGCGGTTTGCCGGAAAACCATCATGTGGGCGAAATGTGAGCGCGGCAGCGCCGGACGCTCAGGCAGTTTTTCGCCGTAGCTTACCGCCAGGCCCCGGGACGGCCGGAACTGGCGGAGGGGATCCTCGCGAAAGCGCCGGTAATTCTCCACCAGCTCCTTGAACCGCGATCGGTAAGGGACTCTGATCCTGAACAATCCATTCGGGTCTGGCAACAACCGCTCGTGGTCGGCCGGCACCCCCGGCGTTAGATTGACCTCGACCAGGCTGGCCGAGTGACCCAAACGGTACACCCGGGAGCAAAGGCCCTCGAGATGCTTTTGGCGCTCCGCAGACAGCTCGGCGCGCGGCCAGAGGAAGAACACCTGCGGATCAAGCGGCGCAACCGACGGGAAACGCCGTGGCTTCCGGGCCCGGGATTCAACCAGGGTAGCGCCTAACTTTTTCGCCACACTCTCATCGTTTATCGGCGCAAAGACCGTCACGTTTCTGCGCTCCGCATAAGGCGTGTAATAGATTTCCGGGGGCTCCTGCCGCTCTAACCACTCCAGCACTTCGCGCTCGGCGGGATCCTCACCGCACTCGCCCCAGGCATCCACCAGAGCCGAGAACAGCCGTGAGGGGTGCGGCGGCCACTCCGCCTGCTCTTTAAGATCGCCGTCCTCGAAGCGGGCCGCACAAGCCCGACCTGTCAGATAGTGGATCCGCATGCACAACACGGCTCAGTCCTCGCTAACCGCCATGGTTTTCTTGCGGCTTTCCCGGATGAGTTTCTTGAGACGCTCGGTCGGCACCAGCACGCGGGGTTCAACCGGCCACTCCAGCCCCAGGCGCTGCGCATCTTGCGCGGCTTCGGCCAACAGCGCAGCCGCCTGGTCGGCGGTGAGACTGAATGGCTCCGTCTGGCCCTGTCCTATGAACTCGAAGGGGCCGGGCGCCCCGTCCAGCAAGCAGCGCGAGCGTAGATCGTAGCCGTCTTCCTCCTGGAAGCAAATCGCGGCCAGCGCCAGGGCGGCTAAGGTGGTGCGAGCGGCCAGGTCGGCCTCCGGTCTGCTTGAGCCGTTCAGCGGGAAACACAACCTCCTCAGGCCCGCCAGGGAAAAGACGGTGGTCTGAACCGCATGCGTGATGGTTACACCCCCATGGTGCGGCACGCCGTTTTCGTCTTTCAGCGCCGGAGGGATGTTGCCGTGGTTGATCTTGGAGGGCTTAAGCGTAATAGGCTTGCCCTTTTTGTCCCGGGCGGCGTCCTTCTCCTCAAAGCTCCAACTGCCGTCCGGCGTGCGGTAGATAGGCGCGCCGATCCCCTCTATGTTCTCGATCTGAAGGGGATCAATGCGCCCGGCGGGCCGCACCCCGTCAATGGCTCCGAACCCTACGATCTCGGAGACCAGCAGCCGAGCGAACTTCGCCCCCAGACCTCCCTTTGGCCCAGTGGAATCCCACATGCCGAAGATCAGCGCGGTTGGGCAGAGGCTGAATAGCGAGGTGGCGTTGGCGGCCCGCACCCCATCCAGGCAGCGTCCCAAAGAACGCCGGAACTCCTGCCCCTCGTACAAGGAATCGCGCAAGATGGCGTCCGCAACCCGGTGCGGCGCCTCCAGGGCCGTGACTTGCCCGATCTCGCGGATCAGGGGGTCCTGCTCACTTTGGGCGAAGTCCACAACCAGTAAGGGGAACTTCAGCTTGCCCTGGCGGTATCCACGCAGCAAGGCCAATTCCATGCGATTGGCTTGTGATTGGACTGAGTCCAACAGCACCGTGCGCACCTCGCGGACGGCGCCGTCGGCCGCGCGCACAAGTCGGTTTTCGATGGCGTAAGGGCCATCCTGATAAGTCGGTGGGAAGACTTTCTCGCTGTGGCCCCCTGCCGGATACAACGTGGTGATGCGCCGGATGGCCGCCGGGCGCCCGGCAACCTGAGTTTTCAACCGCTCGTAACTGAGTTCTTGCATGCCAATTCACCTCGATTGATCGCGTGCTCTCGGACACACCAAGCCACCATGCGGAGAATCGGCCGGCGTGCCTCAGTATATAGTGACGCCGGGCCCTTCACCCGTTACAGGTTTTCGGCGCGAGATGCGCCCCTGTCTGGCCCGCTGATTGCTAGACTTGGGAATAGGCGAGGAATGACGTTCTCACCATGCCCAAAGGATATGTGGCCATCAATGTCGAACGGTGCAAGGGCTGCGGTTTCTGCGTAGAGTTCTGCCCCACTGACGTACTGGCGATGTCGTCAGCCTTCAACTCCCGGGGCTACCATCCGCCTCACGTCGTAAACCCTGAAAAATGCAGCGGTTGCGATCTCTGTGGCATGTACTGCCCGGATTTCGCCATCTACGGCTGGAAGGCCGGAGAATCCAAGAATGGAGCCAAACGCGATGCTGCACGCTGATCCGAAAGGCGTACTGACCGGCGTCCATTTTCTCGATGGGGATCACGCGGCGTGCGAAGGAGCGCTCGCCGCGGGTGCGCGATTTGCCGCAGGGTACCCAATCACGCCCTCCACGGAGGTAGTCGAGCGCTTTGCCGCTCGCATTCCGACGGTGGGCGGCGTATTCATCCAGATGGAGGATGAGCTGGCAGCCTCGATCGCCATCGCCGGGGCGGTGTGGGCGGGGGCCAAGGCCTTCACGGTGACCTCGGGACCGGGTTTCTCGCTGATGATGGAACACATCGGCTTCGCCGCCATGACGGAGACTCCCTGTGTGTTCATCAACGTGCAGCGCGGCGGCCCCTCCACCGGCTTGCCCACCCTGCCGGCCCAAGCCGACATGATGCAGGCCCGCTGGGGCTCGCACGGCGATTACGAGATCATCGCGCTGTGCCCCAACTCGCCGCAGGAGTGCTTTGATCTGGCCATCCGCGCCTTCAATCTGGCCGAGCAATACCGCGTACCGGTCATGTTGATGATGGATGAGTGCGTGGGCCATATGACCGAGAAGGTGGTAATCCCGCCCGCCGAGCAGATCGAAATCTACCCGCGGCGCCACACACGCCGCCCGCCGGGCCAGTATCAGCCCTTCGCGCCCGCCGAAGACTTGGTACCTGAAATGGCGCACGCCGGCGAGGGCTACCGGTTTCATGTCACGGGCTTGACCCACGATGAGCGGGGCTACCCATCCATGACGGTCGCCGCGCAGGACCGATTGGTCGGGCGCCTGAAGCGCAAGATCACGCAAGCCGCGGACCGGCTGGCTTGCTACCAGGAGGAAGGCGTCGAGGACGCCCAGGTGATCGTAGTCTCCTACGGGATCACCTCGCGGGTAGCCCAGAGGGCGGTGGAGCTGGCGCGGGCGCGCGGAGCTAAAGTGGGCCGGCTGCGCCTGATCACCGTGTGGCCCTTTCCGGAAGCCCACATCAGAGCTTTGGCTCGCACCGCCAAGGCCTTCGTGGTGCCTGAGCTGAACCTGGGTCAGATTTCCTTGGAAGTGGAACGGGCCGCGGCCGGACAAGCCCGCACGCTGCAAGTGCCGCACGCGGGCGGAGGCGTGCATCGCCCCGAACAGATTCTTGACGCCATCATGGAGGTGCTGAAATGAAAGCTGAAGCAGGCCAGCCGGCGGAGCTGGGACCGCGGCCGGAAGCCGAGATCCCGGCGGAGGAGTGCGAAAGCGCCCCGGACAACCCGGTCGAGCAGTTCCTGCGCACCGATCGCATGCCGCACATCTGGTGTCCGGGATGCGGCATCGGCACCACGGTGAATTCCTTTGCACGGGCCTTGCTGGAATCCGGGCTGAACCTGGACCAAGTGGCGATCGTCTCAGGCATCGGCTGTACCGGCCGGGTAGCCGGCTACGTCCGCTTGGATTCCTTTCATACCACGCACGGGCGCGCCATCCCGTTCGCCACGGGCCTCAAGCTGGCGAACCCGAATTTGACGGTGGTGGTTTATTCCGGCGACGGCGATTTGTTTGCGATCGGCGGCAATCACATCATACATGCCGCGCGCCGCAACCTGGATTTGAAGGTGATCTGCGTGAACAACTTTGTTTACGGCATGACCGGAGGTCAGGGCGCGCCCACCACTCCGGTCAGCGCCATTACCTCCACCACCCCTTACGGCTGCTCTGAGCCGCCCTTCAACCTGCCGGCGTTGATGGACGCGGCCGGAGCGGTGTACGTGGCGCGCTGGACCACCTTCCATGTACGCCAGCTCACGCGCGCCATGGTGGACATCTTCCGCAAGAAAGGCTTCTGTTTCATCGAGGTTCTCTCGCCCTGCCCGACCCTGTATCAACGCAAGAACCGCATGGGCGACGGGCTGGACGCCATGAAGTTTTACAAGCAGAAAAGCAAGATCCGACACGGCGCGCCCACCGGAGAAGTGGGCCTGACCAAGGAGGGCGACATTATTGTGGGCAAGTTCGTAGACCGCGACCGGCCGGAGTTCCTGGACTTGATGCGCAGGCAACTGGCGGGGCAGCTCGGCGAGCGCTACGTGGAAGTGGAGCACCTGGTATGCAACTGACCGAGATTCGCATCGCGGGCTTCGGCGGCCAAGGGGTGATGCTGTCGGCCCACATCATCGGCAAGGCGGCGGCGGTCTATCAAGGAGCCTATGCCACCATGACCCAGAGCTTCGGCCCCGAAGCCCGGGGCGGCGCGGCCAGCGCGCAGGTCATTCTGTCGGACTCACCCGTGTTGTACCCTTACGTCACCCGGCCCGACGTGCTGATCGCCATGTCCCAGGAGGCCTACACGCGCTTCTTGCCGGAGCTGAAGCCCAACGGCTTGCTGCTGGTGGAGAGCGACTTGGTGCGCATCTCGGAGCTGCCGGCCGGCACCCGCGTGCATTCCATCCCGGCCACGCGTTTGGCCGAAGAGCTGGGGCGGCGCATAGTGCTGAACGTGGTGATGGTGGGATTCTTCGGAGCCGTCACCGCTTTGCTGGAGCCCGATGCCCTGCGCAACGCGGTGATTGATTCGGTGCCGCCCGCCGTGCGCGATTTGAACGTACGCGCCTTCGAAAAAGGTTTCGAGTACGGACTGACGACGCTCCACGCGGACCGGACGAGCGAAGGCGAGCATCCGGGCATCCCGCTGGAAGCGCACGACTGAATCAGCCGGCCGCAGTCACCTTTCGCGCGAAGGACACAATTTCGGGCTTGACCAGGCGCTGGAAATCGGCGAATCGCATGTGCACGACGTCGCGGTGCGTGCCCGCGTTGAAAGCAATCATCTCCTCGCCGGCCAGTTGAGTGTCCACGTAAACCGGCAGGCCGAAGATATTTCCCACAGGGGGCATGGCCCCCAGCTCGCAATCAGGGAATAATTCTCCCAGCTCGGCTTCCGTAGCCAGGCGGAGGCGCGACATGCCCAGATCCACGCGCAATTGTTCCAGATCCACCACGCAGTCGGCGCACAGCACGGCCATCCCGTAACCGTTCTCGCTCAGAAAGACTACGGTCTTGGCCACTTCGCGTGCGGGTATGTGCTCGGCGGCCGCCACTTCGCGCGCGGTGTAGGCGGTAGGGTGGACCGTGTGCCGGTACTGGACGCCGTTCTGCTCCAGGAAATCCTGCAATTTCTTGAGCATCGCCATCGAATCCCTCCCTCGTTCCGGACGCCGCAGGCGTCCAAGCCGAATGTAACCCAATTCGGCCAGGGATTCAACGGGATTTCAACGCGCCGCGCCCATGCCAATAAAGGCTATGCCCAGCAGGATCAGAAACAGCCCCGCGAACTTGTTGCGGGTCAAAGGCTCGCCGAAAAACATCCGCGACCATATCATGGTCCAGACGTAGCCCAGCGACACCATGGGGTACAACACGCTAAGCTCGCCGCGCCGCATCCCCAGAACAAAGAAATACGAGGACAGCAGAAAAAGTCCCACTCCCAGGGCCAGCCGGTAATTGCGCAACAAGTGCCACAGATTGAACCGCATGCGGTTGGCCCCGGATTTCAGGAACACGGCTCCGAAAGAACCTACGAAGGAGGCGGTCAGCACCAGCAGCATAGAGGACAGCGGAGTGGCCATCATCTAGTCCCGTCCCGGCCGAGCACGCTGACGCCGGCGACGATCGTAACCACCCCGAGGGCCTTGGGCAGATTAAAGCTCTCGCGGAACAACCAGACCGAAAGGCCGCTCACCCAGACGTAAGTCAGAGCAATGATGGGGTAGAGGATCGAGAGTTCTTCATCGCGCAAGGCGAACACGAACAGCCCGGTCATCAGACCGTAGAGCACATAGCCGCCGAACAGCAGCGGGTTGCTCACCATAGCCAGCGGGCTGGTGCTGGCGCCGAGTTGGACGGCGCCCAGCTTGATCAGAACCTGTCCCGCCGCCCCGAGCAACGTGCATAAGACCGTAATGCCAACCGATTGGCGGCGGGTCAACTTTATGCGTGCCTCCACTCGTCCCCCGAAACTTGCCATGATAGCCGATCAGCCCGTCATCGCGGGATGCTTCGCAGGCGCGGAGAGGCCGGCGACAGCGGCTGCTCAGGCGTTTTGACGTCGGCGGGCTCGGGGGGCTGGGCGGGCGGCGTTTCCGGTTCCTTACATTCGCCTGCGTGAACGGCGAAGCTCGCAACCACCTGCCAGGCGGGGGTGCGCCGCTCGATCACGTAGGACTTGGAAGCCGAGTCGGCGCGCAGCCGCCAGTCGGGATTCGGCGTGCGCGCGCCTTTTTTGGGGATGGGGCGGTCGGTGATCTGGCGGATCATCCAGCTTTCTCCGCCGGTCATGGATTCGTAAAGCTCGAAACGACCGGCATCGCCGGCGGAGGCACGGTCAATCCAAAGCACGCCGTGGCGGCGGCTGTCGAAATAAAAGTGCTCTATGACGCCGATCTTGCTTTCCGCCCACAGCGGCCGGCGGCGCCAGGTCTTGCCGCCGTCGGTGGTAAGGAGCAAGAAGGGATCGCGGGGCAGGGCGTGTAACAAGTAGCCGGCCGCCCACCCGGTCTCCAGATCGAAGAACTGGATCTGGTCCAGGGCCGCCGAGCGGATGCGCTCGTGCGGTTCGAACCAGCTCCGGCCATCGTCCTCGCTGGCCAGCAGGACGGACGCCAGCGTGGCGGACTCCGTGTGCAGGTTGCCGGTGAGGAACAGCTTCTGACCCACGCGTTCCAGCTCGGCCAACTCCAGGTAAACCGGACAGGGCTGCTCCGGCGGGCAGGTCAGCGAGAGCGCCCGGATGTCCTCTTCGCTGCACGGAGAGCTGATGCGCAAGGGCCGGCCGGAGTAAGTGAGCCCGGCAGGCTGGCCGGGCTCGAGGACGGGAAGCTGTTGGCCGCACAGCACGCCTGCGAGCAGCGCCGACAGCAGCCGCATGCGGACTCCCCTAGCTAATGCAACCAGGCGTGCAAGCCGTGCTGCAAGATGGCGGCGCCCGCCGCCCCGGTCAGCGCCGGAGCGAAGGCGGGCAGGGCGCCGCGCAAGCGCCATTCCGCGTGCACAGCATGATAGGCCAGGTACACAAAGCTGCCGCCCGCCAGACCCAACGCGCAACTTAGCCAGAGCGCTCCCAAGTGCGGTCCGGCCGCCGACTCCAGAGCCGCGCCCAACACGGTGGCGGCTTGCACCGCGACACACCAGCCCAGAGCTGCACGGCGCGAGTTCAGCGCCGCACGCAGCATCACGCCCAGAGCGATGCCTTCCGGAATCTTGTGGAGCCCCACTCCGAACACCACGGCGGCCGCCAAGCTTCCGGAATGCTGCTGCGCAGACGCCGCAATGCTGAGGCCGTCAAGGAAGCTGTGCAGGGACGCGGCCACTACCAGCGGCAACGCAAAGCCGTGCAACGAGGCCGGGCACAGCGTGTGGTCATGGGTATGGGAACAAGCCGGACATACCGCGTACACCCAGCGCCCCACAGCCCACAGCAGCAACAAGCCCATAGCCAGCAGGGCTAAGCCGCCGCTCCAGCCGTTGCGCTCGGCCAGCTCCGGCAACACGCCGAACAGCGCGATGCCGGCCAGCAGACCGCCGCTGAAAGGGATAAGCCGCCGGGCGGCCCGAGGCGCATTGCTCAGCCTGAGGCCCAGAATCGCGGCGCCCACCGCGATCATGGCCGCTACCAACGCCGGAGCTAACGGCGAGTACGGCATCCCATTGCCTCTAACTTAACCGGAGCTGACCGAGGCGTCAACGCGGCCCCTGCTATTCCTCTTCCTCCTCCTCTATGCCGGCCTTGGCGGCCTTGGCGGCGGCGATGACTTTCTCGGCCTGCTGCTGCGGGACGAAGTCGTAGTGGCTGAGCTCCATAGTGAAGGAAGCTCGTCCCTGAGTCATCGAGATCAAGTCCGTCTGGTAGGTGAGCATTTCGGCCATCGGCACCTGAGCCCGGATTATCTGTGTGCCGCCGCGCGTCTCCATACCCGTGATGCGGCCCCGGCGCCCGTTGAGATCGCCCATCAGATCGCCGGCGAACTCTACCGGCGCCTGCACTTCGACGTTCATAATCGGCTCCAGCAGAGCCGGTTTGGCCTGCTCCATGGCGGCCTTGAAAGCCTTGCGAGCGGCCAGCTTGAAAGACAGCTCCGAGGAGTCCACCTCATGATAGGAGCCGTCGTACAGGATGACGCGGAAGTCCACCACCGGATAGCCGGCCAGGTAACCCTGCTCGGCGGCCTCCAGGATGCCCTTCTCCACCGCCGGAATGTACTGCTTGGGAATCGCTCCGCCGAAGATCTGGTTGACGAATTCGAACTTGGCGCCCCGCGGCAAGGGCTCCATCTTGATGCGGCAATCGCCGAACTGGCCGTGACCGCCGGTCTGCTTCTTGTGGCGCCCTTGCACGTCCGCGGTCCCGCGAATCGTCTCGCGGTAAGGAATCTTGGGAGCTTTCAGCGTGACGTCCACGTTGTAGCGGCGCTTCAGGCGGCTTACGACGACTTCCACGTGCTGCTGCCCGCTGCCGGCCAGCAGGAACTCCTTGGTCTGCGGGTCGCGATAGAAGCGCAGGGAGGGGTCCTCTTCGAGGATCCTCTGGAGCGCATTGCCCATGCGGTCTTCGTCCTGGCGGGAGCGAGCTTCAATGGCGTAAGCGATGGAAGGTTCCGGCAGCACGACCGGCGCGTATTGAATCTGCGCACTCTTGTCGCAAAGGGTGTCGCCGGTGAGGGTCTCCTTGAGCTTGGCCACGGCGCCGATGTCACCGGCGCGCAACTCGGTCACCGGCGTGATGGTCTTGCCCATGAGGCAGCCGATGTGGGAAAGCCGCTCCAGGGCGCCGCTGCGCGGGTTAAACAGGTTGGCGTCGTTCTTGATCACCCCGGAATACACCTTGAAGTAACTGACCCGCCCGGCGAAGGGATCGGCGACGGTCTTGAAGACGAAAGCCGAAGCCGGTTCGCTGTCGGCGATGCGGCGCTCGATTTCCTGCTCGCCCGCGCGTCCCTTCACCGAGCCGCGATCAAGCGGCGAGGGGAAGAACTCCACTATGAAATCCAGGACGCGGTCCGAGCCCATGTTACGCAAGGCGGAAGCGCACAGTATCGGAAACAGCCGCCTCTGGCGCACGGCATCGCGCAGGCCCTCAACCAGACGCTCGGCGGAAAGCGTACCTTGCTCGAAGTACTCCTCCATGAGAGCATCGTTGCCCTCGGCCACCATGTCAATGAGGGCTTCCCGCGCCTTGGAGGCCGCCTCGGCCAGCTCCGCGGGAACCTCGCCGACAACGCCTTTGCCATCGCCGTCGGCCTGGTAAGTGTAGGCCTGCATGGCGATCAGGTCCACGACTCCCCGGAAGTCGCGCTCCTGGCCGATGGGGAGCTGGATGGGGACGGCGGCGCGGCCGAAGTTTGCATGTATGCTTTCCAGGGCCCGCTCGAAGCTGGAATTCTCCCGATCGAGCTTGTTAACCACGATGGCTGCGGCCAACTGGTCCTGCGCGGCGAACTCCCATACCTTCTCAGTCTGGACCTCCACGCCGGCCACCCCGTCCACCATTACCAAGGCCGCGTCCGCAGCCACCAGGGAAGCGCGGGTGTCGTTGATAAACGTGTTAAAGCCGGGGGTGTCCAGCATATTGATCTTTATCTTGCGCCATTCCAGGAAAGCCAGCGCCGTGGCGATGGTCACTTTGCGCTGGACTTCCTCTTCATCGAAATCGGTAATCGTGTTGCCTTCGTCCACCCGGGTCAACCGATTGGTGGCGCCGGCAGCGTACAGCAGTCCGGCTGCCAGGCTGGTCTTGCCGGAATGGCCATGGCCCACCAGGGCCACATTTCGGATGTCCCTGCCTTCGTATACCTTCACGCCTGTCTCCTAATAACGAACCGCGTTTCGGGTCCCGGCGGCGGATGACCGCGCGGGGGCGCCAGGGCGTTGAACCGGAGCGCGGCCTTACTGGCCGGCCTCCACGGGACGCGCCTGGGACGCGCTGTCTGAACCGAGGTCCTCGAAGCTCTCTGGGGGATTGTAATACAGGATGCGCCCGCAGCTCTCGCAAAACATCACCCCCTCGCCGCGCCGCAGGTCCTGATAGAACTGCAAACGCAAAACCAAATGGCAGGCCGTGCAACGCCCGTCCACGACCTCGGCCACCGCCACCCCCTTGCGCTTCTTGCGAATACGCTCGTAGGCGGTGTAGAGCTGTTGGGGCAAAGCGGCGGCCGCCTGCTGGCGTTCCCGCTCGAGCTGCTCCAGGGCCTGCTGATCTTGAGCGGTGCGTTCGCGAACCTGTTGCTGTTCCTGCTCCACTTGCCGGCGTTCCTCGGCCAGCGCGGCCTCAGCCGCCTTCAGGTTCTGCTCCAAGCGCTCGGATTCCCCCATCAGGTCCAGGATACGGTCCTCCAGCTTGCGGATCTGGGACTCCAAGTACTGGATCTCGTGCTGGAACGCCCAGAGCTGCTCGTTTGTCTTGGCCTGCATGCTCTGGTCTTTCAGGCGCGCGAGTTTTTGCTCTTGGGTTTGGACGTCCAACTCGAGCTGGCGCCGGTCGCGCTGGTTGGCGGCCAACGCCGCCCGGTCGGCCTCCACCTTGCGTTTGTGGCCGTCCAGAGTCTTCTCCAAGGCGGCGATGTGCTTAGGCAGCGCGACGATCTCCCGCCTCAGTTCTTCTATGCGGTGGTCCAGTTCCTGAAGGCGGACCACCAGCCTGACCTCGGGAGCCATTAATTGTTGATTTTAGCACGCGGGGGGATGGCGACCGGGCTGCGGGCTAGCGCAGCGGTAAGGCCCGGCGAAGCCTACCCAGGGGCGCGGCCAGGGCCGCAGCCGCCGCCTCCAGCTCCTTCACACCCAGCGCACGGCAGGCCGCATAAAACACCCCGGCGCCCAGCGGCACCCCGGCCGCCAGCTCCACCAAGCGGGCCAATCGGTTTAGCCCCAGCCCTGCCTCGATCGGGCGCAGCAAGACGGCCACCGCCAGCCCCATTACCGCAGAGGCCAGCGCAATCTTCACTAAGCTCACCGCCAGCCGCCGCCCGTGGAGGCCTCCCACGCGACTCCGCATCTTTGAGAACAGGGCCACTACCGAAAACAACATCACGGTTGAAGTCGCCAGCGCCAAGCCGGTGTGGCCCAGCTTCGCCCAACGGGTCAGCGTCAGCGCCGCCAAGTAGTTCACCAGGATCGAAGCCAGGCTGACTATCATCGGGGTGCGCGCGTCACCCAAGGCGTAGAAACCGGGGGTAAGCACCTTCACCGCTGCGTAGCCGGCCAGCCCCACGGCGTACGCCGACAAGGCGCGCGCCGTCTGCATCGTGTCATAGGGGGCAAACTGGCCGCCCTCGTAGATGGCGCCTATCATTGGCGCTCCCAGCACGCACAGTCCCACCGAAGAGGGCACCGTCAGAAGGAAGACTACCCCCAGCGAGCCGGCCAGCGTTGTCCGGTACTGCTCCAGATTTCCCGACGCCGCGCTGCGCGAGACCGAGGGCAGCGTGGCCGAGGCAATGGCGACGCCGAACAGCCCCAGGGGAAGCTGCATGAAGCGAAAGGCGTAACTCAGCCAGCTCACCGGTCCGTTGGGGCCGCGCAGCGGATCCACAATCAGGGAGGCGAAATTGGTGTTCACCATCACATTGATCTGTACCGCGGCGCTGCCCAGAATGGCCGGCGCCATCAATCGGATTATGCGCCGCAGCCCGGGATGAGACCACTGAATGCCGGGGCGAAAGCGGAAGCCCCGCCGCAGCAAGCTCGGCAGTTGACCGCCCAGTTGCAGCGCCCCGCCCAACAGGACCCCATAGGCCATCCCTTCGATCGGCAGCAGCCCTATGCGCGGTCCCAGACCGTAACCTATCAGCAATCCGAATCCCAACGAGCCCAAGTTGAAAAAGGTGGAGGCCGACGCCGGCAGGCCGAACTGATTGCAGGCGTTCAGTATACCCATAGCCTCGGCGGCCAGCGCCACCAGCAGCAGAAAGGGAAACATCACCCGGGTCATCTTCACGGCCAAGGCGAATTTCGCCGGTTCGGCTTGGGCCCAGCCCGGCGCCAGCAACCACACCAGCAGGGGACTGGCCACGATTCCAACCAGGCACAGGCTGCCGACCACCAGCACTAGGGCGGTGGCGACCAGGTTGGCCAGCTCGACCGCCGCAGCTTTGCCTCGGCGTGAAAGGTACTCGGTGAAAGTGGGAACGAACGCCGACGACAGCGCTCCTTCCGCAAACAGGTCGCGCGTGAGATTGGGGATGCGAAAGGCCAGCAAAAAGGCGTCATAGGCCATGCCCGCGCCGAACAAGCGCGCCATGGCGATTTCGCGCAGCAGGCCGGTGATCCGGCTTCCCAGCACCGCCAGCGACACGACGCCCGCCGAGCGGACGATGTTGTGCTGTTCGGTCGCGGCAGGTTCCATCAGCTTCGCCATTCGATCGGCTGGGTCGGCTCCGGTTTCATGACCGCGATAAAACTGAGGTTGCGATAGAGCTGCTTGTAATCCAAGCCGAAGCCCACAACGAAGCGGTCCGGAATCTCGAAGCAGCGGAACTCAACCGGGACCTGAACGATGCGCCGCGAGGTGCGGTCCAGCAGCGTGCAAACGGCCAGCGAATTCGGCCCGCGAGCAGCCAGGGTCTGAAGCAGGTAGCGCGCCGTGAAGCCGGTGTCCACTATATCTTCGACCAGCAGCACGTCCTCGCCTTCGATGCTCTCGTCCAGATCCTTGGCGATGCGCACCACGCCGGGCGCCGAGGGGCGCGTCGAAAAGCTGGAGATGGAAAGAAAATCAACCTTTACCGGGATGCGAATAGCCCGCGCCAGAGCGGTGAAGAAGAATACCGCGCCTTTCAGTACGGCGACCAGCTTCAAGTCGCGGTTCCGGTATCGCTCCGATATTTCCGCCGCTACTTCGCGGATGCGCCGCTCAATCTCCTCTTCGGTGAAGAGAATGCGTTCGATTTCGGGCTCCGGCGGCAGGCTCATGCCTCACCTGAGGGTGGTCGCTCACCGGCCGGCTCGGCCGGCGCCGCAGGACGTCGTGGGCGAACTGCGGCCGGCCGGCTCAGACCGTACTTGAATATCAGGTTCTCAAAATCTTTCTGGTAAAAAACCTGGATGTTAATTTGTGGATAAATCTGCCGGAGCAGTTTTATCTTCCGGTTCTTTTTGGTCACCAGCGACTGCTTCATGGTGGTCAATTCGACGTAAAGGTCGAATTGCGGAAGATAGAAATCCGGCGTAAAAGACTCCAGCACTCGGCCTTCCTTGTCCCATTGTATGGGAAAGCTCCGCGGCTCATACTCCCAGGCTACCCGATAAAAATCAAGTAAGTTGGCGAATATCTCTTCGCTTGGGTGAGAGAAGGCGCGCGGTCGCCAATTCAGCTTGTCGAGCGGGGCAATGCCGTATCTGGAAAGCCTGAGCCGCACCTGGAACTGGAGATGCGCCTCGGCAGCAGCCGAGAGCAGCCCCTGCTCCGCCACGCCGCGCGCCTGGGCCGCCGCGGCGACCACCTCGGCGACCTGCTCCGGCTCCAGCGCCTCGGTGTTGCAAACCAAGTCGAAGGCCTCCGGGCGCATCAGGGCTCGGCCAAAGCGGCGTCGCCTGTACAGCTTCTGCTCCCCTTCAAGCCGCCGCAACAACTCCTTGGCTGCGGGACGCTCCAGCCGTCGTTCGAGCATCAGCACTCCCAGGCGCCGGGATTCGGGCGCCACCACGTGCACTCTGAGCAACCCGGGAAACTCCTTGAAGAGCAACTCCGCGCCTTCGGCCGAAACCACCAGATGATGCTCGCTGGCCAAGCGGGCGATGATCGAGGTGATAACCTCCGGAAAGGCCTTCTCCGGTATCTGGGCGCCGGCGCCGAATTCCTCCCCGATCAAAGCGTCCAGCCGGATTTGGGTGACAAGCTCGAAGCCCAGGCGCTGCGCGATCAGCCGCGCCGCTTCTTCATGGCGCGAACCGGGCGCGCCGCTGACGGTTATCAGCCCCATGGCCTTGCCGGCCCCCGCCGCGGGACTGGTCGCTGTTGACGCCCGACCATCGGCTCATGCTAATGATAACCTACCGGCTTGCCGGACGCACTCCGGCTGCGTCATGATGATCGCCATGCATCTGACGCGAAGAGGCTTGCTGGCACAGGCCGCAGCGCCGCTTGTGGCGGCTGCGGGAGGCGAACTGCGCTGCGACGTAGCCGTCATCGGCGGCGGCACGGGCGGCTGCGCCGCCGCGTTGGCCGCCTTGCGTAACGGCCTGCGCGTGGTCCTTACCGAGGAAACCGACTGGATCGGAGGGCAGCTTACCGCTCAGGCGGTGCCGCCCGACGAGCATCCCTGGATCGAATCCTTCGGCGCCACCCGCAGCTACCGCGCCTACCGTAACGCGGTGCGCGATTACTACCGCACCCACTATCCGCTGACCGCGGAAGCCCGTGCTCGCTGGAACTTGAATCCGGGCGACGGCAGCGTGTCGCGACTCACCCACGAGCCGCGCGTCTCCCTCGCCGTGCTGGAGGCCATGCTCGCTCCCTACTTGAGCGGCGGGCGCCTGCTGGTGCTGTTGCGCCACGTCCCCGCCGCGGCCGACGTCGAAGGCGATTACGTGCGCGCCGTGCGCGTGCGCAGCCTGGAAGACGGGCGCGAGCGCACTATTCACGCTCCGTACTTTTTGGACGCCACCGAGCAGGGCGACCTGCTGCCGCTGACCCGCACCGAATACGTCACCGGCTTTGAATCCCGCCGCCAGACCGGCGAGCCGCACGCCCCCGAGCAGGCGCAACCCGCCAACATCCAGGCCTTTACCGTGTGCTTTGCCGTGGACTACCTGCCGGAGGAGGACCACACTATTGACAAGCCGGAACAGTACTCCTTCTGGCGCGACTACGTCCCCGCGCTCCGGCCGCCCTGGCCCGGAAAACTGCTGAGCTGGAACGTAACTCATCCGATAACTCTGAAGCCGCGCCCGGTGACCCTCGATCCTACAGGGACGCAAGCCACTGCCGGCGTTATGAATTTGTGGATTTACCGCCGTATAGCCAACCGGCGCAACTTCGAGCCGGGAACTTACTTGAGCGATATTTCGCTGGTGAACTGGCCGCAGAACGATTACTGGCTGGGCAACCTGCACGAGGTTAGCGCCGAGGAAGCCGCGCGGCACCTGCGGCGTGCAAAGCAGTTGAGCCTTTCGCTGCTTTATTGGATGCAGACCGAAGCGCCGCGGCCGGACGGCGGTCAAGGCTGGCGGGGGCTGCGCCTGCGTGCCGACATTGTGGGAACCGAGGACGGTCTGGCGAAGTACCCCTACATTCGCGAGTCCCGGCGAATCCAGGCGGAATTCACGGTGCTCGAACAGCACGTGGGGACCGACGCCCGCAGTCAGCTCACTGGCAAGAAACCGGAAGAGCTCACGGCGGAGTTTTTCCCCGACTCGGTAGGCGTGGGCAGTTACCGGATTGATTTGCATCCCAGCTCCGGCGGCGACAACTACATTGACGTAAGTTCGCTGCCCTTCCAAATTCCGCTGGGCGCTCTGATACCGAAACGAGTTGAGAACTTGCTGGCCGCTGCAAAGAATTTGGGCGTCACCCACATCAGCAACGGCTGCTACCGGCTGCACCCGGTGGAATGGAACATCGGCGAAGCAGCCGGCATGGTGGCCGCGCAGGCGCTGGCCACCGGCAACCCGCCGCGGCGCATCCGGAACACGCCCAAGCTTCTGGCCGACTTTCAGGCCCGATTGCAGGGCCAGGGTATCGAAATCGCCTGGCCGCGGCTGACGCCCCGCTAGGGCTCTCGGCAGCGATATAATCTCGGCGTCATGGAGGCAGTCATGAAAACATCTTTGAGGCGCATTGTGTGGCTCCTGCTCCTGCCGGCGGCGGCTACACCGGCCCAGGAGACCCGCGGCATGATTTACGGGCGCGTCACGGACCCGCAGGGCGCGGTGGTTCCGGGCGCGCGGGTGACGATCACCAACGTGGACACCAACACGTCGGTGGAGGCCGTCACCAACACCACCGGCTACTATGAAGCCAACCTGTTATTGCACGGCAACTATCAGGTGAGCTTCGAAGCTGCCGGATTCCGCCGCTTGGTGCGGCGAGGCATCGTGTTGCCCATGAACAGCCGGGTGGAGGTCAGCGTCACCCTCGAGCTGGGGCCGGTGGCGGAATCGGTGACGGTGGAGGCCGCCGCGCCGCTGATAGACTCGGTGTCTGCCTCCTCGGGCAGGGTTCTGGACAACCGCACGCAACAGGCGCTGCCGACTTCCTTCAACAACGTGACCATCCTGGCCCGCTTGACGCCGGGCGTTCAGACTAACGGCGAGGTGCGCATTCTGGACGCCAACGACCAGGGATCCTCGTCGGATTACCGCGTCTCGGGCAGCGTGGGCGGCAACGAGTGGGCCATTGACGGCGCGCCGAACATGGGAGTGGCGCGCCAGGTGGGTTTCCTGCCGCACACCGACGTGGTGGCGGAGATGAAGATCGAAACCTCGGGCTTTGAGGCTTCCATCGGCCACAGCACCGGCGCTGTGGTCTCGCTGGTTTCCAAGGCCGGCACCAATGAGTACCACGGCAGCGCCAGTTTCCAGCACATCCAGAACCGCTGGAACGCGGCCAATTTTTTCACCGCGCAGCTCTGGAGCCGCCAGATCGCCGAGGCGGAAGCCAAAGGGGACTACGCCCTGGCCCGGCAGCTTCGCAACACTCCCAAGCAGCCCGGCGGCCTGAAGAACTACTGGGCGGGAACGCTCGGCGGTCCGGTATGGATCCCGAAGGTTTTCAACGGCAAGGACCGCCTGTTCTTTTTCTTCAGCTATTACGGCAAGCGCTGGTCAGAAACTACTTCCTCGCAGTATCTGAACCACACTTTCCCGACCCTGGCGGACCGGGAAGGCAATTTCGCCCCGCACTTGCTCGTGGACGCCGTACGTTATCAGATTTACGATCCCTTGAGCGTAAAGCCGGACCCCGCGCGGCCCACCCAGTACATCCGGGATCCCCTGCCGGGCAATATCCTGCCCAAGTCCCGCATTAACAACCCAGCTTATTCCTTTTACTCGAAGATCATTCCCGCGCCGAACAACAACCCGTCCGACCCCAAGAAGGAGCCGCTCAACAACTGGCTGGCGGTGGCGATGCCGTGGACCGCAGATTACATCGCATTGACCAACCGCATAGACTTCCATAAGTCCGCCAGACAGCGCTTCTACGGGCGGTGGTTGTGGGACAACTACGACTTCGACCGCGGCGACTACACCTTCGAAACCATGAACGGCCTGATGAACAGCCGGGCCATACGGGACAACCTGAACTGGATCGGCGACTGGGTCTGGACGCCCAGTCCAAGCACCCTGCTGGACGTCTCGCTTTCCATGCACCGCTACCGTGTAAGCAACAGCATTCCCACGGGGGTAAGGCGCTATAAGCCTTCGGACCTGGGCCTGCCGGCTTACCTGGATCAGAAAGCAGGCGACTGGGCCATGATCCCTTACATGTCCGCCTCGGGCTACTCTTGCGCTATCGGCGGCTGCTTCGGCTGGGCGGCCCCCACCATCGAGCACTACCGGCAGAGCTCGCTCAAGGCCGACGTTTCCAATGTACGTAGTCGCCACACGCTGCGGGCGGGCGCCGACGTCCGCTTGCATTCGCGCGCCGGGGGCGGCGGCGGCTACCCGGCGGGTTCATTCTCATTCGACAACTACTTCACGCGGCGCAACAGTGATACGCTTACCCCCGCCGGCTCCATCGCTCATTCCTGGGCGGCGCTCATGATGGGAATCCCCAGTGGCATGAGCATCACGACCAATGATACCTACTACATTTCCTCCCCTTACGCCGGCTGGTACGCGCAGGATACCTGGCGCATCACGCCGCGATTGACCGTAACCTACGGCTTGCGCGTCGAATACGAGCTTGGCCCCCGCGAGCGCTTCGATCGCATGCTGCTCCGCTTCGATCCCACGCTCAAACTGCCGATTTCCGACGCCGCGCAGGCCGCCTACGCGGCGCGGCCGATAGCCGAAAGAGCAGTCTCGGATTTCGTCGTGCGCGGCGGCACGGTTTATGCGGGTAAGATGGGCGGCAGGAACTGGTTCGACGGCGAACTGATGTGGCTGCCGCGAGTGGGCGCGGCCTGGCAATTCGCTCCCAAGACCGTGCTGCGCGCTGGTTACGGGCTGTTCTTCGACACCCTCAATGCGATGCTAAACGCGCCCAACCAGACCAACTTCAGCCGGAGCACCTCAACCGTGCTGACCACGGATTTCGGCTATAACTGGCTCGTCGGCGATCCGCGCAAGGGCGTTTCGCCGCTGAACGACCCGTTCCCCGTTCGCGCCGACGGCACGCGGTTCGACGTTCCGCTGCGGGACGCTTTGGCCGAGATGGCGCTCGCCGGCCGCAGCTTTACCTGGTATCCCGGCGATTTGCGCCATGCACGCCAGCAACGTTGGCGGATCGGCGTGCAGCGGCAGTTGGGCCAGACGATCGTGATTGAAGCCTCCTACGCCGGTTCTTACTCCGACCGGAATTACTTGGGACGATCCCTGAATTCGGTGCCCGGACAGTATTGGGCTGACGGGTTGGTCCGCAATAACGCCGTAGCGTCCGACCTCAGCCAGAACTTACCCAATCCATTTCAGTTGAATTACTTTTCCGCTTTGCAGAGCTCGCATCCGCTGGTTTACCAGGACATCAGCACCCTAAGCTTCTTCCGGTCCGCCACCATAAGCAAGGCGCAACTGCTGCGGCCTTATCCCCACATGGGAACCCTGACGGTGAACGGGAACGACGGCGAGGTGCGCACCGACGAGCTGCAACTGAGCTTCGAGCGGCGCTTCGCAAAAGGTTTCAACCTCTATGTGGCTTACACCCGCAATCGCGATCGCGAGGCGGACTACTTTCACAACGAGTTCGATCCCTGGCCCACCTGGCGGGATAGCAACGACAGCCGCCCGCACCGCCTCATCGGCACCTCGGTGATTGAGCTGCCCTTCGGCAAGGGCAAGCCGCTGGCGAGCTCGGGCGTCCCGGCCCTGCTGTTAGGCGGCTTCCAGCTCGGCATTACCTATGAATTTCAATCCGGCGCACTGCTGGATTTCGGCAACCTGTTTTACTACGGCGACCTAAAGGACATCCCTCTCAAAGGCAATAAGACCTTCAGCCGCTGGTTCAACACCGCGAACTTCGAGCGCAATTCCTCCAAGGCCCCGGCTTCGTATCACCGGCGGGTGTTCCCCACCCGGGTGCCCGACGTGCGGGCGGACTGGACCAATCACTGGAGCGGCAGCTTGCAGCGGGAATTTCGTTTTCTGGAGCGCTTCGGCTTGCAGTTCCGCCTGGACGCGCTTAACCTGCTTAACCGCACGCAGATGGCCGCGCCGGTGACCAACCCCTTGGCCACGAACTTCGCCGAGTGCACGCAGCAGGCCTGGACCACCAAGCGCTTCCTGCAATTCCAGCTTCGCCTGGCCTTCTGAGAGGCGGCTTTGCGGATCCCGGACGCCTCAGCGCGCCGAACTCGCGGCTGAGGCGTTGCACGTCCTAGGCGATCTTGCGCTTGCGCAGCTCGTCTACGGCCACCGCCAGGACGATCACCGCACCGATGATCGCTTGCTGCAAGTAAGGCGAGATGCCGAGCAGATCGCTGCCGTTGGAAAGCAGGCCCATGATGAAAGCGCCGATGAGGGTCCCGATCACGCTGCCTTCGCCGCCGCGCAGGCTGCCACCGCCGATGACCACCGCTGCAATCACCTGCAATTCGTAACCCTGACCAGCGGTGGGCTGCCCGGTCATTAACCGCGAGGCCTCGATCATCCCTGCCAGCCCGCACAGCAGCCCGCTGTAGGCGTAGACCGCGGTGGTGTGGAAAGCCACCGGGATGCCGGTATAGTAGGCCGCCTCCGGATTGCTGCCGATCGCGAAAGCGTAACGGCCCATGCGCGTGTGCTCCAGAATCAGGTGGGTCAAGCCGGCGCAGAACACCAGTATCCACAGCACTACCGGCACGCCCAGCAGATTCCCCTCCCCCAAGAAGGAGAACTGCTGGGGAATGCCGTGCACCGGGAGGCCGTTCGAGATGATCAGAGTTAGGCCCCGAGCAATTCCGAGGGTGCCCAAAGTTACAATAAACGGGTTGATTTTGAGCTGAGTTATGAGCAGCCCGTTAGTCGTTCCCCAAAACAGGCCGCACAGCAGGCCGATGGCTATTCCGTAAGGAATAGGCAGACCAGCTTCCATGGCCATCGTGCCTAGCAGCCCGCTGAAGGCCAGCACGGCCCCGACCGAGAGATCAATGCCTCCGGCGACGATGATAATGGTCATGCCCAGGGCCATGACATTGATGACCGCGGTCTGCCGCACTACGCTGGACAGGTTTGTGTAAGTGAGAAAGTAGGGCGAGGCCAATGAGAGGACCACAAACAACACGATCAGGGTAAGGAAAGGCAGCAAGCGCTGGATCATTGCTGAATGCTCTCCCCGGAGGCGTTCTGCGGTTCCCGCAAAGCGCTCTGAGTCTGAAGGGCGGCGTACCGCATGATCTCTTCCTGCGTAGTCCCGCGCGGCAACTCGGCGGTCAGGCGCCCCTGGCGCATCACCAGGATTCGGTCGGCAACCTGGAGCAATTCGGGCAGCTCGGAGCTGACCATCAGGATGCCGGCGCCGGCGCGCGCCAGTTCATCCATCAATTGGAAGACCTCGGCCTTGGCCCCCACGTCAATGCCCCGTGCCGGCTCGTCGAACAGGAACACGCTAGCGCGGCGCAACAGCCACTTGGCGATAACCACTTTTTGCTGGTTGCCGCCGCTGAGCCGCGAGGCAAGCTGGTTGGGTGATTCGGCGCGGATCCGCAACCGCCCGATGTAGTCCCGGCACTGCCTGCGTTCTTCCAACCGGCGCAGAAAACCGAAACGACTGACTTGCTCGAGCGCGGCCGCGGTAACGTTCCAGGCCAGCGGCAGTCGGAGCGCCAGGCCGTGGCGCTGGCGGTCTTCCGGTATAAGAGCCAGGCCGGCCCGCACTGCATCGCGCGGGTGGCGCAGTCGCACAAGCCGTCCCCTCACCCATATGCGGCCCTCTTCAATGGGATCCAGGCCGAACAAGGCGCGACAAAGCTCGGTGCGGCCCGCGCCCACCAGGCCGGCAAGACCCAGGATCTCGCCCGCGCGGAGCGAAAAGCTGATCGCCTCCAAGACCGGTTTGCGCGTCAGTCCTTCAACGCGCAGCAGCTCTTCGCCCGGCGCCTGCCGGGCCCGCTGATAAATGGCGGCGACCTCGCGGCCCACCATGTACTGGATGATCCGCTGGGTGCTCAGCTCGCCTGTCGGTCCGCTGTAAACCGTTTCGCCATCGCGCAGGATGGTCAACCGGTCGCCGATGGCCTGCAATTCCTCCAGCCGGTGGGTGATGTAGATGACCCCCATCTGCTGCTCGCGCAAGCGCCGCACTATCGCGAAGACCTCCTGCGCCTCCGCCGCCGACAGCGCGGAAGTGGGTTCGTCGAAGATCAACAGGCTTGAGCCGTGCTGGATGGCGCGGCAGATCTCGACCAGTTGCTTGCCTGCCGGGTTCAGGCGCTCCACGCGCCAGTCGGGATCCAGGGGGAAGCGGTGCTGCCGGATAAGCCGGGCAGCAGCTTCACGCATTCGCCGGCGGTTCACCAAACCCAGGGGCAGTCGCGGTTCGCGGCCCAAAAAGATGTTCTCGGCCACCGACAGATGAGGCGCCAGCAGCGATTCCTGGTGTACCATGGCGATGCCTTCCGCCGCCGCGTCGGCAGGGCGCTCGAAGCGCACCCGCCGTCCTTTCCACAGGATCTCGCCGCCGTCGGGTGAGACCATGCCGGCGGCTATTTTCACCAAGGTGGACTTGCCGGCCCCGTTCTCGCCTACCAGCAAGTGAATCTCGCCCGGGACGACCGAGAGGTTGCCGTCGCGCAGGGCGGTGATTCCGCCGAAGCGTTTGCGGACGCCTCTGAGTTCCAGCAACATGCGGAGTCATACAGTTTACGAGAAAACTGTCAGGGCAGGCATAAGCAGCAGCGGCTGCGCCGGGCGGATTGGGCGCTGCGGTCGGCAGGGAGGGAGCAGGGTGTGGCGTCTTGCAAGCCCTAGGCAAGCCCGCCTTGCAGATTGCAAGACACCGCGGGACAATTGAATCAGGATGGATTCACCGCGCGCCCACGACCCGATACTGGACTCCATCAACGAAGGCGTCTTCACGGTTGACCGGCAATGGCGAATCACCGCCTTTAATCGCGCCGCCGAACGCATCACCGGCGTGCCCCGCCAGCAGGCTCTGGGGCGCTATTGCTGGGAAGTATTTCGCGCCAGCATTTGCGAGCAAGCCTGCGCCCTGCGCCGGACTTTGCAAACCGGCCAGCCGGTCATCAACGCCACCGCCGACATCATCAACGCCGCCGGCCGGCGCCTCCCCATACGACTTTCCACCGCGCTGCTGCGCGATGAAAGCGACGCCGCCATAGGCGGCGTGGAGACCTTCCAGGACCTCAGCCAGCTAGAGGAGCTGCGCAAGCAGTTGGAAGCCCGGTACACCTTCGAGGACATTGTGGGGCGCAGTCCTGCCATGCGCCGGTTGTTTGAAATCCTGCCTGACGTAGCCGCCTCGCGCAGCACGGTCTTGCTGGAGGGTCCCAGCGGCACGGGCAAGGAGCTGTTCGCGCGCGCCATACACAATCTGTCGCCGCGACGCAAGAAGCGCTTCGTAACGGTGAACTGCGCCGCCCTGCCGGACACCTTGCTGGAGTCCGAGTTGTTCGGCTACAAAGCCGGAGCCTTTACGGACGCCCGTCGCGACAAGCCCGGGCGCTTCGCCCTGGCCGACGGCGGCACCATATTCCTGGACGAGATCGGCGACATATCCGCCGCCATGCAGGCGCGCCTGTTACGGGTGTTGCAGGAGCGCACCTTCGAGCCTCTGGGCGGGGTCGAACCGGTAAAGGTGGACGTGCGCGTAGTGGCCGCAACCAACCGTGATCTGGCTGAGATGGTGCGCGAGGGTAAGTTCCGCGAAGACCTTTATTACCGAATTCGCGTAATTCACTTGAAGATTCCCTCGCTTAAGGAGCGGCGGGAAGATATTCCCCTGCTGGTGGAGCATTTCATCGGCAAGTTCAACCGCTTGCACGGCAAAGACATTGCGGGAGTTTCACCCGAGGTTATGGCCAGGCTGCTCGAGTACGACTACCCCGGCAACGTGCGAGAGCTGGAGAACATAATCGAGCACGCCTTCGTGCTGGCCAAAGGCGGGCGCTTGGAGCCGGCGCATCTGCCTGCCGAGTTGCGTCCCGCCGCCGACTCACCGTTTGCCGGCGGCGTCTTCGATCTGCGCGCGATGCAGAAATACCTTATTGAAGAGGCCTTGCGGAGGAACAAAGGCAACCGCACGCACGCCGCCCGCGAGCTGGGCATCAACCCGAGCACGCTGTATCGGAAGCTCAAAGCCTTCCGCACCCCGCAGGCGGAGCCAGGCGCCTGAGGCCGGCACGCCCCATTAACGCGCGCCGCGGCCGAGCAGCAGGATCTTGCTGGTGTGAAACAGAATCAGCAGGTCCAAACCCACCGACATGTGGCGGATGTAAAACAGATCGTAGCCGAGTTTCTCGATGTTGTCTTCCAGCGTGGCGCAATAGCCGTTATGGACTTGGGCCCAGCCGGTTATGCCCGGGCGCACGTTCCAGCGTTGCGTGTAAAGCGGAATCCTGGAGGCCAGCTCATGCTCGGTCTTCGGCAGAAAGGGCCGCGGCCCGATGAAGTCCATATCGCCGCGCAGGATATTCCAGAGCTGCGGCAGCTCATCGAAGCGCGTCCGGCGCAGCCAACGACCGACACGCGTGATGCGCTCGTCATCCGGCTGGGCCGGCAACTCGGGGTCCGCCTCCGCTCGCATGGTGCGGAACTTGTAAAGCGTGAAGATCTTGCCGTCGCGTCCCACGCGTCTCTGCCGGAACAGCGCCGGTCCGGGCGAATCCAGTCGGATCAGCAAGGCCGCCAGGGCCATCGCCGGGGCCCCTAACAGCAGCCCGATCAGCGAGGCCGCAATTGAAACCGCCCGTTTGGCCACCACCATCGAGCGCGAGGCCATGAATCCCTCGGAAAACAGCAGCGAACTGGGTCGCAAAGCCAGCACCGGAACCTTGCCGGTTATCGCCTCGTAAAGCTCCGCCGCCTCTTGCACTTGCAGCCCCCGGGCTTTCAACCGCAGCAGTTCTTCGACCGGCAGACGCCCGCGGCGCTCCCCCATCGCGATGACCAGCCTGTGGATGCGCTCACGCCGCAGCAGGTCTTCGATTTCCTCCAGCCCGCCCAACCGCCGCGTGAGGCCCGATAGCCGGGCGCCGTCGCCTATGTCCACATAACCCCGAAGCTCCAAGCCGATCTCCGGGCGCCGCCTGAGTTCTTCCGCCAGCTCGTGGGCCAGCGGACTGTCGCCCAGAATCGCCACAGCTTCCTTCCAGCCAACGGTGCTGTTGAGAGCGGCGAAGAACCTCCGCCAAACCGCCAGTCCGGCGCCGGCCAGCAGAATCCACAACGCGAACGGACCCCGCCCCAACTGCACGGGAGGATAAACGAAATACACCAGGGCCAGCGCGATCGAGGCCGTGCCCAACACCTGAACCAGCCGCGGCACCAGCTCATGCGAGTTCCATAGAACCGAGGATTCGTATAAGTCGTAGTAATACATGCACAGGATGCAAACCCCACAGGCCAGCAACAAAGCCGGAGTGCTGTGGTCGTAGGCCAGCGCCAGGTCGGCGTCACGGCCAAACCACAGCACGACCGACGCCACCAGCGCCAGCAACAGCAGCAGGGCCTCGGTCAGGATCAGGATCAAGGTCCGACTGGCGAAGCTTACTCCGAAAACCTTGACCACGGCGGTAACCTTCTCAACCTCCGTTTCTGCCGGCACGCGCCGCGGCCTTGCTTAGCTCGGCATAGTGCAAGTACCCACGACCGGACCCCTTGGAAAGAAACCACACCGGCGGCATGTTGATGACAACCCCCACCAGTTTGTCAGCGGGAATCATCTCAACGGCCTTCAGGCACAGATCGCGCAAGGTATGGTCAGGACGCACAACCAGAACGACCCCGTCGCTACACGCCTGGATCAGGTCGTAGTCGGCAACCATGCCTACCGGCGGCGCGTCAATGATTATCGAGCGGAAGCAGCGGCGCAGATCTGCGCACATCGCACCCCAGGCCGGCGAGTCGAACAGATCCGCCGGGTGACCCTTGCTAGAGCCGGCGGGCAGGAAATACAGGTTCGGGATGCGGTCCAGCCTCCCTACGGCCTCCGTCCAGCCGCATTCCCCTGCCAGCACGCCCGCCAGCCCCGGGGAACTCTCGACGCCCAGGACCTCAGCCAGGCTGGAACGCCGGAAATCCCCGTCCACCAGCAACACAGATTGACCCAGCTTCACTGCCAGCGCTCCGGCCAGGTTCAGCGCCGTGATACTTTTGCCGTCGCCGACCTGCGGGCTGGACACGCAAACGGTCTGCAATGGTCGCCGGTCGAGCAGAATCTTGGTCCGGATGATGCGGTACTGCTCAGCAGCTCGCGCGTTAGCGTCACAGAAGGGAAACAGCAGCGCCTCGGCGGGGGGATTCATAGAGAGCACGCGAATCCGGCCGGCGAGCTCGTCGGGCAGCTTTATGTCGCTGAGGGTACCCTGCTCGGGATGCTCGCTCATAGCCACCTCGCAAGCGTCTCCAGCGTCCCCCTCCACCAGGAGGGAGCCAGATGCGGAACAATCCACCCAAGGCAATAAATCGCCGCAGCCAGCACCGCCAGCAACACGCCGGCGGCGCCCGGCAGCCACCAATAGCGGGCGCGAGTACGCGTCGGCGCGAAACGTCCTTTGCCGGCCTCAAGCGTCGGCACACGTCCGAGGATGACCACCTGCGGGGGCAACTCCCACTCTCCCAGAACCATCCCGGAAGGCAACTCGACCGCCAGCGCCAGGCCGACGCCCATCAGCAGGCTGGCTGCAAGGCCAACAGCGAGCAGCAACGCCCGGTTCGGCCGCACCGGCTTGTCTACGGGACGCGCCGGATCCAGCAGTGTGAAGCGCTCGGCTTTTTGCCGCCGCTCCATCTCCGTAGCCATTTCAGCCGCCAGCCGCTTGTCCAGAAGCGATTGATAATTGGCCTTGGTGATTTCGTAGTCTCGCGTCAGCGAGGCCAGCTCCTGCTCGCGGATGGGTAGCCGTTCCAGGCGCTTCAACACGGATTGAAGCTGTTGCGCGATGCCGTGTCGCTCGGCTTCAAGCGCTTCCAGTTGTTTGGCGGCAACGGCGATCTGAGCTTTGAGATTTTCTACCCGCTCGCGTTCGCGGACCAGAAGCTCGTTAAATCGCACGGGCCCGGCGCCCGGCGCGCCGGCCTGTTGGCCGTCGCTTTCGACCTCGGTTTTCTTTTTTGCCCGCCGGGCCTCCTGCTCCATGGCCTTGGTGGCTTCAAGCAGATGCTCCAGGGTGCGCACTTCCGGATGGTCCGGCTTGTAGCGAGCCTTGACGGCGGCCAACTGCCTCTCCAAGATTTCGGAGGTGGGGACTGCGGTGCGCTCGCCTGACTGGCCGCCCGCACGGACGGCGTTCTCCTCGACAATCTGCTGCAAGGCGGTGGCGGAAGATTCCGCCGAGGCCAGCGTGTTCTCCAACAGGAGCTTTTGCTGCTCGGTGCGCGCAATGGCCTCCTGAACGCCCTGGAGCTGAAGCTGGTAGCGCCCGACCGAGGAGATCAACATATTCTCTTGCTGGGGGAGTTCACCGTTGTGGCGGAGTTTGTAAGTGCCGAGCTTGGCCTCCAACTCCTCCAAGCGTTTGCGCGCCTCGGCCAGTTGCGCCTCGAGAAACTCGGTGGTCCCCAGGGCATGCACCTCACGCGCGCGCAAGTTCTCTTCGATAAAGAGATTGGCGAGCTGGTTGGCGACGGCGGCCGCCACCGCCGGGTCAGGGCCCTGGTAGGCTACACGGAAAGCGCCGGGGTGGTCCTGCCGCCAGCCTTGCTCGACCTGAATCGAGATATCGCTGCGCATTTCTTCGACTATTTCCTCTTGCGACAGCCGGGCCCTCTGCGCGCGGTAGAGGTTGAACTTCTCGATGATCTCAAGCAAACGCCGGAAGCTGAGTATTTGCTGGCTGATGCTGCTGATGCGATCCCGGAGGTTGACGTCCACCGTAGAAGCGATGAATTTCTCAGGGATGCGCTGGGACTCCACCAAGATCAACGCTTCCGCGCGGTAGATGGCGGGAAGCTGGCGCACCAGCAGCGCGCAGGCGGCGCTGCCGGCCAGAATCGTCAGCGCTACCGCCCAGCGGTGCTTATACACCGCTCGCAGCAGTGATAGGGGCGAAAGCCTACGCTTGCGGCTGGCGGTCGCAGTTTTCACGCTCATGCAACCCTGCTCCGGCGGCCGGACACTCGTCCGGCGCCTGCACGGAAGGCGTGCACGTCGGCGGCCAAATGCAAAGCCGCCGGCAGGCGCGAGGGCACGCCGAGGCGCAGCCGGTTGCGTGGCCTCGCTGCTGTTAGAAGGGAAGATTTTAGGCGAAAAATCCCAAGCTTTTTCCTTGCCGCCCGAGGGCCGCCGGCGGTCTGGCGGTGAACAAGCTATGCCGTCCCGGGGGGCGCTGCGCCCCTTTGCCCGTGGCGCCGCGCGGAGGTTTGGACCCACAGTTGCCCGTCCTCTGGCAGGGTGCGAGTCACTGGACGGATGCCCGCAATCCTGCTGGGGGCGCTGGTGGTTGCTTTGTACGCCGACGTGCTGCCCTCGATGGCGGCGTGGTGGTGGGAGGACGAAGGTTACTCGCACGCCTTTCTGGTCATTCCCCTGGCAGGGCTGATCGCCTGGAGACAGAGGGCGGCTCTAAGAGATCTGCCTGTGCGCCCCGATGGGCGCGGCCTTGCGGCGATCGCACTAGCTTGCCTGATGTACGTGACGGGCAAACTCGGCGCAGAGTTCTTCCTGACCCGGTTCTCACTGATAGTGTTGCTTGCGGGCCTGGTCTGGACGTTTTCCGGGCCGGCTCATCTGAGACGCCTGGCTTTCCCTTTGTTGCTGCTGGCCTCGACGGTTCCGCTACCCGTGCTGGTTTACAACCGGCTGGCGGGTCCGCTGCAACTGCTGGCCTCCGCGGTTTCCACCGAGCTGGCCCAGAGCCTGGGAATCTCGGTCTACAGGGACGGCAACATCATCCACCTGGCGAGCACTTCGCTGGGGGTGGCGGAAGCCTGTAGCGGCCTGCGCTCGGCATCATCTCTGGCGGTAGGCGCCCTGCTGCTGTGCTACGTAGACCTGCGCAGTACTGGCGCCAGAGTGTTGTTGCTGTTACTCGCTCTGCCCGTGGCGGTGTTGTGCAACGTGATTCGGGTGACAGGCACGGCGCTGCTCGCCGAGCGCGACCCAATGCTCGGAACCGGGTTCTACCACGGCTTTTCCGGCTGGCTGGTTTTCCTTTGCGGCTTCGGCCTGCTGTGGCTTTGCGCGCGGTTGTTGCGCCGGGCGTTTGAGAGCAAGAGCGGAGGGCGGCGGTGATGACGGTTCGGGACTGGCGATGGTGGACTAGCTGCGGCCTTCTGGCGGGGAGCCTGCTGGCAACACGCATCAAGGACATCCGCCCCGCGGAGCGGCTCGCGCGTCCGCTGGCGGCGATCCCTGTGGAAATAGCGGGGTGGCGAGGCAGCGATGATCCCCCGCTGGAGCCGCGTATCGCGCAATCCCTGGGGGCCAGCGCGTATCTGTCGCGCACTTACCGCCGCGGGTCACGCAGCGCGAGCCTGTTCATCGCGTACTACGCCAACCCTCGGGCGGGCGAGACCATGCACTCGCCCAAGCATTGCCTGCCCGGCGGCGGCTGGGAGCCAATCGAACTCAGCACGGTGACCGTACGCACCGAACACGGTCTGATCGGGATCAACAAGTATGTCCTTTACCGGGCAGGCGAGCAGTCCATCGTGCTGTACTGGTACCAGACGCCGGAGCGCGTCATCGCTAGCGAGTACCTGAGCAAGATTTACATGGTGTGGGACACATTGAGGGGGCGCTCGCCGGCCAGCGCCATCGTGCGGGTTGCCGTGCCGGCGCCCCCCGAGCCGCTGGAAGAGGCCGCGGAACTTTGCTCAAGCGTGATGCGAGAGCTGGCGCGCTGCTATCGCCGGTGATGCTAACGCAGGCGCGCGAGAGTTATGAAGGAGTTCCAGGGCTCTGAGTCCGTAGCGCCGCCGCCGCATCACAAAAGTGGGGGAACCCTTCAAAATCTCTGGGATCCTTTCCCCACCGCTCAATCGCCGGGAGGTTTGCGGGGCTGTAAGAGGGAGTTCTCAGCGGCTTTCAGATCTGGAAGGCTCGGGTCCAGACGCCGGGCCTCATCGAGAACTTTTTGGGCCTTGTTACGCTCACCCGCCTTGAAGTACGCCATTGCCAAGTGGAACTTGCGCAGCGCCGTGCCCTGGCGGCCCAAGGCGGCGCGCTCCAAGTGCTGGATCGCGCTGCCGTAGAGGCCCTTGTGGTAGTAGGCCCAGCCCAGGGTGTCGTCCACGGCAGGGCTTTCAGGCGCCAGTTCCTTGGCCTTTTGCGCCAGTTGCAGCGCCTCGTCCGGCTGGCCCGCGTGCTCGATGAGCAGGTAGGCCAGGTTGTTGAGCGCCAGCACGTTGCGCGGATCGGCGGCGACGACCTTCCGGTAGTGCTCCACGGCCGCCTGATGATTGCCCAACTCAGACTCCAGGGCCGCCAGCAGAAGGCGCGCCTCTCCGGCGCGCTTGTCTGAGACGATCAGCTCGTTCAGTATCCGGCGCGAGGACTCCAGCTTGCCTTCGCTGCCGTCCAGTTGCGCCAGGCGCAAAGCAGGCAAGGCCGAACCGGCATCGGCGGCGCGAGCCGCTTTAAAGGCCGCACGGGCTTCCTCCTTGCGACCCACCCGCAGCAGCCACTCCCCAAGGAAATACTGCAACTGCGCCGAACCGGGATGCTCGGCGGCGTGCTTGCGGATCCTGGCCACGGCAGCCTCGGGCTGCTTCTCTATGAGGAAGCTGGAGGCCAGCAACTCCAAAGCGGCCAGATTCTGGGGATTAGTGCGCAGGGCCTCCTCCAGGCTTGCCCGCGCGCCGGTGATGTCCTTGGCCAGCAGCCGAAGGTTTCCCTCCTGGGTGAGCAGCTCGGATGTCCTGGCGATGGCCAACCCTTGCTTCACGCCCTCGCGGGCGCGGTCGAACTCACGCAGCGCCATCAAAGCTGAGTTGCGTACCACGATAAAGCGCAGGTCGTTTTTCTGGGCCGGGGGCGCAGCCTCAAGGGTGTCCAAAGCGGCCTTGGCGCTGTTCTCCCGCAACAGCGTCGAAGCCAGTTCCAGGCGCGCCAGGAGCATCCCGGGACTCAGTCGGACCGCTTCGGCCAGCTCCTGCTTAGCGGCGGCGGTTTCTCCCTGCCCTCTGCGGACGGCCGCCAAGTGGAAGTGGGCAGCCGCCGAGTCGGGTTCGAGGCGCAGCACCTTGACCAGGTCTTGCTCGGCCTCCAGGAATTTACCCTGGCGGATGAGCACCGCACCGCGCTGTAGCAAAGCCTCAGCGTCTCTGGCGTTACGCGCCACAGCCTCGTCCAGCAGTTTTCTGGCATCCGCGATGCGGTTTGCGACCAGGTAGACGGCTACCAGCCGGCTGCGCAAATCACGGTCCGAGGGATCGGCGCGGTGAAGTTTTTCCAGCTCTGCAATGGCCTCGGCGGTCTTGCCCTCATTCCATAGAAATAGAGCATGGGCGGGCCGGTGGCTTCTGTCCGGCAGCGATGAAAGGCGCTTGAAAATCTCTTCGGCCTCCTGTTTGCGGCCGGCCCGGAGCCTGATTTCGCCCAGCCGCAGCAGCGCGGGCCCGTGATTGGGATCGAGCTTGAGGGTGCGCTCGAGTTGCTGCTCGGCCTCGGCGGGTTTTCCGACGACCAAGTAGAAATCAGTCAGCGCCAGTAAGGGCTGGGGCGAGCGGGGCGCCTTGGCGGCAGCCTCCTTGAGCACAGCCTCGGCTCCGGCGAGATCCTTGGCGGCCAGCTTCATCTTGGCGAGCATGACGGAGGCGTTCAGCTCGCCGGGGAATTTCTCCAGCGTTTGCTCCAGCCGGCGGCGCGCATCTTCGGTTTTTCCGAGCCGCAGCTCAGTGAGGGCCAGCGTATTCAGCACGGCGGCGTCCTCCGGAGCCACGGTGAAGGCCGCCTGCGCCCGGCGCGCGGCTTCCTCCAGGACGTCCTTCCGGCGGCTGGTGGACATCAACTGCGCCAGTTTCAGCTGCGCGCCCACGTGCTTAGGGTCCAGCTCGGCGGCCTTCATTAGGTGGCCCACTCCCGCCCGGAAGTTTCCGGTCTCCAGGTGGGCCAAACCCAGCCGGTAATAAGGCTCGGGGTTGGTGGGCGCCATGCGGGCCGCGTTCTGGAAATCGAGGATGGCCCTTGCGTAATCCTTCTGCTCGAAGTGGCGCTGGCCGGTGGCCATGAAGCGGGCGAAGCGCGCCTCCGGCGAGCGCTTGCAGGCAGGCAGCATCACGATCGCCAGGATCGCGACCGGCAGCGCGCCTCGCCCAGCTTTCGGACTCACCCGCTTACTGCTCCTTGGAGCGCCCACGGCGCCGGCGCTCCATACCGAGGCCCACCCAGATCAGCATGCCCCCTAACAGCAGCAGCGTAGCCGGCTCAGGAGTTACTTGGACAATGAACTCCTGGGGCACTTGGAGAGTATCCTTGTAATCGGGATTGAGAGGGCTGACGATCCGGAAGTACCTGTAAAATGGATCGGTAGGGTCATTAAGGTCATCCTGGGCGATCGCGTCGGTGGCCTTCCTCAGCCAAGTATCCGTGTAGTCCCCCACATAGGGGGTCTTCCAGCCCGAATAGTCGTGGTTCTGGGGCAGCAGCAACCACCAGATGGCGGTCTGGATGCCGGCGGCTTGTTTTTTGTTCTCGTCGTCCTCCCAATGCGCGAAAAACGGGGCGTATTGGGTGGTCAGCCAAGCCGCCATCATGTAGCGCTGGACCGCCGTGTAGTTGTAGATCGGCCAATCGTTGTAGATCTGCCAATCATTGTCGGCCACGGGGCCGTAGTAGGTGCGGTGCTGAATATCGCCGTAGATCGGGGTCAAGTTCACCGTATAACCCCTATTCCAATAGAACACGTGGTTGAAGTCGCTGCAAAAAAGGTAGACTGACACGTTATCCAGTGTGGCGTTAAACCGACCGCCCACGTAATACCAACCGTCCTGGTATACCAATGGATCTCCATTGGCTACCTTGAGTTGCTCGGCCGGAAGCAGAGCCGCTGCGAAAATTACAACCGCTGCAACGAGGATGCTCTTCCTCATCCAACTCATGGTCTTTGACCTCCTGCCTGATGTCGCATGTCCCTAACTTAGCTGTTCGGCCGCGGGGAATGCCACAGGGCACCAAGCAATTCTCGGGCCGTTCCGCCGACGTTCAGGATTCATCGCGGATCTCTATCAGGTAGTCCTTGATTCGGCAAGCCAGCCCGTACAAACCGGTTGAGTGGCCGAACTCGCTACGCACCACCTGGGCCTCACATCGCAACAGCGGCCTACGCAGCCCGGGGGCCGGGCCGACCGGCAATTCTATCAGGCAACTGAGGGAATCGCCGGGAGCGAAAGGCTTGCCGACCCAACAGTAAAAGCCTTGGCTGTTGAGGTTCTCGGTGACTCCTTCCAACGTCTCGCCGGCGCCGTTGGCAGAGATGATGCGCACGGGCCAGCGCACCGCCAGGCGGGTTCTGGCGCGTCGCTCGAGCGCGGGGTTCATGCCAAACCTCGGGATTGTTTGCCGAAACTTGGGGCCATGAGGGGAGTGATTATCCCCTCCCTTACACGACCGCGGACATAGCGCACCCCGGCTGGGCATACGCCGTGGGGTTCGGCGCCGGCGGGCCGGCAGCCGCCGGCGGATGAAGCTGCACCTGACCGCAAACCGCCGGCAGGGGGAGCACGCACCGTGCCAGTTCCAACCGACCCCGGTTCAGGGTTTCACTAACCCATAAGAAAACCGCGCTCGATCGGGCGGACGAATGAATCGGGTTTGGCCATAATTGCCGGTTTTTGAACGCCATTTGCAGTAAAGAACCGAAGGCTTATTGACAAGATGCCGGGGCCCGTGGCAGGATTGGATACGCGGCTAAAAGGGTCGGCAAAGGAGGCGTCCCCGCAACCTCGGCACGCTGCCTGGCTGCAAGGAGGTGAGCTGCCGTGGGCGAGTCTGAAAGCGCGCAGGCCAGTGGCGGACCGCCCGCCAACATGAGTGGGCTTGTTATCGTGCTGGCGGGCGGATGCGGGCGGCGATGGCAGGCGCTGGAGCGCCTGGCCTCACGAGGCGCGGCGGTGCCAATTGTCCGCTGTCCTGGCCCGCCGGAGGAAGCTGTCGCGCTGTGCCGTCGTTTGAGACCCTGCGTGTTGCTGTTGGACGTTGAGTCTTTTCGGCGTTTATTGACTCCCGCCGAAACGCCGCGCACGAGCAAGCTCTTGGGGGTGAGGATCCTTGTGCAGGCAGAGCAGTCCGATCAGGATACGATTGAGGGGTTGGTACACGCGGGTTGCTGGGGTGTGGTCAGCGCGAAGGCCAGGCCAACCACAATCTGGAAGGCCGCGACGGCGGTGGCGGCAGGTCAATACTGGGTACCGCGGTTCCTGCTGACGCAGCTAGTGCGCCGCTATATTACGGCGGAGGCGTTTGGGCTGACGGCGCGGGAAGCAGAGATTTTGCGGCTGGTGGCGCGGGGCTCGCGCAACCTGGATATCGCCCAGAAGCTGTTCATTAGCGTGGACACGGTGCGTTGGCACCTGCGGAGGATATATAGCAAGCTGGGTGTGCATGACCGGCTGAGCGCCGCAATGCAAGCTTCCGGGTTGCTGGGAGCCTTGGGGGATGTACAACAGGATTCACAGCAAGCTGTTTGGGCGTCGGAGGGGCGAATCGGGTCGGGCTGGCTGAGCCCGGCTGGGGTGGCCACCCGGAGTCGGGGGTAGCGGGTGGGAATACCCCCACCCAAGAAGTAAAATCCACCCTCCCCGCAAGGGGGCGTACGCCTGTACCATCAAGATCTGCACCGTCGGCCTCATTATGAGGAGTGCCGCCACTGTGGGATGCATGGGAGCGCCAACCGGCCCGGGGAGGAATAGCGCAGCGTCGCACGAGCGGCGCCGCCACACCCGTTACCCGGCCTCCAAGCTCGGGTGCCGGTTTGAGTGGCTGGAGTGGGCCGGCGGCGAGGTTGCCCAGCCGGAGGCCATAAATCTTTCCAGCGGCGGGGTTTGTCTTCGGACCGCTCGATCCACCGCTGTTGGCGAGGCGCTTTGGCTTAAGGTGGTGCTTCCTGATCCCATGGGCAGCGCCGAGCTGCGCTGTATAGTGCGATGGCTACGACCTGCCGAGGAAGGCACCGGCTGGATAGTGGGCGCGGAGATCATAGAAAGTACGAAGGGCTGGTTCGGGCCCGAAGAGGACTGTCCGCACGAGACGACGCTATGAGGGTCTGTGTGGTATCACGCGAGCACAGGGCGCTCGAGTTGTGTCGTGAGGCGCTTTCGGCGCTTACCGGCCGGGATTGGGAGCTGAGGGCGAGCGCGCCTGAGGCTTCACTGCCGGAAGCCGAGTTGTACGTGTGGGATTACGAGCCTCAGGGGGACGCCGGGGAACTGCCCGCGATGGGTTCCGCCAGCGGGCATATCCTCTTGGTGCAACGCGGGCATCTGCGCAAGCTGCGAAAGCTTCTGGGAGGAGCGCAGCCGTGGGTGATTCTGAAGCCCGTCAACGCAGCTACGCTGCGCTCGTTCCTGGAACAGGCCGCCAAGGGGGTGGAATCAGCCAGAAAGATCGTTTCGCTGCGAGAGCAAAGAGATCAGATTCTGGACTGCCTGTTGGAAGCCAATCTCCAGCTTCAAGAGTACGATCAGCAGCGAACCAATTTTCTGGCTCGGGCGGTGCACGATTTCCGGGCGCCGCTGACCGCGCTGAACGGCTACTGCGGCCTGCTGCTTGGCCAGCAATTGGGGCCCCTCAGCACCCCGCAAACAGAGGTATTGCGCCGGATGCAGCACAGCATCAGGCGGCTGACCCGAATCGCCACGGCTACGCTGGAGCTGAGCATGGGCCGGCTTTCGGCGCTCGAGCCTGATTGGCGCCAGATAGACATTCAGGCCTGCATTGAACAAGCTTTGCACGAGATAATGCCGCTGGCCGGGGAAAAGAATCTGGCGGTCAGCGTAAACATGGAGCCCGCCGGGCACCCGCTGTCGGCGGACCCGTTTCAGATCGAGCAAGTGCTGCTGAACTTGCTGGACAACGCGTGCAAGTTCACGCCGAAGAACGGCTCTATTGAGATCCGGGGTTACCCGTGGTTCTGGGAGAGGCGTTACCAACACGTCCTTCAGTCCTGGAACGGCTCTGAGCGACGCAGGACGGTCTCGAACCAGCCCAATGCTTACCGGGTCGAGATCCGTGATAGCGGCCCCGGGGTGGCTGATGAGCGCTTGGAGGCGATGTTTCGCGAGTACACCCCATGCGAGGGCAAGCATGACCGCTCGGGCGGAGGCTTGGGCCTCGCGATTTGCAGGATGATCCTTAAAGCCCACGCGGGTGAGATTTTCGCTTACAACTCGGCGGAAGGATTCACCTTTGCGTTTGTATTGCCTTTCAGAGCCAAGGAGGCCCCGGCGTCCCCGCCGCCGGCGGACTGGCAACGCGCCAGCGCTGCTTGGAGTGCAGTTCAAGGGAGGACGGCGAGGTGACGCGCAAGCGCACGATATTAGTGGTCGAAGACGATCCTGAGGTGAGGAACTACCTGGAGATGGCCTTGGGCTGCCAAGGTTACCAGGTTGAAGCGGTGGAGGACGGCGAGGAGGCTCTAGCCCGGCTCGGGAATCGCAACGGAATCGCTCTGGTGTTGTTGGACATATTGCTGCCGCGCAAAGGCGGATTGGAGGTGCTGCGAGAAATCCGGGCAGCCCACCCCGGGCTGCCGGTTGTGATCCTCTCAGGGCTTTCCTCGCCGCTTAACGTGGTGGAGGCCATGAAGAGCGGCGCGGCAGACTACCTTGCCAAGCCGGTCAGCCACGAAGAGCTCGGCGAGGCGGTGCGCAAGGCCCTCGGCCAAGAGCCGGAGATTGATGAGGAAGGCGCCCGGGGCCAGTCCGGGTCTGAACTTGGTCCGTTGTTGTCGCCGTGGGCGCCCGGCCGGACGATGGAGGCCATGCTGGAGCGCATCGGGGCCTCGGACGTTCCGGTGCTGCTACAGGGCGAGACCGGCGTGGGCAAGGAGGTGCTCGCGCGCCAGTTGCACGCCCGATCGCGGCGCGCGCGCAAACCTTTCCTCAAAGTCAATTGCGCGGCCTTACCCTCGGAACTGATCGAGAGCGAACTGTTCGGCTATGAACGCGGCGCATTCACCGGGGCTTTTCGCAACAAGCCCGGCAAGTTCGAGCTGGCCGACGGCGGGACGATCCTGTTGGACGAGATCGGCGACATGGATTTCAGACTCCAGGCCAAGCTGCTGCACGTGTTGCAGGATCAGGAATTCGAACGCCTGGGAGGGCGCGAGCCGGTGCACGTAGACGTGCGGGTGATGGCCGCCACACACTGCGATCTGGAGGCGGCGGTGCAGGAGGGGCGTTTCCGCGCCGATCTTTATTACCGCATCAACGTGATTTCAATCCAAATCCCGCCGCTGCGCCAGCGCAAGGAGGAGGTTCTGGAGCTGGCCGAGTTCCTCCTCAAGAAGCACACGCCTCAAGGAGAGCAGCCCCCCGTCATCACACCCGCGTTACGGCAGGCGCTGTTGGCCTACGACTGGCCGGGCAACGTACGCGAGCTGGAGAACGTAATGCGCCGCTATCTGGTGCTGCGGGACGCCGATCAGTTGGGCCGGGAGCTGAACTTGCGGGCCCTGGCGCGCCCGGCGACTTCGTTGACGCGGTGCGAATCCCCCACCGCCGCAGTTTCCGGAGCCGACAGGGGCTCCCTGCTTGAGAAGGTGGACGAGGCCAAGCGAGAGGCCGAGAGGGAGGCCATAGTGGCGGCGCTGAACGCTACCCACTGGAATCGCAGGCGGGCCGCCGACCTGCTGGGCGTGGACTACAAGGCCTTGCTGTACCGGATGAAAAAGCTGGCCATTATCGAGCAGGAAGTACCGGCAAACGGCCAGTCCATCCGCTCCTCCCGCTCGACCGCAGCCATGAGGCACGCGGCGAAAGTTTTTGCTTAATTTCCCAAACTTTTTCCATCCGGCGGCGCCGCCAACCGGCTTCCAGCATGCGGCGGCCGGTCCGGGACCGATTTTAGCGGGCCAAAGCCGGCGGTAGCCGGAGGATTCAAGAGCCTCCGCAAGGAGCAAAGCAAATGCAAGCAGAGGGCGGGAAATTGCAGTGGCGTCTTCGAGGGCGCCGCGAGGGGTCGAACGCCCTTGAGAGTTGACGCCTCCGGAGCTCGGTTCAAGCCGCGAGCCATCGAGGAGGGACCGCGTTGACTGCGACGCTGAGCGAAACCGTCTGGTGGGCCGGTGTGGCGTGGCTGGTGTATGTGTACGCGGGCTATCCTTTGCTGCTGGCCGTGCTGGGGCGCATCTTCCGTGTCCGCACCCAACCGCGGGAAGACTACCTTCCTTCCGTCTCTGTGCTGATTGCCGCGCGCAATGAAGAGAAGGACATCGGCTGGAAGGTCCGCGAGACGCTGCAGTGGGACTATCCCGCCGATCGGCTGGAGGTGTTGGTGGCCTCCGACGCCTCCGAAGATCGGACCGACGAAATCGTACAAGCTTTTCAGGATCCGCGGGTCAGGCTGGTGCGCATGCAAAGACGCGGCGGCAAGGTGCGCGCTCTGAATCGGTTGGCTGAAACGGCCCGGGGGGAGATCTTCTTCCTCACCGACGCGAACGCCAGCATCCCGCCGGGCTGCCTGCGCCGGATGGTGCGGCACTTTGCCGACCCCAGAGTGGGATGCGTGACCGGTGTCAGCAGACCGCTCAGCCCCGAAGATAGCGGCGCTGTCGGAGGCGGGGCGGGAACTTACTTTCGCTATGAATCAGCGATCGCTCGCCTGGAAAGCAATCTTGGCTCGGTTCTGGCATGCGACGGGGCCGTCCACTGTGTGAGGCGCACGCTGTTCGGCCCTTTGCAGCCCGAGCTGGCCAACGACTTGGAATTGCCTTTGCGAGTGCGGCACGCGGGCTATCTGAGCTTGTTTGAGCCCGGAGCTTACGCACGAGAGAAAGAGACCGAGTCGCTGAGGGAAGAATTCGTGCGCCGCAGGCGCATTGCGGCTCAGGGGGCACTGGCTATGTGGCGGCTGCGCCGCGCCCTCTGCGGCTTGCGGGGCTGGCAGTTCATCTCCCACAAGCTGTTGCGCTGGCTGACGCCGCTTCCCTTGGTTGCAGTCTTGCTGGCCGCGGCCGCTTTGTCGGACCGGGCTGGGTTTGCTTTTGCACTAGCGGCGCAGGGGGCCTTTTACACGTGCGCGGCCGCCGGCTTGTGGCAAGCATGCCGCCGGCGCCGGGTGTCGCGCGCGTTTGCGGTGCCGCTGTATGTGCTGGCAGGCTCGCTCGCCACGCTGGTGGGAGTGATCGAGGCCGCTCTAGGACGCTCCTTTGATTTGTGGGAGATCGCAGTGCTCTCGCGAGGTGCGGAACGTGCGGGATCCTGAATTGCCACGGACTGCGGACTCTGACGGGGTGCCCGTTCAATCGCGGGAGTGCATCTTCTCGGTGGACGTGGAGGATTGGTTCCACATTCTGGATTTGGAGTCGGCTCCTGCGCTGGAGGACTGGGCTGGGTTTCCGAGTCGTGTGGAGAATGACTTTTTCCGCCTTCTGGACCTGCTGGAGGAGGCCGGCGTGCGCGCCACCTGCTTCTTCCTGGGTTGGGTGGCGCACAGATATCCCCACCTGGTTCGGGAGGCCGACAGGCGCGGTCACGAACCCGCCTCCCACGGCTACGCTCACCGGCTGGCATACCGGATGGGTCCGCACGAATTCCTGGAAGACGCCATCAGAGCCAAACGCATCATTGAAGACGCGTGCGGGCGCGCGGTGTGCGGCTATCGTGCTGCGGGCTTCTCGGTGACCGAACAAACGCCCTGGTTTTTCGAAAAACTGGCGGAGGCAGGCTACTCCTACGACTCTTCGGTATTTCCAGCCCGACGCAATCACGGGGGACTAAGTGGGGCACCGCCGGAACCGAGCTTAATCCAAACCGCATCAGGCGCCGTTGCGGAGTTTCCCATTAGTGTCGTCCCTATATTCGGCGTGCGCCTCTGTTTTTTCGGCGGCGGTTACCTTCGCCTGTTTCCGCTGAGGCTCATTAAGGCGATGGCCGGCAGGGTGTTGGCCGAGGGCCGTCCTGTGGTTTTCTACGTCCACCCACGAGAGATTGATCCCGCTCAGCCGCGCCTAAAAATGCCGGCGGCACGCAGATTCCGCTGTTATGTCAACTTGCGCGCCGCGACCGACAAGCTTCGCACGCTGCTCAGATGCTTCCGCTTCACCACCTTCAGCGCATGGCTCGAACACGCCGGCTGGATCGAGGAGGGCATCCGATGCGGGTCCAGGTGACGGGCATCGAGGGAGTCTCCGAAGGCTGGAAGCAATACCTCTCGACGTGTCCGGCCGCCTGCATCTATCACGACGAGCGCTGGAAGGAAGTGATTGAGAAAACCTTCGGGCATCACTGTCACTATCTGGCGGCGATAAGTAATGGGCGTGTGCGTGGGGTATTGCCGCTGGTGGAAATGCGCAGCGCACTGTTCGGCCATTTCATGGTTTCCCTGCCCTTCGTCACCTACGGAGGGCTGGCGGCGGACGACGACGATGCGCGGTCGGCGCTCACAGCGGCGGCGATACGACTCGCCCAGCAAACCAAGTCCGGCTACATCGAGCTGCGGCAACGCGCGGACGCGGCCTTGAGCTGGGCGTGCCGGAAGCACAAGGTCGCCCTGGTAGTCAACCTGCCCACGGCGGCAGAACAGGCATGGGCGGCCTTGAGCTCCCGACTGCGGGGAAAGGTCCGCAAGGCGCAACGCAGCGGTGCGGCGTTCCAGGCCCTGGGCCCCGAGGCGGCGGCTGAGTTTTATCGCGTTTTCGCGCGAAACATGCGGGATGTGGGAACGCCGGTCTATCCTCTGGACTTCTTCAGAAATATCGGACGCACCTTTTCCGAGGAAACATACATCTTTTTGGTGCGGCAGGCGGGCAACACGGTTGCGGCAGCGTTCGGCTTGCGCGATTGCGAGCGACTCCAGTTACCCTGGATCTGCTCGGATTATCGTTACACGCGAAATTATTTTAACGAGTTTCTGTACTGGTCCGTGATTGAATGGGCATGCGGGAGGGGTTTTCGCCAGGTTGACTTAGGTCGTTCTACTGCCGGTGGCGGTAACCACCGTTTCAAGAAGCAGTGGAATCCACAGGAAATCATTCTACCTTGGTACTATTGGACCGCCGACGGCGGCGGGCCGCCGCAACTCAATCCCGATAATCCGCGCTTCAGCCTGCCGATAAGGCTGTGGCGTCGCCTTCCGCTCGCAGTTACAAACCTGCTAGGGCCGCGGATCGTCAGGAGCATACCGTGAGGCTGTACGGCAGCGAAAAATGGGTGTTCGAAGAAAGCCGTATCCGCCGCTGGGCGTACCGGCTGTTTGGCGAAGTGAACGTACCTGGGCGCCTGCGCAGTTACCACATCTTGCGGACCATCCGCTCACTCGAACTGGGCGGCGGTTCCGCCAGGATGCTGGATGCAGGTTGCGGCCGAGGGGATCTGGCCTTGCACGTGGCGCAAATGTTTCCGCACTGGCAGGTGTTGGGGGTGGACACGGACGAGCTGAAAGTGGAACGCGCCAATCGGCTCGCCGAGCGTTTGGGCCTCAGCAACGCGCGCTTTGAAGTGGGGCGGCTGGAGCAGATCCGTTTTGACTCCGAACTGGATTTGATTGTCTGCGCCGATGTGCTCGAGCACATTGCGGACGACCAGCGGGTCATTACTAACTTGTGCCGGGCTGTGCGGGCCGGCGGCTACGTCTTGGTCACCTCGCCCTCCATCCCTCAGCGCCCCCATTTGCCGCTGGTGCGCTGGCGCGAGAAGCGCATCGGTTTCCACCTTTCTCAGTACGGCCATGTGCGGCAGGGCTACGGGCCGGCGGAGCTGGCCGAGAAATTCAGCCTGGCCGGGGCGTCCATGCTATCCTCGCGCTTCACGTTTGGCTTGTTCGGCACGCTGGCCTTCGATTTGTTTTTCGTGATCGGCGACAATCGGCCTAATCCCATAGTGTTCGGCCTGATGTTCCCTGCCCTTATGGCCCTAGCGGCCGCCGACTTGTATTTTCCGACCAGGACTGGCTCGGCTATTCTCGCCGTGGCGCAGCGTCCGGCCGTGGCCGAGCAGGAGCGCGCCGCATGATTAGCGTATTCGTGCTCGTGGATGCCCTCGGCTGGGAGCTGATCAAGGATCGGCCCTTCCTGGAAGACGAACTGCCCTTCCGCAGGCCACTGGACACCGTCTTCGGATTCAGCTCGGGAGCTATTCCTTCCATCCTTACCGGTTTGCTGCCGGACGCGCACGGGCACTGGAATCTGTTTTTTTACAGCCCGGATGCTTCGCCATTCCGCTGGGCGCGCCCGCTGGGACATCTGCCGTCCCGGTGGATCAACCGCCGCGCGGTGCGGAAGGCCGTTTCTCTTGTCGGACGCTGGGCGAGCGGCAGTAACGGCTATTTTTCGATTTATGGCATACCCGTCGAGTTACTGCCGTTTTTCGGGATATGTGAGAAGGGCAATATTTACGAGCCCAAGGGCCTGTGGCCCGCTAACTCGATCTTTGACCGTCTGCGCAATAGCGGAGTTCCCTATCGCGTCTACTCTTACCACAGTTACAACGACGAGCAGGCCGTAGCCGCTTCGGTGCGCGACCTGCGCGCCGGTGCGGCACGGTTCTATTTCCTCTACCTGTCCGAGCTTGACGCCTTCCTGCACGAGAACCTGAAGTCGGCGGAACTGATAAGCCGGCAGCTCCGCCGCTACGAGAACCAGATCCGCACGATTTTTGAAGTCACTATGGATCAGGATTCCCGGGCGGCTTTCTACGTGTTTTCCGATCACGGAATGACGCCGGTTTCGGAAAGCTTCGATTTGATGGGCGCCGTGCGGAGTCTCGGCTTCCGCGAGCCCGACGACTACCTAGCGCTCTACGACTCCACGATGGCTCGCTTCTGGTTCTTTCGCGACAGCGCCCGCCAGGCCGTCACCGACCGGCTGGAAAGCCTGCCCTGCGGGCGCATTGTGGGCCCGGCAGAGCGCAGGCGCCTGGGCATTGCGTTTTCCGACGACCGTTTCGGCGAGCTCATCTTCGCCATGCGACCCGGCTGCGTGATCCATCCCAGTTACATTGGCGGCAATCGCTGGAAGGGCATGCACGGCTTCGATCCCGAGCATCCAAGCTCGCGCGCCGCTTTTCTGGCGCGGCGGGAGCCGCCGGTGGTCGTGCGGCATATTCGCGACCTTCACCAGCTCATGCTGCGGGAGGCGGGCTTGTGAGGGTTCCCATCCTGCTTTTCGTCAACTCGAAGGCCAGGGGCGGGGTGGAGGAGGTCGTCCTTGCGCTGGCCAAGGGTTTGGACTCGCGGGACTTCGAGACACATTTGGCAGCACCCGCTGCACTGCTGGAAAGCTGGGGCGCAGCGCTGGCGAGCAGCCGGGTACGCCCATTCGCTGCTTGCCTCTCGAGCTGGCGACAGGTGTCCGAACTCACGCGGTTCGGGCGATACCTGCGCGACAACGGCATCCGCCTTGTCAACACGCATCTGTTTCGCAGCACGCTGTTTGCCGCTCCTTTGGCCCGGCTGTACGGCGTGCCGGTGGTGATCGAAACCACCCACGGTCCGGAGGCCTGGCGGCGGGGTTGGCTCAAGCGCAGTTGCATTATGGACCGCTGCATCGAGAGGCTGGTCACCGCCAACATCTCGGTTTCAGAGGCCAACCGGCGCTACCTGATTCAGCACAAAGGCTACCCGCCCGAAAAGATCCACGTCGTTCCCAATGGCCGTGAGCTGGCAAAGTTCGCACGGGTCGGTCCCGGGGAACTGGATGATTTGCGTGCGCGCCTCGGTATTGAGCCGCGGCACCGTATCATACTCGCCGTGGGACGACTGGAGCCTCAAAAAGATCCCGTAACTTTGCTTCGCGCTTTTGGAAACGTAGCACAGCGGTTTCCCGACGCAAAACTCTGGTTTGCCGGCGACGGTTCATTGCGGCCGCGACTGGAAGCGCTCGCGCTGGAACACGAGCTTGCGAATCGCGTCGTGTTCGCCGGCTTTCAAGAAAACATCGTGCCCTGCTATCACCTGGCTGAGATCGTTGTACTGTCCTCGCTCTACGAAGGCATGCCGCTGGCGGCGATCGAAGCGGGCGCTGCCGGGCGACCGATTGTAGCAACCGAGGTAGACGGCACGGCAGAGGTGGTCGAACACGGTCGCACCGGCTGGCTCGTGCCGCCAAGCGATCCCGAAGCGCTGGCTGCCGCGCTCTGTAACTTGCTGGCCGAACCCGACCGGGCCAGGCAAATGGGACAGGCAGCGCAGCAGCGGGTCAACCGCCTTTTCAGTTTCGAGCGGCAACTGGAGGAAACTGTCCGAATCTTCAGGCATTACTTGGGCGGCTCCTTGCGGAGGCAGGCAGCATGATCTGGTTCTACTACCTTCTGCTGGTGCTGCTGCCCTTCTGGCAGTACCCTAAGCTTCCCAAATTCGGGGAAACATGGACGACCGTCAAGATCGTGGGAATCGTGGTCGTGCTGGCGGCCCTTTTGAAAGCCCTGCTGGATGGCAGGTCCGCGGGCTTGTTGGCATGGCGCGAAAGCCGGCTGTTTCTGTTGCTGTTCGGGTGGGCGTTGCTGTCGGGTCTGACGATCAGCCGGTGGGAGTGGGCCGCCAATCCCTTGACAACCTGCCTATCCCTCGCAGCTTACCTGTACCCAACGCTCGTCTTTATGGATTCCACTGATGCGGTTAGGCGTGCAGTTCACTGGATTGCCTTTTCCATGCTGCTAGCTGCGTACTCGGTTTTTTCCGGGTACGTCAAGTACGGCGTTGGGCGACCTGGAGGGATCGTAGGCGATTCGAACTATTATGCGCTGGTCGCCGTCTCCGTATTTCCCCTGTGCGTGGCGCTGCTTCCCGAGGCCACGGGGATCAGGCGATGGCTTTTCGCGATTACCGGCCTGGCGCTGCTGGCTTCCATATTGCTGGGCGCCTCGCGCGGGGGCTTCCTTAGCCTTGCGTTCTGCCTAGTTTACATGACCTTGCGCGGTCGAAGGCGTTTCTGGTTGCTCTCGGGTATCGCGCTGATTATGGTCGTCCTGAGCTGGATCCTGCCGCACACGCCCTTGGACCGCTTCCTGCGTCCCGACAGTGGCACCGTCATCTCCACGGAAACTCGTAAGCAAACCTTGAAAGGCGGCTGGGCCATGATTCAGGCCCACCCCTTGACCGGTATCGGTGTGGGAATGTTCAAACCGAAGTTGCCCGGGTATATCCCAGGGTCCGCGGTGTCCGTGATCGGTCATAACACATACATGGAAGTAGGGGCAGAGTTGGGAATCCCCGCCCTGGCCGTGTTTCTGGTCATCCTGGCGACAGCCTGGAGCCGCGCGCGCAGGACAGCCCGTTGGTTCGAAGATACGGGGGATACAGCCACCGCACGGGTGGCGCGCGCCTTGGAAGTGGGGATCGCCTCGTTCGCCGTCGGCGCCATGCTCCTTTCGGCGGAGTACGCCAAGCAACTCTGGCTTCTCGTCTGGCTCGGGCTGGCGCTAGCCCGGTTGGCTGAGGAGCAGCAAGAGGACACCGAAACCCACGTCACCGTCGAGGTCACGCTGGAAGATGCCAGTTATGCCAACATTCGCGGCTGACGTGATTCAATCCGTCACGGCCGAGCTTGCCTGTCGCGTACCGGCAGCCCTCCCGCGCTGCCGCGCCCTCATACTCACCGGCAGCGCCGCTCGCCGGGAGGCAACGATCGCCCGGCGTCCCGAGTGCATCTATTGGCTCAGCGACCTGGAGCTCCTCGTTGCGGTCCCCGACTCCGAAAACCTGCGCGCGGCCGGCGATGCACTTGATGGGCTGGCCGCCGCCATCGCCAAGGACTTGGAGTCCCAAGGCCTGCGCGTCAAACTGGAGCTTACTCCCGCTCCCGAGAGGTACTTCACGCGGATACGCCCACATCTGTTCGGTTACGAGCTGAAGCACTGCGGCCGGCAAATTTTCGGCGGCGTCAATTACCTGGACCGGATACCGTCGTTCGATTGGACAAGCATCCCGCTGGACGAGGCTTTCCGACTGGTGTCCAATCGCCTCATAGAGTTACTGGAGCTCCGGCTTGAGCAAGACCGCCGGCCGCTCGCGGAACAGTTTTACACGCTTACAAAAACCTACCTTGACCTGCTAACCGCCCTCAGCCTGGCTGCCGGGACCTATTATCCACGATACCGTGCGCGCTTCGAGGCAAGGCGCCAGTCGCTCGGATGGGCAGTCGAGCACGGATGCTCATTGCCTGCGTCATTGCTTCGCAATCTCGAAATCGCTTTCCAGTTCAAGCTTGACCCAGACTCTCAGTTCCAATATCTCTGGATCAATGAACGGCATGAACTGCCGGCAGTGCTGGAACGACACGGGCTGGGAGCTTTCTATGACGATTTGCCGGAGGCTGCTCTGGCTATCTGGCGATGGTTGGCAGGCCGGCTGACTGAGCAGCCACAACCGTCCTGGGATTACCCACCGCGCATCTATCCCGCCAGGGTGCGCTTGCGGGGTTGGGCGCGGTTGCTGCTCGGCGTCAACCCGGTTCGCAGGCTCTCATTGCTCCCCCGCGCCATCTGGCTCTTCCCCGCAGGCAGTCCCCGCAGCCTCGTCTACTGCTGCGCTGCACGACTCGCAGATCCCGACCGCGGCGCCAGCGAGTCGACACTAGCGTGGGTTAGGCGATACTTGCCGGTGCCGGCCAAGGAGGCCGGCTGGCGCGAGCTGGCCAGCGCCTGCGTCGCCGTTTGGAGGCGCCATTTGCGACACAGCCATGCCTGAGACACCCTTGGTCAGCGTCGTCGTTCTCAGTTACAAGAGGCGCGGGCCGGTTGCACGCGTTATCGAATCGGTGCTGGCGCAGGACTATCCTGCCATCGAACTCATTGTTGTTGACAATGGATCCGGCCCCGAGCTTACGACCTGGCTCACCTCAGAGTTCCCGCAGGCGCACCTAATCGCCCTGCCCGGGAACATCGGTGCGGCGGCCCGCAACTGTGGAATCGAAAGAGCGCGCGGCGAGTTTATTGTGAATCTGGACAACGATGTGTACTTCGACGAGCCGGGTGCGATCCGCAGGATCATCGCCGGCTTCGGCCGCCACCCTACCGCCGGCTGTTTGGTGTTTCGGGTTTACCATCCGGAAACCGGACGACTGCATGTCCGCGACTGGTGCCACCCTCGTCTTTGGCAGGAAGCGGAAGATCAGGAATTCGAAACCTTCTACATCACCGAAGGCGCGGCTGCCTTCCGGCGCGAGGTGTTCCGTCGCGTCGAGCCTTACTGGGCCGACCTTTTCATCGGTCACGAAGGATACGACCTGGGGCTTCGCATCATGGACGCGGGTTACCAGATCTGGTACCTACCCGACGTGAAGGTCTGGCACATGGCGTCGCGCGAAACGCGTCCCGACTGGCGGCCGTTTTATTATTACGCGCGCAATCTGTTCCCGATCGTTTATCGAAACTATCCGTTTTGGCAAGGCTTACTACATGCAGTGCCGCGATTACTGGCTTTCGGCCTGTATTCCTTACAGGCTCGGACCCCGGGCAGATATTTGCTTGGAGTCCGCGACGGCCTGCGGATGCTACCCGGCTGCCGTGGCCTGCGGCGGCCTATCCGGAGGGAAACGCTGCGAAGGATTCGCGAGCTGAAGCGTTTCCAGCCTGGCTTGCTCCAGCGGCTTGCCTTGGGCGTTCAGCGGATGGTGCCCGCCAGAGCTGGCAGCCAAATTGCCCTAGGAAGGCACGATGGCTGACCGCCGAGACAAACTCGTAGGGGGCGGCCTCCTGTTCACAGCACTGCTTTGGCTCGGCCAGCAAGCCTGCGCCTGGAACGGTGGGGCGGCGGGCTTGCGGTCAGGCCGTTTGACTGGCGCCTCAGCGGTCGAAATACCGGTCGGCGGGGGATTGACCGCCTACCTGGAGCCCGTTCTGAGTGAAAACCTTCTGGCCAATCCGAGCTTTGAACAGATCAGCCCGAACAACAAGCCCGAGGCCTGGAGCGACAACGGGTTCTCATCGGATACCACTGTGGCCCGCACCGGCTCTGCGAGTTACCTGCTAGCCGACGCGCACCAGATTCCATACAGCCAGTCGGCTTCCCAGCGCCTTTCGCTGCGCAAGGGGGTTTATCATCTCAGGGTTTGGGTCAGGCTGGAGGGTCTTGCAGCGACACGCGGCAGCGGGGTACGCGCCTGTCTTTCCGCCCCCCCGTCTTACCCTTGGTCGCTGGTTCGCGCTTGCACTCCCCCGGTCAAGGGTACTGGGGAATGGCAGGAACTCGCTCTCGGAAAAATCGCGGTTCCGCAGGATACGCTCGCGGCGGTCGGTCTCGAAGCGTACGGTGAACCGGACGGTAAAGCATGGTTCGATGACATTGAGCTCCGCCGGGAAGAGAATGCTCTGGACGTTTTCCTGCTTTACCCCAACTACCGTGGGTTGCTCTTTGATGACCAATCGCAGATTGTGAGACTCCGGGTAGGCGTGGAGCTGCCTGGCGGGGAAGCCCAGCCGGGCTGGCTCGTGCGCGTCACGGTCACGGACGAATCCGAAGGCCGGCAAGTCGAAGAACAAACCTTCCCGGCGGACGCCATGGGACTGGTAAGCCTCGATTTTTCCGGGCTCCCGCTCAATCGGTCCTATCTGATCACTGCGCAACTGTGGCCGCAGGGAGCGCTGGAGCCCGCCGCTCAGTATCCGCCTTACCGCGTCTGGAAAGTGCCCGGCAGCCTACGCCAGCACATGACGGTGAGTTTTGACGAGCAGAACCGCATCCTGGTGCGTGGTAAGCCGATGTTTCTCCTTGGAGTTTACGACTCGGGTCTGGGATACGGGCTGACCGAGGAGTGGTGGGACCGAACCCTCGCGACGGCCCGTAGATTGTTCGAGCTGCCGATCAACGTCTATTTGAACTATTGGTACGGGGAGG